>Ga0208937_1000773_pt1 | contig 18825 bp, 19 predicted proteins | sample June2015DPH_11_5_FD_184705 | JGI IMG/M metagenome (GOLD analysis project Ga0208937, IMG submission 184705) | Peatland microbial communities from SPRUCE experiment site at the Marcell Experimental Forest, Minnesota, USA - June2015DPH_11_40... | ecosystem: Environmental > Terrestrial > Soil >...
AACCGCGCCGCCCGCAAGCGTCGCTGCTCCAGTGCCTGAAAATCTCGCCGCACTCCCGCCGGATTTCCCATGGGCCGACGATAGCATACCCAGCTAGAAATGTCACTATATTATTCAACAATCAATAGTGAAGGAACCGGCAGGGGAGAAAAAGTATCAAAACAATTTCATTATTTCTTGGCGGCGCTGGCCAGACCCGGTGGGCCGCTGTCCGGCGGGCGTGACAGTAAGGGTTCCGGTCGGGGCGAGAGGTGCACCGGGCCTTGACACCGTCTCATATCGGATGTCACGCTCTGGTAATCTCTGGCCTTAGCAGTAATCATTAATGAGAGGTGAGGCCTGTCCGATGTCCAGCCGCGAATTGGGCCCTGAATGGGTTCTTTCCGCTTTCCTTCAGAATGCTGAAGCGCGGGGCCAGGATGACGTCAGCGAATTGGCAATCGTTGCGTGCCGTCTGTGGCCGCGGATTCAGGCGCACGCGCGCAAAGAGCTGACGAACAAAACGTCCGATGACACGATGGTTTTGGCCACGGGTGTGTGGGAGTCGGTACTGCTGTCCGTCGCAAAAACCATGCGTCGGTCAAATCGAAAAGGCCGGCCAATACTGAACCTGGAGGCCTATCTCTTCGGAGCCTTTCACCATCGCTTCAATCGCACCCTGAGGCGGGAACGCAAAAGAAGAGAGATGGTCGAATATTTTCCGCTGGGCCGTGATCTTGAGCGGCTGCGACAGGCCCATAATTCGAAGTCGGTGGCGGACTTGGATCGTTCGATTCAGGTCAAGCAAACTATCGAGAACATGGATAACTGGACACGAACGGTCTGGATGGCACGGCAGGCTGGCTATTCCTGGAAGGAAATTGCAGAATATCTGCGTCTGACCGAGCCGCAAGCTAAACTTCGATTCCGGTACGCGCTCGGGCGGCTCCGCGCCCGATTTGGCAGTGCGGCGTGAGGTTCGAGCTGGGGCTAGGCCCAGCGCACGGCTCGCGGTAAACTTGGCCGTTGGTTTTGAAGCAAGGTTGGCGAGAGGCAAATTCTGATCGAACAAGGCTATTCCGTCGAAGAAGAGAAGCGCATCTTGGATGTGTTGGCGCGGGGTTTATCGCGCGAGTTTCCAAACCCAGAGCGCGTTGGATGCCCCGACTCCTCCATCCTCAGGGGTATTGCTTCTCACAAATTGCCGCTGTCGCAAGCGGCGCCTTGGTTCGACCACCTCAGTGCTTGCAGCCCGTGCTTCCAGGACTTCACCAAGCTCCGTAGAGAAGCAACAGGCCAACGGCGTCGTGTACAGGTATGGCTGGCCGCTGCCGCGATCCTTCTTTTTGCGTTCGGCGGATTGTTGTGGGTTCGAAGTCGGGCCTTACCGCACGCAACCGATGTTGCTGTGCTGGACCTTCGCGACCGGTCAGTGGCTCGCGGGCAAAACCCATCTGAGACTAGTCAGGCACCTTTGGAGATTCCTCGAACCGCTAAGCGCCTGGTTCTGGATTTGCCGATTGGGAGCAAAGAAGGGGCCTACGATGTCGGCCTACTCGCGGAGACGGGCGACCAGATTTTGCGTGCGACGGGTACGGCGCAGCTACATGATCACATTACCAATCTGCGGGTCGATGTTGATCTCAGTAGTGTTCGGCCGGGCGCATATTCTCTTAGCGTTCGACAGCCTGGTCTTGAGTGGACCCGATATCCCATCCGGGTGTTTTGACCGCTTGACGCCACGTAGTGGCGAACAAAAACCAGCTATCTTCATTACTTCTGGATTGCCCGGTCCGGACGCAATCGCCGCCGGGGCGGAAGCGCCGTGATTCCACGCGGGACTGCCCCGCTGGGTGTTTCAAAAAGGGTAAGTTTCGCAGCGCTGCTCTACGGAGAACGCGGTCCACGCGATTGTGGCCGTGCTCAAGGAAATCGCTACGGCGCTGGATGAAATATAACGTCGAGCCAAGCGCGCTGGGAAATGAAATAAGCGCGTGGGCGGAAGGACACGAACATCCTACGGCGCGTGGTAAACTCCGCTCCTACGCAAAGTCGAGTCACAGACTAAAGGGCCTTCGCAGATTTGAACGCGGGGGCCTTCTCATTACTCGTCAGGGATCACCGGGCAAGATTACGGGAGCTGCCTGCCGCTGCTCTGCATCTTGGTGAATGGCATAGGTTAGTAGCTCTTGTCCTGCTCGGCCTTTTTCTTGTCGGCATACTCGTCAAAGCCTTCAAACTCATAGCTCACCCTTACATACCCAGCGTTCATAGTGCTGTAATTCGCGGACGCCATGATGTTCACAACGCCGTTGAGGTGCATGTCTTTCTTTTCTAACGACCAAAACGCAGCAACGTTGCGATTCTTATCGTGCAACGTCATCATGAAGAATTGGGAGTTGTCGCACTCGGTGTCGTTTCCTGTGCAAGTGTTGAACGTCTGAGCCTCCCCATACTTTGAACTGATCGCGGCCACGACGGTATCGAACTGCGACATAAGTTCGGAGCCCGTGTCACCCGTTGCAACATCTGCTCCGATAGCAGACAGCTTCAACAAACCATGTGTTGGTGAAATGGTCAAAAGGTAGGATTCGAACACATGGTTTGGGATTGGCGCAGTGGTGACAACCAGCACGTCAGGTTGCCCAGATGTGTTCTTCTTGACGGCTTCTTTGCCGACCTGCTGGATAACTTGCTCTCTGGTCATGCCCTTTGTAAAACCGAACGGTCCTGTTGGTTTGTCTTGTGTGAACGCTGAACCTACCAGCGCCAAGCTCAATGGCAAGAGTGCGATTAACTGTTTCATTGTGTGTCTCCTTAGTGGGAGTGGTGCGTTACGGCTTGCAAATGATGCTCGGGTTATTGACTGCCACCTTGAGACAATCGGCATACTGTTGTGCGCGCTTCGCTTGTTCCTCTGGCGTCAGTGCTGAAGGTGTCGGTGCTGCTGGATTGAGTGCTGTCTTGACTTCTGCCGTGATATCGGCCAGTCTGCGCTTGGGGGTACAGGTCATCATTGCGATGTAAACTGCGGACTGTTCGCGGTCATTGACATCGAGAATCTGCAAGTGACCTTTCTCGTCTAACTGCGCTTCCCCGGTATCGCCATATCCACCCATCGCGTTGTGCGACCGGAAGAAATAGCAAAATTCAGGATCATCGTTGTTGTGCTTCTGGCTGTATTTGTTGCTGGATTCCCTCAGATACACGGCTTCAAGAACGAACGAGTCGGGATCGCGCATCATACCGCGGAGCAAAGGAACGGAGGCTGCCGCTCGTTTTACTACTTCAGGTGTGATGTCTGTGTGGCTCGTCAGAAAGTAGATGCCTTCCTTTTTCGAATCGTTAGGTGACGGTATGGCTATAAAGTCCCCCGCGCCAAACTTATGCCCGATACGGTACATCACCTTGACCGGAGGTCCGCCGTCCACCAGGTTCATCATCTTTAAGGAGTCGGCGCTGAACTTTTCACGCGTGGCGACATCCCCGGCCCTGCCATCGCTGTACGTGAAGGTATAGACCTCGTGCCCCGATAGGGTGGACATGGAAACCGTGCCCTCCTGGTAGTCGCCGCTGTGGTCCTTGGCGAACGCCGACATGCCGAGAGCCAGCGCGAAAATCAACGTCATTGTCCTTTTCATTTTGAATCTCCTTTCGAGGCTAAAGTGTTGCAGGATAGCTTTGACCTAACTCCACCTTTTGTCGGCGGTCACCGCTTCATCCAAGACAGTACCATCGCTTTGATAACACCCATCGAAATCCCTGGAGCATCTTGCATCAGTTTCGCTGTGGCAGCGCTGGAAACATCGAAGTGGGTTTTCGAGGCCTGAATTCGGCCTATGATAGCGCCGTCTGACAAGCCTGCCTTTACCATATCCACAACAGATTGGTTGGTCAGCACGCTGGTTTGGACAGCAACCTCGGTATTGGCTACAGGCGGCGCAGCGGTGGTAGATTCCTCGGTAGAAGTAGCCGGAGTGGGGGCAACACACAACAGTTTTTCCAGTTCCGCGGATAGCTTGTGAGCGTCGCACATAGCCTTCACGTTGTCGGTAGGTTTTTCGGGTTTTGACGGAGCAACGTCTGACTCAAACCGTGTGGAGAACTCCACCTCTTTGTTGGGGTTGTCAGCATAAGGGATTGCCATAAGAGTGAACTTCCCATTGAGGTACCGTCGATCGTGTAATCGGAACAGCACCTTGTCTCCATTCTTTAGTCCGTCAAGAGGGTTAGCTTTCTCAGATTTGAAATGTTCAGGGGTCATACCCATCCCGCGGAGCATTGAATCTTGAGTCTGACTCAGCGTTGTTACGAACCACGTGCCGTCAGCAACCTTGATTCTGTAGACGCCAACGTGGTTCGCATAAACATTCCCAGCGATTGTAGTGCCGTCTCCATGGAGGGTGTCTGTGATGGTGCCGTCAGCAACCGCTGTGGCTGAGATGAACGTTCCCGCCTGGTAGTCGTTGCTGTGATCTTTGGCGAACGCCGCGCCTGCCAGCACCAAACTCAGTAATGCGATTGTGATGAACTTCCTCATGGTGTTTCTCCTTGGTATTACTCTACGGCTGAGCCACAGTCTGCCGGCTAATGAAAACGCGCTGTATGGGTACGCCCGACGGAGTGAGCACCTGGTACTCATCCCAGTTGCGGATCGTGAGGTACTTGTGGTCACCGATCAATCGGTTCCAATCGTCAAGCCACTTGGGTGTTTTTGGACGATGGTTAGCCATGACTGTCTTCTTATCGTACCGCTGGTGCAACTGGAGCCGACGTTACGGGGGTAACGGCTTTCTTCGGGCCATTGCGTTCGCGGCTGAGGAACTTCACGGCAGACTTGCGGGTGATACCACGGGACTCCATCACTTCGTTGACTTGCGCGTTCGTGAATTGGCTTTTTATCGCTTCTCTCCTGTTAACTACGTAGTTAACAACTGAAGCGAACCTGGATTTCGTGCTGTGAAAGAGAGCCACACTTCCGTGTGGTTTACTTCTCCACCGTGGCGCGGTACGGTAGCGGCTACCGCGTCGTTAACCCCGGAGAGCGATTTTTCGGGACGCAGGGAACGCCAGTGTTATTGGCAAAACGAAGAGCCGTTTACGCTAAGTCCTTTTAGAGCAGCGCAAGTGATTGGATCTGCTGGAGCGGTGTAGAATCCCTCCCACTCCGCCAGTTCCCACAATTCGAATCATCTAGTCAAGGAGTCAAGGCGGAGAGGGTCGATACTACGACAAGCTCTTAACAACCGCGACTGCCTTTTCCAACTGAGAGTCCCTGCCGTCTCGCAGGGCCTCTCGTGACAGGAAAGCAGAAACTGTGGGAACGATGCCATTGTTCTCCAACGTCTTCCCATTCCACGTCAGGTACGCTGCGACCGGCAAACCGAGAATATATCCATGACCGACCCTGAAGGTGCCGCCGCTCAACAATCGACCCGGTGTTTTCGTTCCAACGATGGTTGCCAGATTGTTTTCTTCTGCAAAAGCCGCGACCATTTCGCCGGCGCTGGCGGTGTGCTCGTTGACCAGCAAAACAATGCGTCCTTGAAAGCGACGTTCGCCAAGGCCCTCAGTGACCACAAGTATGGACTTCTCCACGAAGGCATAGCGGGCTGCCAGCCAAAAAAGGGTGGCTTTGCGAGACGGAATCCGCCCAAAGCGAGTCAGTTCTTCCCTGCGATAGCCGCCCTCTCGGCGTTTTCACGTCAGGCTATATCCCACCTCCAGTTTCCCGGGGTCAGGTAGCTCATAAGGCGCAGTCCGCCAATTCCCCCGCCCGTGTTCCCACGCAAGTCCACAATGAGCCGGCTGCAGCTGTAGTTTGAATTTTGGGGAGATTAGCGAAGCAGATAATCTGTATTACGCTTGGGCATCGGGGTTCTCCTGGTTGAAGCATTTGCGACAGAGGCTGTCGTAGAACTTAACCGCCCGACCCTTACCACACTTGTTGGTTGGCTGTTTGATGGTCGCTGCAATACTTGCTGCCTGGTAATGCTTTGCGTCCGCAGTTCTCTAAGCACGTTGATGGTGGAGAGGTTGGCATTATTTTGTGCAAGGATCAACTGGATAACTGGAAAGACCAGCGTCTCTTCGGACTTGTTTGAACTCTTCGCACCCTTTGTCTGTTGAGCCTACGGCTACTGACGTCCACCACGCGAAGGCTAGATCCAGCTCACCCACAACCAAGTAGTCTTGCTTGGTCCGGCGATCTAAGTGGACTGCCAGCAAATAGGATTTAAGACTAGAGTCATCGGCGATGAACGCATATCCAACGGGCGGATTCTCTCCCAGGATGCTCACAACCTCTGCTCTAACAGCGGGGGATAACGTGTGTTCCTTGTGGTACCACCACGCGAACCCTAATCCGCCCACCAGCACCAGACTCAACATCGCGATTGTGATTAACTTTGTCATTTTGTTCTCCTGATTACCGGGTCGCCGTGCTTCACTGATAGCAAGCCTCTCCGTGATGTTTTATTTCGCCCTTCTTCTTGTCGGTTAAAACAAACGGCAAACAGATCATCTGTCCTTGAGTATCTCCAGCTGCCAGCCTATACTGGAACGGTGTCTTAGTTCCGTTTGGCTTACCAACAGCATTATTATGAATAACGTGCAGAGGGTCACAGTTGAATGGATACTCAGCAAACTTTTCGTCAACGCAAACCTCGCTGATATGCCCGCGCAACATGGCAACTCCAAAGCTGTCGTCATGGGGCGCGATTTTTCCGTCTAGGACTACGATCCTTGGGAATCCTGCAACCATGCTTGCTCCGTTGCCACTGCGAGCGAATTGAGTTTGGTTTTCCAGCCTGATGAGGGCACCAGCGTAGGCAGGACTGTCGGAACAATTCACACTGCTTTCGTCCACTTGACAATAAGAATCGGCGGAAACGCCTCCTGCGGAGACGTGAATATCCACGTTGGACGGAGTCATTCCTGAAATTGAAACCATTCGGCCCGTGTGGTCATACACACGTTCTGGCGTCTGTTCCTTCTTTGCAAACGCAGTTCCAACCATTGCCAAACTCAGCAACGCGATTATGACGAATTTCTTCATGATGTTTCTCCTCTATGTCAGACTACTGCTTGCAAACTATGCTGGGGTTGTTGACCGCTACTTTTAGACAATCAGCGTATTGCTGTGCCCGTGCTGCGGCATCTGCTGGTGAAACAGGGGTTGGCGCGGGTGGAGCAAGTGCTGCCTCAACCTGTGAAAAAATGCTCAGCGTGTGGGCCTGTAAATCCAAGAAGCAAGGATTAAGCATCGAGTTAGCCATGTCCTCGCTCATTATCATGTCAACGACATTCTTGGAGTTGAGTCGGGCAGTGCCGGACGATGCGTAACCGCCCATTCGGTTGTGCGACCGAAACGTGTAGCACACATCAATTACTCCCTGTTTATTGGGGGCTTTCAGCGTCACGTTCTCAAGCACGAAAGATGCGGGGTCCAGCATCGCTGAACGCAAGGCAGGAACACCTGCTACCGCCCGCGTAATGCTAAGACTGATCTGTTCTGGTGAAAGCACGACGGGTTCTCTTTTTGCAAATGATGAGCAGCACATCAACAGCGCCATTGCGATTGTTGCGATTAATTTCTTCATGGTGTCTCTCCTTATCCGTGAATTATCGCCACCAAGATAAAAGCTACAATCGCGAACGGTATCGTAGCGACCAGGCACTTGATGTAGAAGACGAACAGACTGTTGATTGTGATAGCTCCCAAATCGAGAGCCACTGTTGGGGTTTTGGAGGACGTTGAAATGCGTTCTCGTTCGTCGGTGATTGAAAGGTCATTCATTTTGTTTTCTCCTTTGCCGTCCAGCGTTCCCTGGCCTGATGTTTACTTCACGATTGCGAACAGAACAGCCAAGACTATCGGCAACAGCACGAAGATAGTCCATAAGTTTCTGACAATGCGACCGGATGCTGCTCTGGCATCCGCGGTGGCACGGTTTGCGACAAAATACGCGTCTGCCGAAATCGGGTCAACTACTGGTTCGTTGACTTCTCCAGGCTTGACGAGATTTTTACAATCGCGACAGGTTTGTTCCCAACTACAACCACAAAGTTTGTCCATTTTGTTTCTCCTTTGATTCAATCTACCGCTGTGAAGCGGCTTTCAGCTAATCCTCTATCTGAAACGCTTTGCTCTTGGGCATATCAACTTCGCTGCCCGTAGCTTAGCCATGACTGTCTTTTTATCGTACCGCTGGTGCAACTGGAGCCGACGTTACGGGGGTAACGGCCTTCTTCGGGCCATTGCGTTCGCGGCTGAGGAACTTCACGGCAGACTTGCGGGTGATACCACGGGACTCCATCACTTCGTTGACTTGCTCGTTCGTGAATTGGCTTTTTGTCGCTTCTCTCCTGTTAACTACGTAGTTAACAACTGAAGCGAACCTGGATTTCGTGCTGTGAAAGAGAGCCACACTTCCGTGTGGTTTACTTCTCCACCGTGGCGCGGTACGGTAGCGGCTACCGCGTCGTTAACCCCGGAGAGCGATTTGTCGGGACGCAAGGAACCGATGGTCTAGTGACCGAAGTCACAGTAGGACTTACGCCGTTTCCCCCAAAACATGGGGTCAATCCCAAGTTCGTGCATCTCGTGAATCAGAACCACGAGATTGTGAGCGAGCACCTTACACAAGGTTTCGTTCCTCATCGCCGTATCAGTGCGGCTCCGCAAACCATCGCCAAATTTGCGCTTAATCATGCTGAACGTGGACTCAACATTAGACCGCTTGTGGTAGTGCGCTAGAAATTCCTCACGCCGATATTGGAAATAGCCAAACATCTTTGACCACATGCCGCCGCCCTTTCCGGTTACGTGCTCCTGAAAAGCGATGAAGGGAGTTGCGCCAGCAGCGGCGACTATCTCCATGTTCTTCTCGGAACTGTAGCCCTTGTCACCCGAAACCTCGGAAACCTTGAACTGTTTCGCCGTGGTCGCCAACATCGGCGGCAAGAGTTTTGTGTCGGCAGCGGTCGGTTCCCCAATCTCAACGGGGGTCACGATGTTGGTTTTGACTCCGCACATCAAGTGGACTTTGACCCACGGGTGGCCTTTATTGTTCTTTGGTTTACCTTTGTCGTCGTGGTTGGCTTTTGTGGGATAGGGTAAACATAAGGTAAACCGCCGTGGGTAAACCGGGGCCACCCTGCGCGTAGGCGAACTGGGGGCCTTCCCCACGTACATGTCGGAGGTGCTGGCACGACAAATCATGCACAGCGGCCTGCTGGCCACTGCACAGAAAATGGATTTTAAAACTGTGCGCTTTGAAACCGCAGGCATCTACGATAACGCACGTGTTTGGCAGTACCGCATGGATGGAACTGCGCAAGCTGGCTGGCGGCGTTGCGACACGGACTACAAACAACTTGAGAAATATATAAAAGCAACGCAGGCACAACAGGCCACAATGAAATATCCAACCACCTGCACCTACAAGTTAGACGACGGACTGGCTTTATAACGCACCGCATCACCGGCTGCCAGAGCTATAGAGCCTTGACCACCTCGGTGGCTTTTTCCAGCTGTGTGTCCTTGCCTTCCCGCAGCTCGTCTCGTAACAGGGCAACCGGAAAGGCTGGAGTGATGCCATTGTTTTCCAGCACCTTCCCCTGCCAGGTCAGATAGCCAGCAACCGGCAAACCAAGAATGTAACCATGCCCGACCTTAAACGCGTTGCCGCTCAGCAACCGTCCGGGTGTTTTGGTTCCGACTATGGTCGCAAGATTGTTTTCCTCTGCAAAAGCAGCCACCATTTCGCCGGCACTGGCAGTGTGCTCGTTGACCAACAATACAATGCGTCCGTGGAAGCGACGTTCACCAAGGCCCTCAGTGACCACAAGGATGGACTTCTCGACGAACGCATAGCGGGCGGCCAGCCAAAAGAGATCCGCCTTCCGAGACGGAATTCGCCCAAATCGCGTGAGATCCTCCCGGCGATAGCCGCGCTCCCGGCGCTTCCGCGTGAGGCTATAGCCCACCTCCAGTTTGCCCGGCGTCAGGTAGCTCATGAGCCGCAACCCGCCGATTCCACCGCCGGTGTTCCCGCGCAAATCAACAATGAGGCGGTTGCATCCGTTCAGCGACGCGATTCCGCGGTCGATATCCTTGGCAACGTCAATTCCCACCACTCCGGGGAACATGGTGACTTTGAGTAGGCCGATTTGATCGCTGAGTTTTTCCGCGTGTACCGGGTCGGGCGCGGTTACTGGATGCTTTTTCGACTTCGGCACGGGCAACTGAAGTCTCGGTCGCTCCTGGCCTCCGTGGAGCTTCTCAACTGTTAAATCAACCGTCTCTCCGACCGAGAACGTCAAATCCTCTGGAGGCCGAATCTCCCGTCCACCGCGCTCCAGCAATAAATCCCCAGGCCGAATCCCCGCGGAGTACGCAGGACCGCCTTGGTGCACATCCTGAAACATCCAGCGTTCACCCCCGTTGACGGCGATGCACTGCATGGTTGCATTGATCGCGTGACGAGCCGGTATGTTTTGCATTCCAGCATGTCGGAAGCCGGTGTGGCTGGTCTTGAGCTCAACCACGAGCCTCTGAACTTCCTTCTCGAATGCCTCCGCTTCGGTACATGCAAGAATTTGGTCCCGTCGGCTTTGAGCAAGCGCGTTCCAATCCACTCCATTCATTGCAGGATTGAAATGCTTGGTTTCCACCAAGCGGCAGACCTTGTCGAAGATTTTCGTGCGCTGGCCGAGAGTCAGGTTCATTGCTGTTTAATCCCAACTGGTGTGGAAGCCTCTCCAACAGCGATGAACGCCGCCCAATAGAATGGGCTTACCTTGTCACCATATTTTGCCAACAAGTCCAGCTTCGCGTCTCTGAGCGCTGAACTGGTGTCCTCGCCCTGGCCCAGCCGCTGGTAGAACCGATCCATCAGCGCACTCGCGAACGTGTCATCGGCGCTCCACAAGCTCGCGACAACTGATTTCGAACCAGCTACCAGAAACGCTTCTACCAGACTACTGACGCCTTCTTGTCCCTGCAGTTTGCCCACACCTGTGTCGCACGCGGATAGCGTAGTCAGTTCGGCATTCAGTCGCAATCTGATGATCTCCCGTACCTGCAGCAGCCCGTCGTCACTGGATTTCGGGTCTGTTCCCAAGACCAGTGCGGAGCGCTCGGGATACTGCGTATCTGCGAACCCGTGGACCGCCAGGTGCAAAACGCGAAACTGGTCAAGCGGCTCCCTCTTGAATGCAGTTTCCGTGGCGTCCTTGCCAAGTAACATTACCGCATCTCGTCCGACAATTTTACCGATTCTCTCGACCTCTTCCCGCGTTTCAGGAAGATCTTGAAGCCGCATCCCGGAAAGGTCCGCCATGCCCCGCACCAGCCGTGCGCGAATCGTGTCTGGAGTCGGTATCCTACGCCCAGCCCCGCCTTGATTCTCGTAGACAACATCACCTATCCCGAGAAACGGACGCGGCGCCCTTTCGTTCTTCCTCGCTCGCCGCAGTACGTCAAGAATGGTCCCTGAAGGCACGTAGCTTATGATGCGAGACTTCAACAGATACTCGCCCTGGTTATCTCGGACCGCTTCAAATGGAAGCAGGTTCAACATCCCGTCCGGCGCAATGATGAGTCTGGTTGCTGTTTTCGCTTCGGGGATTGGCTCTAGGAGTGCTCGAAACAGACGTTTCGAGGCTTCGATTCCCGCGCCCTTTGCGCGCACGTCGTCGATAAATTGCTGCACCAGTTTCTCGACTTCTTTGCGACCAACCGGCAGTGCTTGGACATGTGCACCTCGCCGCGTCACAGTGATGCAAAAGGAAGTTGGATCGTCCAGCACGTATTCCAAGAGCACTTCATCTGGATGCAGGTCGTTCTCTACATTCGTCAACGGTGCTGGCTGCACAGGAAGGCGTTGGCTTGAGGCATCATCTCTGGTCCACGCCAGACCCAATCGCCGCTCGTATTCAACCAGATTGTCGAGCAGTTGTCCGCGTTCGACTGGGCTGCTGGTCTGCATCAATCGGACCTGTAGACCTGCAACATCGCCTTCCAGTGTGGCTGTTTGCCCTGATTCCGCTGACGGGAGTGCTTTTCTGTCTTTGAGAGCCCAAGCGAGAGTTCGGCCTCGAACTCGTTCCAAAACTGTGAACGCTCCGGGCGTATCGCCGTTTTTGGTGATGAGTTCAAAGTGTTCCAGGTAGGTCTGGCTCATCGCCGCCGCAGTGGAGCTATTCCAGTACGGCTCATCGACGCTGGCGAGCATTCCCTCAATCACATCTTCCGCCTGCTCGTAGAGAGCGTTTGCCTCGGCAAAGCGACCACGCCGCGCCTTCAAATCGGCCAGCATCGTCAAGTTGCGAGGCACGTAGTAACGATCACCAACCTGCTGGCTGGCAGCCAGACCCTGCGTGGCGCGCGCGTCCGCTGTGACCAGATCTCCGCCATCACGATAGAGTGTCGCTAGTTCGAACATGGCGTCGGCTTCCATTCGGTAGTACTGTAGTCGTGTTGCAGATTGGCCGGCATCTTCCAAATATGTCAGCGCCTGTTGTCGCTTCCCCGTCTGCGCGGACAGCTTGCCGAGAAGAATGAGCAACTGCGCTTCGTGGCCTCGCTTCTGTTGTGATCGCGCTTTGCTGAGCGCACTCTCAAGCACCGACTTTGCCTCTTCAGCTCTACCGAGCGAGGTCAAGGCCTGTGCTTTTCCTTCATACCCCATAAATGGAAGTCCACAGTCAGGATCAGCCTCCGCTAGCTTGATGGCTCTTTCGAAAAATCGCAGCGCCTCCGCGTGGCGATTAACTTCTTCGAATCCTCTTCCGACTAATTCCAGAAAGCGGATCTGGCCCGCCGTGTCGCTGTTCGTCATGGTGGAAAGCAGGGCACCACCCAGAAGCCTGGCCGCCCGTCCGGGATTTCCTTCTAGAAAAGCAATGAGACCTAATTCGCCGGAAGCCCTCGTCACCCATTGCTTCTCGCCTAAGCTCTGTGCGATGTCCTGGGCTTCCAGCCAATCGCGCTTTGATGCTCGATAGTCAATCTCAAGATCGGTGTAGCCCTTTGCGATCAGACACCACAGGCGCAGCCTTGAGTCGTTTCGGACGATCGGATTCTGGAGCTGTTCATTCAGGATTCGTGAAAGCTCCACAAATGACATTGTTTCGGCTTCCGATCTGAGGCGGCCCACTTTGGCATAAAGCTCGTTCCGGCTATCGCCCTGGGCGGCAAATAGCTTCTCGGCCTTGGCGTAGAGCGGCGCCGCCTTCGGGCCGTTGTTTAGCCAGTACAGGCGGTTGGCTTCAGCGAGAAGCTCTTGCGGATCAGTTGACGTTTCCGCGTCTCTCGCTTCTGCACGATGACGAAGCCACGTCCCAGCGGTCAGGCTGCGGTGAATCCCGATAGAGCGGTAGCCCAGGAAAGCAAGAAGACTCACTATGGCAATCGCCACTATGACCACTACTCGCTTTGTGACACGTATGCTCACTCAAAAAACCTCGGAAATAGGGAATTCACGAAGTGGCAGCCACGAGGCGGCGCAGACGGCGGCGGAACGGACTAAAATCGTAAACTTCCTGTTAGTTTCTCAGATGCGAACAAAAAATGAAAGCGTGGTTCCCCGGAACCGCCCGCCGGTCAAGCGTTTCGGCGGAAGTGCACCCGATGGGCCGCCAGGGGAACGCGGGTTCCTTCCGGTTTGCCCGTCACTCGGGGTCTGGCGTTCTGCTCCATTGAGCCTAGCCGGCTGTTTCCTCGTCACGGGTACGCCATGCTCGCAACCGAATGTAGTCGCGTGACGCTCGTCCTAGACCGTCCAAACCCGGGAACAGGGAGCTGGCGGTAATGTTCATGGTTTTCAGCTTTGACAGGAACTGGTTCTTCACGCCAGCCGGTACGATAACTTTGTTCAGCGGGTATCGGTTCTCCTGCCCAACGAATGCCTCTGAGATAACTTGACCATGATCCGCTAAAACATGCGTACAAACCGTGAAGACAGCCTGTTGTGACGCTGAACGCTTACTGTGTTGTGTTGCCTCTATGGGGTAGACAGCCTTAACATCACGCGACTCAAGCTGCTCCTGAGAGCTGTACTCTAGCTTCCCGTAGCGATTTACCGTGATGGTTGCAAGTGCAGTGGAAGGGAAGAACCACACGGCACCATCGCTTTCTGGACACTCATCGACTGCGAAATAGAGAGCCACATACGGAGAAAGAGTCCAGTCAAGCAGTCGCGTCGGACCCGAATAGTGCTGCATGAGCATCCACCATGCGATTGGGCCCCACTTGGATTTGTCGACGCCATCAGTGGGCGCATGCAAATGGTACTGCGACATGAACCTTCGGGTAGCACCAAACTCAATTCCAAGAGCGCGCTCAACAGCGACCTCTCCGAGATGGCGCAGAAGGGAAGGCTGTAGTGGCCACGACTCATTGCTCTGTCCACGAATGTACCAGTCTGCGTCCCCCTGCTCATTAAAATTCAGTCGTTCGACAAGTTCGACAAAGTCGCCCCAGCCATTCAGTTTGTCTCGGTGCCAGTTCATCTCTTCTCCAGATAATATCAGGGCTAAGCGGCCCAAACCTCGCCGCCGATGATCGCTGACCGTTAATGGCGCTGGTCCCAGATGGTCGGCAATCCAGAAGTTAGGAACTCGGGATCGGAATGCCGTTCGGTGTGCGAAAAGTGGCGACTTGTCGGCGCTATCCGGTAATGTTTCATCCCAGCGGGAAACAGCCGGGCGCGGACGCGCCAGCCCGTCGGGTGGGACAAAGAAGCCTCCTGCGTTAGCAGGACACCTTTGAATGGGCGGGACTCGGGCTGGACGCAGACGGACGACGTAAACGAACTTTTCCGCTGGCGATCAAGAAATGAAAATCCAAACGAAAGAAAGGCGCTCGGACAGTTACCGAGCGCCTGAGTAGTCTCACAGTAGGCTACGCTGCGTTCTTCGTTGTACCTTTCTTTGCAGCCTTCTTTTGTTTGGTGGCGAGCTTCGCACGCTTCGCTGTGAATTCCTGCTCTACGGCCTTGCGGAGTTTGTCCACGTCCACGCGATGCCGCTTTGCCGTGGCGATCAGAACATCCGGGTCGCTGGTTGGCGCCCGATCTGTGCATTCCAGCAGAACGACCTCGATCAGCAGTTTTGAAAGTGCGCCCTCTTCCGGCTGCCGAAGCAACCGAGCAATGGCCTGCTGCACTTGCGAGTGCGTAACTTCGCTGGCCGAGCCTTCGACCAACTTGTGCCGCCGCGCCAGCAATTCCTGCCGCAACGGATCAAGTTTCTTCAAGAGAGTACCCGCAACCAGTGCTAGGTCGGCGCGGTCAAGCGGTGCGCCTATGCGCTTGAGCACTTCGGCCAAGGTGCGGTGCCGCACCGTGGCTTCGAGCTTCTGGCGCTCCAGTTCTTTCCGGCGCTGTTCGCGTTCTTTGGCTGTCTGCGCCGGGTTAGAAGCGCGGCGGTCGGCGAAGTGTACCGGGCAGCTCGGCTCGGCGCAGACCTTCACCGTGCGCCCGCGCTCGGTGCCATCTACCACTATGGCCTCGTTCATGTGCTTGCATGGTTTCTGATAGGGCGAGAGCGGCTTCTTGGATTTCGCAGAGTTGGCCGAGAGATTCAAGGCTACGTATTGGTTCCGTCCAAGAATAGCGCTGTTACCGGGCGCTTTCCATTCGTTCGTAATCTGCACCAGCTTCGGTTTTTCGGCGATCTGGCGCTCGACATTCTTGGTGAGCTTGTTGTTGTAGCAGTCTTTGTCGGTGCAACTGTCTTGCAAGGCCGCATCGAAAAGCAAGGTGTTAAAGCCGGTGCGCTTCGGGCAGTTCGCGCAGCTTCCCGCTTCCGGCACAAGCCCTTCGTCGTCCTTGTCGAATGGCACGGAATCGAGCGAGAGCAGGATGTTCTGCTCGATCCAGGCTGTTAGGTCGCGTACAGGACGCAGGATGCGGGTTTCTTTGCCGCCGTTCCAAACGGTATGAAAAGCAGCATCAAACGCCCGCTGTTGTTCCGCCTGTGGCAGCTTGGCGATTTCGAGCGCATGGCCGACGCCGATTTCGTCGGCCAGAAACGCCTCCGCGATGGAAGGATGCAACTCGACCAAGCGAAGGCGCGTAGCTACGAATGCCGGATTCTTCCCAGCCCTCGTTGCCAAGCTGTTGATGTCGTATTGAAGGCCGTCCGTGTGCAAGAGGCCGTAAAACGCGAATGCCTCTTCCAACGGATGCACATTTTCACGCTGGATATTTTCGACCAATTGCGTTTCGACACAAGCCGCGTCGGAGAGTTCGACGACACGAACGGGCACTTCTTCCAACGCGGCGAGGTTGGCGGCACGCAGCCGCCGCGCACCGGCAATGACCTCGTACTTGTCATCTTCAATGGTGCGGACAAGCAAGGGTTGTAATACTCCTTGGGCCTTGAAGCTGGCAGCCAATTCTTCGAGACTCTTGGCGTCAAAGCGTTTGCGGGGATTGCTGGTGGACTCTACCAGCGCGGTGACCGGAACACTGCGATATTCGTTGCTGACTTGAACTGCGGTTGCCATAATCATTTTCTCCTTTTTGTCTGGGTAGTGGTGAGAGTTGTGCGGACAGACACACCTCGCCTGTCCGCGCCGATTTGCGTGTGCGTGTTTCAGGCGGCTGGTTGCGCTGCCTCGGCCATATCTGCCGGTGCGGGCAAGTAACTCGTTTCTAGGTTGTCGGGTGCCGTCTCGGGCGCGGTCTGCGGTTCCTGTGTTTCCTGCGGGACGGGTTCTTCCATTTCGATTGCCGCCAGAATCACGGCTGAGGTTTGCTGTACAAGCTCAAGACTTTCCATCAACAACTCGGCATTGCCGTGGTAAAGCTGAATGTACGAGGCGCTGGAATTGGGATTCAGGCCGATGGCCTTCGAGACCACAAAGGCCACGGCTTCGGCTTCCGTTTCGCGTACCGTCTTGGTTGTCGTTGTACGGCGCTCACTGTGGCCGAGTCTCAAATGAGCGTACTCATGTACCAACGTGGCAAGTTCCTCCGCCTCGGTCTGACCTGGCAAAAGGCGAATGGTGCTGCCGAATGCCGTGCCCAACGCCGGGGCGATGTCGTTGGTAAGTTCGACGGTGACGCCCTGCGCCTGCACGAATTGCCGCAAGCGATCGAGATACACACTGGCGTCTCCGGTGACCTCGCCGATGGACGGCAACGGTGCGCCTTCAGTTTGGGCTTGATCCCACACATACACGCGGCGGAATCCTAGCAGCGTGGATTTGTTTGCCTCTTCTTCGGTTCCGGTGTCTGTGTTCTGCTTCTTGCGGCGCTTGCCGATCATCGGGGCAAGAATGGCGATGCCCTTTTCGCCGCGCTTCACGCGGCGGCCAAGCTGGTTCCATGTGAACATCCCCGCAACTCTTGTGGCGTCGGGCTTTTGTCTCGCTATCAAGAGGACATTCCCAAAACTGTACGAATGGAAATGCGCCATCGCATCAAGAAACGCGGTCAGGCTTTCGCTGTGTCCGGCTTCAAGCTGCTCGATGAGAAATTTCACGTTTTCGCGGATGAGTTGCTGTGCGGTGGCAGGCTTCCGGTTATTACTGCCGGAAGCCGCATTGACGGCGGCTGAGCCGTCGCTGTGGGGGTTGTTGTTGCTGTGATAGTCCATTGTTTTTCCTTTGTCTGCCCGGTGGGGCGTTTTTTTCTTACACCCCGGAGCGAAGCGAAGGAAAAAACGGCCCACCGGGAGACAAAGAGGAACGACAAAGGGCGAGGGGGAAGGCCCGAGAGGCGGGCACGGCAAGTGACAAACGGGGTTATCGTTTGGCGCGCAGCCGTGCTGTCCCAAGGGGCCGTCCCGGAGCGAAGCGGAGTGGGCACTCTCGCCCGTGGGAGTGGAGAAACGACGCGCGGCCAAGCGCATCCGAGCGGTTGCTTTTGCGGTGTAAACTCAGGTTACAAAAACGGTAGCAAATAGAACGAGATCACGGCAGTTAAGGTTTGGAAAGAATGAAAGAAAGAAAGATTTATAACTTGTCCATCTGACTCAAGCTACTGGTTGTGTCTTGACAGTATTTCCAACACGTCCTTTGGATGCCGAGAGACATCCGCTGTCCATTCACCGAACCCTCCGTGGCCGTTTACGGCCCTCACCCATTCTGCAAGGAAATCCCGCTTAGTTTGTTGCTGCTGATCGTCTTGGCCCTTCACTTCTAAAATTAGCGTTTTGCCATTTGTCAGTCGCACTAGATAATCTGGCCTGAACTTGTGAATGATCCCTCTGAATGAGTATGTGATCTCATAATTAATATGGTCATTTTTTACCCAGGCAAGGACGTTCTGATTGCGATCAAGCTCAAGCGACTCATTTGCTTCCCAGCGGCTGTCATAGACGCACATGTTGATATGCGAACGCTGCGTGTGCTCGCATGGCTTGCCACTATACCAAGGCAGCATGTCGCCGGTGGAGCGAATTGGGCGCTCAGTGTCGAATACTGGTTCTAATGTGAGGGCATTTTCAGAACGAATTGCCTCCCATAAATGCTGAACAACCTTGGTCATGTTTAGCGTAATGACGATCCTTCTCCGTTTGTCGTCTTCGTTGAACAAAGGTGGATCGACGATGACCCTGCCGCTGTCGATGTACTGTTCCACAAGGCGAACAAGTTGGGCGAGCAGGTATTCGCGGCTGCCCTTCCACTTGGGTGCCATTTGGTCATAAACTTCGCTTGCGGTTTCAAAGACGATTCGCTGCATTCGGAAGCGTTGCGCGAGTCCGGCGAGATCTATTTCCTTTATTGATTGTTGAATAATATAGTGACATTTCTAGCTGGGTATGCTATCGTCGGCCCATGGGAAATCCGGCGGGAGTGCGGCGAGATTTTCAGGCACTGGAGCAGCGACG
>Ga0208937_1000779_pt1 | contig 18606 bp, 3 predicted proteins | sample June2015DPH_11_5_FD_184705 | JGI IMG/M metagenome (GOLD analysis project Ga0208937, IMG submission 184705) | Peatland microbial communities from SPRUCE experiment site at the Marcell Experimental Forest, Minnesota, USA - June2015DPH_11_40... | ecosystem: Environmental > Terrestrial > Soil >...
CGTGGTTTTGATCGAAAGTCTACGACGGGATACGTCGTAAATGCAGTGCTCGAATCGTAGGTATAACCAGAGTCTTCAGCTTGACGATGGAGGGTCTGTCGGGCACCCGCCAAACCCGTTATTCCAAAACTTTGTTACAAATTCACGGAAAGAGGATGCGATCTCGATTGGCCCTTCCTTCCACGTGTCCCACAAGATGTACTGAACGCGTCCGCTTTGGATATCAATCCAACAATCATTTCCCGTATGGTCGGATGCAATTGGCCTGTGACTTTCAAGAAACGCTTTCATCTCAGGAATTTCGGAAAAAGTCTGCAATCGTGATGCGTAATATTTGATCATGGAGCGATACTTAAGCATCTTTTGCCCTGGGTCGTGTGGTATCGCGAAGAATCCTTCGATCCGAATTTTCTCCAGATGATCACGGGACGCTTGATGTTCCGGGTTTCCGCAGTAGGCCAAACTACCTTGCTCACTCCGGCTTCCCCCGTTGTTGAGAAGATAAAACTGCACAAGATCGTCCTTTCCAGGAAATGTCCACGTGAAGACAGCGTTGATTTCAGCTTCCGAGATTTGTGGCCCAACAATGCTGAATTGTGCCCGAGCATCATTGAAAAAGTCTTCTTGAGACATAAAAGGCTCCCTTATTTCCATCACGGAAGGTATTCGCATCCAGTTGCATTCTCGTAGTCGCTGACCCCGCCACGGTGCGGATGTGAGTGGTAGTCGGAATCAACAAGCTGCCCGGTCATATTCCCTGTCCGCGGGTTATAGCTCACATGATGGCTGACCCAACCTTCTGACGAGCCCGGATCAATGCCTGCAGCTTCATAGAGCAACTGTTCGTCAAAGCCGTAACTTCCGGTCGCCGGGTACTGAAATAGGCCGAATGGGTTTCCGGGAGTCACGGTTCCGGGATGCAGAACTTCAGGAGGAAACCTTATCGGCTCTAATGGCGGATTGCACCCGCAGCCGCCAGCGTTGTGAACGAGGAACCCAGTTTCACCGACGAAGTAGTCGTGATCTTTGTCGACGGTGAAGTTGTAGACGGTTTCCTGGCCTGGCAGAGGAGTGATCGCAACCACCCTGCGCCAGTTCCCTTGAAGGGTCTGGAGTTGATCTCCCACCCGCATACTACCAGATTCGATCCAGGCGGCCTGCGCCTCGCCGCGTTTGACCCAGAAGGGATGACGAGTGCTGGGCCTGAGCGGATCATGTTCGCCCTCGATGCGTATCTCCAGCAGCGAGTCCTTGTGCAGCGGAGTGAGCGCCGTGACCGGCTCCGATTCCAGCTTGCCGGTGACCGAGTTGCGCGAGACAACCTCGTCGCCCACCCGAATCTTCTCAACAGGAACGTCGCCATGGTCAGTATGAATCGGCGTGCCAGCGGCAAAGCAGAGTTCGCATAACTCTTTTTCAGCCTCTTCGATATCCTTAATTTCAACATCTTCAGTTAATTCGAGATCTTCCACTTCCGCGGTGCACGTTTCTATGCATTCAATCAAGTCCTCCCGGCCGCGCGGATCGACTCTGTTGACAGGGTCCGCGCTGGCGTAGAGGTATTTATGCAGCGTCCTGGGGATAGTGGGCTTGCCCTCTTTCGGGTCTCTGCTCAGGAACCTGTCTGTGGCTGGATTGTAGTAACGGGCGCGGAGATAGTAGAGACCGAGGTCTTTATCGTACTGCTCGCCGCGATACAAATAGTTGTTTGGAGTCGTTCCTGTTGAATTCAGCAGGTTGCCGAAGGCGTCGTAGTTATAGGTGTCTGTTACGGTTACGTTAGCGGCCAAATTTGTCAGTTGCCGGACGCTGCCAGAGCCGTCGTATTCGTAGAAGCTGGGTGTCCAAACATTATTGATGAGCTGATTCTCGCTGATGCGCTGGAAGCCGTAGGTGTAGGTGCGTTGCACCACGTTGTTGACGGTCTCCTCCATCACCTGCGGCAGGCCGGTGGGGTTCACGTCGTCCTCGACGAGATACTTCGTCGTCACTCCGCCCACGGTCTTGGCCACGCGGTTTCCGAAGCCATCGTAAATAATGCTGACCGCGCCGTTGTTCATCGACCGCAACCGGTTGCCCGAGTCGTACACGAAGCTGCGACCGCCGGTATAGGTTGTATTGCCATTGGCGTCGTAGGTCTCGCCGGAGAGCAAGTCGTCGAGGTTGAAGCTGGAGAGACTCACCGTCTGGACGCCCGGCAGCGAGGAGTTGGCCGACGTGCGGTTGCCCACCGGATCGAACTCGTAACTGACCGCGCCGTTTCCGCCCGCTGGGTCTTGACTGATCGCCTCGTTGGTCAGCCGATTGATCCCGTCGTAGCTCCAGGTGAGCGTGCGGCCATTCTGCTCCGTTGCGCCGGTGCGATTGCCCGTGGCGCCGAGCTGGTAGTTGTAGCCGGAGACCTGCGTGGAGCTCACCGTCGATGAGTTGAGCGAGGTAAGCCGGTTCAGGCTGTCGTACTGGATGGTGGATGTCAACTGGTTCGGATAGGTGACCGTAACCAGGTTGCTGGCCGAGTCGTAGGCGTAGGTCGTGGTGTTCTGCCCCGCGGGCAGGTTGTTGTCCACCACCGTGCTGAGCCGGTTGAGGCTGTCGTAGGTGTACGAGACCGACGCCCCGTGGACATTCGACGAACTGATGGACGCCACTCTGCCCGACGCGTCGTAGGTGTAGTTCAACGTGCCCTCTGGAGTGACCTTCGCCGTCAGCCGGTCCAGCGCGTCGTAGGCGTAGCTGGTGGTGACGCTGGCGGTGGCGGTGGTAACGGTGGTGGTGGCGTGCTTGCCGGTGGGCGTGTAGGTGTAGCTGACGACCGGCTCGGTGACCAGGGTGGGGTCGGGCGTGCGCGTGGTGAGGCGGTTGAGTTGGTCGTACGCGTAGGTGGTCGTCTTGCCGTTGAAGTGGGTGAGCTGGGTCAGATTGCCGTTGGCGTCGTAGGTGCGCGACTCCTGCAGCGAGCCATCGGGCAGCGTCTTGCCGGTGATGTCGGAGAAGATGTCGAAGACATTCTGCGTGCTGTGGCTGTTGGCGTCGGTGAGGCTGGCCAGGTTGCCGTTGGGGTCGTATCCATACGAGGTGGTGTTGGCCGTGTTCGGGCTGTTCGTCTGGATGACGCTCTGCAACTGGTTGGCCGCGTCGTAGGTGTAGTTGACGGTGTTGCCGGCCTGGTCGGTGACGCCGATGAGGTTGCCCGGGCCATCATAGCTGTTGGTGGTCGAAGTCTTGTCGGGATAGATCGTCTTGACCAGACGCTTGCGGGCGTCGTACTGGAAGGTGGTGGTGTTGCCGTTGCCGTCGGCGCTGGAGATGCGGTTGCCGGCGGCATCGTAGGCGAAGGTGAAGTTGCCCTTCGCCCCGGCGATGGACGTGAGCCTGCCCGCCGCATCGTAGGTGTAGCTCGTTGTGTGGCCGAGGGCGTTGGTCACGCTCGTCTTGCGGCCATCTTTGTCGTAGGCGAACGAGGTGGTGCTCGCCTGCGGTGTGTTGTATCCCTTGGTGACCGAGATCTGACGGCCGGAGAGATCGTAGACATGGTGGGTTACGTTGCCAGCCTGATCGGTAGAGTCGATGACATTGTTGCGGAAGTCGTAGGACTTCGTCGTAGTAGTAACGGGATTTGTCGGATAGATTGTGGTGGTGAGCCGGTTCAGCGCGTCGTACTGATACGACGTGACATTGCCGCGCGCGTCCGTATCGCTGGTCTTGTTGCCCATCGCGTCGTAGGTCGAGCTGGTTGTTCTACCCAACGGCGCCGAAGTCTGCGTCAAGCGACCAAAGGCATCGTACTGGTAGGTCGTCGTCGCAGCGGCTGCGCTGGTGTTGGCGTTGGGAAGCGGCAGGGTCGTGGCGATTTTGTTTCCAAGTGAGTTGTAGACGTAGGATGTTGTGCGTCCCAGTGCGTCGGTTCGGCTGGCCATGTTGCCACTGGCGTCGTAGGCAAACTGGCTCGCCATGGTCGGCTGCGCGGTGATGTCGTACCCGACGGCGCCAGCCTGCAGCGTCTCGTTCGCGTTGAAGATGAAGCTGGCTAGCGTGGCTGGCACGCCGTTGATCGTGTCGGTTATGCTCCGCGGGTTGTAGTTGGCGTCGTAGTTGAATATCCGCACATTGCCCAACTCATCGGTCGTGGATGTCGGCTCCGAGTACTGGTTATAGGTCGTGTAACTGGTCGTATTCACGCCCTGTGTAACATTCGGATATGTAGACGACTTCTTATTGCCGTTGAAATCGTAGGCGTAACTGCTGACGAAACCCATCGGGTCAGTTACCGAGATCAGGTTGTGGTTTGCATCGTACGCATTGCTGGTTGTGAGGCCTAAGGGGTCAGTGGAGGTCAGCAGCATCCCATAGTTGTCGTAGGTCATAACCGCCGTACCCTTATTCCCATTGGCGTCGGGAGGGTATTTGACGGAAGTGGCGTTCGTAACCAGATTGTAGGCGTAGCTCGTGGTCTCACCGAGCGCGTCAGTCGTACTCTTCACGCGCCCATTCAAAGGTAATCCGTTGGGATCATAATCGCTGGAACCAAAGTAATTCGTCGTAGGCAACGGGTTGCAACGAGCATCCGTGCCGCCGGTGTACAGGTGGTTCGAGTCGTAGGTGTAGGTGCTGGTGTTCGGCTGGGTTGTATTGGGGCATAACACGCTGGGCTGCGTTGTGGGCGGGGGCGGATAGGTGACGGAGGCGAGATTGCCGTTGGCGTCGTAGGCGTACTGGTAGATGTTGCCCTGCGGATCGGTAATCTGCGTAATTCGATTGCTCGAATCGCGTACGAACGGCACGGAGAGGCCAGTGGTGCTGGTGATGCCGTTCGTGTTGAGGGCCAACCCGTTGCCGTTCAAATCCTGAATGGATTGCAGGGCCCCGGTCGCGCTGATGGTGTATGAGGTTCCGGACGGATCAGTGTAGACGTATATGGACGGGTTATACAGGCCGTAAGCGCTAGGGCCTTCGGTATACCAGCCGTCCGAGCCAAGCCAACACTCCCACATTGAGCTGTTAGGAACTATAAGGGCCTCAGCGCCATTAGCGTCATAGGATGCGGCGCAACCCGTCTCGATTGCCGTAAGCGTGCCGTGGAGGCCCGGCTCAGGAGTATAGGCCGCAAACCATGGCCCCAAGTAAATTCCTAAAATCGGTGAGAAGCTATTATTCTGCGGAGTGAAGTAAAAGGTTCTTCGCTGTCCCCCAAGGGTAAACGTCACATTATAGGATGAGTCTACCGTGAGATCTGTGTTTAGACCCAGGTTCCATCCATAGCCGAAATCGCCGCTGGTGCCTGCGTTGAAACTGTCATATTGCCGTTGAATGTTGATCGGAAGCCCATTCGCTGGAACAGTCAGGTCCGTCACACTCGCTGTGACGCGTCCCGGCTTGTAGTTGCCGACAACGGTGATCTGCACCAGACTGAATTCCTCTTTTCCGCTCTTGTCCGTGGCATCGAGCATAATCCAGTACGTACCGTTGGCCAGCGTCGTGGTGTCGAGAGTGCCGATGATCATCGGGCCCGAGCCGACTGTACTCGCATTCAGCACCGTGGCGTTGTTGAAATTGCTTGAGGGATAGTAGATTAGTGTGCCACTCTGGAGCGTTATTCCAGGCGCAAGTGTGATTGGGACCACTCCAGAAACCGAGGATCCATATACAGGACTTGCGATCTGACCTAGATCTTCTCCAGAAGCCGGTATTACTGTTACTGCGTACTGTATGGAAGCGGTTGTGACCGTATCGTTGCCGCTCAGTTGCAGCAGATAGTATCCGGCTTGGCTGAAGGTCGCTGTCGTACTTTGCTGTTGCGGAGTTGCAAAGGTAACCGTGCCGGGTCCGCTGACCTGGCTCCATGTAAATGTGGGTATGAATCCCAGGGTGTCGGTGTAGGTTCCATTCAGTTGAAGCGTGTTTGGCAATGTAACCATATCAAGCGCCGAGATGCCCACACTGAGTGCATCGCCTAAGTCACCAGTCGGATTCGACACAGGAGCAGTCCATATGCCGCTGAATAGAGGAGTTGTAAACACAACGTTTCGGTTGACAGAGTCAATGGCAACCAGGTTATAAGTTCCAGAATTTACATGCGAGAACTGGAAGTTTACGTGACCCGTGATATCGGTCGTCCCATTTAGAAAAAGAGTGTCTGCACCTGTTTCATAGAACCCAACAGCCGCATTGTATATCGGGGACCCAGAGGCATCAGTGGCCGTCACGTAATAACCCTGTACGGGGCCAACAGTCGCAACATATTGAAGTCCAAGCGTGCCCGCCGGCGGCGGAGTAGGGTAATTAACCCACGTGATGCTGGTTTGGCTTGACGCGAGGCCTGCCTCTCCGATCGGAAGTGCCTGTGCCAGCAAGTAATCCATTCCAGCATTTGTCCCGCTATACATAAATGCGGCAGTTCCCGTGGAATCGGTTGTGGCCTGGTACTGCCCTGCATTGGCTCCCGTGACGTTGAGTGTCACAGGGATGTTTGGCATAGGCACCCCTGACCCATTAACTACAATCGCATTGAACGTAATGGGTTGTCCCACCGGGTAAGATGAAGCGGCCATGTATAAGGTAGGGAAATACGTTCCATTCCATATATTCACGCCGGTAATGCGTGTCTGATCGCCATCGGCATTGACGGGCGGGTTGGCAGATAGACCCGCCGAGGCTGTTCCGCTCTGGTAGGCAATACTGACGAGTTCTCCCTGCGTGAGACCTGTCGCCGCCAATTGCGGACTGGTCCCATCACCGCTCGGATTGAGTGCAGTACCTATGCCGTATTGGTAGTTGTTATTCAGCCCTCCAGTTACCCAGTTCCATGGCATCGCCGTGGGCAGAACCTTCACGGAAATCCCATTGACTGCAACAACAAACCCGGATCCGCCGCCAACGGCAAACCAGCTATCATCAACCCCTAACTGAAGCTGAGTTGCACCGGCCGGCACTACATACACTCTCGGTGCGGCACCGATGGCTATGGGTTCGATGACTGCTCCAGTGTTGTCAGTGAAGGCCCCAACCAATCCGGCCTGACCAAGCGTTGGCGGCGCCATCAGCGTAACGCTTCCCTCCGGGTTCGCCGGCGCAGGGATGATCCAGGTAGCCGCGACGCTATTGGATGTCGATAGTTCTCCGTTAACGCTTGCCGTTGCCTGTATCGAGTCGGTTCCACTAACGGCCCCATTGTAGGTATACGAGGCAGCGCCATTACTGTCGGTTGTGTTGCTGCCAATATTGCTGTTCGCACCGGTAACGGTGAAGGTCACGGTCACCCCAGGCTCCGGCGTTCCGTATTGATCTTTCAGGGTTGCTGTAAATGCTTGAGATGTGCCTATCACATATGGCGGTTGGGTCGCCTCAGTGAGCACAACAGGAGGAGGCGGAGGCAGCAATGTCACAATGGCCGAGCCAACTATTGCTCCGCTCACCTGACTTGTTGCAGTGATCGTGATGTTTTGCGGTACCGTGATGCTGGCAGGCGCAGTGTAGAAGCCGCTCGATGTGAGCATGCCTTGCGCGCCCGTCGGCATCGACCAGGTCACGGCAGCGTTACAGATTCCCGCTGCCGCAAACTGTTGGCCTTGCGATGCGTAAAGGCCTACTGTAGCGGGAGCGACCGCAAGCGTGCTGGCAGGATTGAACGTATAGAACGTCACGGGCGAACTTTGATTGTTGTACTCCGTCTTAGCCCAATCACCGGATCGAGCCGTATTCGATATGCTGATTTCGTCAAGAGATCCGTTGAAATAGAGCCAACTCCAATTTCCCGCCGTCTGATCTAATGTATCGCCAGTTCCGAGAAAGTACGAATAAGTTGACCATTCGCCGACTTGCTCCTGTGCCGTGGAACCTAGACTCTGTCCATCAACGTATAGCGTCTCCGTCCCGTTCGCCACTGTATAAAACGCATAATGCCAATTGTTGTCGTTATACGCTGTTGCTGTGACGCCCCCAGGGCCTCTCAGGTAACCGGATTCGTCGATATATAGTACTGCAGTTCCAGGAAGACCTGGGTCGCCAGGTTCCGTAGATGCGTAGCTGCAACCAAACCAGTAGCAGCCACCATACAGTCCGTCTGTCCGGCTTAATATGACTCCGGGTGATGCTGTCTTGAACCAAACTCCAAAGGATGCTGCAAAGGTGGCTGTGAAATCGGTTCCTTCAACTGCTGCAACATAAGTTCCTTCCGGATAGGATGGGAAATCGGCCGAGGGAATCTGTATGTAGCTGGAGACGCCATCGAAGCTTGCTGCCCCATCGATCTTGCCGGGAGCAGCTAATACCGAGGTGGGCGTTCCGTAGTTACCATTTGCGGTGGAGTCCGCTGCGGTGCTAGTTCCCACGTTTGCCAAATGATAAACAGCTGTATAGTTGCGGTCCCATACTCCGGTTGGGTTCTGCTGCGAAGTGGTAATATTCGGGTTCCCGTAAAACACATAGAGAACGGTATCTGCGCTATGCGAAAGGGTTGGGATGCGAATCCACGCGATGACCTGTCCGGTGACCGGATTATACTCCTCCAGTTCGTGATCCAACTTGGTTAGACCATTAGGATCAGTACTGAAGACGATGTCGTAGCCACTGGAACTAGTGACCTGCCCGCCGTTGGATATTGTGGCAAGGCTTGGGTCGGTTGTATTGAAAAGGAACGGGAAGTCGGGCTGATCTGTGTTTGGAACTTTCGTGTGATCGATGACGATTGTGCTTTGGTTGCTGTACCCGCTCGATCCACATTGCGTTGGAGAGGGCGGGATTGGAGAGCCTGCGACAGGAGAGAGCGTAATTGTAGCCGAGGCCGACTGGGTTGTGTCCGCCTGACTGGTCGCAGTGACCGTCGTCGTTTGTTGCGTCATCACACTGGTTGGCGCCGTGTAGAGTCCCGTCGCGCTGATGGTTCCTGCGCCTGCCGGACTGATTGTCCAGGTCACAGCCGTGTTGCTGGTGTTTGCTACATTAGCGGTCAACTGCTGCGTCTGACCACCAGTCAGCGTCGCACCGGTCGGAGTCACGCTGACCGCCACGGGCGGCATCAGGGTGACCGTCGCAGAGGCCAAGTGGTTAGAGTTTCCCAGGCCGGTCGCCGTTACTGTCACCGTCTGCTGCGTAGTGATACTGTTCGGTGCTGTATACAGGCCTGCGGCGCTGATGGTACCCAGTTCCGATGGGGCAATTGTCCAGATCGCGGCGGTGTTGCATGTACCCGCGACCACGAACTGCTGACTCTGCAAGGCGGAGAGGGTTGCCATGGCCGGGATAATGGGAGCGTTTTCTGGGTCGAGCGCGTAGAACGTCGAGGGCGAGCGCTGATTGTTGTACTGCGTATTGATCCAGTCGCCTGATCGGGCGATGTTGGATATGTTGACTTCGTCGAGAGCGCCGTCGAAGTAGAACCAAGACCCGGTCGAGCCAGGCCACATGTTTGCATTTCCAAACGAGTCTAGATAGTAATAGCCAGTGTCTCCGGCTCCGAGGAAGTAACTGTAGGTTGAGGTTGTGCTGAACTGAGCCACCGGCTGCGAAGCAACACTCTGCGCATCAACGTAAAGCGTCTCGGTGCCAGCTTGAGTGGTGAAAGAGACGAAATGCCATTGATTGTCGTTGTAGGCTTTTGTCGTGATGAGTGGGGACCCGGACAAGAAGGACGCTACAAGGTTGCCCGAACTGTCGATGTAGAGTACGGGCCAGTCGCCATATTCGTTGTTGGACCCAGGTTTCTCGCCGACGGTCTGCCCTAAGATCACACCGAAGGAAGATGTTTTGAACCACGTCCCGAAGGTCGCAGCGGAGGAAGATTGGATAGATGCGAACGTCGTTGCGGGAACCTGGATGTAGCTGGAAGTTCCATTGAAGCTGACTGCCCCATCGATCTCTCCGGAAGTGGCCGACGTCAATGTCGGCGTAGCGTTGTTGCCGTACGCAGTGGAGTCTGCCATAATGCCGGTCCCGGCATTTGCGAAGTGATATACGGCCTGATAGTTGCTGTCCCATACACCGCTCGCATTTTGCTGTGAACTGGTGATGCTGGAATTTCCGTAGAACACATAGAGCAGTGTGTCCGTGGAGTGCGAGAGCGTTGGTATACGCACCCACGCGATGACCTGCCCGGTGACCGGGTTGTATTCCTCAAGCTCATGGTCCAGCTTAATGAGCCCGTTGGGATCGGTGCTGAAGATAATGTCATTGCCGGTGGAACTCGTAACGTGGCCGCCGTTGGCTGTCGTGGCAAAGGCAGGATCGGTCGTATTGAAGCGGAACGGGAAGTTATCCTGGTCGGTATTCGGAACCTGGGTGTGGTCTATGACGATGGCGCGCTGGTAGCTGTATCCGGACCAGCATTGCTGTGGAGTGAGCGCAGTTGGAGTGAGTGTAATCATGGCCGAGGCCGACTTGGTCGGATCTGCCTGACTGGTCGCAGTGATCGTCACCGTCTGTTGTGTTGAGATCGCTGTCGGCGCCGTGTACAGTCCCGCCGAGTTAATCTTGCCTAGTCCGACTGGATTTACCGTCCAGGTCACTGCTGTGTTGCTGAGGTTCGCAACGCTGGCTGTAAACTGCTGCGACTGGCCCCTGTTAAGTGTCGCGCTGGCTGGAGTTACATTGACTGCATCGAGCGGTGACAACGTAACTGTCGCGGTGCCCACCAGCATTCCGCACCCGTTACACTCAGGCACCTGGCTAGTCGCCATTACGACCACAGTCTGCTGGCTTGTGAAATTGGATGGCGCCGTATATAACCCATTCTGGGTGATCGTGCCCCACGTTACTGCGGTTGGTCCGAATTCCTCACTACTGACAGACCACGTCACCGCTGTATTGCTTGCATTGGTCACAGTAGCGGTAAACTGCTGTGTCTGACTGGGATAGTTGAGTGTCACGTTGGACGGCGTGACACTGACCGATGGTGGATTCAGCAGTGTTACCGCAGCAGAGGACGACTTAGTTGGATCTGTCTGACTGGTCGCCGTAACAGTGATCGTTTGCTGCGGGAAATATGTGTTTGGGGATGTGTACAAACCCGTAGAGCTAATCGTCCCTACCCCTGCCGGACTGATCGTCCAGGTCACGGCCGTGTTGGTGGCATTTGCCACGTTGGCAAGAAACTGCTGCGTCATATTGCCGAAGTAAACCGTCGCATTTGCTGGAGTCACACCAATCGACAGAGGTGGCATCAGGGTCACTGTCGCCGAACCGATTGTTGCTCCGTTCGCTTGAGTGCTCGCTGCCACAGTTACCGTCTGCTGGCTGGTAATGCTGGTTGGCGCTGTGTACACCCCTGATGCATCGATCGTGCCAAGGTTCGCTGAGCTGATTGCCCACGTCACAGCGGCGGAACTGCAAACTCCAGACCCCGGTACTGCGAACTGCTGGCTCTGAAAGGCATAGAGGGTTACTGTAGCCGGCAAAACCTGTACAGTATTTTCGGGATAAAGGGCGTAGAACGTCGCGGGAGAGCTTTGATTGGTGTATTCGGTTGCGATCCAATCGGCCGATCGAGCCACGTTTGAAATTCTGAACTCATCTGTCGCTCCATTGAACGGCGCAGGCTCACCATTGACTCCAATAGAATCATTGGCTAAGAAAGCGGTTTGTGCGGAATCGTCACCAGACACGCCGCTAGATGTATCAGCACCGCTATTACTAGGTAGGCCATTGATATAGATAGTCGTTTGCCCGTCTTGCGTTGGATTTCCAGATAACGTAACGGTCACATAGGACCATGCGCCGCTGTTCATTGGTATCGAACTATAAAGGTAGCTGTAGCCTGCGACGTTATAAAAGGATACTTCGTTGTTGTTCAGGCCAAGCACCCATCCGACACTGCAACAGCTGTCTTTACCCATGATTGTGCCGGTGCCGGATGCTGGATTGACCCAAGCAGAGAAGGTTGCGTTGCCTTGAGCTAGATTCGCCAGACTGGACGGCGTTCCGATGGTCGCATATGTGCTACCGTTTGTTTGCATTCCGCCATCGATCTGGCCGGTGGTGGTGGTTGCACCATTATTTGTGGCGTTATTTGCGTTGCTGGTGCTGTCCGCAAGAGATAGTTGACCGCCATTGTTGGCAACGTGCCAGACCCCCATGTAGTTGCTGTCCCACACGCCAATCGGGTTCTGTTGCGAGGTTGTGATGCTGGCGTTTCCGTAGAACACATAGAGAACAGTGTTTGTCGAATGTGAGAGCAGCGGAATGCGAACCCACGCGATGACCTGGCCGGTGACCGGGTTGTATTCCTCCAACTCATAGTCGAGCTGAGTGAGCCCGTTGGGATCGGTGCTGAAGATAATGTCATTGCCGGTGGAACTAGTGACGTGGCCGCCATTGGCGATTGTGGCGAAGGCAGGGTCGGTTGTGTTGAAGAGGAACGGGAAATTAACCTGATCGGTATTCGGAACCTGGGTGTGGTCGATGACGATGGCGCGCTGGTAACCGTATCCGCTCGCCGCGCATTGCGTCGGAGAGAGTGTGATCATGGCCGAGGCCCACTGAGTCGCGTCCGACTGACTAGTCGCTGTAATGGTCACTGTCTGCTGTGTGGTGATGCTGGCCGGCGCTGTGTACAGTCCTGTCGCGCTGACTGCGCCAATTCCTACCGGACTGAGCGTCCAGTTCACCGCCGAGTTGATTGTGCCGCCAATCGTAGCGTTAAACTGCTGTATTCGTCCGCTATAGAGCGTTGCACTAGAAGGGGTAACCCGCACTGGCGGTATCAATGTGACCGTTCCTGATGCCGATAGGATCGTACCCGTCTGGGTGGTCGTAGTAGCTGTGATGGTTACAGTCTGCTGTGTGGTAAAGCTGGCTGGCGCTATGTATTCCGCGTACCCACCTGACGGGGTGAACGTGCCAATGCCTGCGGGACTGATTGTCCAGATAACGTTCTCAGCGGCCGAATTGCCAGCGTTTGCAACGGCAACAGTGAACCCCTGCGTCTGACCGCCATGGAGTGTTGCGCTGGCCGGATAAACACTAATCGACGGCTCTAGAATCACCGTGGCTGTAGCCGACTTGGTGCTGTCCGCGTGACTGGTCGCCGTGACGGTTACAACTTGGTCAGGTATGTTGGACCATGACGGTGCTGTGTACAGACCTGTCTGGTCGATCGTGCCCGCCCCTGCTGGACTGATTGTCCACATCACCGTTGTGTTGCCAGCATTCGCCACGCTGGCTGTGAACTGCTGTGTCTGCCAACCGTTGATCGTTGCACTGGACGGGGTGACAGTAACCGAGACAGGCGGCATCAGATGCACAGTCGAAGAGCCAACTGTCGAGTTGTCCGCTTGACTGGTCGCGGTTGCCGTCACTGTTTGCTGAGCGATGATGCTGGACGGCGCCGTGTAGAGGCCTGTCGCGTCTATCGTGCCCGTGCCCGCAGGACTGATGCTCCAGGTCACCGCGACGGCGGAGTTGCAAGCGCCCGGCCCTGATACCGCGAAATGCTGAGTCTGCAAGGCGTAGAGAGTTACGGTAGACGGAATAGCCTCTACCGTGTTCTCGGGATATAAGGCGTAGAACGCAGCCGGAGAGCTTTGATTGAAGTACTCGGTGGCTATCCAATCAGCCGATCGGACCACGTTTGAAATTCTGAACTCGTCCACCGATCCATTTAGTGGCGTGACTACTTGGCCGTCTGAAAACACGCCATTGGCCAAGTAAACAGGTTGAGAAGAATCGTCGAGCGTATAGCCATCGCCTCCTGTGACCGTCCCACTTGGCACTCCATTGATATAGACGGTAGCCTGACTTGAGTTGCCTGGAACCGCACCCGTTAGCGTGACGACCACATGGGACCATGTTCGGCTGCCCGTCGTTCCCGCACTGGTGAGATCTATCGGTTGACCTTCATCAACGGCCTCAAAGTTAATATTGTTGTTGGTGTCAACGCCCAGCGCCCATCCCGCACCGGCATAATAGCCCTCGTTACCCATGATCATGCCACCGATGCCAATTGCCGTATTGACCCAGGCAGAGAAGGTCGCATTGCCTTGAACCAGGTTCGCCAGACTGGCTGGCGTCCCGATGGTTGCATATGTGCTGCCGTTGGTCTGCATTCCGCCGTCGATCTGGCCCGCGGTGGGGATTGCACCATTATTTGTGGCGTTGTTGCCGTTGCTGGTGCTGTCCGCTAGAGATAGTTGACCGCCATTGTTGGCAACGTGCCAGACCCCCATGTAGTTGCTGTCCCACACGCCGGTTGGGTTCTGCTGCGAGGAAGTAATGCTGGCGTTTCCGTAGAACACATAAAGAACGGTATCCGTGGTGTGCGAGAGAGTGGGAATACGCACCCATGCAATGACCTGCCCGGTGACCGGGTTGTATTCCTCCAGTTCATGGTCCAGCTTGGTGAGACCGTTCGGATCCGTACTGAAGAAAATATCGTTGCCGGTGAAACTCGTAACGTGGCCGCCATTGGCTGTCGTGGCAAAGGCAGGATCGGTTGTATTGAACAGGAACGGGAAGTTGACCTGATCGGAATTTGGAATATGGGTGTGGTCGATGACGATGGCGCGTTGGTAGCTGTATCCGCTTGACCCGCATTGCGGCGGAGAGAGTACGGGTGGATTAAGCGTGATCGTGGCTGAGGCAGACTTGGTTGGGTCCACCTGGCTGGTTGCAGTTACCGTCACCGTCGGCTGCGAGGCGATGTTCACCGGAGCCGCGTAGAGGCCAGTCGCGCTGATGGTTCCCGTACCTGTGGGGCTGATCGTCCAATTGACTGCGGTATTGCTGGCATTGATTACATTAGCCGTAAACTGCTGCTGCTGACTTCCGTCGTAGAGCGCGGTGGTGGCTGGAGTCACGCTCACCGCAACCGGAGGCTCCAGCGTCACCGTCGCCGAGGCCGACTTGGTCGAGTCCACCTGACTGGTCGCAGTGATGGTTACCGTCTGCTGTGTGTTAATAGCTGAGGGAGCAGTGTAGAGTCCGCTGGAGGTGAGTGTGCCGAGTCCAGTTGGGCTTTGTGACCAAGTCAAGGAGGCTGAACAAATGCCCAATTGTGCCGCTGTAAATTGTTGGCTTTGTCCGGCGTAGAGTACCGCGGAGACTGGATTGATGGCGCGGTTCTCGCTGGAAACCGAATAGAACACGGCTGGAGAATTTTGATTATTGAACTCCGTCGCGATCCAATCGGGCGATCGAACCACATTTGAAACTCTGAACTCGTCTGTCGATCCATTCAGCGAACCACAGAAATTGCCGCACGCTGCATTGGCTAAGTATGCGGTTTCGGAGGAATCATCGGTGGTCTGCCCATCCACTCCCGTACCGGTCCCACTTGGCGAACCATTTACATAGATTGTGACTTTACCGTTCTGCGATGCAGTTTGATCTAACGTCACTGTCACATAGGACCATGCGCCATTGCTCGTCGGTCTCAAACTGGAAAGTTGGAAGTTGTATCCGCCGACCGTAAACCAAACAATGTTGTTGTAATCCAGACCCATGGACCATCCAGCATTGCCATCGGTGCCATTCTTCCCCAATATCGCGCCACTGTTTCCGGTCGCGCTGTTGACCCAGGCGGAGAAGGTTGCATTGCCTTGAGCCAGATTCGCCAGACTGGCTGGAGTTCCGAGGGCCGCATATGTGCTGCCGTTGGTCTGCATCCCGCCATCGATCTGGCCGGTGGTGGTGGTTGCGCCATTATTCGTGGCGTTATTTGCGTTGCTGGTGCTGTCTACAAGAGATAGTTGACCGCCATTGTTGGCAACGTGCCAAACCCCCATGTAGTTGCTGTCCCACACGCCGGTCGGGTTCTGCTGCGAGGCGGTAATGCTGGCGTTTCCGTAAAAGACGTAAAGAACCGTGTTTGTCGAATGTGAGAGCACCGGAAGGCGAACCCACGCGATGACCTGCCCGGTGACCGGGTTGTATTCCTCCAGTTCATGGTCCAGCTTGGTGAGACCGTTCGGATCGGTGCTGAAGATAATGTCATTGCCGGTGGAACTGGTGACGTGGCCGCCGTTGGCGATTGTGGCGAAGGCAGGATCGGTTGTGTTGAAGAGGAACGGGAAGTTCGTCTGGTCAGTATTAGGAACCTTCGTGTGGTCGATGGTGATTGCACGTTGGTAGCTGTATCCACTCGATACGCATTGCGCCTGATTCACCGTCAACTGCACGGTGCTGGTAGCCGTCGTGTAGTCGGTCGCGTCGGTGGGGGTAAAGGTGACCGAGAGCGTCTGCGATCCAGCGGATAGAACCGTGCCGGCGGCTGGCGTGTAAGCAAAAGTGCCCGCCACGGTCGAGGTCGCATCGAGCTGCGTCGCACTCAGCGCCGTGCCGTAAGTGATGGCCGCGGGAGTCGCCCAACTGATCGTCGGTGTGGCCTTGCTCACCGTCAGAGTAACGGTTGCCGAGGCGGTGTTGTACAGAGTCGTATTCGTCGGAGTAAAGGTGACCGAGAGCGTCTGCAATCCAGCGGCAAGAACCGTGCCAGCCGCGGGCGTGTAGGCGAAAGTTCCCGCCACGGTCGAGGTGGCGTCGAGCTGCGTTGCACTCAGCGCCGTACCGTAAGTGATGGCAGCAGGAGTCGCCCAACTGATCGTCGGTGTAGCCTTGCTCACTGTCAGCGCAACGGTTGCCGCGGCGGTGTTGTACAGAGTCGTGTTCGTCGGAGTAAAGGTGACCGAGAGCGTCTGCAATCCAGCGGCAAGAACCGTGCCGACGGCTGGCGTGTAGGCAAAAGTTCCCGCCACGGTCGAGGTGGCGTCGAGCTGCGTCGCACTCAGTGCCGTTCCATAAGGGATGGCCGCAGGAGTCGCCCAGGTAATGGTTGGCGTCGTCTTGTGTACCGCCAGAGTGACTGTAGCCGTGGAAGATTTGCTTGTGTCCGCCTGGCTGGTCGCCGTCACAGTCACCGTTTGCGCCGTCGTGATGCTGGCCGGGGCTGTGTACAGCCCCGACGCGCTGACTGTCCCCACGCCCGCCGGACTGATCGTCCACGTCACTGCCGTGTTGGCGCTGTTCGTGGTCGCGGTAAACTGCTGCGTTTGGCCTGCGTACAGCAAACTTGTAGAAGGTGAAACGCCGACCGTTATGTTGTCGTATGGGTCCCCGGTGATGCCGAACGTCGAGTTCCCATTGATGTCAATCTTGTCCGCCACCAGCATCAGGAAGCCGCTGGCGCTGCTCCCTCCCGTGATCGTGATTTGGTCGCTCTTGAAGTACAGCGCGCCGTTAAAAACGACCGTGGAGCCGCCGTTGATCTGGTCCTGGCAGGAACCCGCCGTCGCGCATCCGGTACGGTTTCCGAAGAACAGGATTCCATTGAACGCCCCGGACGTAGGCGCCGACAGCGTGGCCGTCACCTGTCCACTGATGGTCACAGGGGTATAGCTGTAGCTGCTGGAGCAGCCCCACCCGGCGCTCGACGTGTTGTACACCGTAACGCCCGTGCCCTTTACCACCGCCTGTGAGTTCAGGGTCAGTCCGCCGCCGGCCATGATGTAAACGCCCGGGCTCATGGTGAAGGTGGCGCCATTGGTGTTCCCGATCGTGAGACCGCCGCAGTACACGCCCGGAGAGAGTGTGTTATTCGCCGGCTTGTTATTCATGTCGAACGACGCGTGACTCTTGCTCACGACGGTTCCGCTGGTAGGCGCGGCAATCGACGCCAGCGGGTCTCCTGGACTCGTAACCTTCACGGGTTGAACTTGTTTATTGCTGATTGTGTCCCAGAGCTCGGTCTGACCGTTCAGTTGCGCGCCTCCCACAACGCTCACCTGGGAGTGGTTCTGCAGATACAGCGTCTCGGCCCCTTCCATCTCGAATCCGTCGCTCGCGCTGGATTCAGACACAGCTCCGCACGCGGTATAGACAGACTGCGCCCCTGCGATCTGAAAGGCGCGGTCTGCCGTCGCGTCCAGCGCATACAAACATGCTCCCGCGGGAACCGTAGCGGCCTGGGCTACAAAGCTGTTGATGGGAAGGAAAGATGCGGCAAGACACAGAATCGCTGTTTGAGCGGAACGGGAGATATTCAAGGGGCCCTCATACTGTCAGGTGCAGACACAGATCGTTGGGTACAGGCGCAGCAATACGGCTCAATTGAGCTGGTTCTTTACGCTGAAATGCACACAGACAGGATTGCCCACGCCATTGCGGCCCGAGCTAAATGCAACATGGGGTTATTGCAGTGTTTGCTTCAGATAACGCCGGTCCCGTAGGCCGTCGTCTACTGCAGCTAGTAGACATGTTTATCATGTCGGTTCCATGAAAGTTTCAGGCGCATTCTACAACTTTCGTGGGATGGCATAATTTGCGATTTTTGTCTAAGAGCAGTTCAAAACTGCATTCCTGCATCAAATGTTTGGGCAAAATCGAGGTTTGACTGCTCTGCTTTTCGGAAACTACGGCGTTTCTGACCGAAGCAACGAATGCCCAACACACACCACGGGCTATGCCCGGGGTGTTGTAGTGGTATAAGTTATTCATAATAAAATAGATACAGGTTGGTGCCGGGAGGGGGGGTCGAACCCCCATGACCTTGCGATCGGCGGATTTTGAGTCCGCTGCGTCTGCCAGTTCCGCCATCCCGGCGCTCCTCGATTGTAGCAGCGCGCGAAGTTGAATCAGAGCGCAAAGCGGCCTGGCTCCGCGGCACAAAGTGCATTCTTTCCGCTG
>Ga0208937_1000787_pt1 | contig 18485 bp, 23 predicted proteins | sample June2015DPH_11_5_FD_184705 | JGI IMG/M metagenome (GOLD analysis project Ga0208937, IMG submission 184705) | Peatland microbial communities from SPRUCE experiment site at the Marcell Experimental Forest, Minnesota, USA - June2015DPH_11_40... | ecosystem: Environmental > Terrestrial > Soil >...
CGATCGTGTGCCCGCCCTCGACTGTGAGAAACGCCGCGATCTTGCCCGTCTTCACGATCCGCTCGATGTCGGCCGCCGTGGTCGCGTGTTCGATCTGATCTTTGTGCGTGTCGAACAGCGATTGCATGGCATCCCGCAGATCCAGCGTCCTGCGTACTGCTTCCGAACCTGGAAAATACACGGGAACCCACAGCGCGAAAAACGGCGCATGCGTGCCGCCCTCGTGCAGCCGTGGAATATCTACGTGACCTACATCCCACCGTTTGGCCAGGTCTTCGCCCATCACCAATACGCGCTGAACCGTGTCGATGTGACTGTCAATCCCAATCGCCTCCGCTGCCAGCTTGCGCGCTCGTGAGGGAGTGTCACTGCTTTCCTGTGTTTTGGACCTGTGGGGGCCGTCGAGTACCGTGGTTGTAGTGCCTAAATGTTTTTTCGGTGTCACGCTCATATCATTCCTTCCTGTCGCACCAAGATGATGGTTAGAAAACAATCTGGTCTCTATCTTCGCTACAACACGATTACCCAAATCGCACCGAGCTGCCCTCGTGGACCAGTTCAAACCAGTTTCACGTGCACTCCGATCAGCACAGGCCCCGGCGTTTTGAAAATCGTCTCCGCGACGCTTCACGCTTTTGTCGCCCCTGACCTGATAGATTGCGCCGTCGAGTCGGCATTGCAGCTCCGCGTTGTGTTTTCTCACTGAGTAGTAAGGCAAGGACGATGCCAAACCGCATACCCGCGTTTTCTTGGCATTCCGTTGGACGTGGAAGAGTCTGCCCACATTGCAGTGTCGATGGCACGACCCCATGTCGAGGTGCGGACTTGTCCCATAGGAGAAGGAACCGTATCGGCCGTGACACGATTCAGGGAATGAAATGCAGTGTTGAGTCCATCGCGGACATCACCCGCTGGTCGTCAGAGCGCAATGCGGATCGCCTTGAAGCGCCTCGCCAACGAAAACTGTTTGGCATCCAGGTTGCTACGACTCAGTGTGTGCCGAGTCTCATCGGCATGCGAGGAATGAGGAAAGTTGTGAACGAGTTAGCTGAATCTTCGAGCGAACTGTTTGCAGTAATAGAATCCCGTTGGACTGATCGCCGTTCCGACCGATTCGTACTCGCGTATCGCGACGAAGAATCATTGCGCGCACTCATCGCAACACCGAGCATCATTGCAGTTGGCTTCACCTCTCGCGAGGACGCTATAAAGAGGATTGAGGCTTGCTTCTCCGCGGCGACTCCTTGGCATGAAATTCAGAAAGCGACACCCGGGGACGGAGCCGGGTGCGACCAACATCGATCTCATTCCGCAGCGCAGCGAGTAACCCGCAGGTTCTCCTTCGCGCCTCGTGGGACCGTTCGTCGCGTTTTACAACATGCTGTTGCGGCAGCCATTCTCGTCTTCTATTCGAGGAACATCATGGGCACGTTGATGCGCGCATTTGTCGGAGCTTAGCCACTGGAACGCGGATTCGCGACTGAACTGGGCGTGTTGAGGCGAAATTGCACTCTACAGTATTTACCGGATAGAAATTGGCAAATGACTCGAACTACAATTTTGAAAACTAAGTCCCATCTTCTTAATCCTGGCCTAACCGCTTTAAGGGGCATTGCGGCTGCCAGCCAAGATCTGTGGCGGATGGTGCAGGGGCGCGGTTAAGGGATTGAGAAGTCGTGCTGGCCAGACTGTCCTCCCTAAATAAACCTATAATAGTCAACCTTTCGACTTTGCCGCTACTATCGCAGCCTATGCCGAAGGTTGCAAAACATGTCGCTGCGCTCCAGGCAAATAAGGTTTCGTTGCGCACGATAAGGAGAAACGAGCATGTATTTAGTCATGGGCATTACTGGAAAAGTTGGAGGCGCCACCGCGCGGCATCTGCTGAAGCAAGGCAAACAGGTGCGAGCACTTGTGCGCAATCGCGAGAAAGCGGCGAAGTGGGCAGAACAAGGCGTGGAGTTGGTGGATGGAGACTGGAACGATGCGACAGCCATAGCGGCGGCGCTCAAAGGTGTTGAGGGCGCGTTTGTTATGTTGCCGGCTGTATGGGCACCCTCGCCTGATTACAGAGAAGCAAAGGGCGTGATTGCGAACTATGTCGAGGCGCTGACCAAGGTAGTGCCCCCGCGGGTGGTAGCGCTCTCGTCGATGGGCGCGAATAGAACAAGCGGGCTGGGGATGATCACGGCCTTATCACTTTTGGAGCAAGGTTTTCGCAGCCTGCCATCTCCGGTCGCATTTGTGCGCGCAGGCGGCTTTTTCGAAAACTTTCTTTTCGGCTTGCAGGCCGCCCAAGGCGGAACACTACCGGTCTTCTACAATCCTACAAACCGGAAATCAACAATGGTCGCGACAAACGACATCGGCGCAGAGGTAGCAAAGCTTCTGACCGGGCCGGCGTGGTCAGGGCATCGCGTTATCGAGCTCGGTTCGATGGTAAGCGCGGATGAAGTGGCGGAACAATTGGGTGAAGTCCTAAAACGCGACGTAAAAGCCTTTGCCGTCCCGCGTGCAGGGTGGGCGGAAGCGTTCGAGCAGTTCGGCGTCCCGAAGGGCCACACTGGACCTGCCGAAGAAATGTTTGAGAGCGTGAACGCGGGATGGATGGAGCTCGGAATCACGGGTACGGAGCACGTAGCGGGTACGACGTCCGCACGCGATGTATTCGCGGCTGCTCAGCAGGCCGTCAAGGCGAAAGGCCATTCCGTTTGAACGGCTGGGATGCCGTCAAATGAGACGATTCGGGAAATGGTTTCTCATCGCATTAGGTTCGTTGGTCGTCCTGTTGGCTATCGTCATCACGTTGACCATCGGGTGGAGTCCGTTTTTCGGCCCCAAGGCGCGTGCTCTCACGAACCGCACATTCGAGCGTACGCCGCAACGGCTCGAGAGAGGCCGCTATATCACGACGGGCTTGAGCAGCTGCATCTATTGTCACAGCCCGCATGACTGGACCAGCCCGGGCACACCCATGGTGGCTGGCAAAGAAGCTTCCGGCGAGGTGCTGCCCTACGCTGGTCTGCCCGGACGCATCGTGGCCCCGAACCTTACGCCCGATCCGGAAACCGGAGCGGGCAGTTGGACCGATGATCAACTAGCCCGCGCCATACGCGAAGGCGTCGGCCACGATGGCCGCGCTCTTTTTCCCATCATGCCCTACCAACACTACCGCAATATGTCAGATGAAGATTTGGCATCCGTTGTGGTCTACCTGCGGTCCCTACCTGCTGTCCACAACCAGCTTCCGGCCACCGAAATCATTTTTCCCGTAAAGTACCTGATCCGCAGCGCTCCCGAGCCGATTGCCGCGCCGGTCGCCGACGTTGTCTCCTCCGACCAGCTCAAATACGGAACCCATCTTGCCGACCAGGCCGGTTGTAGCGACTGCCACACACCTCAAGTACGGGGACAAAACGTTTCGGGTATGGACTTTGCCGGAGGCTTTCCCTTCACGGGCCCCTGGGGCACTGTCGCGAGCGGGAATATCACGCCCGATTCATCCGGAATCCCCTATTACGACGAAGCTCTTTTCTTGAACGTGATGCGCACCGGACAGGTCGGAGCCCGCGAGCTTAGCCCGATCATGCCCGTGATGGTTTATAAGAATCTAACCGATGACGACCTCAAGGCGATCTTCGCCTTTCTTCGCACAACAAAACCTGTGAAGCATCGCGTAGACAACTCGGAGGCGCCGACCGAATGCAAGCTCTGCAAACAGAAACACGGCGGCGGTAGCGAAAACTAGTAGGGTAGGTGCCTGCGAACCCGAAAGGTCGGAATGCTGTGACGGATGGTAATTGTATCTTCTCCAACCAGAATGTCTTTAACCAAGGGCCATGCACGGCGGACCAAAGCGGACTGAGAGCGGACTGAGAAGAGGTCAGTCTGAGCTAAGTTCTTCACAATTATGTCCTACCGGCAACGGACTGGGAGCAGTTCGCCCGAGCGGACTGAGAGCGGACTGGGAGGGCAAGACGCGATTCTGCTAAGTTCTTTGAAAATGTGGTGGCCAGGGACGGAGTTGAACCGCCGACGCCAGCCTTTTCAGACTGGCGTTAAAGAGTATTTGCAATGACTTAACAGGTCTTGGGTGGCTGCGTAAGTACTTCAAAAGTCGTTGATGACAGGCTCACCTTGGGCCGGGATCTTGGGCTGGGCGACAGTCTTATGGTTGATTGAAATCGAATCGTTCTGAGGGTGTTATCCGGCTGCTCTTGGTAGCGCATACTCAGAACATACAATCCGGTTTCCTGCGTACTTGACCTCAACCACAGTATTGGTCAGATCTCTTGGGCCAACATGTTTGAGTGCCGCGCTGAAAAGTTCTTGCTGACGAAGAGGCGTTACACTGGGAACAATAATGATCACTCCGGATGCAAGGGTTCTTGTCCATGGAGAGTAAGAAAGTCGGAACGATTGTTCGTTACAAACGTGTAATCCTGCGCGCGGATAGTGGCCATCAGCTGCCAGTCTTTCGAACTACCGAGACCGAGATAGTTGACATGATCGGCTACGTGACCAGCAGCATGCGCCATTTCAACCAGAGAAGTGTGCAGGCACTCATCGATCAAAAGTTTCACCGTGCCCCCGAAAGGGAACGGGCGCGCCGGGTTGCACGAATCGGTTTTTGCTTCGCCCACGGGCGAGAAGCAGGACGCCCACGGCGGGGAAAGGCTTGAACATAAAGAGGAGCGAGGTCGATTTTCTCTCTATCAAGAGCTGGGTAACCCTCTAGGATCTCGTCTGGCCTCGCCCCTTGCGTCAACATGTCAGCGATAAGTTCGACCGGGATGCGCGTCCCGCGATACACGGGTGTACCACGCATAATCTCAGGGTCGGAAATAACTATGTTCGCTGCACGCTCAAGTTTCTTGAGCTCTTGGTCGAGTTCCAGGCGCACCGACTTCACCTGAATTACCAGGGCTGAACCCTCCGTAAGTACTACGGCGTCAATTCCGGGAGTTGACTCAATCTTCTTGGCGATCGCCCGACGGGCGGCTATCGGCAATAGGCGAACGCCCTCCGCTTCGAGCCGCAGGTATAAAACCTGCTCGCGGCTCAGCATTCGTTGTATCGAACGACCAGTGCGGAGCCGTCGCGGCCGAATGAGGCGACGTTCGATAAGCTTATGAACGACAGGCAGCGGCAGATTTGCAACCGCCGAAGCCTGTGCCGGCGTATATTCGATGGTCTCCATGGAATTATTCTACCCCCAATAGGGAAGAATTAACAGCAGTCGGCGATTTCGGTGTTAAGACCGCTGAGGATGGGCGGAAAGTGGGCGAAAACGCCCAAGTTCTTTGGAATGATGGTGGCCAGGGACGGAGTTGAACCGCCGACGCCAGCCTTTTCAGGGCCAAAATTAACAGTGATTACAACGACTTCGTGGCACGGGTGGCGCTAGAAGTCGCTGATAGTTAGTGGTGGAAACAGCAACTGCGGGTAAAAAGTGCGGCAGGAGAACAACTACCCTCCCATCGAATGAGGGGGGCATCGCGGCAGCTGTCTTCCGGCTGAGTCGTCTTCACTACGGGACCCGCTTAGGTGCTTTCGGTGCGCTTCATGCGACTTTTCCTTTCTGAGCGGCAGGTTCATTCTGGGCTCTCACTGATTTCACCAGGTCAGCCGCGGACGCTCCCTCCAGCGACAGTCCATAGCCGACTTCTCGGACAATACGCTCCTTCAACGGTTGAATGAAATGCACGCGCGTATTGCGACGGGTCACTTCGGGAGCCTTCAAGTACAACTTGGCCAATTCCCGTGCCCGGCTGAGCGCCTTGCCATTCGGCACAACTTCGGCAACCACTCCCCATTCATATGCGATACGCGCCGTTATTGGCTGTGGATTCAGAAGAAATGCCTCCGCTCGTCCCGCTCCAGCGCGGTAACTCCATGTGGTAAAGATGCCGTCACCCGGCGCAACGCCCTGGGAAAAGTGGGCCACATCCTGGAAAGTCGCGCCATCTGCCGCCACAATTACACTGGCAAGTAGCGCGTAGTCTGAATGCACGTGGGCACGTCCCTCGATTGCCGCGATGACTGGGACGCGTATGTTGGCTATGTTTTCCAAAGCCTGAACACCTTCATCGTGAACCTGGCTCCAGACGCCGGGATCGGCGGCGTTGCCGAAGGAGGACCAATCGACATCCGTAATGAACTCCCCACCGGCGCCCGTAAGGATTACGATCTTGTTCGCGCGATCCTGCGAAATCCGGTAGAACCCATCGACAAATTCCGTGTGAGATTGCGCGGTCATGATGCACGGCCCGCCGTTGGAGTGGAATTCGGCAACCAGCACGCCTTTGTCATCTCGTGTCAGCTTTAGGTTGTGATAAGCATTGAAATAGTCACTCTGAAATTGCATCGTATTCTCCTTTGTGTTTTGTGGCCTAGCCGTGAATCGTTCTGCTAGTCTGCCGCGGCCGCACTCAGCGTCCGCAATTGCCTTAGCGTTTCCGAAGGCTCTGGACGAATCGTGTAATCCGCGTTTACATTGGCTGCGCGGATCGTGCCAGCTTTATCGATGATGTAGCGTGCAGGCATCGGCAACCGATATTCCGGTTCATCGTTGAATCTGTCCAGAGTGCTTCCAAAGGACTTGTAAAGGTCGCGCAAATAATCGGGCAGTGTGAAAACGAGCCGAAACTGCTCCGCAACCTTCAGGTGAAGATCCGTCAGAATATCGAACGACAGGTTCAGCTTTTTGTGCAGAGCCCGCGTATACCGTTCGAGCTCAGGAGTGATTACAGCAATCCGTGCACCCAACGCTCCCACCTCGGAATGGATCTGCTGTAGAGCCTCCAGCTCCATATTGCAGTAGGGTCACCAGTGCCCTCGGAAGAAGCTGACGACCAGCGGCCCCTGGCGGAGGAGATCGGTCGAGTCTACCTGTAGGTGATCCTGATTGAATAAGGTGAAATTGGGAGCACGGTCCCCAACCTTCAACGCTCGCCCTTCAATCCCCGTAGCCTTGAGCTCGGCCGTGGCGCGATGCATGGTTTCGATCACTTCGTGCGGCGCGTTGTATGGCGGAGCTCCGGATTCAAATGATTTCTTAAATTCATCCAGTCGTTCCTGAAGACTTGCCATTGCGTTTCCCCTCCTGCGGCTCGGAACTGAAGATTGAAAACTTTAGAGAAGTGGATTTCGCAATTTTACTTCAGATCGCGGCGCGGCCTCCATCTACGGCGAGCTTTGCACCGTAAATGAAACTGGCGCGGTCTGTTGCCAAGAAGACGATGGCTTCTGCGATTTCGTCCGCTGTAGCCGGACGTCCCGCCGGTCCCTGTGCAGCTAGCTGCTCCAGACCCTCGCCCATCGCATCCGTACCTTCTGTGCGCGTGGGCCCAGGGCTCACGGCATTCACGCGGACGCCGCTCGGTCCATATTCAGCAGCCCAAGTTTTCGTCAACAGATTGATTGCGGCCTTGCTCGAACCGTAGAGGCTCATCCCCGGGGCTCCGTAATCTGCAGCCATAGTCGACAGATTCACGATCGCACCTTTGCCTCTCTTCGCCATCAGTGGAGCAAGTTCCGCGACCAGGAAATACGGCACCTTCACATTGATGGAAAAAACGCGGTCAAACTGTTCTTCGGTCATTTCATGCGTGGGCCCGAACGGGTAGATCCCAGCATTGTTAATCAGAATATCGACGTGGCCATTTCCGAGTTCGATCGCCCTTTTCGCCGCGTCGCGTGCGCTGGCTGCATCTCGAAGATCCGAAGAAATAAAATCCGCTTTGCCTGCTGCTGCGCGAATTTCGCCGACTGTATCCTCACCGCGCTCCGCATTACGTCCCACAACCAAAACATGGATACCGAGCTGCGCCAATTTCTTGGCTGTCGCGCGACCGATTCCGCTCGTTCCTCCAGTGATAAGGGCGGTGGAAGTGTTACTTGTCATCCGCAGCTCCCGAAACGAAACTCTCCCTACTTAGACTCACATGGACGTAGGGCGGTTTCAAAGTCGATCATCATGCGTCGAGGATAATGACTTGCACCTACTGGGCACGAGTCGCTCGACGTGACGCTCGCCTACCTGAACGGCAAGGACGCCAAGTCGGAAGAAGCTCAGGAACATGCGAACAGCAGTAGCCTGGCGCTGTATGCATAATCATCAGTTGCTGAAAACTAAAAGTCTCGTAGCGGGAGATCGCCCGCCGACCAGGCCAAGGCCATCTCCCGTTCTCGTCTCTAGACGAACCATTCGTACATCCTAACGGCATCCTCGCCCATGCGTCTGGCGGATGACATCGAGCGGGACCTGGTAATAGCTAAAGGGGCGGCCGGTGACACGCGAGAGGATGGCGAGGGCGTCATTCCCCGTGAGCTCGTCGCTCGCGAGGTCGAAGCGCTTGCCCGTGAAGCGACCGGCGTCCTCAAGGACGCGAACGGCGACCGCGCCAATGTCCGCGACCGCAACTTGCGCGAGCGCCCTTGTCGGCGCGAGCGCCGACGCGTAGATCCCTTTCGCGAGCTGCTCTTTGATGAAATAGAGGTTCTCCATGAAGGCCACGGGCGCGAGAACTGTTGCACGGACTCCGGCTTTGGCGATGTGCTTTTCGACCTCGTACTTGCTATCAAAGTGTGGAATGCCCGTGTGTCGGTTGGCGGAGCCGACGGAAGTGAAGACGAGATGCACGCCGGCATCATTGGCCGCGTCGGCGGCGGCAATACCTTGTCGTGTCTCGGCGGCCGTGCCTCCGGACGGCACCGTCATCGCGAAGAGAGAGGTCGCTCCTTCGAGCGCCTTCACAATCGCCGGAGTGTCTTCGAGCGACGCCGCAACGAGCGTAGCCCCGGCGTTCGCGACCAACTTCGCCTGGCTTGAGTTTGGGTCGCGAGTGACGGCGCGGACCTTGTGGCCTCGCTCAAGGAGGCCACGCACGACGGCGCCGCCTTGTTTACCTGTGGATCCCGTAACAACGACTGTGAGTTTTTGCGCCATGTTTTACTTCCTTTCTCCGGCGGTCAGGCCTGCGGCTCCAGGCGCGACCGGAACAACCCTGAAAAGGCCGGTCGCACGTCGATGAAGATCACGGCCCACAGTACAGCCACGAAGACGGCCATCGGAAGCCCGCTCGGGGCCATCAAGGCGTGGAACGTAAGGATGTTGACAATCACCGGTGCCAGCACTGCCAATGCCAACGGTACGTAACGGTTGACCAGCAGAAGTACACCTGCGAGGACCTGAAACGCGAAGATCACCCACAGGTAGTGCGACACATAGAGGGCACCCATGAACTGTCCAGCAATGCCCGGCGGCGGGGGAAAGGGAATGAAGTGCAGGAAGCCGTTCAGCCCCATAACAAGAAAGATCAGGCCCGCCAGATATCGGGCGATTACGGAAGCGGTTCTCATAACTGGTTTCTCCTTTTTCGATAGACGCCATTGCATTGGCGCCATGTATATTGAGATCAATAGAATTGATGCTGTATACTTCTGGGAGATTCAGGTTTTTATGACCCGAGGCAATCAAGGGACGGACCACGTCTGGCTAGTAATGATGAAGGCGATGCGCGCCCTGACAAAATATGCAGCCGCTGGCATTGAAGAGACCGGACTCGGCCTCTCTGATTTCGGCGTGCTGGAAGTCCTGCTGCACAAAGGGCCTTTGCCCGTCAATACGATAGGCCCAATCGTCGATCTGACCCCAGGCTCGATCAGTATCGCTGTGGACCGTCTCTTTGCGAAGGGCTTGGTAACCCGGGTCGAGAGCACGGAAGACCGGCGTGTTCGTATCATCGCCCTGACCCCGCGCGGGAAGGACCTCATCGTTCCCGCTTTCAGAAAGCATTCCGGGCAGATGAAGAGAGTGTTCTCCGAACTAAGCCCGGAGGAGCTTCGCGGCCTTGAAGTGAAGCTCAAGAAAGTAGGCAAGCGTGCTGCCGCGCTGATGGAGGAGAGTTGAGCGGCTCCATGGCTCATCTCAGATTATCTACGCCAGCCGCAGCGAAGGCTGGAAGTCTATCATCGCACCAGGACGAACACCGACTGGTGGAGGATGATCCGCGCCGCTTTGGATTTCACAACCTTCGCCACAGTCTGGTTTCGTTTCTCGTGCGCACGAGAAACGATCCGAAGACCGTACAAACTCTACTTCGCCACAGCGATGTCAAACTGACGCTGACGTTTTAGAGTCACGCCATCAGCCAGGATCGCATGGCCGCAGCCGGACAACTGCTAACCGCGATTCTCAGCCATGAAAGCGGACTGAGAACGGACTGAAGAATGATCGCGCCACCCTACGTTATTCACAATCAGCCAGCTACGAAAACTGCTTCAACGCGTTTTGTAAAAGCGGACTGAGAGCGGACTGACACCAAGCAACAAGGTCAGGGCAAGTCCTTTGGAATGATGGTGGCCAGGGACGGAGTTGAACCGCCGACGCCAGCCTTTTCAGTAGAGTGTTTACAATGACTTGGAACGCACGGACGACACCGTAAGTCATTGATAGTCACCTGAGGTCAGGAGTTTTGTGGGCTTTTTTGTGGGCTTCGCCACAAACCCCACTCTCAATGCGAATGCGCTTATCCTTCACTGCCTCACCCAGCGTGTATTGAGTGATACGTAGCTGGACTATATCTGCTTCAACTGGCATGATCGACCTCGCGGGGAAACCTCATCGTACACCAGCTTTGAAGGCGCACTACTTCCTTGCGAGGATGGATCGGAATCACCATATCTCCGCTGCCCGGTCAGAACAGCGTCCTCGTTTTGTAGGGTCGCGGGTGGGGCACGTTGACAGGAGGGGTCTATGTGAATTTGAAACTGAATTCACGGGATAGCAGCCGTAAGGCATAGTAAAGAAAGGGTGAGGTCGGAACCCCCTGACTCACACTTGCGCACTGGTCCTGAGAATTCTGGCATCGAGTCTGTTGAGTGGCTGTGACGCATTGTGCAAGCTAAGCTAATGAAATCGTGCTTCGCAATTGGCTTAACAAATAGACGCACCAATGCACAATCGTCGAGCGAACAGCCTCGCCCGTGACCCAATCTTGATTTGTGGGAGTGGATACTCAGCTTCGAAAGACGGTGCTAAGGAGACCCAAAAGATACAGCGAGAAGGTGAAACCTGCGAGCAGCAGAGCCGCGTATCCGAGGCTACACAGCGTGCATCAGCCGGACGATGCTGCCCAAGGAAAACAGGCTTTGCCCGTTGCAAATGCCCAGACCACTTTGCCGGCACGTTTGATCGTTCCCGGAAGTTCCTTCGCATCCTTGAGTTTCTTCACGATATTCCAGCCTTTGCGGATGTTCTGGAATATCGGATTGTTAAGGACACGTTTAACAATTTCGACGATGATTTCAGCGGCAGCCTTCGCGGTCTCCTTAACAACTTCCACGAATGAAGAAGCAACGTCGACGACAAAGATGATTGCCTGGCACGTTTTCACAGCGACCCAGACCAGTGCCTCTGTCGCCTTTCGTGCCACCCATTTGATCAATCGCATAAAACAACTCCTACCAACAGAGCATAGAAAACCGACCGACTGTTGGATGCCGTCTCCGCGTTGATGGTTTGGATTAAAGAGCCGGTACGCTAATCGGTAGGCTGAACCTGTTCATCAGTTTCCGGCCCACAGCACGACGTGGATCTGTGAATCGGACAGAATTCGTTGGGGCGCAGTCTCATGGCGGTTCTCCCGTGGTGCCTGGGTTGAATTGCGGAGCGGTTCAGCGCGATGTCGGGCGAAGGGAAGGCAGGAAGGATCTAACAGTCCACGTTTTCCACAATTCCGTTCACAGATATTTCGTTTTCACCCTGAGAATTGCGTTGACATCGATGAAGCGACTGTTTAATTTGGCTGGCGTCGACGGCTGAAAGGATTGGCGAAATAAACCTTGCCACTCCGAAGTAGGCTGAGTGATCTGCTCGGCAGGGCGACCTAACGAGCAACCAGACCCGAAAAAACCGACTGGTTCTGCGAGGAGCAGTTGGGGTTTGGAACTGCGAAAGCAGTGATCGCATCAAGGGCTGCGACGGTGCATGCATCCACGCTTTTGGCTCCCTCGCAGGAGCTGATGGCTGGAGCATAACCAATGTCGCAGCCTTTCCTATTTCCGGGATGCAGGTTCGCCGTTGTTCCTCGGGTTTGTCCGCTCTCGGTGGAAAAGAATCTTCGTGAGCGGATCTGATATCTCTCTTCCACTCTTCGCAGTTTTCAACACGAATTGTGGATAAACTCGCCAGAGATCACCTCGACACCTCTTCCTGCGAGGCTTTGACCGGTTCGCACCAACGAATGGGCGTGGAGCTCTTCGGCTAAAATTGCTATGCGATGCCAGTGGCGATTGAGCTGCAGAACCTCGGTGATGCTCAGTTATGCAGAGAAATTGCTGCGAGTATCGAGCACGCACTCGGCGACAAACGTGGAGAGTGGCGTGTGTCGATTGCCGGATCGCGAGCCAGTGAGAATTGGGAGCTGCGGGTTGAAGGGCTCAACGGCTTTGAACGGACGTATACTTTGGCGGGTGCTGCCGGGGAGCATCAACTTGAGGCAATTCGCAGACTGATTCTTCAGTTGGTACCGACCCGTTCTTCCTGAGCCGGTGTTCTTGTTTTGCAGCACCAGACCGAGCACAAAATGAGCACCCTTCAACAGGTCCGCCTTCAAGCCCGAGAACCGCAAATGCGCAAGGTTCCAAATGCGAACCACCGTCTCGACGAGCATCTCCTGCGAGCCTTGAACAAGATCAAAAAGCCGGCCACGGCTGAAGAACTCACAGAGTTGCTCAATCGCGACCTCGGCCCCGGAGACCAGCCTTTTCAGGTCAGAGAAGTTGCGAGCTGGTTGCGCAACGCCGAGGAAAACGTGCTCTCCTTGTATTGGCTGGGAAATCGCCCGCGCAGGTAACGCTCTTAACCATTCCTCGACGTCCTGGTCCGACCTCAAGGGGTACGAATCGAGGCGGATGCGACATTTTGCGTATTTCGCTAGAATGTGATGCTCACGAAAGGAGCAGTATGGCAAAGAAGAAAATTGACCCGCTCAACAAGAAACAGTACGGTGCGGTGTCCGCGATGCTCACGGTCTCCGATATCCCAGCTGCTGTGAGCTTTTACCAAAAGACGTTCGGTTTTGCCAAACGCGCCGTTATGAAGGGTCCGGATGGAAAACCGATTCATGCTGAACTCACACTGCGCGGCACAACTCTGATGCTTGGCCCCGAGAATGATGCGATGGGAAAGCGGAGCGCGAAGAGCGTAGGCGCTTCTCCGGCCAGCCTCTTCATCTATGTAGAAAACGTGGACAAGGTCGTCGACAAAGCGACCAAACTCGGCGCCACCAGCCAAGGTCCGGTGATAGATATGTTTTGGGGTGATCGCTGCGGCACGGTGGTAGACCCGGACGGTTATTCCTGGATGGTTGGCACCCATAAGGCTGAACCTACGGCAAAAGAGATGAAAAAGGGGATGCTGGAGATGATGCGGCAACAGCCGACGGATACGGCCACAGCTGCCTAAATGCATTATCACTCGAAAAGATCCGGCTGAGCACGAGGTCGTTCGGCTTCCCGAAAGTTGCTCAAGCCTACGCCGACGAGCCGATAGCGTTGTTGTGGTTCCAAATCCACTCGTTCTCGCAGCTTCAGCGCGATGCCTGTCAACTCTTCGCACGACGAGGGAGGAGTGTCGGGAGTATGGCTGCGAGTGAGTATCTTGAACTCGCTCGTCTTCATTTTGAGGACCACGGTACGGGCTATGCGTGATTCTTTGCGCGAAGCAGACCAGAGCTTCTCTGCGAGGTGCCGGATCATGGGCTCGGTTTCTGCCAACGGCACGTCATGCTCGAACGTATCCTCGACAGAGATCGATTGCGTAGGCCGGTCCGGGATGACTTCGTTATCGTCGATACCGCGCGCGAGTTCGTGCAGGCGCCGACCGTAGCGGCCGAAGTGGTCTTCGAGCATACGCAAATCGAAGGTTTGCAAATCCCCAACCGTCTTTATTCCAAGTTTCGCCAGCTTCTCTCCTGTAACCTTCCCAACGCCGGGCAAGTGTCCAATCGGCAGTGGCAGGAGAAACGGATCTATGTCCTCAGGCTGGATGACAAAGAGCCCATCAGGTTTGCGCCAGTCAGAGGCGAGTTTTGCCAAGAACTTGTTGGGCGCTACGCCTGCTGAGGCCGTCAGATTTAATTCCTCTCGGATTTGCTTACGAATCGCGCGTGCCACCAGGGTTGCCGTTGGTAAGCCCGTCTTGTTCTCGGTGACATCGAGGTAAGCTTCGTCAAGCGACAGAGGCTCGATCAGGTCGGTGTGGCGTTTGAAGATTTCCCGCACACTCTGTGACACTGCCCGATAGCGCGTGAAATCCGGAGCGACGAAGATCGCATGGGGACACAATCGTTCTGCGCGTACTGCTGGCATGGCCGAATGCACGCCGAAGCTCCTGGCTTCGTACGAAGCAGCACAGACAACAGAACGTTTGGCCTGCCAGGCAACAATCACGGGCTTGCCGCGCAGGTCGGGGTTGTCCCGCTGCTCGACGGACGCATAGAAAGCGTCCATGTCGATATGGATAATTTTGCGCACAATTCTCTGGTCACAATCTTAATTCTGGTCCAAGGACCATTGTGAGCGTGCATCCAAGCGCATGTGATTTGCTCTTCGGCATCTCAGCCCATAGGCACGATTCCGTATTTCACGCTCAGAAACCTCTGCAACGCACCGGGTAGACAAAGGGTGAGTTCCTGCCACGTTAGGACTTTGCATCTAGCGCGAAGACCGGCAAATCGTATGCAGCGCACAATGCCGTACCAGTCCTCGAGCAAGTCCGGCCGGCGAGCGTCGAGCAGCGTGCAAAAATCGAGACTTAACGCCTGAGCAGCGAGCACATTGCGTATGAGCTGATACGAAACGTATTTCCTGCCGACCCTTAGGAAGGTGTCGACACTCAAATACGTCCCTAAGATCCCGATATCCCTCGACCAGTTCCGCGCGCTGGATCTGAAAATCGCCCTCCGTAAGTTTCGCCTCAAAAATCTTATTCCCGAGCTTCATATCAACTTCGGTCCGCTCGGTTGCTTCGCTGAGTAATGGAACGCGAGGCATGAATCCAAATTCGGGGACGCTTCCGGGTTCGAGGCCCAGGATTCTGCAAACCTCCCTTCGCCGTGTCACGCCGGGGTAGCAGAAGATGTTCATCAGCAGCACATCGGAACTCAACGAAGAATCGAGTTCGCACCATGACCCATCCATCGCGGGCAGCGAGCGCTGTCCCTGGCTGTGCACTTTCTGCAATCGTTTTCGCCACTGTGGCCTTCTGAGAATTGCTCGATAGCTGGCTGCGATGAAATTCCCGTGGTGTCGGCCGCATTCCGATTGCTGATAGACCACAACCGGCAATTCGCCATAGCTGGTTACGTGCGGCAAAAAATTTAGGGAGGCATAGGAGCTGTTTCGGGCGATTAGCTCCTGCCGGAGAGCTGAAACGTAGCAACTGCGGCCGGTGGGCACGTCTTTTCTCATCCTCGCAGCCTTGCCTGGATCATCTCAGCCAGGCGGATGCTGTCTGCGATTTTCGAGTGGACGACTGGCGATGATTTGATCTCTTCTCGGTTCAGTCGCACTGCAGCGATGAGTGATGCCGCAATCAGGAGGACTGCATTGGGCTTTTTCTCTTCCTTATTATTATTATTGGGCCTCCTACGGTCATAGCAATTGCTACTCGGACCCGGCGCCGCTTTGAATACTTCAGCCGGACTGTAACGGTACGCAGCCCAACAGCATGGACACGTCACAATGACACTGTCATGAGGCGGCGGATCGGCATTGTCTGGCTGAGAATGTTCGATCTGAGGGTCGATAGCGCGGCAATTGATCGTGCAGCCGCACTTCTTGCACTTGACGACCCAGGCGTGGGCAGCCCTAGATTCAGACCGGTCATACCCCGCAATGATAGGCGAAGAAACGACGAAAGTCATCCCTTTCAAGAGAATGGGTATCCCTCGTCGCTGTAAATTCAAGGTATGCATGCAGCCTCAGCCTTTGTTGCTTCTGATTTCTATTCTGCACTCGCGACTGCCGTCCTCTTCCTGCATGCTATGTTCATTTTGTGGGTGGTTTTCGGTGCCCTCCTGACGCGCTCTCGCCCGGTTCTTCGCTGGCTTCACATCGGATCGCTTGTCTGGGGAGTCCTTACAGAAGTTCTTCCGTGGCCATGTCCATTGACTCTGTTAGAAAATTGGCTCGAAGGCTGCGCCGGAATCGAGCCGTACCAGGGCGGATTCCTGCTCCACTATCTGGACAAGCTTGTGTATCCCGACATTTCCGCCAAAGTGCTCACCATCGCCGGGGTAATCGTTTGCGTCGCAAATCTGGCGTTTTACGCTCGACAAGTTTGGATCAGCCGGCGCGCTCATCGCTGATGTTCGTTGTACTCAGACGGACAGTCCCAGACGGCGAAATCCTACTCCGTGAGCGTGCGTACGGCCGCCGCCAGACTGCGAGTTCAATGCTTCAGGAGCTCATCCGCCAGGGCGCTAGCGTACACGCTAAGCCGCTTGAAAACGCTCGCCTCGAACGGCGAAGCGGCGCCGGTCTCCTGAAGAATGGGGCGCAGGTTTTTCTGCAGTGCCTCAAAGATCACCGTCATCTGCCGCACCGTTGGTTGGTTGCGGTGCCGGACGAAGGCACTGAGCAACTCGCGGAACACGCCGGCAGGAGTGCCCCCGTGCGCGTAGACGTCTGTTCCGTTCAGGTCACTTAACGATTTCTGCAGTCGCCATGGCCTGGTCTCGAAGACAAACCAAGTGTGCTCTCTGTTCGCACGACGGGTGTGGTACCCAACCGCGAGACCCAGCTCAAAGGGCATGTTGAAGCGTGGGGTTGGCGGCGGTCGCCGGTCCAGTTGAACCCTGGACATATCGTGAATGGAATACTGACAGGATTCCATGAGCGCCAAAATCCGGTCCAGCCGGCGAGCACTGCCTGGGATCTCGAGAGTCGCCCGTGGGATCAGACCGAACGCGCTCGTGCCGGCGACATAGGCGAGAAAGAGACTGCGGAAACGGGCATCGTAAGGAAGATTTAGAAAAACCGATTTCTGTCTAGCGGCGCTTGCGCGCCCTTCTAGAGATGGTCCGTGCGCCATTGCTCCCGGCCTTGCCTCTGCGGCTACCGGCTCGTGAAATGGCGAGTTCGGCCATGCGGACCAGCTTCTCCCTGTTGGCGCGCGAGACGCCAAGAACCTGCGCCGTTTCGGCAGGTGAAGCAAAATCAGTGGTTATGACCGCCCTTGCCATCGCATCCTCCGACAACAACAGATTATCATCGATTCCTAGCATCTTGATGTCAAATCTGGCCGCGAGATTCAGACGGCGCGCTTCCGCCGTTGAGCCCGCGTATTCATTGGTTCTGGGCTACGTTGTCCACCAAGATGACCTTGTTCACACTCTTTGCTCGTACTCCAGTTCATCAACTTATGAGCAACCGCTCGTGCTGCATCACGGGAGCATCAAGGGTGTTCCTTCGGAAGAGTAGTCCCGCGGCAGGGGCGATGCTGACTGCAATTTTCAGCCACGCCGCAGACAGAAGCGGACTGAAAGCGGACTGAGCGAGAGGCACTTCGAGTTTAAGTCCTTCACCGTCATCGTAGCCAGGAACCGAACCGGATCTCGCCGAAAAATGGCGGACTGAGAGCGGACTGGGAGGGCAAGACGCAGTTCCGCTAAGTTCTTTAGAATGTGGTGGCCAGGGACGGAGTTGAACCGCCGACGCCAGCCTTTTCAGAACCGTGGTTTTGAGTACTTACAACCCTTTACGAGCCGCCGAGGACTGCCTCGGTACGTCTAAACCCTCCTAAAACGAAAGCGCCACAGGTGTAGACCACAGGTGCGAAATTTCCCAGGCACTAAAAACCCGAATCCTAATAACGAACACAAGGCGAAGATGCTACCATGCCGCTGCATGGCGAGAGCCGTAAACGCCTGGTGGCGACGTCCTACGAGATTACACAACTTTCTGAAAAGCTCCTCAATGTAGCGTGGTTTCCCCAGGACTAGCGCCGAGCTTATGACAGTTCGATTTCAATTCTTCAATTGTTGTTTCACCGAAGAATCGTTGGTCCTCACGCGCATTTTCGTGATCCCTAATTACTTTCAATTCCTCGGTAGCCTGTTTATCATTCTTCGAACTCGCGCACACAGAAGCCTGCGCCAAGTCCCACCTAATTTCATCAAAAAGGGCCTGCTTGCCGAGGTTCTGAATCCCCTCAAGGGTCTTGAGCGCCCCGTCGAATTGGCCAGAGGCCAACTGTACTTCGCCCAAAGTTGATTCATATACTTGGTGGTCTCTAAACGAACCCTTATCCTCGGTCAACCGTACGGCTGTCTTAGCGCGATCAACTGCCGTACCTAAGGCAGCGGAAGTGGGTCCCTCTGCGCTCTCGCCACGAATCCATGACCAGTACCATTGCCAAGGAAGGTAGCCACAGGAGTTAAGGGCACCTGCATCGTACCGGGCAAGGCCAATGGCTT
>Ga0208937_1000794_pt1 | contig 18374 bp, 16 predicted proteins | sample June2015DPH_11_5_FD_184705 | JGI IMG/M metagenome (GOLD analysis project Ga0208937, IMG submission 184705) | Peatland microbial communities from SPRUCE experiment site at the Marcell Experimental Forest, Minnesota, USA - June2015DPH_11_40... | ecosystem: Environmental > Terrestrial > Soil >...
CTCGCCGGTGGTGCCGCCGGTATATTGCAGCACCGCGACCTCGTCCGCGAGCGCGCCGTGCGGATGACGAACAAAGGCGCCGTCGTTGGCGACGAGCGCGCCGAAATCGATCTCGCGGCCCGCGCCGCCGCTACGGTCGACCGCCGGGCCGACGAACGCGTGCACCACCGGCTCGGGCAGAAAGTCTTCCAGATTGCAGACCACCAGGGTCTCGAACTTCGCCGTGCCCTTGAGCGCCGCGATCTGCGGATAGAGGGCCTGGATGCCGAGCGTGACCATGACCTGGACGTCGGAATCGACGATCTGGTACTTGAGCTCGCGCGGCGCCGCCAGCGGACTGAAATTGGCGACGCGGCCGCCGGCCATCAGCACGGCGAAAAAGCAGACGACGTAATGCGGCGTGTTGGGAAGATGCAGCCCGACATTGACGCCGGGGCCGACGCCCAGCGCCTGCAAGCCTTTGGCGGCGCGGATCGCGAGATCGTGTAGCTGTGCGAACGTCAACGTCTTGTCATAGAAATCGATCGCCACCCTGGCGGGCCAGCTTTCCGCCGCGTTGTCGAGGATGGACTCGATCGCCACCGGCGGCGGCATCGGCGCGTCCCACGATACGCCCGGCGGATAGGACTTTTCCCATAAGTGAGCGGTCATCGGTGATCCTCCCGAGAGCGATCTGCGTTGGTTAAGTTCGGCAGCGGCACCCGATCGGTGCTCGATCGAAGCGATATGTCCCGACGTCTGCCGGACCTAGCGTGACAATGCGAATTTGATATTCGCGTGTTTCCGGCCTTCCCGCAAGGCAGCCGCGCCGGATCGATGCCCGCGGCTTAGCTTCAGTTCGGCTGCTGGAGCGAATTGGCAATTGACCCGTGCTGTCGGCTTGTGGCCCATTGCGGCCGTGGCGCGACCCCTCCGACTGTTTGTTCGAGTGAGGCCGGCGCGTCGTTTACCCATGAGATCGGAGCAATCGCATGCAGCCGCTGAAGTTCGGCATCGGCCAGTCGGTCGTGCGCAAGGAGGACGACCCGCTGTTGCGCGGGCGCGGCCGCTATGTCGCCGATATCGGGCCGCGCCGTACGCTGCATGGGATAGTGTTGCGCTCGCCGCACGCCCATGCTGCGTTTCGCATCGATGCGGCGAAAGCGCGGGCGATGCCGGGCGTGCGGCTCGTGCTCACTGGCGCCGACACCGCCAATCTCGGGCCGCTGCCGTGCACTGTGGCGTTTCCGAACGCCACGGTCGATGTGCCGCCCTATCCGATCCTGCCGCGCGACGAGGTGCGCCACGTCGGCGACGCGATTGCCTTTGTGGTCGCCGATACGCTTGATCGCGCCAAGGACGCCGCCGAGGCGATCGCGGTCGATTGGCAGGCGCGGCCGCACGTCATCGGCATCGCCGCGGCGCTCAAGCCGGACGCGCCGCGGGTTTGGCCGCAGCACCGCAGCAATGTTGCCTTCGACGTCGCGCTCGGCGACCAGGCGGCGACCGCGCGCGCCTTCGCACAAGCGGCGAAAATCGTGGCGCTGACGCTGGTCAATCAGCGCCTGGCGGCCAATTACCTCGATACCCGCGGCGTCATCGCCGAATACGATGCGGCGGACGACCGCCTGACTCTGACCTTGTCGAGCCAGGGCGCGCACGCCGTCCGCGACGTGCTGGCCGGCATTCTCCATGTGCCTGCGCAGAAGCTGCGCGTGGTGACGCCCGATGTCGGCGGCGGCTTCGGCACCAAGCTGTTCTGCTATCGCGAATATGCGCTGGCCGCCGTCGCCGCCAAGCGCCTGCGCGAGCCGGTGACGTGGATCGCGGATCGCTCCGAGCATTTCCTCGGCGATGCGCAGGGCCGCGACAACCTCACGACGGCGCGGCTGGTGCTCGACGGCAAGCATCGCTTCCTCGCGCTCGACGTCGATCTCGTCGCCGACATGGGCGCCTACCTGTCGCAATTCGCGCCGTTCATTCCTTATCTCGGCGCCGGTCTGTCACCCGGTGTCTACGATATCGCGGCCTGCCATGTCCGTGTGCGCGGCGTCTATACCAACAGCGTCCCGGTCGACGCCTATCGCGGCGCCGGCCGTCCCGAGGCGGCTTATGTTATCGAGCGGCTGGTCGACGTTGCCGCGCGCGAAGTCGGGATCGCGCCCGATGCGCTGCGGCGGCGCAACTTCATCAAGCCGGGCGCGATGCCGTACCGGACGGCGACCGGCCAGAACTACGACTCCGGCGATTTCGCCGCGCATCTTCGCCGCGCGCAGGAGCTTGCCGATTGGGCCGGATTCAAATCCCGCCTGGCGCAATCGAAGAAGGCCGGCCGGCTGCGCGGCATCGGGCTTTCGACCTATGTCGAGGCTTGCGGCAGCAACGGACCGGAGACGGCGACCGTGCAGATCGAGCGCGACGGCTCCGCCACCGTGCTGATCGGCTCGCAATCGACCGGGCAGGGCCATGCCACGGCATACGCGCAGCTTGTCGCCAAGCATCTCGGCCTGCCGCCGAAGCGCGTCACCGTGGTGCAGGGCGACACCGACCGCATCGCCAGCGGCGTCGGCACCGGCGGTTCGAGCTCGATCCCCTGCGGCGGCGCCTCGCTGGACGCGGCGGCAAAAAAGCTTGCGGAAAAACTCAAAGAGCTGGCCGGCGACGCGCTCGAAGTCAGCATCGGCGATCTGGAGATCGCCGATGGGGCGGTGCGTATCGCCGGCACCGACCGGGCGATCTCCTTCGCCGCGCTCGCGCAACGGCCCGATGCGGGTGATCGGCTCAGAGCCGCCGACGCCTTCGCGCCGCCGCAACCGACCTACCCGAACGGCACCCATATCGCGGAAGTCGAGATCGACCCGGCAACAGGCGAGACGCGCATCGTCAACTACGTGGTGGTGGACGATTTCGGCGCGACCCTCAATCCGCTGTTACTCGCCGGTCAAGTGCATGGCGGTACGGCGCAAGGGATCGGCCAGGCGCTGATGGAGCAAGCCGTCTACGATTCGGAGTCCGGCCAGCTCGTGACCGCGAGCCTCCTCGATTATGCCCTGCCGCGCGCCGCGGACGTGCCGGCCATCGCCTTCGAGACTCACAATGTGCGCTGCCTGCACAATCCGCTGGGCGTCAAAGGCGCCGGCGAGGCCGGCGCCATTGGCTCGTGCCCGGCGGTGATGAACGCCATCGTCGACGCGCTGTGGCGGACGCTGCGCATTGCCCACCTCGACATGCCGGCAACGCCTGAGCGCGTGTGGCGCGCCCTCGCCGAGGCGCGGCAGCGCGAGACGCTATGACGACAAGCAGTTGCTGGTCGCAGCTTCTCCCGCGCCGCGTTTGGCCGTAGTCTAGGCGCGCTCGCAGAAACGAATGACGTCATCGGTCCGCGGTTTGGGCACGGTGCCGTCGAGAGCGGAGGCCTTAATATGATTCGTACCGTGTTTGCGGTCGCAGCGATTACGCTTGGCGTCACCGCCGCCATTGCCCAGCAAGACCCGACTGCCGCGCGCAAGACGCTGATGAAGGCTAATGCCGACCAAGGTAAGATCGGCGCCGCCATGGTCAAGGGTGAGGCTCCTTTCGATCTGGCAAAGGTGCATGAAATCTTCGCGACCTGGGAAAATGCGTCGGCGAAGGCATCGGCGCTATTCCCGGAAAATTCGATCGATCAGCCGACGGCGGACGATCCCTTCAGCGCCAGCCCTGAAATCTGGCAGAACCTGGAAGACTTCAAAGCCAGGCTCGCCAAGCTCGGCGCTGACGCCAAGGCGGCCGATGCCTCGGTCAAGGACCTGGACTCCTTTAAGGCCGCCTTCGCCAACATCGGCAAGAACGATTGCGGCGGCTGCCACGAAAAGTATCGTCTCAAGAAGAGCTGACAACAACGCCTGCGACCGTCATCCTGAGGTGCGCGCCGCAGGCGCGCCGCGAAGGATGCATGACCCGGCCGTCGCCCTTCGAGGCTGGCGGAGTTTATCATCGGGCCGGCCACTTCGGGCCGGACCCGTTGGCTCGCGCCTCAGGGTGACGGTGAGCAAAGGAAACGGAGCCGCGATGCGAAAGCTCACGCTCATTGCGGCGGCCGTCGCTCTGGTCTGCGCGCTGCTCTGGGTGCTGACCATCCCGGCGACGGTTCCCGCCTCGGCTTTGCCGCCGCACACGCCGGATATCGACAACGGCAGAACGATGTTCAACATCGGCGGCTGCGCGTCCTGCCACGCCACCCCGAACAAGGATGCCGAGAAAGTCGAGCGCACACGGCTTGGCGGCGGTCTCGCTCTGCAATCGCCGTTCGGCATCTTCTACGTGCCGAACATCTCGCCCGATCCCGCCGACGGCATCGGCGGGTGGAGCGAGGCGGATTTCGTCACCGCGCTGTGGAAGGGGACCTCGCCCCACGGACGCCACCTGTTCCCGGCCTTCCCGTACACCTCCTATCAGCACATGGAGCTCGCCGATGTGCGCGATCTGTTTGCCTATCTGAAAACCTTGCCGCCGGTGTCGGGCCGGGCGCGCCGGCACGATCTTGCATTTCCTTTCAATGTCCGCCGCCTGGTCGGACTCTGGAAGGTGCTGTATCTCCACGGCGGGCCGTTTCGACGCGATCCTTCGCAATCGGCGCAATGGAATCGCGGCGCTTATTTGGTCAACGGCCCGGGGCACTGCGCCGAATGCCACAGCCCGCGCAATTTTCTCGGCGCCATCGTCGCCAGCGCGCGCTTTGCCGGCGGGCCCAGTCCGGACGGCAAGGGCTGGGTGCCGAACATCACCCCGGTCGGGCTGCAGCATTGGTCGAAGGAGGATATCGCCTGGTCGGCGAAAGAGATCGCCAGCTTCCTCGACGACGGCATGAATCCGGCCGGCGATTTCGCCGGCGGCGCGATGGTCGAGACGATCCGCAACACCTCCAAGCTCGACGCCGCCGACCGTGCGGCGATCGCCGTCTACATCGTCTCGCTGCCGCCGCGGCAGGGCCCGAAGCCGCTGCCGAAGAAATGATATTTCAGTGCCCGATTGGCCGGACGCAGCGGCGTCGGCAATTCATCGCACGTTGCGGAAAGCGCCGCGGATCGTCGATTTCTCGTCCTTGGCGAGCCGGCGAAGCTTGGCGACGTCGCCCACTGCCACATCCGCAGCGCGCACGGCGACCCCGACTGATCGCAACTTGGCAAAGGTACGCGATAGCGATGACGGCGTGAGGCCAAGCCGTGCCGCAATCAACGCCTTGTCGTACGGCAAGGCGATGACGCAGGGACCGTGGTCGACCGGCGCCAGCGATGCCAGGAACTCGGCAACCCGTTGCACGCCACTCTGCGCCTTGAGCTGCTCCACCTGCTGCATCAGCAGATACACACGCTGCGACATGGAGGCGATCATGGCCAGAGCGATGTTCGGATCTTCCCGGATGCAGTTGATGATATGATCAGCCGGTACCCGGATCACCCTGGCATCGGTAACAGCCTCGGCCGTTGCCGGGAAGCGTGCGCCGGTCAAGGCGGCCGCCTCGGCAAAACTGTCCCCTTTGGTGAAAACGTGAATGACTGCTTCTTCGCCGGATGAGTTGAGCCGGTAATGCTTCGTCCAGCCGTCGATCATGATGAAGAATGCCGTCGCCGGATCGCCTTGCCGAAACAGTGTGCTGCGCGCTTTCAGCGACACCGCGGTCGCTGGCTTTACGATATGCTCGACCGTCTCCGGCTTGAGGCCGCGGAAAAGGACGATGCGGGTAATAATCTCAAGATCGCCGGCCGTAGGACGTGAGGCCATGTTTGAGGTCCCCCCGAAGCCTCGTAATGACGTCAACGACGCCGAGCGCCGGGCCACGATCCGACCACCTCCTTATCACTATTTCAACCCGGTCGTTGCGAAGGCTTTCAGAGAATCGATCATTTCGCCGCGCGGCGCGGCGTTGGCTTCACATCACTGACGGCAGGGCGCCGTGGCGCCGTGATCGCCGCGGTGATGGTTTCCGCCTGGGTTTCCGGCAAGACCCCATCGAGAAACAACTGCGCCAAGCCGTGCACCAGCGCCCAGGGCGCGATGGCAGCCAAGTGTGAATCCTGCGCCACGCGCCCTCTGGCTTGCACGCCGCCCTGCAGCCATTGGAACGCCTGATCGGCGGCGGATTTCAATTCGGGAAAGCTGGCGCGCTTCGCCATCTCCGGACCGAACATCAGCCGAAAAACGCCGCGCCGCGACAACGCAAAGCGCACATAGGCCATTCCCATGGCCGACAAAGGGTCGCGTTCGCTCCGCGAAGCGGCGGCCAAGGCCGCGCCGAGGTCGCGAAATCCCTCGGCGGCCACCGCCGCGAGCAGCGAGTCCTTGTTGGCAAAATGACGGTAGATCGCCGGCGCGGAGACGCCGACGCGGCGCGCGGTCTCCCGCAGGCTGACGGCGCCGACGCCGCTCTCCTCCACCAAGGTCCTGGCGGCGGCGATCAGCGCCGGCCGCAGGTCGCCATGGTGGTAACGCCGTTTTTTCGATGTTGACATCGTTAACATCCTAGCATAGTTTACACTGTAAACATAGACCTAGATCAAGGCCGGCGGCAAATTTCGGCGTCCAGATGCCCAAAAGACCAGGCGCCCGATCCGGCGGCTTTCCTCGCAGTATGCAGGGGAATGACCATGAAAACATTTTTCACGGTGAAATTTGCTCTGGCGCCGTTCGTCGTGTTCTGGGCGCTGCTCGATTTTGCATCGCCTGGAACGGCGATCGCAGCCGGACTTATCCTGGCGCTTGCCGGCGGCGTCTGGCGCTGGCACCGGCGCGAGATCAAGAATCTCGAGATCGGCGGCCTCGTCATCTTCCTCGGGTTAGGTTTGGCTAATCTGATTGCGCCGCAATGGACCGGCACCCATGCGGCTTCGCTGTCATTCGCGGGTCTCGGCCTGGTCTGCCTTGTGACAGTGGCTTTGCGAAAGCCCTGGACCGCCGATTATTCCCGTGCGGCGTTCGCCGAAGCGGCCGAAAGCCCGATTTTCCAAGCGGTCAACATGGCGCTTTCGGGTCTGTGGGGCGTGCTGTTCCTGCTCATCGCCGCGGCGCAAATGCTACGGGCCGGCGTATGGGTCACGACCGGCATCGTTGTTGCCGGCGCGCTGATCTCCATTTTCGGCCCGCAACTCCTCACACGCGTCGCAATAAAGCGGTTCATCGCATCGCTTGAGACTTACAGATGGCCGGCGCTCCAGCTCGGGGGCGCTATGGGCGGCACGGATTTCGACGTGGCTGTGGTCGGCGCCGGCATCGGCGGACTGACGGCGGCGGCGCTCTTGGCCGATGCCGGTCTCAAGGTGATCGTTGCCGAGCACCATGTCGTGCCGGGCGGATTCTGCCACACCTTCGTACGCAAGGCGCACCACCTCGGCAAATCGTGTCTCTACCGCTTCGATGCCGGTCCGCATGATTTTTCCGGGGTATGGCCCGGCGGCTCCGTCGCCTCGGTCCTCGAACGTCTTGACGTGGCGCAAAAGCTCGAGTGGCTTCGCCTCGATCACACTTATTACCTGCCGGGCTTCACCCTCGACGTGCCGCGCGACTGGCACGACTACGTGCGCGAGCTTGGACGCCTGTTTCCCGCCGACGCGGCCGGTTTTGCGGCGTTGTTTGCGGATATTCGCGCCATCTACGACGGCATGTTTTCGACTGGCCGCGACAATGGCGGCATCCCCGGCATACCGACCAGCGTCGACGCCATGCTCGCCTTTCCGCGTGACTATCCGCTTGCCTTTCACTGGCAGGACAAGCCGTTCGACGAACTTGTCGCGCAGCATATTCGCAATCCGAAAGCGCAAGGCGTGGTCAATATGTTGATCGGTTATATCAGCGACGGGTCGGAAGCGCTGACCTGCGGCGAGATGATCCCAATATTTGGCTATTACTTCCATGGCGGCACCTATCCGGCCGGTGGTTCCGGAGGACTCGCCGATGTCCTCGTCGAGGCGATCGAGGCGCGTGGCGGCGAGGTTCGGCTCAAGACCCGCGTCGCCGGCATCACTGTCGAGGACGGGCGCGCCGCCGGCCTCATGCTCGGCGACGGCACGCGTATCACTGCCAAGGCCGTGGTCTCGAACGCCGACATGAAGCGCACCTTCCTGGAGTTGGTCGAGGCGCGACATCTGCCGGCGGATTTCCGAGCGCGCGTTGCTGCGGCGCAGCCCGCAAACTCCGCCTTCATGGTCTATCTCGGCGTCGATTTCGTGCCGGACGTCAGGCCGGCGCTGCATGTCTCGGGCGATCCTCATATCTACATCGAGGCCCTGTCGCGGATCGACCCGACCGCCGCGCCACCCGGCCATTCGACCATTGGGATCATCACCCTGCTGCCTTATGTGGAGTCCCAGCGCTGGTTCCCGGCCGAGAGCTCCGACGACTGGAAGGAATGGCGCCGTTCCCCCGACTACGAGGATCGTAAGACCGCGTTCGGCGACCGTTTGATCGCTGCCGCCGAGAAGGTCATTCCCGGCCTTTCGAGCCACATCGTCTATCGCACCGATGCGAGCCCGGTCACTTATGCGCGCTATGACTGGACGAGCGCAGGCTCGATCTACGGGATGTCCAAGTCGGGTCGGCTCAAAGGCGCGAAGAGCCCCGTGCCCGGGCTCGTCGTTGCCGGCAGTGCGACCCACGGCGCCGGCGTCGAAGCAGCGGTGATTTCTGGCGCGTGTGCCGCCAACGCCCTTGTTCCGGGCCTGCTGGCGCGGCCGGCGGCGACGACACCGCGCAACCTGCCGCGCGCCGCGCTGAAGGTGGCCGCAGTGGAGTGACGGCGGCCAGATAAGCAAGCGTCGCGCGCCACGGCCGTCCAACGCATTGAAGGTGACAACGGCCGGAGTGTTTACAGTCTGCGCTCCGCCTGCGAGGCTTGTCTCGAAGGCTGCAGTTCGGAGCTTTATTCAAAGCCGTTCTGCGAATACCGAGAGACGCGGGCCATGCGATTTTCGTCATTGACATTCAAGAGCATCACGGCGCGGCCGGTTGTGCTCAAACTGAAACGGCCGGTTGTCGCGCGCATTGCCACGATCACCGACTGGCCGCTTATTCTGATCGACCTTGACACCGAGGAAGGTGTTGTCGGCCGGAGCTATCTCGAACCTTACGCTGTCAAAACAATGAAGTATTTGATACCGGCGCTTCATGATTTCGGCGAAATGCTCAAGGGCCGAAAGGTGGCGCCGCTCGAATTGTACGAAGCCGCACGCCGGTCGCTGCATTTTGTCGGCTATCAGGGCCTGTCCATGATTGCCGTCTCCGGGTTGGACATGGCCGCTTGGGACGCATTGGCCAAAGCGGCGGGCATGCCGCTTTGCGTTCTGCTCGGCGGTTCGGTCGGTCCGGTGAAAGCCTACAACAGCAACGGACTGTGGCTGCAGGAGCCGGAGGCGGTGGCCGCGGAAGCGATCGAGCTGCGCGACGAAGGCGGCTTTAGCGGCCTTAAGCTGCGGCTTGGCCGCGAACGAGTCCGCGACGATCTGGCGACGCTGCGGGCTGTGCGCCAGGCGGTGGGCGCGGACATGCAGCTCATGGTCGACTTCAACCAGGGCCTCGATCTCGGCGAGGCCTTGCTGCGTTGCCACGCCATCGACGACTTCGGTCTGACCTGGATCGAAGAGCCGATCGTCTACGACAACCTCGACGGCTATATCCAGCTTGCCGCCGAATTGAACACCCCGATCCAGATCGGCGAGAATTTCTACGGCCCCCGCGACCTTCACAGGGCGCTGCAGAGCCAGGCGTGCGACTACGTGATGCCGGATTTCATGCGCATCGGCGGTGTCACGGGGTGGCTGAGGTCCGCCGCGATCGCCGGGACGGCGGGTGTTCCGATCTCCACCCATCTCTATCCGGAGGTGGCCGCTCACGTGATGCGCGTCACGGAAACCGCGCATTGGCTTGAATGGCAGGATTGGGCCGATCCTATTTTGCGGAAGCCATACGACATCAAGAATGGCCTCATTCACATTCCCGACGTACCCGGCCTCGGCCTGGAATGGAATGAGGACGCGGTGAAGGCGAACCGAGCCGATATCTGAGCACGGTATCGATCCGCAGCGTTTGCTGCCGCTGTAGCGCTTACGTCCCGCCGAACGCCTTGAAGGTGATGATGGTGCGCGTGTCGGCGACACCAGGGATGGTTTGCACCTTCTCGGCGATGAAGTGGCCGATGTCGGCGGTCGGCTCGACATAGAATTTCACCAGCAAGTCGAAATCGCCGGCGGTCGAATAGATTTCCGAAGCGATCTCCGCGTCGGCGAGCCGGTTGGCCACCTCGTAGGACTTGCCGAGCTGACACTTGATCTGCACGAAGAAGGGAACCATGCGCACCTCCGAACCGCGGTAGACTAGTGCCTTATGGGGCCGGATGGAATGAGAACCGACGCCCGTTTCGCTGTACCCTGCCTGCTAACCTCATTCTAAAGGTGAGATACCTTGAAACCAATCGACCTCCGCCTCTACGCCATCGTCGACGCCGAGCGGGCCGGCGGCTACGCGCTCGCCGATCTGGCGCGCCGGGTGGCCGAGGGCGGCGCCACTTTGGTGCAGTTGCGCGACAAGCACAGCGAAACGCGGGCAATGGTCGAGGCGGCGCGGGCGATCAAGGCGGCGCTGGCGCCGTTCGCCATACCGTTCGTGGTCAACGATCGCGTCGACGTGGCGCTCGCTGTCGGCGCCGACGGGGTGCATGTCGGACTGGACGACATGACGGCCGAAGATGCGCGGGCGCTCCTTGGCCCGGACGCGATCATCGGACTGTCGATCAAGACCGTCGAGCAGGCCGCGGCGGCGCCGGTCGAGCGCATCGACTATGCCGGCATCGGCGGCGTCTATGCGACCACGTCGAAAGAGCAGAACAGCGCGCCGATCGGCCCGGAAGGATTTGCCCGCGTCGCCGAGGTGCTGCGGAGCCGCGCGCCGTCCTTGCCGCTGTGCGGCATCGCCGGCATCGATGCCGGCAACGCCGCCGCCGTCATTGCCGCGGGCGCCGACGGCGTCGCCGTCATCTCGGCGCTGTCGCTCAGCGCCGATCCCGCCGCCGCGGCGAGGAGCTTGCGCGACATTGTCGATGCGGTGTTGGCGAAGCGCGGGACGTGATCAGAGTCCCGAGACTCCCAAACGCTTCTGGGTGAATCGATTGGCGGTCTAGATTTCTTAGTGGAGCATGATCTTATCGGAAAACCGGCTGCCACCTTCGGATCAAGTCCGAGGGCAGGCTTTTTCCGGATCATGCTCTACTGCACCACGACGTTCGAGAACTGCCAGGGGTCGTCGCGATCGATGTTTTCCGGAAACAAGACGCCGCGGCCGTCAGCGGGCGTCCAGTCGGTGTAGCGGCCGATCACCGGGCCGAGATAGGGCCGCTGGATTTCCAGGCAGCGCCGGAAATCCATTTCGTCGGCCTCGACGATGCCGCGGCCGGGATTCTCCAGCATCCAGACGATGCCGGCGAGCACCGCCGACGTCACCTGCAAGCCGGTGGCGTTCTGGTAGGGCGCGAGCCGCCGCGTCTCCTCGATGGAAAGCTGCGAGCCATACCAATAGGCGTTGCGGGCGTGGCCGTAGAGGAGGACGCCGAGCTCGTCGATGCCGTCGACGATTTCCCGCTCGTCCAGAATCTTCCACTCCGGCTGCGGCTGCCAGGCGGCCCCCGCCATTTCGTGCAACGACAGCACGGCGTCGTCGCAGGGGTGATAGGCATAGTGGCAAGTCGGCCGATACAGGACTTTGCCGTCCTCGCGCAGCGTAAAATAGTCGGCGATCGAGATCGACTCGTTGTGAGTGATCATGAAGGCATGTTGCGCCTGCGCGGTCGGCGTCCAGGAACGCACCCGGGTCGCGGCGCCGGGCTGCGTCAGATAGATCGCGGCATCGCAGCCGAAATCATGCCGGCGCGCGATGGCCGGCATCGTTTTCTCGTGCGTGCCCCAGCCGAGCTCCGACGGCTGCAGGCCCTCGGCGCAAAAGCCCTCGACCGACCAGGTGTTGACGAACATGTTGCGCGGCTTCGGATAACGCGCGCGCTGGGTGTCGCGCTCGGCGATGTGGATGCCTTTGACGCCGGCGCGCTGCATCAGTCGCGCCCAGTCGGCGCGGGTGTTGGGCTCGTCGAAGGCGAGGCCGGTCGCGGCGGCGACGTCGAGCAGCGCCTGCTTGACGAACCACGACACCATCCCCGGATTGGCGCCGCAGCAGCTCACGGCGGTGATGCCGCCGGGCCGGCGGCGGCGCAGCGCCAGCACGCCTTCGCGCAGCGCGTAGTTCGAGCGCGCCGAGAGGGGAAGATTGCGGTCGGTATACAGTCCCGGCCACGGCTCGACCACGGTGTCGATGTAGAAGGCGTCGAGATCCTTGGCGAACTCCATCAGATCGACCGAGGAGGTATCGACCGACAGATTGACGATCATACCGCGGCCCGGCCCTGTGGTGAGCAGCGGGGTCAGCACGTCGCGGTAGTTTTCCTTGGTGATTGCCTCGTGGATGAAACGCAGCTGCCGCTCGTCTAGCAGACGGCGATCCGCGTCCTCCGGCGCGATCACGGCGAATTTCTCCCGATCGAAGGCGAGGTGCCGCTCGAGGAGCGGCAGCGTGCCTTTGCCGATCGAGCCGAAGCCGATCATCACGATCGGACCGTCGAACCGTGCATGCAGCGGCCAAGCGGTATCGGGTTTGGTCATTGCATGCATGGTTGCTCCTTCAGCCGTTCGGGTGCCGCCACGCCATGTGTCGCACGGCGCGCTCAGATATGAAACGTCTTCAGCGGCGCAAAGCCGTTGAAGGCGACGGCGGAATAGGTCGCGGTATAGGCGCCGGTGCCCTCGATCAAGAGCTTGTCGCCGATCTCCAGCGACACCGGCAGCAGATAAGGCTCCCGTTCGTACATCACGTCGGCTGAATCGCAGGTCGGGCCAGCCAGCACGCAGGGGCCGACCTCGCCGTCGCGGCGGTCGCGCAACGTGCGGATCGGATAGCGGATCGACTCGTCCAGGGTCTCGGCAAGACCGCCGAATTTGCCGATGTCGAGATAGACCCAGCGCACGTCGTCGTTCTCGCTCTTCTTCGACACCAGCACGACCTCGGCCTCGATCACGCCGGCATTGCCGACCATGCCGCGGCCCGGCTCGATGATGGTCTCCGGAATGCGGTTGCCGAAGTGCCGCCGCAACGCGCGAAAGATCGCCGCGCCGTAGGTCTTCACCGTTGGCACGTTCTTCAGGTACCTGGTCGGGAAGCCGCCGCCCAGATTGACCATCGACAGCGTCATGCCGCGCTCGCCGCAGTCGCGGAACACCGCGGCGGCGGAGGCGAGCGCCCGGTCCCAGGCTTGCGGATTGCGCCGCTTCCAGCACTTCGACCGCCATCGCCGGCTCGCAGCCGAACTTGCGCGACAGCGGCCACTCCGCGCCGGCGCAGTCGGAGAGGATGCGGCAGAACACGCGGACGCCCGGCGCCGCACGCGCGATCTTCTCGACCTCGGCCTGGCAATCGACCGCGAACAGGCGGACGCCGAGTTCATAGGCGCGGGCGATGTCGCGCTCCTTCTTGATGGTGTTGCCATAGGAGATGCGGTCGGCCGTGGCGCCGGCGGCCAGCACCAGCTCGATCTCGGGGACCGAGGCGGCATCGAAGCAGGAGCCCAGCCCGGCCAGGAGCGACAGCACCTCCGGCGCCGGATTGGCCTTCACGGCGTAGAACACCCGCGTGTCGGGCAGCGCCTTGGCGAAGGTTAGATAATTTTCGCGGACGACATCGAGATCGACGACCAGACAGGGCCCGTCGTCCTGATGGTTTTCCCGGCGGCTGCGCAGGAAATCGCGGATGCGCGTGGTCATGGCGCTCTCCTCACAAGGTTCAATGAGCCTTGCGGCTCGGATTGAAATTCGGGCGATCACGAATCGCCCGGCGTCAGCGGGTGAAGATCGGCGCCTTGCCGTGCGGTGGAGACACGGACGAAGGCGGCGGGTTCCTCGACCCGAGATGCTGCCTTGGCTTGGAGCGGGATGACCCGTTCCGCACGGCCGGCAAGGATGAACAAGCCTCTGCGGTGTCGACCTTTGGAGGGCCGACGAGACCAGAGAAGCCCGCTCCGTCGTTGCTTTAAGCCGCGTCCCCCGTTGAGCGCGGGGTGCGCCGGTTTCGCCTCCGGCTGCCGGTTAAGTGGTTCGGAGCTCAGGCAGCCAAAACTCTTTCAGCGAGTCTCGGCGTTTGCTCCGGGCGGCTGTCCGGCCTCTTGTCCGGATGCCCACCAACCGACACGCGGCCACAGGCACGTGCGAAATTGGGCGAACGGCAAATAGGCGCAGCGGCCGCGCGATGCAAGGATTTTTTGTTGCGGCGGCATTTTTTCTGTTGGCGGCGCCAATTCGGCGCTACGCGGCGTCGCATCGCGCGCTTCATACGGCGAAGGGACAAAGGCGCCTCGCCGCACCCCGCTTGTCGCCGCAACTCTGCAAACCGAATCACTGGGCGGTCTGCCGGTGCCGCACATACCGGCCGAAGGCGACACGACCGGGTCAGTTGACCTTGCGACGGGACGCGGGCGGGATGAGTCCGGGGTCTTCTTTCTCGATCTGCATGTACAGGCGGTCGATCTTTCGCGATTGTTCGGGCGTGAGATCGCTCCGACGCGGCTGATGATTGCGCCAATGCCAAATCGGCCACGGCGTCGGATGAAGCTGAGGGGCGTCCTCGGCGTAGGCCGCTGTCGTCGAAGCGGCTAAGATCGCACCAAGGAGGATATTGGAAATACCGGTCTTGTGGGGCATGGCGTTCTCCCACTTTGCCGACGTGAGTCGCCCCTTATAAAAAGCTTAGCCGGCGCGGCGGTTGTGTTGGGCACCACAAATTGTCGCATGGCTTGTCGAAGCCCACGCGGCACCGCAGCATGTGCAGGGAGACTTGGAGGATGAGCGTTCCCGTCGCCTTGACCATCGCCGGCTCGGATTCGAGCGGCGGCGCCGGTATCGAAGCGGATGTGAAGACTTTTTCCGCGCTCGGGGTCTATGGCGCCTGCGCGATCACTGCGGTCACCGCGCAGAACACCACGGGCGTGTTCGCCATCCACGACGTGCCCGCCGATGTCATCGCCGCGCAGATCGATGCCGTGTTCACCGATCTCGATGTCGGCGCGGTCAAGATCGGCATGCTCGTCACTGCGCCGGCGATCGATGCCGTCGCCGCCGCGCTCGATCGCTATCGTCCCCGCAATGTCGTGCTCGATCCAGTCATGATCGCGAGCTCGGGCGAGCGATTGCTGCGCGAAGATGCGCTCGGCGCTTTGCGCGGCCTGATCCGGCGCGCGCGCGTCATCACGCCGAATCTGCCGGAAGCCGCGGCGTTGCTCGATGCGCCGCCGGCGCGCGACGAAGCCGAGATGCGCGGCCAGGCGGAGAAACTGCTCGCGCGCGGCGCCGGCGCGGTGCTGATCACGGGCGGTCACGCGAGCGGACCGGAAAGCGTCGACCTTTTGGTCGAAGCCGGCAGATGCCTGCGGCTGGCCGCGCCGCGCGTCGCCACCAAAAACACCCACGGCACCGGCTGCACGCTCGCCTCCGCCTTGGCCGCCGGACTTGCCAAAGGGCTTTCGCTCGACGAGGCGGCGAGGCAAGCCAAGATCTATGTGAGCGCCGCGCTTGCCGCGGCGGACCGGCTGGCGATCGGCGCGGGCCGCGGCCCGCTGCATCATTTTCACGCCTGGTGGTGAGGCGCGACAGCCAACACAGGCTTTCGACGAGGCCCGAAAATTGCTACCGCTTAAGTGTGCTTCGGGTTCGGCGGGGGGCCTGCGGCGGAGACCACGATCATGCCTGCCATGCTCGGCTTGATGGCGGCGTTGGCGATGCTGCTGGCGGCCGGCCAGGCATTCGCGACGGAATATGAGGTCACCAACAAATCCGGTGTCGTCTATGCCGAGCACGATGGCACCAAGCTTACCGGCGATCTCTATTTGCCCAAGGGTCGCGCCAAGGCGCCGCTGCTCGTGGCAGTCCCCGGCGGCGGGTGGCAAGCCGGCAGCAGCCGCTATTACTGGTACTGGGGGCTGTTCCTCGCCCGCAACGGCTACGCGGTGTTTGCGATCGATCACCGGACGGACAAGGCTGGCGCCTATCCCGCCGCCGTCTACGACGCCAAGGCGGCCGTTCAGTTCATGCGCGCCAAGGCCGCCGACTTCGACATCGACCCGGACCGCATCGGCCTCATGGGTGCTTCCTCCGGCGGTCAGCTCGTGGCGCTCACCGCGCTTGCCGGCGACCAGTACACGCGCGCCTACCGCGACGATGCCAATGCCGCCGTTGCCGCCGACGTCAAGGCCGTGGTCGTCTTCTACGGCGTTTTCGACATGCTGGCGCAGTGGACCCACGAACAGATCGCGCACCCGCACGACAATCTCGTGGAAAAATTCCTCGGCGCCTCGCCGATGCAGAACCGGCGCATCTACTTCGAAGCTTCGCCGATCAGCTACGCGACCACGGATCATAACCGCGTGCGCTTTCTGCTGATTCACGGCACCGACGATGACGTCGTCGATCCGGCGAGCCAGTCGGGCGCCTTCATGACGGCGCTCGGCCAAGCCGGTTTCTTCGCCCGCCGCATCGTCATTCCCGGCGCCGGGCATTTCTGGGCGAGCGACCCGTTCGAAAGCGAACCGCGCAGCTACAACGCGTTGACAGTGCCGCGGCTATTGCGGTTTCTCGAGAGCTCGCTGTGACCTTGCAACGAAGGCGGCGCGCGCCGGCCAAGGCCGGGCGTCGCCATAACACTGGGAGGAAATGATCATGTTGAAATCAGTCGCGATCACGGGCGCCGTTTTACTCGCCGCCATCGCCGCAGCGCTGTTGCCGATGCGCAGCCACAAAGCCGCCGCGCAATCCGGTCCGCTCTACATCAACGCCGTCGATATCGACGTCGTGCCGGGCCAGATCGACAATTATCTTGCGGCGCTGAAGGAGAACGGCACGGCCTCGGTCCATGAGCCGGGCTGCCGGGAGTTCGACATCGCAGTCTCGCAAAAGGATACGAACCACGTGCTGATATTCGAGGTCTATGACAATGCCGCGGCTTTGGATGCGCACCGGCAGACCGATCATTTCAAGAAATATGCGGCGACGACCAAGGACATGGTCGCAAAGCGTGACGCCAGAGCCTTTTCGTTGGTCGCGATGAACATGAAGGGCATGTGATCGGCGCTGAGCCGATCGGGCAAAGCATGGCGGTTAAAAAGAAGGGTGTCGTCGGTGTCGTCGGTCTCGGCATCATGGGCGGCGCCTTTGCGCGGCATCTCGTCGCCGCAGGCTGGCGAGTCATCGGCTACGACATCGCCGCGGCCCGCCGCCGCGCGCTCAAGCGCGCCGGCGTCGACATCGCCGCCAATGCCGGAGAGCTGGCGCGGGCGGCGCCGACCATCATCGTGAGCCTGCCCAGCCCCGCCGGGCTTGCCGCGACGGTAGACGCGATCGTCAAGGCCGGCGTGCCGCACCGCGTGGTGATCGAAGCGTCGACCTTCGCGCTCGCGGACAAGGAAGCCGCCGAGGCCGCGTTGCGGGCGGCCGGCCACGTCCTGCTCGATTGCCCGGTGAGCGGCACCGGTGCGCAGGCCAAGATCAAGGACATAGTCGTCTATGCCTCGGGCGGCGCCGCCGAGATCAAGCGGCTCACGCCGCTATTCGCCGCGTTCAGCCGCGGCGTGCACGACCTCGGCGCATTCGGCAACGGCAGCCGCATGAAATACGTCGCCAATCTCTTGGTCGCCATCCACAACGTGGCGAGCGCGGAGGCGATGGTTTTGGGCATCAAGGCCGGATTGCCGCCGCAGCTTATCTACGATCTGGTCAAAGCCGGCGCCGGCAGTTCGCGCGTGTTCGAGCTGCGCGGGCCGATGATGGCGAAGGACCGCTACGACGATCCGACGATGACGATCGCGGTCTGGCAGAAGGACATGGATGTCATCGGCGGTTTTGCGCAGGCGCTGGGCGCGCCGACGCCGTTGTTCTCGGCGACGCTGCCGATCTACGCCGCCGCGATGTCGACCGGCCACGCCGCGCACGATACCGCCGCCGTCTGTGCCGTGCTCGAAGCGATGGCGGGGGTCAAGCGCGGCAGGGCGAAGGCGCGGCGCGGGAAAAGGCGATCGAGATAGGTCGGGCCGCCGGCAGCCACGGGATTGTCTTGATCTCGTCGGCGCACTCGCGGACGATCAGCCTATGACGCCTTTGGTACCGAGTTCCGCAATCTGCTCCTCAGTGATGCCGCGCTCCCGCAAAATGGCCGCACCATGCTCGCCGATCTTGGGGGCCGGCGTTGCGACCGCCTTTTCAACGCCAGCGATCCACAGCGGGCTGCTTACGGTGTAGCCGCCGCCCTTCAACGGCACGATCACGCCATTCTCCCGCATTTGTCGG
>Ga0208937_1000796_pt1 | contig 18330 bp, 23 predicted proteins | sample June2015DPH_11_5_FD_184705 | JGI IMG/M metagenome (GOLD analysis project Ga0208937, IMG submission 184705) | Peatland microbial communities from SPRUCE experiment site at the Marcell Experimental Forest, Minnesota, USA - June2015DPH_11_40... | ecosystem: Environmental > Terrestrial > Soil >...
ACGTTCTTGGCGATATCCAAACCGATCGTGGTAACTTGCATGTGGACGGCTCCCTGATGTGATTCGAATGCAACGATCACCCTATGGCACTTCGTTGCCGGGAGCGGGTACCGTCCACCACATCAAACGCTGTGGCGTGCAAGCGTCGGGCCAACAACCGAAATGTTTAAAGACGCCGGTCAGTCGAGATCGTCGTTGTGCAGTTATCTACATTTCGACTCGATGGCCTTCGGGGCGACTGCGGTGTTCAACCGTCGGCTCAAACCAGATCGCCGATCACTATTGGACCGTCGTTCCCCTTGTAGCTTTTCCTCCTCGGATCGCGAATCTGCACCACCACGGCGCCGATCCTGGCGCGCCCGCCTCTCGAAAGCTGAACGCCTTTCATCATTAGCCATTGCGGCACCTCTGATTGACACGTCTATATCCGTATTCGTAAACAGGTTGTAAAAGCCGCGCCCGCAGCTTTGTCGAGAACAGCGATGTTGCAGCCAAACGTGGCAGCCACTGACAGGCGGCTTAACGAAATGGTCCGGTATCGGTAATCCAAAAGTTTAATCATTTTGATTACGTTCGACGACCAAATGGGCCCTTAGCCCGGGATCGCTTTATGAAATTCTCTACGTCGGACTGGACGATGCTTCGGATACGCTGCCAAAAGTGTAGACAGCACACCGAGAAGATCGTGACGGTACTGGTAAGAAAGGAGGCTATTCCCTGCACTCACTGCGGAGCCAGAATTAGCCTTTCAACACCAACCAACAAGATTTTAATTGCCGAGACTGTCGCAAGTTGCGACCGCATTGGGGAAACTTTGATCAAAGAGTTAGCGCTGGATGGGCGTTTGGTCACCCTCGGTGACGGAGGATCAGGTTCACCGCATGGCCGGTGACCTTCGCCCCTACAATGCGGCAAATGTTAAGGCCGGGCAAAGGAGATTTTTATCGGCTCGTTTTGCGACCCGCGCGAAAATAGTTCGAGGGTGACCATTCGCGTGGCCCCCTCGCGGGCAAAAGCGTCGATGATCTGCTGCACCATGCCTTTCTCGCGCCGCAGATTCTGGCCGTCGACCGTCAGCACCTCCATGCCAATGAGATGTCTGGATTTGGCCAGCGCGCAATTGGGCTGTCCGTCGGTGCATCCGACGAGCACGGCAATTTGCGCCGTCTTGCTATAATGCGGTCCGTTTACAGGTCCCATTTCCACTTTGATCGATTGGATGGCGAAGTCCAGACCGCCGGCGCTACCCATCGGCGGACCTCGGTCCGGTGTTGGCAAAATATCTGCGCGAGCGATCGAGACCGTCAGCATCAGCGCGAGGCAGGGTAACCCTATCCGATGGCGCATGGTAACCTCCCGTTGTTATTCGTGACCGTGGATTCAAATGACCGGCAGAAGACAGTGTTAAGGCGGGACAGTCGACCGAAAGGGAAAGCCCAATGGAGGAAGCAGAAGCGCTTGCAATCTCTGCGGCGATCGAAGGCCCGATTGCATTCTTGATAACCCGCCTTGCGAGGTGGCCGAGCCGAGGTGCCCTGCATGTCGGCTTGGCCGCGTGCATAGCAACTGCGGTGACTCATCCACAACTGTGGTCCGCCGCTCTCTGGGCGTATCCGCGCTTCTCCTATTGGCCGACCGCCATCGTCCTTGAGACTGTGGTGGTGGCGGCCGAGGGCCTGCTGATCGCCTGGATGGCCGGGCTTGCATTTCGCCGCGCAATGGTAGTGTTATTGCTCGCCAACCTGGCCTCTTGCGTTGCCGGATTACTTATCGCCGGGTGATGGCTATTAATAGGTGCCGAACTTTTGTCTCCACCAACAGGAGGCAGTTCAGGAGAGAACCCGTTATGCGCTTAGACGATCCGAGGTGCTGAATTGTCATGTGTTCTTGAGAAGCCGCGGGAATAGCAGCCAGCAGATGGTCGCGGCAAAGGCCGAATATGCAAGGTTGCCGACCAACCGCTGTAACGGCATCCTAAGGTCGGTGGAATAGAAGATCCCCGGCTCGGTGACCGCGAAATATGCGATGTTGACGACGATAATTGCAGCGATGATGACAACGAAGGTCACCTGACGCCGGAGCGCCACCACCGCGACGATGGTGCCGGCCACGAGCGCGATCACGCTGCCGCCGAAATACGCTGCCCCGACCAGGATGATAAAACAATTTGCTGATCTCCCCGGCATTGAACCCCGATTGAGCGATCGATATTGCCACGAACACTGAAAAAACGGTTGCGCCGACGATCAGCGGTCCCAACAATGTGGCGACGACAACCGTCAGCACGAACCGGAAGAGCCTCGGCCGTAGGCGGATGCCGAGGGGGGCGTTGTCGTGGCCTTCGCTCGTCACTATCCGGGCCTCCTACCGCCGGCGATGGTATCTAAATGGCCTTATTGTTCCGTTCACGCTGCGAGCCACCGTCGACGAGGTGATCGAGTATCGGATCGCGTCGTATTTGGTCGCGCTGAAGCGCCCGAGCGAAATTCTAACAACTGGCTGCACATCGTCCCATGCTTAGTCCGGCGCAATATTGATACCTGGCTCCTGGTTCACCATCATTTCTAGACCAGACCGGGGATTAGTCGCCAAGTGTGGCGCATGTAGCGGGCGTAGGGCTCGCCCAACGCCGAGAGCAGCGTCGCCTCCTCGACGGCGATGCGGTAGCTGAAAGCGCCGCCTGGCAGGATCAGCATCGCTAGCACGCCGGCCCAGTTGCCAAGCGCTAGGGCAAAGCCGAGCAACGCCAGAAGCGATCCAGCATAGGCGGGGTGACGGATGTAGCGATAGGGTCCGAAGTCAATCACGGGTTGTGCGGCTTGCGTGGCAACGTTGACGGTGAAATAGCGGCCCAATGTCGCCACCGCATACCAACGCAACGCCGTCCCGGCCAGGACGCAGCAGATTCCGACTATGAATAGCGGTCGAGCCGCCGACGCGATGGCCGCGCCCGGCAGCAGGAGCGCGAAGGCAAAGGCCAGTGAGAAAGCAATCCCCAGGATCAGGACTAGAACCGTAAACGACCCGCGGTCACGCGCGTCTGCGGTTGCAGATTGCCGCCTCGTATTGAGGATCAGTTCAGCTCCGTTCCACAGGACGAAGACCGCCCAAAATGTCCCGACATAAAGTGGCTCACCGCTAAACGGAAGAGAGGGTTGAATATTCATACGTGATGTCCGCGCATCGTGGCATTGGCTTCGAGGGCATCGGCCTCTCTGCCGATGCACCCTTTGTCAATAAGCTTCTTCCGATCTGCTTGGATGCGCAAGAATCTTTCGTGGTCCAACGCGGGATATTGCCGCCGGCGGCTACGGGCACATAAGGCAATGCGGTGCAGGTCCACGGCGGCAACGGTTTTGCGCTGGAATTTACGGTGTCGCGGATTCTCTGCGACGCCCGCATCCTTAATATTTTCAAGGACGCCGCGGAAATCCAGGCGCAGGTCATCGCCCGGCGATTGCTGGATGGGTCGAACTGAATGAGGTCCGTCAGGTTGACGGCGATTGCCCACAAAGCCGCAGGCGGTGCTGCGTCGTCACCACTTAGGGCGACCTCGTTCGAATGCTTTCATGACCAAGCTGATTCGCTCGGGCCATTTTTGAGGTCGAGCAATCTCAGCATGCCACCCGGGTCTCGACGGCGCTTCGCGGCATATTCGGTCAATAGTGTTGCAAGGTGTCGCCATCCTCGCGCCCGAGGCGACGCGACAGCGCGGCGGAAATCCTTGATGGCACCTGGACGCGGCGCAGATCTGAATCGAGGTGCCGCTTGGCCGAGAAATATCTTGCCGAACTCGCGAGCACCGCTCCCCGCCCCATCCGGCTAAATCGATGATCGAGCTCCGCCCAATCGATCGCGCTCTCGCGCCCTGCACGGATCATGGCCAAATCGAGAGCTTGCCGCAACTCGACCCATCCGAGCCGATAGCCGTCATGGTGAAGCTGGTCGTGGGCAACAATGTGCCCCACGCTTCGGGTTGCGTCGGGCAAACGGATTTTCAGGTTTCGAAACGGCAACGGGCTGGTCCCTTCGCAGAACCAGTCCGTCGAGATGATACCGGCGCATTCATCGCGAACAACCGCCGTGTGCAGCTCTACTCCAGTTCCGGTTTCAAGGTCATGCAGCATCCGCAAGTGATGATGGGATGGCGGACAATCGTAATCATCCGCATTTGCGGAGAACCCGATAGATTGCAATGCCGCAACCGCATCGGCTGACCGCTTTGCCGGGATCAGGACGTCGAGATCGCCGAGAAAGCGTAACGCCGGCGCTGGATAGTCGGCCTCGAAGAGGCGAGCCGCAGCCTTGAGCGGCACGGGCTCAATGTCGATTGCATTGAGTGCCGCAACGATGCGCGCAAGCCCCGCGAGCAAGGCCTCGTTGCGTTGGGCATTGAGCGCGAGGACGCTGTCGAAATATTCACGGATCTCCGAAGGAATTTCCGTCAGATCTTTCAAGCACCACGCGAGCGCCGGCGTGACGTAGTGATCGCTACTGACCTCGACCAACAGTGTCCATGATGGGTCATTGACTCGAAGGAGCGGTGTACTCTTCAGCAAGCCCGCCCGAAGATAATTGCAGACCGCCGTGAACGCATCCCATCGCGTCACGCCACAACATCCTCGATCAAGCGCACGGCACCATCAAGATCGGCGTAGGTTAGTGCATAAGCTGGCGTATCTTCCAGCCATGCCAGGAATGTCGTGACTCGCTCTTCGGTAATCGGGCTGCCAAGCCATATTCTATCAGAGAGCAATCGCTCGATCGTTTGAAAGGGCGACAACCGCGTCAATTGAGGATGGACCCCGGCGGCATAATGCGGAAACACCACGCGCCGCAGCGCGGCCGGTTGCGCATCCCAGGCCGCCGCCGGAGGGACAAGCAGACGCGCGTCAAGACCCTTGGTGCGATAACTGGGAGCCTGCGCCAGTTCCGGCCACAGCCGTGAAACGACGTCGAAGCTGCCCGGCTTGATGCTCAGTGGCAATGGCAATGGCACGATTGCCTTGGTCGGCTCCGACAGTGCGATCAGATCGTCCGAAAGATAATCAAAGCCGGTCGCCATGAGAGCGGCCGTCAATGTACTCTTTCCGCTCCCCGAGGAGCCGACCAGGGCGAGCCCATGCCCATTGTGTGCAAGCGCGGCGCCGTGAATCAATGCGAACCATCGTACGTCTGGATGAATTCGCTCGAGTATCGCGATGTACAGCGCGCCGGCCGCCTCGGCTGGATCAGCGGTGCGCAGGCGTTCCCGTCCGTCTTGCGTGAGCACCATCGTGTTGGCCCCGGCAACGCTGATCTTTATCTGACTCCGAGGCGTAGCATTCGGCGTTTCGAGATGTCTGAACAGCTCACGGATCGGGGCAATTGGTTGCTTATCGATACTGATGGCCATGGGTATGCCACGGATCGTGCAGACCCACTCTGCCAGCGGCAGCGGCGGTACCGCTGGATTGAAATCGACAGCAGCATCTTCTACGCAAGCGATCTGAACCGGTCCACCGTCCCCGCCGGACAGCAGCCCGTGTTTCTGCCAATGCGCCATGATCGAATGGATGTCCTGTTGGGCAAGGGAGCGTGAAATTCCCCAGGTCTCTACAAATTCGGACACCAGATTCGCCTGCGAATTGCCGGCCTCGATCAAATCCCAGACATGACGCGCGGTCTCGTTGAAAGCAAAAAGTGAATTGGACGACCGTTCGAGCAGCAGCAAGCCGCCCTCGATTTCGAATCGGTGCACAGAAGCTGCGGGAGTGGCCACGGGAGCTTGACGCTCCCCAAGCTCGAGCAAATCGGGTCTGGCACACCGGTCCATCAAGCAACGCGCCCGGCGGTACGGCGCAATCGCACACCGCGTGCTCGGTCAGCATCACCCAACATGACATGCCTCAGGGGCAGTCAACACATACCGCAACGCCGCTAAGCGCAGCTGGTGCAAAGGGCCATGCTTTTGTCCGTAGACAGCAGCAAAGCCAACATTGCCGGAGCGGTGTACTTGGCGAGCCTCATCATCGCGTCGCGACGGCTATCGTCTACACGCTCCTCAGCCTGGCCAGTTTGCTTAGGCTTCGGATCACCAACAGGATTCATTATCAGCTCCCCCTCCAGTCCAATCTACATCCCCACCCGACTGGTCATTGGACTGGACAATCTACTCTAGGCAGTATCTTCACGGCGTTGTCGGCCGTCAAGGGATAAAGGCGTTGGGACAAGGCGTTGAAGGCAGGCTCGCTGCGCCGGCGAGTTTGAAACTGCTAAGAGCGCTAGTCTATAAAGGCGCTTGCAAACAGTGAAGCGGGGAGGATGACATGACGCCGGATCTCGGACTGGCCAATTGGTTCCTGCAACGGTCGTTGCGCACGCCCGAGCGCTTGGCGCTGCGTTTCGAGGGCGCAAGCTGGACCTACGGCCAAATGCAGCGCTGCATCGAGAACTGCGCCGCGCGGCTGCGCGCGCTCGGCGTCGGCAAAGGCGACCGCGTGGCCTTTGTCGGCCTCAACCAGCCGATGTTTCTGTTTTCCATGTTTGCGACGCTGCGCCTGGGCGCGATCTTCGTGCCGCTGAACTTCCGGCTGACCGGGCCGGAACTCGCTTTCATGATCAATGACAGCGCCGCCGCGGTGCTGATCGTCGACGCGCAATTGCGGCCGGCGATCGCCCCGGTCGAGAAGGTACTGACCAGCGTCACGGCGCTCTTGGCCGCCGAGGATGAGACGCTGTGGCGCGACGGCGCTGCGGTCGCGGCCGCCCATGTTCCGGCGCGCGCCGACGATGTCGCCATGATCATGTACACCTCCGGCACCACCGGCCGGCCGAAAGGCGCGATGCTGACGCACGGTAATTTCTGGTGGAACAACACCAACACCATGCATGCGCTCGACATCGTGGAGAACGACGTCACCTTGACCGCGGCGCCGATCTTTCACATCGGCGGGCTGAATGTGACGACGCTGGTGACCTTGCAGAAAGGCGGGCTGGTCGTCATCCAGCGCAGCTTCGATCCGGGCAAGGCGCTGGCGGATATTGCCGCGCATCGCGTGACCACCATGTTCGGCGTGCCGGCGATGTTCCAGTTCATGGCCCAGCATCCAAGCTTCGGAGAGACCGACCTGTCGTCCGTGCGCGTGCTCGTGGTCGGCGGCGCGCCGTGTCCGCTGCCGGTCCTGAAGGCGTATCTGGCGCGCGGCGTGCAAATGCAGCAGGGCCACGGCCTGACCGAGACCGCACCGATGGTGAGCTTCCTCGGCCCCGAATTCGCGCTGGCCAAAGCCGGCTCGTCGGGCAAGCCGCCGCTGTTCGCCGAAATCAAGATCGTCGATAGCGGGGGGCGGCCCGTCGTCGCGCCGGGCGTGCAAGGCGAGGTGCTGGTGCGCGGGCCCAATGTCACCCCCGGTTATTGGCACTTGCCGGAGGCGACGCGGGCGGCGATCGACGATGACGGCTGGTTCCGCACCGGCGATGCCGCGTATCTCGACGACGAGGGATTTCTGTTCATCTGCGACCGCGTCAAGGACATGATCATCAGCGGCGGCGAGAACGTCTATCCGGCGGAAGTCGAAAGCGGGCTGATGCGCCATCCGGCGATCGCCGAGGTCGCGGTGATCGGGACGCCCGACGAGAAATGGGGCGAGGCGATCGTGGCGATTGTCGTGCCGAAGGCCGGGCAGACCGTGACGCTCGAGGAATTGCGCGGCTTCGCCGGCGAGTTCCTCGCCCGTTATAAGCTGCCGAGCCGCCTGGAGACGGTCGCCGCGCTACCGCGTAACGCGACCGGCAAGATCTTGAAATATCAGCTCCGGCAAACCTTCGCCCGGCCGGACGCCGCGCCGGCGAAATCGGCGGCGGCATCCTTGAGTGCGTGAAAGCGTCAACGACGCTACTTTTGCGGCCGTGTCGAAACCGCGCTCGGGCGCGCCAGGAGGCGTTCGCTCCACGCCGCGACAGCCCCTGGAGGGGTGATTTCCATCAGCGGCAGGAACTCCAGGAACGGTGCGTAGCACACCTCGGCAAGCGAGAACTGCTCGGCCACCAGATAGGTCTTGCCGGTTAGTTGCTTGTCGAGGATCGTAAAATGCTTCTCGATTTCCGCCTTGGCGTCCGCAATCGCGGCGGTGTTCCATCGTTCCTTGGGCAGGAAGCGCTTGGGAAAAACGATAGTGCCGGCGTGGCGCGTAAACTGTATGTCGCACAGCTTCATGTGCATGTCGACCAACGCGCGGCCGCGCGCATCGGCCGGCACCAGCGGCGGGGTTGGCCGCGTTGCCTCGAGATAATTGAGGATTGCGGTCGACTCGAAAAGGACGAACCCATCCTCCTCGAGCGTCGGCACGCGGCCATAAGGGTTGAGCGACAGATACGGTTGCTCTCGATGCCGGCGCGCTGCCATGTCCACGAAGACGAGTTCGTGCGCAATCTGCTTCTCGGCAAACGCGATGAGGACCCGGCGCGAATAGGTCGAGAACGGATGATAGTGCAGCTTGATTCCCATGGAATGTTTCCTCAAAACCGCAGACGACCGCGCTGCATTTATCGTATACGCTCACAAGTCCATGCGCATTATAGCGGCTAGTCGCGGCGGATAGGCGGCTTAAATCTTGGTCAAGCAACCGGCCAGGAGCTGCCATGATCACGCGCAGACGCCTGCTCGCCGCCACTGGCGGCCTCGCTCTGGCGGCAGCCGGCCCTGCCGATGCACAGACGCCGGCACTGACTGTCCCAACACCGCGGAGGAATAAAATGGAGATCAAACGAAACGGCTCACAGCCGTCCGCCAAGGGATCGGCGGACTATTTCACCGGCGTGGTCCGCATTGACCCGCTGTTCGAGGCGCCCGAACCGGCGCGCGTTCGCGGCGCCAGCGTCACGTTCGAGCCGGGTGCCCGCACCGCCTGGCACACCCATCCGCTCGGCCAGACGTTGATCGTCAGGTCCGGCCTCGGCTGGGCGCAGCGGTGGGGCGGCCCCAAGGAGGAAATCCGGCCAGGCGACGTGGTCTGGTTTCCGCCCGGCGAGAAACATTGGCACGGCGCCGCGCCGACGACGGCGATGACGCATATCGCCATTCAGGAAGCGCTGAACGGCAAAGTCGTCGACTGGATGGAGCACGTCAGCGACCAACAATACCGGACCTGAGCTCGAAGCAGAAGGGGCGATGCAAGCGAAGCAGACGGAGGAATCGATGACAACTGACGCGACGGCGACTGGGAAGCGTCCGCAAACTGGGGCCACGCCTCACAGCGTGCCGCGCACGATGCGTGCGGCGCTGGGCACGGGTTCGCCAGCATGCACTGACAATTACCGCAATTACGAGAGAAATCACGATGTCACAACGCACATGGTTCATCACTGGCGTCAGTAGCGGCTTCGGCCGCCAGCTCACTGATCAACTCCTTGCGCGCGGCGACCACGTCGTTGGAACCGTGCGCGACACCGACAAGGTCGCCGATCTGCGCGAGCGTCATCCCGAAACGTTCCACGTCGAAGTGCTTGACGTCACCGACACAGCGGCGATCCGCGAGGTTGTCGAACGCTCGTTCGCTCAGCTCGAACGCATCGACGTGATCATCAGCAACGCCGGCTACGGCCTATTCGGCGCGGCGGAGGAACTTACCGACAAGCAGATCGATCACATTGTGGCGACTAACCTAGTCGGGTCGATCCAGCTCATCCGTGCCGTGCTGCCGCACCTTCGGGCGCAAGGCGGCGGACGCGTCATCCAGATCTCTTCCTACGGCGGGCAAGTCGCTTTCCCGGGCAACTCGATGTACCACGCCACGAAGTGGGGCATCGAAGGTTTTGTGGAGTCGGTCGCCCAAGAGGTCGCGCCGTTCGGGATCGGCATGACGATCGTCGAGCCCGGCGGCGCGCGCACCGAGTTTCGCTACGGCAGTGCGCAAGTGGCAAAGCTCATGCCGATCTACGATGGAACGCCCGCACACGCCTTCCTGCGGATGCTTGATCGCAAAGGCAGTTTGGCCCCCGGTGACCCAGCCCGAATGGCCGCGCGCATCATCGACAGCGTCAACGCGGAGCCTGCGCCGCTGCGCATGCTGCTCGGTTCACAGGCGCTGGAGAGCACTCTTACGACGCTGCGCAAGCGGATTGCTAGCTTCGAAGCGCAGACTAAGCTCGCCGCTTCCACGGACTTCCCGCCCGGGGAGTGACTAGCGCCGTCAACTTAAGGGGAGGGCAGCATGCGCGTTGCCATTCTCGGTTCGGGGTTGATGGGCGGCAAGCTCGGGACGCTGTTCGCGCGTTCGGGGCATGAGGTGGTTTTCAGCTATGCGCGCAGCATGGAGAAGCTGAAAAAGCTTGCCAAGGATACCTTAAAGATTGGCCCGATCGGTAACGTCGGATTGCCGGAAGCGCTTCGAGGAGGCTGACATGCCCATGAATGCATCCTCAGTTGCTCGTCGAAGGGCGGTGAGGATAGGCCTGATTGTCGCGACGATTCTCTTTGTCGCCTCGTTGGTCATGCGATCGATCGATATCTATCAAACGCACCAGTCGATATCGCCGGCGGCCATCGCTTCTTTGGCTCTTGGCGCGCTTGGCGTCGTCATGGCCGCTGGAGCCTTCTTTTATGCGGTGCTGAGGAGGAAGTGACCGCATCCGGGCACGACGTGCCGGAGGCAACCGCTTCTGATATTCCTGATTGGCGTGGCCGACTTTGCACGGCATTATGTAAGCCGGGTTGAGCCACCGGGTCCGGCCCGAAGTCGGGGCACCCCATCGCGCTCGCGCGATGGGGACCCCGCGCTGGCCCGACGACGGGCTCCGCGAAATCGTGGACAATCTACCGGCTGAAATACCGCTCCCGGATTTCGCTTCCGCTCAATCCGGGCTACAAGGTCCCCCATGTCGTCCTTCCTGTCTCACGGCCTCGTTCCGATCGCCATCGGCGCGGTCGCGGTGGTGCTGCTGTTCGGCCTCGTCAACATGATGCGCGGCGGCTCCGGCAATACCTCGCAGAAGCTGATGCGGCTGCGGGTGCTGTTACAATTCGTCGCCATCGTCATCATCATGGTCACGATCTGGGTCATGGCCAAGTAAGATTGGCCAAGTGATACTGGCGAAATAATCATGGTCGTCCTCAACAAGATCTACACCCGCACCGGCGACGATGGCACCACCGCTCTCGGCAGCGGCGAGCGGCGCAAGAAATACGACCTGCGCATCGCCGCCTACGGCACCCTCGATGAGGCCAATGCCGTGATCGGGCTGGCGCGTTTGCATACGGCCGGTGAGGTGGCGCTCGATTCCTCGCTCGCCCGCATCCAGAACGATCTGTTCGACCTCGGCGCCGATTTGTGCACGCCCGGTAAGGGCAGGGGGCCGGGCGGCGCCCGGTTGACGGTGACCGCAGCGCAGGTGGCCTGGCTGGAAAGCGAGATCGACCGGCTCAATGCCGCGCTTGCGCCGCTGCGCTCTTTCATCCTGCCGGGCGGCTTTCCGGCAGCGGCCTATCTGCATCTCGCCCGCACCGTGTGCCGGCGCGCCGAGCGGCTCATCGCCGAACTTATGGACAAGCCGGACGAGAGCGTCACGCCCGAGGTGCTGCAATACGTCAATCGACTGTCCGATTTCCTGTTCGTGGCCGCCCGCTATGCCAACGACAAGGGCGCGCGCGACGTGCTGTGGCAGCCGGGCCAGAATCGCTGATTGGGGTAGAACAACAGGGGGCGTTCATGGGACGACTCGATGGCAAGGTGGCAATCGTCACTGGCGCGGCAAGCGGCATCGGCCGCGCCAGCGCGATTTTGTTCGCGCGCGAAGGCGCGCGTTTGCTCGTCGTCGATCAGAATGCGGACGGGTTGGCGGAGACCGCGAAGACCATCACGCAGAACGGCGGCAGCGCGCAGCTCATGGCCGCCGACACCAGCCAGGAAGATAACGTCAAGGCTTTCGTCAGTCAGGCGCTGAAGAGTTTTGGGGCGCTCGACGTCGTTTATGCCAATGCCGGGATCAGCGGCGGTCTCATTCCGCTGTTCGAGCAGAGCGTGGATCATTGGCAGCGCGTCCTGCAGATCAATCTGATCGGAACGTTCTTGGCGATCAAACACGCGGCGGCGCACATGGTGGAAAAGCGCCGCGGCTCGATCATTCTCACGGCATCGGTCGCGGGCTTGCGCGCCAACGCCGGGGGCGCTCCCTATAGCGCCAGCAAGGCCGGCGTCGTCAGCCTCGCCCAGACGGCGGCGAACGCGCTCCTGGGAACCGGCGTGCGGGTCAATGCCATCTGCCCCGGACTGATCGAGACCGGGATGACCAAGCCGATTTTCGAGGCGGCGCGCGAACGCGGCACGCACGGCAAGATCGGCCAGCTCAATCCGCTGCAGCGCGCCGGCGCACCGGCGGAAATAGCCGCCATGGCGCTGTTTCTCGCCAGTGACGAGTCCTCCTATGTCAATGGCCAGGCCTTCCCGGTCGACGGCGGGCTGTCCAGCACCTTGCCCTTTACCCGGTCGATCCGTTGACCGCGGGCGCGACCGCCGGTACGTTGCCGCACCGCAGCATCCCGGGGCCTTCGCAGCGGAAGCCGATAAAAGCCGAAACAAGCCATGAAAATTCTCGTGCCCGTGAAACGGGCGGTCGACAAGGATGTCAAAATCCGGGTCAAGTCAGACGGCTCAGGCGTCGAGCTGAGCAACGTCAAAATGTCGATGAATCCCTTCGACGAAATCGCCGTCGAGGAGGCGCTCCGCCTGAAGGAGGCGGGCAAGGCCACCGAGATCATCGCGGTCTCCATCGGGCCGCCGCAGGCGGCCGAAACCATCCGTACCGCTTTGGCGATGGGCGCCGACCGCGGCATTTTGGTCAAGGCCGATGGTGTCGTCGAGCCGCTTGCGGTGGCGAAAATCCTCAAGGCCATCGCGGCGGCGGAACAGCCCGGCCTGATCATCATGGGCAAGCAGGCGATCGATGACGATTGCAACCAGACCGGCCAGATGCTGGCGGCGTTGCTCGGCTGGCCGCAGGGCACTTTCGCCTCCAAGGTGGCGATTGACGGCGATGCCCTGATGGTGACGCGCGAGGTCGACGGCGGCTTCCAGACGGTCAAGCTCAAGCTGCCGGCGGTCGTGACCGCCGATCTGCGCTTGAATGAGCCGCGCTACGCGTCGCTGCCCAATATCATGAAGGCGAAGAAGAAGCCGATCGACGACAAGAGCGCCGCCGATTACGGCGTCGATACCAAGCCGCGGCTCGACGTCGTCAAAACCAGCGAGCCGCCCGTGCGCAAGGCTGGCGTCAAGGTCAAGACCGTCGCCGAACTGCTCGATAAGCTCAAGAACGAGGCCGGGGCGATCTGATGCCGACACTTCTTCTCGCCGACCACGACAATAAGTCGCTGAAAGATGCGACCGCCAAGGCGCTGACCGCCGCCAAGGCGCTCGGCGCCGACGTCCACATCCTGGTGGTCGGTCATAATTGCCGGGCGGCCGCCGAGGCCGCGGCCAAGCTCGACGGCGTCAAGAAGGTGCTGCTGGCGGATGCGCCCGCCTACGAGCACATACTCGCTGAGCCTGTTGCGGCGCTGATCGTCTCCCTGGCCGGCCCCTACGAAACGATCATGGCCGCGGCGACGACAACGGGAAAGAACATCATGCCGCGGGTCGCGGCGCTGCTCGACGTCATGCAGATTTCCGAGGTCATCAAGGTCGTGGCGCCGGATACGTTCGAACGGCCGATCTATGCCGGAAACGCCATCCAGACGGTGCGCTCGACCGATGCCAAGAAGGTCATCACGGTGCGCACCGCCACGTTCCAGGCGACCGCCGACGGCGCCTCTGCCGCGCCGATCGAGCCGGTGGCGGCCGCGGCCGACCCCGGCATTTCCGGCTTTGTCGGCGAGGAACTCTCGAAATCGGAACGGCCGGAACTGACCTCGGCAAAAATCATCATTTCCGGCGGCCGGGCGATGCAAAGCCGCGAGAACTTCACCAAGTATATAGAGCCGGTCGCCGACAAGCTCGGCGCGGCGGTTGGTGCCTCGCGTGCGGCGGTCGATGCCGGCTATGCGCCGAATGACTGGCAGGTCGGGCAAACCGGAAAAGTGGTGGCGCCGGACCTCTATATCGCCGTGGGCATCTCGGGTGCTATCCAGCACCTCGCCGGCATGAAGGATTCGAAAGTCATTGTCGCAATCAACAAGGACGAGGAAGCACCGATCTTCCAGGTTGCCGACTACGGACTGGTAGCGGACCTCTATCAGGCCTTGCCGGAACTGGCCCAGGAGCTCGAAAAACGCAGTCGTTGAGCGAGGCGGCATGCGGCGCTAGTGCGGATCGTCGAAGAAGGTAAGCGAAGATGGTCGAAGTGCAGGAGCGGCCGATGACGCGCGGCGGACGCGCCGAGGCGACGGCGTTTTCCATCCGCAAGGTCGGCGTCGTCGGTGCCGGCCAGATGGGCAGCGGCATCGCCCATGTCTGCGCGCTCTCGGGTTTCGACGTGCTGCTCAACGACATCGTCGCCGAGCGCATTGCCGAGGGGCTTGCCACCATCAGCGGCAATCTGGCGCGCCAGGTCAGCCGCCAGCGCATCACCGACGACCAGCGGCAGGCCGCCATCAAGCGCATCAGCGCGGCAAAAACGCTGAACGAGTTCGCCGATTGCGATCTCGTGATCGAAGCCGCGACCGAGAAGGAGGAGGTCAAGCGCAAGATCTACGGTGCGCTGTGCCCGTCGCTCAAGCCCGACACCATTGTCGGCACCAGCACGTCGTCGATTTCGATCACCCGGCTCGCGTCCGCCACCGACCGCCCCGAGCATTTCATCGGCATTCATTTCATGAACCCGGTACCGCTGATGGAACTGGTCGAGGTGATCCGCGGCATCGCCACCGACGACGCGACCTTCGAGACCACCAAGCAATTCATCGCCAGGCTCGGCAAGCAGATCGCGGTTTCGGAGGATTTCCCCGCCTTCATCGTCAACCGCGTCCTGCTGCCGATGATCAACGAGGCGATCTACACGCTCTATGAAGGCGTCGGCAATGTCGAGGCGATCGACACCGCGATGCGGCTCGGCGCCCATCATCCGATGGGGCCGCTGGAGCTCGCCGATTTCATCGGGCTCGACACTTGTCTGTCGGTCATGCAGGTGCTGCACGAGGGCCTGGCGGACTCCAAATACCGGCCGTGTCCGCTGCTGGTGAAATACGTCGAGGCCGGCTGGCTCGGCCGCAAGACGCGACGCGGCTTCTACGATTATCGCGGCGAGAAGCCGGTGCCGACGCGGTAGAACGTCCCGCCACACCTCGCAATTATCCGGTGGATTTACCTTTCGGCGCGCTGGCGCTCGGCGCGCGGCCGGATAAGATCGATCTATGATCAGTACAGATCTCCACCAGTTGAGCTCGGTCATACTGAGACAGGTGTGGGGACGCGACACCATCGACAGCCAGCGCGTGGCAGCGGCGGTGCATTATGTCATCGCCAAAGCGAACTCCAGTAAGCTCGGGCACGTCAAGCTCAATAAAATCTTGTGGTGCGCCGATCTGGAGCATTATCGCTGGCACGGCGTGACCATTACCGGGCTGCAGCATTATGCGCGAACGCTACACGGGCCGATGTCCCAGGACATTGTCCGGGCAGTCGGTCGGCTGGTCAGGGAAGGCAAGGTCGAAGAGCGGACCGTCACGGTTACCGATTATACCCGCCGGGAGATGATCTGCTTGCAGGATCCGGATATCTCGGCGTTCACCGGCGCGCAGATCGACATTCTCGATCAGATGATCAACGCCATTGTGCCGCTGTCGGCCAGCCAACTCAGCCGCATGAATCGTGACGATCCGCTGTGGAATGAACTTAAGAACAACGAAGCCATGTCGGTGGCGACAGGATCGATCGTGACGCCGCCGCTGGAGCCGCAATAGTTCAGGCGGCGGCGCTGGTTCTTGCCTGGTAGACTCCTGCTTGGCAGTAAGCATAGACTTATTTGCGGCACGGAGGGAAAGCGATGAAGCAAACTCTGATATTGGCGATGTTATTCGTGTGCACGATCCTGCACATCCGAGCGCCGCCCAGGCGTTGGCGGTCGGGATTCCACCCGACGTGCACGGCCAGGGCTATGTTTACGGTTATGCGTTTGGCGACGATGGCGAGAAACAAGCACTCGACATTTGCCGCGGGGTCAACCTGCCGCCAGGGGTCGTCATGCCGAATAACGCATCACAAGCGCAGAAGCTCTGTGCGATCGTTGGGGATTTCAACAATCAATGCTTTGCAATCGCCGTTGATGTGCCAAACCTCGTACCCGGAGCACACGGTGTTGGCTGGGCCATCGCTGCAGATTCGCGCACAGCGGAAAGCCAAGCTCTAGCTGGGTGCGAAGCCATGGCAGGACCGGGGCGGCGGGCGGCTTGCGCGGTGCGAAAATCGGTATGCGACGGCTCAGCGAAATAGAAGAGCCTCTAACTGCCGCAATCAAACTGAGACACTACCTAGGTGTGGAACGGCTCGGCGGCCGCGCTCCTGGCAGCGGCGCCACCGCGCTGATTTTGCGTATTTTCTGTCGGCTTGAACGCGCGCGTTTTTCCGCGCCCAAATAGTCCGTTGCGAGGCGCGTGTCGCTTTGCTTCTCGCAATGACGACACGAACTACTTCATCAGTTCGACGAAGAGCCCGATGACGCACACGTAGCCGAGCACGAAAACGATCGTCCGGATGAATGGAATGGCGGCCAGATAGACAACGGCGTGAACCACCCGCAGCCAGAAATAGCTCATCGTCCAGAAGGCCGTCATCGAATTGTTCTTGCCGGCCAGCTGGATAAGGACCACCAGCGCCGCAAAAGGTGCGAAGGTCTCGACGGCGTTGAGATAGAGGCGGTCCGCACGTTTCCCCCAAAGCGGCACCGGGCGCGGCGTCGGATCGACGTAGTTTTGTGCGGCCAGAAATCCGTTGGTGATAACTTGCGCAGCGATATACGGAATCCACAGCGACGCCGTGAGCATGGCCGTGAGAGCCAGATATTTGAGTTCCGGCGACATCTGATTTTTCCTCCCCAGCAGCGGTTTCGACCTATTCAGCGGATCAGTTGTAGTCCGGATGAAGCGGCATCCGGATTACCTTTTCGAGCGATAACCGAATCCTTGGAGTTCGCTCCGCTTTTGGGCGACTGCGCCCCTTAATCGCAGCACGAATCCGAGGTCTTCGGCTCCTTGTATGTGGCCTTAGGATCAACGACCGCACCGTCGTAGCGGTCGTGGTGGCGTACCCAAGCCATGCCATAGGCGAGCCCGTCCTCGTCGCGACCCTTGGGGACGAGATCGAGAAAATTGTAGGCGCCGATCAGAATGTCGAGGCCGCGTCCGTAACACGAATAAGTGTGGAACAGCTCGCCTGTCGCGCTCTTGTGGAACACGCTGGCGCCTGGGGCCTCCTCGCTCGGGAATTCGCCTTGCTCGTAATTGTAGGTCACCCCGCCGTTCGCCCTTTGCTCCGGCGTGAACGACACCTGATAGTCGTAGTTGAAGTCGCTGCCGAACGAGGACACCCATTTGAAATTCCAGCCCATGCGCCGCTTGAATGCCTCGATTTGCGGCAGCGGCGCGCGCGACACGACCACGAAGCCGACGTCGCGTTGCGCGAGGTGAGTGACCACACCGTCGAAATGATCGGCGAGCAATGAGCAACTGGGGCAGCCCTCCTGCCAGTCCGGGCCGAACATGAAGTGGTAGACGATCAACTGGCTGTTTTTGCCGAAGAGCCCGGCCAGCGTTTCCTTGCCGTTCGGGCCGTCGAACACGTAGCTCTTCTCCGCTGTCTCCCAGGGAAGCTCGCGGCGCTTGCGGCTGAGCGCGTCGCGTGCGCGCGTAAAAGCCTTCTCCTCCGCCAGATGCGCCTTGCGGGCAACGAGCCACTCGTCACGAGAGACGATTTTATGCGGTTGCATGGTTCTCTCCGCATGTAGCCCGGATGGAGCGAAGCGACATCCGGGGTTGGCATCTCGGCAGATCCCCGGATTTCGCTGCGCTCAATCCGGGCTAAGCGCTTACTCGCTGGTTCATCCATCCGCCGGCGTCATCCAGCCGACGCCGGCGCCGCCGGGTTCGAGCAGCATGACGACGCGGCCGACGCCGGGCACGTCGAAGGCCGGTTTCATGACCTTGGCGCCGGCCTTGGTCGCCTTCTTGACGCGCGCGTCGACGTCGTCGACCGCGATATAGGCCATCCAAGCTTCGGGGACGTCCTTGTACTCCGGACCGTTGATCTCGAAGATGCCGGCGACCGGTTGTCCGTCGACCATGGCGAGGGTATAGGCGCCGCCGTCGGGCATCGGCATCGAATCGTAGCGCCAGCCCAGTGCGTCAGCATAAAACTTCTTCGC
>Ga0208937_1000805_pt1 | contig 18091 bp, 17 predicted proteins | sample June2015DPH_11_5_FD_184705 | JGI IMG/M metagenome (GOLD analysis project Ga0208937, IMG submission 184705) | Peatland microbial communities from SPRUCE experiment site at the Marcell Experimental Forest, Minnesota, USA - June2015DPH_11_40... | ecosystem: Environmental > Terrestrial > Soil >...
CGCCAAGATCTCAGCCGGAAGCGGAGCCCCTCCTCCTGAAGAGAAAAATCCCAACTGGAGAAGAATAACGCTTCTCAGCTACAGCGCTTAGAGGTGTGATTATAAAGATTGGCCGGTTATTTCCGACTATACGTCCAAGTGACGCGCCGGTGTGAGGAACTCTTGTCGGGCCCAGAGGGGCGTTTTCGAAATTCTTTGGAACTCTTGGGCGACTGCTATCGTATTCCGATAAGAGGTGACCATGGGTGAAAAAAGAGCCGATCTTCTACGTGGAACTCGCGACCTGCTGGTATTGAAAGCGCTGTCCTTGGAACCTTTGCATGGAGTTGGCGTCTCCCGACGCGTCACGCAAATCACCAAGGGAGCCTTTCAGGTGAGTTTCGGTTCGCTCTTCCCCTCTTTGCACCGCATGGAGGAGAGGGGATGGGTGGAAGCCGAGTGGCGCACGTCAGAAAATAATCGTCGGGCCAAATACTACAGGCTGACTTCATCTGGGCGTACACAACTCAAGGTCGAAGAGCGGGATTGGAACCAGGTGGTCAAGATCATGACGGCGGCCGTTCAATCCACCTGAGTCCGGATGGGAGGCATCATGTCAACGCGAATACTGAGTTTGTTCCGGAACCTCTTGCGCAAGCACACAGTTGAGCAGGCATTGGACGACGAACTCCGGTCTTCTGTGGAAGTTCTGACGGAGGAGAAGATGAAGGATGGGTATTCGCGATCAGCAGCCCGTCGGCAGGCGCTCATTGAACTCGGCGGCGTGGAGCAAGTCAAGGAGGAGGTCCGCGCCATACGGGCTGGGCGCTTTCTGGAGGACTTTGCCAAGGACGTCCGTTTTGCATTCCGTACTCTGGCCAAGTCGCCCGGCTTCACTGCCGTGGCTGTGCTGACGCTGTCGCTGGGCATCGGGGCCAACACCGCCATCTTCAGCATTGTCCACGACTTCATTTTCAGCCCGCGGCCCTACCCCCACGAGGCGCAAGTCGTCCAGTTCTACACGCAGGACAAGAGACACCCCAGCAACTTCCGCTCGTTCTCCTATCCCACCTACACCGACATCCGCGAACGGAGTGCGGCGAGAGCTGTCTTTTCCGGCGTGCTGGCTCACAACATGGCGATGGTCAGCCTCGGCGAGGGCGAAACCTCCCGGCGCACGTTCGTTGCTCTCGTCAGCTCGAACTACTTCCGCACGCTCGAAGTTCCGCTGCTGCGGGGCCGCGCGTTCCTCCCCGAGGAAGAAACCCCCGGCAGCGCCGCCCCCGTCGTCATCGCCAGCCATGTTTACTGGAAGAAGACGGGCTTCGACCCTCAACTCGTCGGCAAGGCCATCCGGGTCAACGAGCGCTCGTTCACGGTGGTCGGCATCACGCCGGAGCATTTCACCGGAACGATGATGATCTTCGGGCCCGAGCTCTATTTCCCCCTCGGGGATTACGACCTGCTCACGAACGATTTCGAAGCCCAGGCCAAGCGCACCCTCGAACGGCGCGATGGCTATGCTCTCCTCCTTGTCGGACGCCTCAAGCCCGGCGTCACCGCCGTGGCCGCAGGGGCTGCCCTCCAGTCCGTCGCCACCAATCTCGAAAGGGCCCTGCCGGTTGAGCAGAAGGATCAGACTTTCATCATCCGCCCCCTGCCCCGTTTGGACACGGGGGGAAGCCCTACCGACGAGAGCGGTCTGACCGTGATCGGCCTCATGCTGTTTGCCTTGGCCGCCATCGTGCTCTTCGTCGCCTGCCTCAATCTTGCGAGCGTACTGCTCGCCCGGGGCTTGGCGCGCCGCAAGGAGATTGCCATTCGCCTGGCGCTAGGGGGCGGCCGCAATCGCATCATCCGGCAACTCCTGACCGAGGGCCTGGTGCTTTCCCTCGCGGGCGGCGCCGGCGGCTTCCTGATCGGTCTTCTGTCCTCCGGTCTGCTGGCGGCCTCCCTGGGCGCTCGCATGCCGGTGGCCGTATTTCTCCGCGGCGGCGCTGATCCCGCCGTCTTCGTGGCCACCCTCGGCTTCTGCGCCCTCGCCACGCTATTCTTCGCCCTGGGACCCGCGCTCAAGCTCACGCGCGCCGACCTGGTCACCGATCTTAAGGAGCAGGCGGGCGAGGATTCCGCTCCGCGCCGCCACCGCTGGCTCCCGCGCAATCCCCTCGTCGTGGCGCAAATCGCTCTCTCGCTCGGCCTGCTCACCGCCGCCGGACTCTTCATCCGTGGTGCGCTCAAGGCCGGCAGCGTCGAAACCGGCTTTAAAGCCGATTCCACCATTCTCATCGAGGCCGACGCCAGTCTCGGCGGCTACGACCAAACCCGCAGCTTACAGGTTTATCGCGCTGCTTGCGACCGCCTGGCCGCGCTGCCCGGGGTGCAGGCCGCCAGCATCGCTTCCATCGTGCCCTTCGGTCTCCTCACCCTGAACCGTCCCGTACAGCGCGCTGGGGCGAAGTCCGGCCCCGACACTCACCCCACTACCGCCGCCGATGGCTTGGCCTTCAGAGTCCGCTGGAGCAGCGTCGGTGCTGACTACTTCGCGACCATGGGTCTGCCGCTGCTGCGCGGCCGCGCGTTCACCAAGATCGAAGCCGAGGTGCCAGGCGCCCCGCCCGTCGCCATCATCGACGAAGTGCTCGCGAAAAAGCTCTGGCCCGAGGGCGACGCGCTGGGCCAGCGCATCCAATGGGCCGAAAGCGGCACTCCCACGGCCGGCGGCGGAGGGAGCGGCACCATGGGCGTCAGCGACGACATCGCCAGACGCGCCCAGGACCCCCCATCGGTCGAGATTGTCGGGATCGTGCCCGCTACGCGCTGGGAACTTTTCCAGTCGGGGGTCGGCGGCCAAATTTTCGTGCCCTTCGCGCAAGATTTTCGGAGCAACGTCTTCTTCCATGTGCGCACCGCGCCAAGCGCCGCCGGAGGTGACGCTGCCTTGCTTGATGTCCTTCGCCGAGAGGTTCGCTCCGCCGCGCCCGGCGTGCCGGTCTTCACGGTGAGAACCTTCCGCCAACACTTCGACGCCAACATGCAGCTCTGGATCGTCCGGGCAGCCGCCGCCATGGTTTCCCTCTTTGGCGGTCTGGCGTTGGTCCTCGCCGTCGTGGGCGTCTACGGGGTCATGGCTTACGCGGTGGTCCGGCGCACGCGCGAGATCGGCATCCGCACGGCGCTCGGTGCTGAGCCGGGCGCAGTGCTGCGCATGATCCTCCGCGAAGGCCTGCTCATGACGCTGGGAGGCGCGGCGCTGGGCTTCCTGCTCGCGCTCGGCATCGGCCGTGCGTTCAGCGGCATGCTTTACCAAGTCAGTCCGGTGGATCCCGTCGCCTTTACCCTCGCACCCGCCATGCTCGTTGCCACCGCGCTGTTCGCCTGCTGGCTCCCTGCCCGCCGGGCAGCCAAAGTCGATCCCATGGTGGCTCTCCGCAACGAATAGGGATCGGCATATCGAACACCTGTTGATCTCGCCGGGCTGCAGAGCCGCGGCAAGATCTCCGGGCAAATCCTGCCAAATATGCGGGGGACCCGATCCCGATGGCCGGTTCAAACCTGATGCTCAGAAGTTGAACCTTCGGGAGGAAACCTCGTAACAAATCAGCTTCAGACGTCAGCTAACGGGCCTCCGTAGGAGTGAATCATGTGCAACCGGCCAGAAGTCTGCTTGTGGGAAGTTGGAAGCTCCATCGGCACTCGCTGCCGATTGTGGGCGGATGACGCATTCGCAAACAATTCACTTGGACGTATTGCGCGCTACACGTAAAAGCGGTCACCTCGACTCGATGGCTGCGGCTTCTTCGCGCGTTGGACCGGTTCTGGGCGAATCGTCGGCCACCCTTCCATGACGGGTTGTGTCCGGGTCCGCCGTACCACTGGTCCGGCTTCTACGCCCAAGGGCCTCTTGTTTTTCCTGCCGCAGGTATCAGCGATGGATTCTTTCTAAACCACGGACGCAGTGAGCTTATTACAGAAGAACCTTTTGCTTTAAATCCTGAGCGGCTTGCATCAGATTTTCCGGCCTGCCGAGATCACGCCAATAATATTCATCGGCCCGAAAGGCGAGGATTTTTTCATCGCGGGCGGCGAGATGCAGATAGGAGGTGATGATGGAGAAAACGCCTTCTTCCATCATCATCGGAAACAGACGAGGAGAAATAACGTGGATGCCGGAAAAAGCCAGCGCCTGCGCCTGCTGTGAAGATCGCACAAATTCAATGTTTTGATCGCGCCCGGATCGGCGGCCGCAAAGCTGGAGCTGCTCGTCGAAGATAAGGTATCGAGAGGTCTCCCGGTTTTGCACCGCCAGTGTGGCGAGGGCCTGCTTTTCATTGTGAAATTGCACCATGCGGCGGAGATCAATCGTGCTGATGACATCGACATTGTGCAAAATGAACGGCTCTGCAAAACGCTTGGAATCCTCGAGGAAAAAATAGGCGGCCTTCTTCAGGCCGCCGCCGGTGTCGAGCAGAACCTCCTCGCGCGAGACTTCGATGCGCATGCCGAAGTTATGGTTCGTTTTCAGATAGTCAAGAATCATGTCGGCAAAGTGATGCACATTGATAATCACCTCGCGAATCCCATAGGCGCGCAAGCGGGAAAGTGTGATCTCTAACAGCGTGCGGCCGGCGACTTCCACCAGCGCCTTGGGGCGATCGTCGGTGAGTGGGCGCAAGCGCGTACCGGGACCGGCGGCCAAAATCATCGCTTTCATTTGCCAAAATCCTCCAAGTCGCGATGCCGCACCACGACCTCCACCCCGTTCCTGCCGCGCAAACGGTTCGCCAATTGCTCCGCCAGATAGACCGCGCGATGCTGGCCGCCGGTGCAGCCGAACGACACCATCAAGCTCTTGAAGCCGCGACGCTGATAATTGCTCACGCTGGCCTCCACCAGCGACATGACGCTGGCGAGGAACTGGTGCACACTCTCTTGCTGATTGAGATAATCGATCACCGGCGCGTCTTTGCCGGTGAGAGTTTTGAAGCGCTCTTCCCGTCCGGGATTCGGGAGGCTACGGGCATCGAAAACGAATCCGCCACCATGCCCGGTCTCGTCCGTAGGCAGGCCTCGGTGAAATGAAAAACTGAGAATTCGCACCGTGAGATTTTCTGCTTCCGAAGCCAGGCTTTGCAATTGCTCTGAGCCCAGCATGCTTCTGAACGCGTCCAGCAGCGTGGGCAGCGGGATAGGCAGCTTGACGTTGTGAAGCAGCCAGCGCAAGCTTTTCAGCGCGTACGGCACGCTTTCGAGAAAGTGAGCTTTGCGCTCATGGAAGCCGCGAAAGCCATAAGCGCCCAACGCCTGCATGATGCGGACGTAAACGTAGGCATAGTAGTGCTGCATGAACACTTCGCGCTCGAGCTTGATGAAACCGGCAAGCGTGTCGAGATAATGATCGAGCAATTGCTGGCGCAGCTCCGGGGGCAGATCGGCCTTGCCATCGTACAAAAGAGAGGCGATGTCATATTGCAGCGCCCCTCGGCGGCCGCCTTGGTAATCCACAAAAAATGGATGGCCGTCGCGCAACATAACGTTGCGTGATTGGAAATCCCGATAGAGAAAGTAATTGCGGTCGGCGCTCAACAAGAACTTCGTCAAGCGGCCGAAATCGTCTTCCAGCGCTTGTTCGTTGAAGGGGATGGTGGCCAGCCGGAGAAAGTAGTACTTGAAATAATTCAAATCCCAAGCCATGGACTGGCGATCGAAGCTCGAGCGCGGATAGCACACTTTGTAATTCAAATCGCGCCCGGCTTCGATCTGGAAGCGTGGCAACACGGCAACAACTTTGCGATAGGCTTCCACGGCCTCGGGAGCAATGTTCTCCCCGACACGATTCTTCGAGAGAAACTCAAAAAGTGTCGTGTCCCCCAGGTCTTCTTCGAGATAAGCGCCGTGGCTCAAATCTTCAGCATAAATTTCCGGCACCGGCAGACCGTGTCGGCGAAAATGCCTGGAGAATTCGAGGAAGGCGATATTCTCTTCGCGCACGTCATACAGAATGCCAATGGCGCTGAATTGTTCGCTGGCAAGCCGGATGATTTTGCGCCCCGAACCGCCCAGCTCGCCCTGAAGCGGCTGCACCCGCCCGACCGCTGAGTGGAAATGCTGCTCAAAAAGTTTTTTGAGAACGTCCATGGATATGACTTCCAGCGGTTCAGTAACCGCTACAAAGATATCATCGAACGCGCGATCCGAGAAAGGGTAAGGTCATCGTCCGTGGCAAGTCGATGGCCCGAAGCATGGTACCCAGCGGCCGGCATGTCTTGGACTCCTGCTGCGTCGCACCAGCGATTGCAAAAAATGATAAAATCCCTGGTGACGTGAAACTTAGAGCCTTGCCATTCTTGTGGTGCAGTCTGGCGTTATTCATCGGAGGTTGCCCGAAGCGGCAAGCCCCCACGCGAATCGTGTACGTTCCTTCGCCACCACCCGCGGCTACGCAGGCTTCCGCCGCAGGCGCGCCGTCAATGGTCATCGAAGAGCCGGCGCCGCCCGAAGAGCCCCTAGCGCCTCCGCCTCAGCCAACCACCCAGCCTGAACCTGCGCGGCGGCGGCACGTGCTGCGGAGGGAAGCACCGGCCGCGGCCCCTGAAAACACTCCTGAAACGACCGAGCCGCTTACTCCCCAGGTGCCCTCACAGGTGCCCTCATTGGAGCCGCGCGAGAGTTCTGCCCAGGAAGCGGCTCTGCGCCGCCAAATCCAAGGGTTGCAGGATGACGTCCGGCAGCGGATTGCCAAACTCAGCCGAGCGGGACTATCCGGCGCGGATCGCAAAACCCTTGACGATGCGCGCACATTCTTCGCACAGTCCACTCGGGCTCTGAATGACGCAGACCTCCAACGCGCGCTTAACCTGGCGCGTAAGGCCTCCCTGTTGGTCTCGGCGCTCGAACCGTGAGGGCCTGCGCCAGGAGCCAGGATTCAGGATTCAGGATTCGGGATTCAGGGACATGCAAACCGGGATCGCATTCTCGTTCTGGGTCGCGTCCTACTTTAATCATCACCCTGCCCTTCAGGGGGAAACATGCCGAAATGATCCATCCTGACCTGTCCCGACCTGTCCCGGTGCTTTTGATTGGGATGTTCTTGATCGGGACCTTTCCCGATGTTTCTAATCGGAAAGCCCGCCGCCCCTCCAGAAATCAGAACGCGGCCCTTCTCCTGAATCCCGAATCCTGGTTCCTGAATCCTGGCCTCACAGCCACAGGTGCCTGTTGGAGTAAAACGTGACAGGGCCGTGGGGATGTTTGGCTCGGTAGGCGCGATACTGCTTCAACATGGCAGCATATCGGCGGTCGGAGGTCTTGAGCTTCTTATGAGGCATTTTGATGAGGGCGCGTTCCACTTCCCAGACGCTTTCCTCGGAGAGCCGCCAGTCGCCTTTCACCAAAGTGCGTAATTCAGCGACCCCGTAGCCTGTAATTCGTCCGGACCCGTCCACGTAAGGGTCCACGTAACTCATCACCAATTGCCGGATGGTGGGAAAGAGTGGCTTGCGTCCATGCAAGCCGGCATCACGGGAGCGGGCTACTGTTCCCCATCGTCCCCGCCGCCTGAATAGGAACAGGACGTGGTCCAATTGGTCCTGGGATTCGAGGTCGAGGAGCAACGGCGGGTAGCCATGCTGCTCGAGAATTGTGGCGGCGGCGAGGGCGCCTTCCAGGCAGTGCGCGCTCCCGTGCCGCACCACACCGCGAAAAGTCCGCAGCGTTTCTCCGCCCTTCTCCCAGTTATAGGGCAGGTCGCGAAGAAAGGCCTGGACCTGGCGCGGAGTCCTGTATTGTTGAATGATGGACCATTCCTTGGGGCGAAACGCGAGTATCGGGTGATCGGAAGACCGGGTGATCGGGTGAACAAAGAACAACGCGCGGCCAGTTTGCTTCTGTTCTCCCGATGTCCCGATCTTCCGATCACGCGATACTGGTTTCTTGCTCACCCGATCACCCGATCTCCCGATTCAACCTCTTCCCCACCGATCGTACCAAAGCTGGAAACAAAAGAGGGCCCAGAGTATTTTCCTGTAGTCAGCCCGCTCGCTCCAATGTTCTCTGAGAAGCCGGCGCACAAACGGGACGTTGAACAGCCCTTGGCGCCTTAATCTCTCTTCTCCCAGGGCCTCATCCAACCAAGGACGCAGTTCCTTCCGCATCCAACGGCTGATCGGCACGGAGAATCCACGCTTCTGGCGGTAAACGATCTTGCGCGGCAACCATTTCTCGGCGGCTTTCTTAAGAAGGTATTTGAGTTCGAAGCCACGGACTTTCAAGTCCCCAGGTATGCCAGCCGCGAATTCAATCAGCCGGTGATCAAGGAACGGCGTCCTCATTTCAAGGGAACATGCCATGCTGGCGCGGTCGACCTTCACCAAGAGATCATCTTCCAGATAGAGCCGGAAATCGACGTAAGGCATTTCCGCCAGGACGCTTTCAAAAGTCGCCCCATCCAGTACCCTCTCGAGCGGCGCGAAGACCTTCAGGCTGGGTGGTTGCGGACCTCTCCACTCCGGCGAAAAGAGTTGATCCAGTCCATCGGGACTTGTTATTCCGAACCAGATCGCGTGACGCTCGGCGGGTTCCCTTTCCACATAATTCAAGAACTGCTGTAGGTACCAGCCGATCGGCACCGCGCCCGCAGACACTGGCAGGAAGCGTCTGAGCGGCGCGAAGAATTTGTGGCGCAGGAGGCGCGGCAGGCGGAGATAGTAGCCAGCCAGCCAGGCGCCAATATAGGTCGGGTAACCTCCAAAGAGCTCGTCGCTGCCCTCTCCGCTCAGCGCCACTTTGATGTGCTGGCGAGCAAAGCGGGACAAGAGGTAAGTGGGGATGGCAGCAGGATCGGCCAGGGGTTCGTCAAGGTGGTCCGCCAGAATTTGCAGGGCTTGGCGCATGCTTGGCTCGTTCGCCGTCATAACGTGGTGCTGGGTATGAAAATGCCGGGCCACAAAATCCGCATAAGGCTCCTCGTTAAATGACTTTTCTTCAAAGGCCACCGAGAAGCTATTCACGTTCCCGGGCGTCAACTCGCTCATGATCGCCACCAGAGTGGAGGAATCGATCCCGCCGCTCAAGAACACGCCTAATGGAACGTCGCTGACCAGCCTGGAAACGCAGGCTTCGTAGAGCTTTTCAGAGAGTTCTTCGATGAGCTGTTTTTCCTGGTTGGGCGTAGCTCTTGGCTTCCCCGGCGGCAGAAGATGATCCTGAAGGCGCCAATAGGCGTCGATATGTATCTTGCCTCCCTGGATAACCATTCGGTGCGCAGCAGGCAGTTTCCGGATCTCCGCAAAGACGGTGCGTGGCGAGGGGAAATAACCGTAAAGGAAGTACTGGGCTAAAGAGGTGTTGTCGAGGGTGCGGCCAATTCCCGGGTAGGCCAGCAGCGACTTGATTTCAGAAGCAAAGACCAGGGTGTGATCTCGATGCCAGTAGAAGAGCGGCTTCTCTCCAGCCCGGTCGCGCGCCAGGACCAACTGCTTCTGGCGGTTGTCCCACAGCGCCAGGGCAAACATCCCGTTCAGTTCGCAGACGAAGTCAGGCCCTCGCTCCTCATAAAGATGAACGATCACCTCCCCGTCCGAATGAGTCCTGAACTTGTGCCCACGCTGCAAGAGTTGCTGGCGGATTTCCCGGTAGTTATAGATTTCGCCGTTGAAGACGAGGGTGACATCCCCCGTCTCGTTCGCAAGGGGCTGGTCGCCGGTCTGAAGGTCAATGATGCTCAGCCGCCGGATGGCCAGGGCCACATAAGGGAGCTCGAATTTGCCATGGCTGTCGGGGCCGCGATGCTCGATCCTTGAGGACATCTGATCGATCCGCTCACGATCAACCACCGGCTCGAGTTTCAGGTTCAGGAGACCACAAATGCCGCACATAGTAATCCAGTGACGAGTGATGAGTGACAAGTGACGAGCAACAACTCTTTCTTGCTTGTCACTTGTCACTCGTCACTGTCCTTACGGAATCTTCCAGACCGAATAGTCCCAACCGGTCCACAGCGGCTCGAAACGATCCACCTCGTGGGCCAACATGCTCACGTGTGTGTTGCGAACCAAAACCAGCCGGGGCTGAGGCGAGGAACGGACCAAGTCGATGAATTCCAGGATATCTAACAGCCGCCGCTGGTCGAGTGGGAGGGGATCAAGATCCTTGAAGGTCCGCGGCAGGGCCCCGGAGCCCAGCTCAGGTGATGATGTCTGTCGAATCTCGCGAATCCGCGACACCAGGTAGTTGCAGGTCAACTCATTCCCGCCCGTGGTCACCAGTCCCACAGGGCGGCGAAGATAAAAGGGCAGGCTGGTGCGGAAATAATAATACCCGTAAATCGGCAGTTCTCTTTCCGGGCTCGAGAGGATTGTGCCCGCCAGACGGCGGCTGGAATCCGTGTCCGCATAAGCTCTCAGCGGGGCGATCCAGCGTGCCAGGAGCATAGGCGCGGTCAGAGCGAGAAGCACAAAGGCGGCTAATGAAAGCGATCTTCCCCGCGCACGAGCCGCAACATTCCTCCCTACGATCGCCAGAGCCGCCAGAATCAATCCAGTGTAGAGAATGGAAGGCTTCAGCATGGCGAAAACTGCCGGATGGACCGTCTGCGCCAGATGCGAGCGCACGGAGTTGAATATCGCCAACTGAGAGGAAGCCGCAACGATAAGACCCACACCGAGGAGCGAGGCGAATCCCGCGGTGAGCCAATCAGGCGATCGTATCGAGGCGTTTGACCCCACATCGTCCCAAGTCTTCGCCATCAAGATGCCCAGCGGAACAATAGCGGGGAGGAAGTAGCCGGGAAGCTGCGACTGAGAAAGCGAAAAGAAAACGAATATCACAACCGACCAGGTGAAGAGAAACAGAGTTGAGCGGTTCTGCTCGAGCCTGATTTCTCTCCATCGCTTATGCCGACTCCATCCCGCCCAAAGCAGAGCGATGCTCCAGGGGAAGAACCCGGCCAGGAACACAGGGAAGTAATAGAGCAGACCGCCCTTTCGATGCACAAGGCCGCCGGAAAACCTGGCGAGGCTCTCCTCGAGAAGCGCATAGCGCGGGAAGTCCGGGTATCGAATCGAGACGGAAATGAACCAGGGCAGCACGGCGGCAAGAAGTACCGCGCATCCTAATCCCCAACGTAGGCGTTTCAATTCCTGGAGCTTGCCACGCAGCGCCTGGTAAGCGATGACGGAGAGTAGCGGGAGCAGGAAACCGACAGGGCCTTTGGTGATCGTCGCCAATCCCATGGCCAGAAACATAAGTATGTCCAGCCCTGGACGGCGGAATTCCGCGGCCTCCGCGAACCAGAAACTCGCCATCGCCAGCGTGATGAGGAAAGCGAGCGTCATGTCGAAGATGACTAATCGGGAAAACACCATCGCCAGCGGGGCGGTGGCAATGATCACGCCGGCACGCACGGCCGTGGAATCGCCGAACATCCTGCGTGTGAGGAACCAGGAAAGCAGCAACAGGCACAATCCCATCAAAGCGGAGGGCGCCCGGGCAGACCACTCGTGAAGACCCGCAACCTTAAATGAAGAGGCTACTAACCAGAAGAAGACCGCTGGTTTATCCAGATAGGGCAAGGCATTGTAGTGGGGAGTGATCCAATCGCCCGAGGCGAGCATCTCCCGCGCCACCTCGGCATTCCGGCCCTCGTCAGGCTCCAGCAACGGCAAGCTTCCAAGGCCCGCGAAGAAAAGGCAGCCCGCCAGAACAAAAAGCAAGAGCAAAGGCAGGACGAGCTTCAATCTTGAGACAATCCCCGCCCGGCGCAGCATTTTCGCGGATTCGACCTGGAGATCGCCAGCGATGCACTCAGTTGGCATGGGTAAATGAATCGAATACGTGGCCAAGAGTTCGAATTGACTCCGATAGTGACCGTTCTGGTGACGCCTAACGAAAGATGAAGATGAGGCCTCACGCTTGTTATGAGGGCGAGCCGTCCCGCAGGAACATCTCCGCACTCAGGCAGAGGCCCGTTCCGCCGCCTTCTCCGTGTTGCTCGAGGTCGCGGGCGCCTCGACAACCTCGAGGATATCTCTATAGTCGATCCAGTTCTTTTTCATCCAGCGCACCGCCCAGACATCGACCAGACCCTTCTTAAGCCTGCCCCACGTCCCGTACTTGGTTTTTCCGCCCAGGCGCGGATGATGACTCACGGGCACCTGCGTTACGCGGAACCCGCGGATCTTGAGCAGCGTGGGCAGAAATCGGTGCATGCCTTGATAAAGCTCCAACCGCTCCAGGCATTCACGCCGGTAGGCCTTGAGCGTGCATCCCGTATCGGCGATGTTGTCGCCAGTAACCCAGTTCCGGAAGCCGTTTGCGATGCGCGACGAGATGCGTTTCCAAAGGGTATCCTGGCGACGAACACGCACGCCGCAGACGGCATCCCATTCGCCCAGCATCTCCGCCAGGCGCAGCATTTCCGCGGGGTCGTTCTGGAGATCGCCGTCGATCGTCACCACCGCCTTTCCTCGCGCCAGGCGAAACCCCGCCGCCATGGCAGCGGTTTGACCGAGGTTGCGGCGGAAATGGGCGATCCGGATGCGCGCGTCCTTCTCTTGCGCTTCTTTCAACAGCGCCAGCGTCTGATCGGTGCTTCCGTCGTCCACAAACAGCATCTCGATTTGCCCCGGAGCGGCGCGCAAAGCAGACTCGAGCGACTCAACGAGCGGCCGGATATTCTCCGCTTCGTTATAAACGGGAATGACGACGCTCAACGAGATGCTTTCCACCCGCGTAATTCTAACATGCTCAGACCATCCAGACTTGGATTTCGCATTCACATTCGACCCGAGCAAGGCCAACAGCTTCGGGGATATCGGCCAAACGGAAGTGGCAGTGGAAACTCGCGTGCATCCTAAGTGGGCGAAGATGAATCCAAAAACAGTGATGCGGCGACAGTGGGGTCGCTGGAGGGTAAACATGCAAAAGGTGAACATGCCGAGGTTGAAATTCGGGATTGGTTGTATCTTGATCGCCAGCGCACTTCTCTTTGCCGGGTGCGAGGCATTGAAGCTCGGCCAGTCTACCGACGACAAGACCACCACCACACAGGTCCAGGCCAGGCTCTTTGACGACCCCGTACTGAAAACGCGCGACATCCACGTGACTTCGGACAGGGGCACCGTGACACTCACCGGGATGGTCGGCACTGAGCTCGAGAAAGCGGCCGTGGAGCGCATTGCCGGCCAAGCCGACGGCGTAAAGTCGGTTGTCAACCAACTCGTGGTCTCTTCGGCGCCCGCTGCCGCCGCGCCGGCAACCCTCGAGCCCGCGCAAACTGCCGAGGCAACACCGCCGCTGTTGCCCACTCCAACCTCGGCCCGGTCCGAGCGCGCTCGAGCCTCCGGGCGCCGCCATCATGCGGCCAGCTCCAGCAGCGATGAGGCTACAGCCGACCAGTCTTCCGCTTCAGAGACCCCAGGAGAGAACCCGCCCGCAATGACCGCGCAGGCTGCGCCACCTGCGGCTGCACCGGCTGCTCCGCCTGCGCTACCAGCTCTGCCCGCGGCTGCTCCACCCGCACCAGCGGTTAAGCCACCCGAGCAGATCACGATTCCCTCGGGCACCATTCTCTCCGTGCGCATGATTGACAGCATCGACTCCACTCAGAACCACGCGGGCGATGAGTTCGTGGCCACCCTCGAAGCGCCCGTGGTGATTGACGACCGCGCCATCATACCGCGCAATTCCGACGCGCACGTTCGATTGGTGCAGGCCACAAGCGCCGGGCACATGAGCGGCCGTTCTGAGTTGAAGGTTGAGCTGGTCAGCGTAACCGCCGGCGGCCAGACCTATCAACTTCAGACCAGCTACCACGAGCAAGCCGGGGCCTCGCGCACTACGCGCACGGCTGAGACCGTCGGCGGAGGAGCTGTACTCGGCGCCCTCATCGGCGCGATTGCAGGGCGTGGGAAAGGCGCTGCAATCGGCTCCGTAGCTGGCGCGGGCACAGGAACTGCGGTGGAGGCCGGGACTCACGGCCAGCAGGTGAAGATTCCATCGGAGACCAAGCTTGACTTCACCCTCAAGAGTCCTGTGACCATAACTGTGACCCCCGCCGCGGGAGCCGGCCGTTGACAGTCGTCAACCTAAGCTACCAGCCATCAGCCGTCCGACTCGCGTATCTCACTCTGGAAGTTCCAGGGCCTTCCAAGCGGGGTAGCGCAGCAGTTTCCCTTCGCACACGTTAGCCACGTATCGCCCTCTGCACCTGAACTGCATGATGCGGTTGCCTTCGCGCGCCAGCTCTGCCCAACGCGAGCCTGTCTTGGGGTTCTGTTCGATACCCACGATGCGGTACGGGCCAACGTTAAATTCCACCATGCGAAGTCCTTTGACCTTCGAGACGGTCACGGGGTAAGTCTTGCCCTCCAGCTCGATATCTCCCCGCCCATCGCCCATCGCCTGTTGCCATGCCGAAATCAACGTTTCACCCAGGGTCATCGCAGTACCTCCTGAGAAGTCGATGAAACACGGTATTGGAATGTAATTCTACACGAAGCGGCTGTCACTCTGATTTGCTGCGCCTCTATCAGCAACTGCATTAATTGCAGGGGAGCGATCAAGGTACAGTGGCGGAAAACGTTGACTGGAAGCGCGACGCTGCAACCTTCACCTTTGCACCGTCAGCCAGTAGCGACGCTTCGCTCTGGAGGCGGGCATTAGATTTCAGGAACCAGGAGGGGACCGGAGGCGCGCATGGGCGTCTCGCCCATGAGGAGCTGTTGCCGGAAGGCATGGCCGAGACCCATCCCGCCTCGGGGGACCGGGGCGTGCGGCCGTGCTACAATACACCTACACTCGCCAACATCCAGCGGGCGATGTATATGCCAGTTCGCGAAGGGAGGCAGATTTGAAGACCGTCACGTTGTTGGGGATATTCGTTTTCATTTCGGTGTGCGCCGCGTCGCTGCAGGTGTCCAGCCCAGACTCGCGCTCAGATTTGCCGCAGTACGCAAACGGTGATGAGCTCGTGCGTCCGGAAAGTTATCGAGAGTGGATATTCCTATCCTCCCGCCTACGCGTGAACTCCAAGGCCTCGAGTGGCGAGGGGGAGACGTTTGGGGACGTCTTCGTCTCGCGGCCGGCGTATCATCAGTTCTGCGCAACGGGGAGTTGGCCCGACAAGACTGTTTTCGTGCTGGAAAAAAGGATGTCGTGGAGCAAGAATTCCGCCGAGATAGTAGACCATTATGAGACAGACTTGATAGGCATCTCTGTTGAAGTGAAAGATACAGCTCGATTCGCGGAAAAGTGGGCCTACTTCAGTTTCGATTCCTCCACGAAAACAGCCAAGGCCAACCTCAGGGCGATGTGTTGGCAATGTCATAATGGCGGCGGGGTGGTGGAAAACACGTATGTCCAGTTTTACCCTACGCTCAAGCCGTTGGCGCAACAGTTCGGGACTTACCGGCAAGCCGTTGAAGGTCCGGATTCACTCCGGAAATAGCGACTCAGCCGCTCCGGCCTGGCCAGCGGTGCCCCCACGCAGGGGTTTGGCATGGCGTAGATGAGCCGCAGAGATTCCACGTGCGGGACCGCCCGCAACACAACATCACTCTTTAGCAGCCTCCGATTTCCAGTTTCTATTTTCGATTTTCCGAATTCAGTTTGCGGACGCAAAGCGTGTAAAGGTTGTTGCTCTTGACTTCATCCACACGCTCCAGGAGCTTCGCGAGGTCGTCAGAGACGTCGATGAAGCGCCCGGAGAGCGCGTCCGCCCGCCCCGAGGCCAGTTGCACCACCAGTTGCGCGGCCTTCTCCGCCGGCACGTCCCGCCCCCGGTCAAACAATTTCCGAAACCACGGCAGCCACTTTCTTCCGGCCTCGGATTCAAGCACCTGTTCGGCCATGGCGGTGCGCACGGTGCCGGGGCTGATGGCGAAAACGCTGACGCCGGAGTTCGGGAGTTCTGCCGCCAGGTTCTCTGTGAAGCGGATGAGCGCCGTTTTGGCGATGACGTACGCGCCCATGTGCGCAACCGCCACGGCGGCGGCGCCGGTGGAGACATTGATGATCCGGCCGTGGCGGCGCGCGATCATTCCGGGCAGCAGGGCATGTGAGCAGAGGTAAGGCCCGCGCAAGTTCACCTCGATCGAATGCCACCAATCGCCCGGGTCGGCTTCCCAGATCGGCCCCAAAGGCCCCGTGGTCCCGGCGTTGTTCACGAGCAGGTCCACCGGCCCCAGGGTGCGCTCCACTTGGCGTGCCATGCGCTCGACGGCCGCGGCGTCGCACACGTCCACCACAACGGCCAATGCATCCCCGCCTGCATGCGTGACGCCACGTACCGTTTCCGCGAGTTGCTCTTCGGACCTCGCGACCACCCCCACGCGCGCCCCCGCCCGCGCCAACGCCAACGCTGTGGCGCGTCCCAGACCCCGTCCCGCACCCGTTACAATCGCAACTTGGCCTCGTAGTTCATCCAAAATGGAATCAGCGCTCATCGCTCTCCTTCCCCTTGGTTGCTGAAAATCAAATCAGCCGCGTGAAGCGGTGCGAAGACCCGACCAAGCCGGAGCCTTTACGCCGCCCCGCCCCTGATGCATTACCTGCCGAATGTCCAGACACGAATCAGTGCCGCTACGGGGCATTCCCGCCGAGCATACTATAGGTCTGTCGAGCAAGATCTCAAAAATCTCCGGCGTTCCCACGCGAAGTTTTCGGAATGTTTCCGCTCAGCCTCTCTGAGAAATAATGAGACCGAGATTTCAGTTTTGGACAACAAGGGCGTCGAGCTCCTCCTTTGTTGCCGGTCAACTTAAGGGCGAATTTGACATAAATTGTCAAAATGACGTGACAGATCTCGTCTCCTTTCTAAACTATGAGTCACTTATGCCAAGGGTTACGCCAGCACTCCTTGACTCCATCGCAGTTGAATAACTAGATGGTTACCCGAGCACTCCTCGACCCAAACTAAACGAAGTAAACAATCACCAAAAGGTGTAGTATTTATATCGTCCACAAAACTACTGCTGTAGTAGCTATTATATTATGGAATACCTACCGCAATCATTCTCAAACGAGGAAGGGCAGCAGTACCCGCTGGGCGGCCAAGCAGGCATCGAGCACGTCTCAAGGATGGGATTGCAAGGGCGTGGGAATCTGTCGGAGATAGATTTCGCCGCACGCAAAATCGGACCTACCTACGTTTGTAGGTTGGAGATTCATCGTCCCAGAGACATTATTCCGACCGATTCTTAGAGCGATAGTAGGGAAAAACGAAAGCAGGTTAAATCTCTAGGGCTCACGTCCGCAACTCTTGCCCCTCATCTCCTCGCGGAAGCGAGTGGGACTCGTTCACCGATTTGCTGGGAAAGCGCACGTGAGTTAACCACCTGAAGGAGTGTTCGGAATTATATGTGGCAATCAAACTGCCGCGTCACATGTGCCTCCCAGCGATCGGGCGGGGAGCACGGGGTGAGGTGGCACGCCTGGGGAAACATCGACTGGGGCGTGACGCTCGCGGAGGTTTACACCGCCGGGGGCGAGGTGCTGATGGGGACGCAGCGCTGGGAGAAGGGCACGCGGGAGCGGCGGAGAGGGAACCCCGCTGCGCAGAGGCTGAACACAAACGGCGTGAACTCGAAGCGTCCGAAGGAGAGGAGGCAGAGATAGAAGTGGTAGATATCCTCCGAGAGCCGTTGCGTACTTTGGTTGAGGGAGTTCTTGTCACGCCCACGCTCGTCAGATTGTCGCCGCCGGTACGGCACATTGTGGGCGACCCGAGCGACAGGGCAATTGTACTGCGTGCTCTCGGTCTAGATGGAAAGGCAAAATGAGCAAACGTAGATTCGGCGTTGACACCACCAAGCACACAAATACGGAGCAGGCGCAACGACGCATGGATGAACTCATCCGAGCGCTCATCGAGAACACTTCAGATATCATCACGATTTTGGACGCTGAGGGAATCATCCGCTACGAAAGCCCCTCCGTTGAGCGGGTGCTGGGATACAAGCCGCACGAATTAATCGGCAGGGACATCTCTGTCGGCGCGCATTTAAAAACGTAGAAATTTGAACAGAGGCCGGTTGCCTGGGCGCAGGTGAAGAATCAGGTTTTCGAGTTTGAGGAGTTGGTGGCGGGAGCGGGGTGAAGAGGCACTTTGGTGCGC
>Ga0208937_1000807_pt1 | contig 18076 bp, 16 predicted proteins | sample June2015DPH_11_5_FD_184705 | JGI IMG/M metagenome (GOLD analysis project Ga0208937, IMG submission 184705) | Peatland microbial communities from SPRUCE experiment site at the Marcell Experimental Forest, Minnesota, USA - June2015DPH_11_40... | ecosystem: Environmental > Terrestrial > Soil >...
GTAGGCTTTTTCTCGTTCCTGCCGACCGCCTATGGCGGATTTTCCGAGCTGGGCGAGATCGCCGGTGTGGGCATGATAGTCGCGTACCTCGGCAGCATCACGCTATTACCGGCCTTACTTTCCCTGCTCAAGCCGCCGGGTGAGCCGGAGCCGATCGGGTTTAGCGTGCTCGCGCCAATCGATTCTTTTACTGAACGGCATCGGATCCCGATCATCATCACCACAATCATTATTGTACTCGGAGGCCTGCCGCTGCTGTTTCATCTACGCTTTGATTTTAACCCAATGAACCTGCGCAGCTCGAAAGTTGAATCAATCGCCACCTATCTCGATTTACGCAGCGATCCCGCGACTGGCGCCAGCTCGATCGACGTACTCGCCCCATCGCTCACGGCTGCCAACCAGATGAGTGAAAGACTGTTAAAGCTGCCGGAAGTCTCCCGCGTAATAACTCTTAAGACCTTCATTCCCGATGACCAGCCGGCAAAGCTTGAGCTCATTCAACAAACTGCCGAGACGCTCGTCCCCACCCTTCAACTCCCGCCTAAGTCAGCACCATCCGGTCAGGAAACAGTCACGGCACTTGAGCGCGTAGCGGCCACGCTGGTCACCGTCGCGGGAGACCAGACTACGGCTGGCGCCGATGCCGCGCGCCGCCTCGCCAGGTCACTGTCACAGCTAGCCAGCGCTGATGCTGCGCTGCGCGCGCAGGCCGAAAAAGTTTTCATCGCTCCGCTTCAATCGGCATTCGATGATCTACGCAATCTTTTACAGGCGACTCAGATTACCGACCAAACTATTCCGCGAGAGTTCGGCCAAGAATGGATTAAGGACGACGGCAGAGCGCGCGTGCAGGTTTATCCCAAAGGTGATCCCAACGACAATGAGGTGCTGCGCCGATTCGCCCGTGCTGTGCAGGCTGTGGAGCCGACGGCAAGCGGCGGGCCGATTGCTATCCTTGAGGCTGGCCGCTCCGTTGTTACCGCCTTTATACAGGCAGGAGTAATGGCGGTTATATCGATTACCATCCTGCTGTGGATCGCACTACGGCGCTTCGGAGACGTGCTGCTGACGCTGGTCCCATTACTGCTGGCCGGCGCAGTGACATTGGAAATCTGCGTGGCAATCGGACTCCAGCTCAACTTCGCCAATATCATTGCCTTGCCCGTATTGCTCGGTGTCGGCGTGGCGTTCAAGATTTATTACATCATGGCGTGGCGCGCCGGCCAAACGGGGCTTTTGCAGTCGAGCCTGACGCGCGCCGTGATTTTTAGCGCGATGACAACCGCAACGGCTTTCGGCAGCCTATGGCTGTCAAGTCATCCCGGTACATCCAGCATGGGGAAGCTGATGGCCCTCACGCTCGCCTGTACCATGTTCGCCGCAGTGCTGTTTCAGCCATTGCTGATGGGTCGACCACGTGACACCGGAAAGGCGTAGGATTTCGCGCCGATGTCCCTATTACGTTAAGCTGGTTAGTTCAAGAGTCCTAAAAACGCTTCACCGTTCCGCCGCGCCACAGCGCTTGTCAAGCAGACCATCGCAGCGATCCTTCAAAAATGGGCGACGCCACTTGCCAACTGTGTGTTCGTGGAGGCCGAGCTCGGCAGCCACATCCTTGCTCGCCAAGCCGTCCGCACATCGCAGAATGACGCGGCATCGCTCAGATAGCGACCGGGCAACACGGTGACGACGAACTTGCCTCTCCAAATACCCACGTTCCTGCGCACTCAGCACCAACGGCGCGATCGGCCGGCCTCTCACACCTGCATTCGCCATAAGCGCTCTCCTTTCGAAGCTCCGAGCGCTCTTCTATAATGTGGCGAACTTGCGTTCCAGATGACTAGTTCTACACTCCCAGCACCGCGTATTCCGTGTAGGCGAGATCGCCGAGCCGCGGGCGCTGCGGGCCCTTGTAATATTTCGGCATGCTGTCGCGGCTGAACCAGCCGACGAGGCCGGGTATCGGACCATTGGCGTCGACAATGACGAAAGGCCTGCCGCGCCGCGCCAGAAAGCGTCCGATCGGTCCGGCGAAACGGACGAAGTCGCCGATGTCGCGGCAGTAGATCAGCTGCGCGCAGGGCACGCCGATCTTGACCAGGCGAGGGCGGAACACGAAGGGGTAGGCGCGTTCGCGCGTGGCGCACCACAGGCTGATACAGCCGTGCGCGGCGTGCTCGAGCAGCACTTCCTGGTCGGCGGGGTCGAAGGCGACCGCGGGACGCCGCTGCGCATCGAACAGCTCGACCGCCGGGCCGCCGAACAATCCCTTCAACATTGGCACCGCAATGAAGATGCCGTCGCAATAGCGCGAAAATCCCTGCGCTTCGATGATCGGCCGGGTGTGCGGCGCCGGCGAGACATTCAGATAGGTGACATCCTTGTGGCGGAGCGCCTGCGACACCAAGAGCGGCGCGTAGGCGCGAAACGACGGTTGGACGTACCAGCTGGAAAGATTGCAGCGGGTGGCGACCGCGCCGCCCGACCGCATGGTCGAGCAGATCAGCAGAATGGCGCCGACCACGGCGCCGCCGCTGTCCAGCAGGTAACCATATTTCGGCAATTCGGGCGGCGGCTCGCGCGCGGTCAGTTGCGCAAAGGCGTGCAGCCAGAATTGGCGCGTGCGGCTGGGGAATCCCTGCGCCAGCAGCGTGGCGACGGCGTCAATATCGGCTTTTTCGATCTGACGGCAGCGCAGTCCCGTCATGGCAAGCACCATCGCGTTGACCACGATCGTTGCGTGAACTTGATCGTAAGTGTTGCGCGAATATACCGGGGCGGAATGAACAAACTGTAGGCCCGAACCATGTCGGTAAAATTAACCATAATGCAGCAGATGGAGCAGGTGGCGCAGGAGCACGGCCGGATTTTGGCGCCGCTCAACGACGAGCTGGTGCTCGCCAACTGCGGCCTCGACTCGCTCGGTTTCGCGGTGCTCGTGGCGCGCCTGGAAGATAGCCTCGGCATCGATCCGTTCACGGCCGCCGAGGACGCTTTTTTCCCGGTGACGCTCGGCGACTTCGTGAAAGTCTATGAACATGGCGGGCGTTGAGGCGCCGTCGCTGCGGGCCTATGTCGCGAACGCACCGGCGGCGCGATTTATTTGGGACCGCGCCGCTTCCGTTCGTTTCACCGATCTTGCTCGCGGCACGAGCCTCGGCGGCCGACTCGCGGATTTAGCGCGCCGTTCGGTCCTGGTGACGACCGCGAGCCAGCTGACGACGGCGCTGGCGCTGATCGAGCTTGACGGCGTCGCGCGGCGCTTGGTGATCCTGCCGCCCGATATCGAGGCCGATCATCTCGGCGCCGTGATGGCAGCAGCCGAAATCGATGCGATTGTGACCGACGACGGTGCGCGACCGCATGCGGCGTTCACGCTCCCCGTGCGCGTCACCTGCGCGCCGTCGATCGTTCCGCGCGACGAGACGCCGCCGGTTGCCGTTCGCACCGAATGGGTGCTGTTGACCTCGGGCACGACGGGCGTGCCGAAGATGGTGGTGCACGACCTTGCCGGGCTCACGGCGGCCATCACCAGCCGCAGCGTCGCCGACGCCGCGGCGATATGGGGCACGTTCTACGACATCCGCCGTTATGGCGGATTGCAGATTTTCCTGCGCGCGATGCTCGGCGGCGCTTCGCTCGTTCTTTCCGGCGCCGGCGAGCTGGTTGCCGATCATCTCGCGCGTTTGGCGCAACACGGCGTCACGCATCTTTCGGGCACGCCGTCGCATTGGCGCCGCGCGCTGATGAACCCGGCGATCGGGAAAATCGCGCCGCACTATGTCCGGCTCTCCGGCGAGATTGCCGATCAGGCCATCCTCGACACCTTGCGCGCGGTCTTTCCGCAGGCGGCCATCGGCCACGCCTATGCTTCGACCGAAGCCGGCGTCGCCTTCGCCGTCAACGACGGTCGCGCCGGCTTTCCCGCCGCGTTTGCCGAAACCATCCGCGATGGCGTCGAGATGAAAATCGTCGACGGCTCATTGCGCATCCGCTCGCCGGGGGCGGCGTCGCGCTACGTCGGCAACGGACAAGCGCTGACCGGCGCCGACGGCTTTGTCGACACCGGCGACATCGTCGAGTGCCGCGGCGAGCGCTACTATTTCGCCGGCCGCAAGGGCGGCATCATCAATATCGGCGGCCTGAAAGTTCATCCCGAAGAGATCGAGGCAGTGATCAACCGCCATCCGCAGGTGCGCATGTCGCTGGTGCGGCCGAAGCGGAGCCCCATCACCGGCGCGATCGTGGTCGCCGACGTCGTGCTGAAGTCGCAAGACGAAGCCGGCAACGCTGGGCAAATCGAAGTCAAGGACGACATTCTCAAATTCTGCCGCGCGGCGCTGCCGCGCCACAAGGTGCCGGCCGCGATCAGCTTCGTGCCCAGCCTCCCGGTCGCCGCCACCGGCAAGCTCGCGCGCCGTCTGGGTTGAGCGATGGCTGAGCCGAAGCTCACAGCGATGCGCAATGTTTTGGTGACCGGCGGCAGCCGCGGCCTCGGCCTTGCCATCGCCCAAAAACTCACGGCGGCGGGTTACCGCGTGATCGCCGTGGCGCGGCAAAAGAGCAAGGACGTGACCGCCGCGATCGCGCAAGCCGAACGCGAAGGGCAGGGCGCGCTGCATTTCGTCGCCTTCGACCTCGGCAAGATCGAGGAGATTCCGGCGCTGGTGAGCGGCCTGCGCAAGGAATTCGGGCCGCTGTTCGGTCTCGTCAACAACGCCGCGCTCGGCACCGACGGCGCGCTGGCGATGATGCACAATTCAAAGATCGAAGCGATGGTGCGGGTCAACACGCTGGCGCCGATCGTGCTCACCAAATACGTGGTGCGCGGGATGATGGCCGACGGCGCCGGCCGCATCGTCAACATTGCGTCGATCATCGGCTTCACCGGCTACAGCGGGCTTGCGGCGTACGCGGCGACCAAGGCCTCGATGATCGGCCTGACCCGCTCGCTGGCGCGCGAGGTCGGGCGCTTCGGTATTACGGTGAATGCCGTTGCGCCAGGGTTTATGGCGACCGACATGACCCATGGGCTCGGCGGAACGGAGATGCAGAAAGTGATGCGGCGCACCGCGTTGCGGCGTTTTGCCGAGGTCGACGACGTGGCGAACGCAGTCGAATATCTGCTCGGCGACAAGGCGCGCAACATCGCCGGCACGGTAATGACCGTCGACGCCGGCGCCACCGCGTAGCGACCACGGCGGTCGCCGCCTGCCCAATTTGGCTCTCGACGCGGTCTTTCGCTAATGTCGCGGCAATGAGAGCATCCGCTTTATCGCGGCTCGGCGCCGCCACGACTCCCGTGACGCAAGCGGCGGGCAGAACCGTGCCCGGCGAGGGGCAAGATGCCGGCTAGCCCTTCGTTCAACGTATCCGAACTGATCGACACGCAACCGCTCGGCGTCTTTCAAATTCGGATCGTCGCGCTCTGCGCCGTTGTTGCGCTGCTCGATAGCCTCGATCTGCAATCGATCGGGCTGGCGGCGCCGGCAATGATCGCCGATTTGCACATCCGACCCTCGTCGCTTGGCGCCGTGTTCAGCGCGGCATTGGCGGGGCTTGCTTTGGGCGCCTTCAGCTTCGGCCTATTGGCCGACCGGGTGGGAAGAAAGGTTGTGCTCGTCGGCGCGACGGTTTGCTTTGGCGTGTTCACGATCTGCACGGCGTTGGCGCCAAATCTCGGCGTGCTCCTGGTTTATCGGTTTTGCGCCGGGCTCGGCCTCGGCGGCGCCATGCCGAGCTTCATCAGTCTTACGTCCGAATACGTGCCCCGCCGCCTGCGCGCGCCGGTTATCGCTCTGCTCTGGACCGGCTTTCCGCTGGGCGGCGTTGTCGGCGGTCTTCTCGGATCGTGGATCATTCCGGCGTTGGGCTGGCAATCGGTGTTCTGGGTCGGCGGTGTGCTGCCGCTCCTGGTCGGCGCGATCCTCGTATTCGCTTTGCCGGAATCGATCAGCTTTCTCGTCGCTACGGCGGCGCCGGCAGATCGCGTCCGGCGGCTGCTGCAGAATGCCTATCCCGGCGCCTCGGTGCCGGCCGACGCCAAATTCGTTCTTAACGAGGAGCGCGCCGGCGGCGTGTCGGTTCTGCGCCTCTTCGCCATGGGACGCGCCGTCGGCACCACGGTGCTTTGGATCAGCTTCTTCATCGTATTCATGATGCTGGTGACCAATTCGGCATGGACTCCGACCTTGCTGAAGCGCGAAGGTATCGACATCGGCCAATCGGCGCTGGCGATGGCGGTGTACAATCTGGGAGCGATGATCGGCACCGTAGTCGCCGGCTGGCTGGTCATGGGCATCGGCGCCGCCATTGTTCTGCCGATCGTGATGCTCGGCAGCGCGGTATCCCTGGGACTGGTCGGATACGCGGCGCCCTCGGCGCAGCTGGTGACGACGCTCGAGGGATTGTTCGGCTTGTTCCTCGGCTGCGGCAGCTCCGGCCTGATCGCGCTGGCCGCGATCTATTATCCGACCGCCATTCGCTCGACCGGCGTCGGCTGGGCGATGGGCATGGGACGGGTCGGCTCGTTTGCCGGCCCGCTCGCCGTCGGCTCGCTCGTGGCCACAGGGCTGTCGACCAACGGGGTGTTTGTCGCGCTGGGATTGCCGGCGCTCATTGCGGCGGCGACCACGGTGATCGCGGGCCGCACGCACAGCGCGGCGTGAAGGTCTCAGCAAAGGACCGCGATCTGCGCAGGAGCGCTGACCCTAACCGGGCCTCACAGTCGCGCGAGGATGATCAGCACAACCCCAAACGCCGCGATGGCCGCGCCGTAATAGACCCACCTGATCTGACTGATCATGAAGCTCTCGGCAGGCCATTGAATCCATCCCGAACCTTGGCCGACAAAGAGAAGTCCCGCGGCCAAAACCAATAGTCCGATGAGCAGCAGCAGCGCTTTCATTTTTTCTCCAAACATTCCACGTTGGCGCGTCCAACTGACGGCCGGCAAGAGGCTATAAGCTTTACCAGATGCCGGCAATGCTGCGCGGTTGCACGAATAGCCGTCCGGCTGTCAGTATTTCAAGTATGATCAGTGACCGGACCATTCGGGCGGACACCCTCAAAAAGGATTGGAAGCCGTGGCTCTGACGATCTTGATCGTACTCGCCGGCCTGATGGGCGCAAGCGGTATCATCCTCGCCGCCGCCGGCGCGCACGCGGCGCCGCATGCCGGCCTCGACAGCGCCGCCTACATGCTGTTGTTCCATGCGGCGGCCTTGCTCGGCGGCGCTGCGGTCATGCAACAGGGCCTGGTGTGGCGGCCGCTGATGCTTGCCGTCCTGATCGCATGGGTGGTCGGCGCTGCGCTATTCTCGGGCGACATCGCGCTGCGCGCTTTCGCCGAACATCGCCTGTTTGCTTTTGCCGCGCCGACGGGCGGCTTCATCTTGATCGCCGCCTGGCTCGCGCTCGCCGCCGCCGCCATCGCCGCCGCGCTGCATTCCACCGGGTAACGGGTGATTCAGGATACCTTTCGGATTCGCGCGGAAACCGCGGCAGCTGTTGCAAATTGGCACGTCTTCGGCCGGCCGACCGCGCGTCATTGGTAAACTCATAACGAACGGCCGCTAGGGTTGCATGGTCCGCCGGCAGGGCGCGACGCCCGATGGCTCCACCATGAACATTGCCGTCAACCCCATCCATGCCACTGCCGACTGCGCGGTCGCCATCATCGGCGCCGGTCCTTACGGCCTCGCCGCGGCCGCGCATTTGCGCGCCGCCAATGTCCCGGTCCGCGTGTTCGGCGAGGCGATGGCCTTCTGGCGCCGCAATATGCCGAAGGGCATGAAGCTGCGCTCGCCGTGGATCGCCACGCATATTGCCGATCCGCTCAGCCGCTATCTGCTCGACGATTATTTCCGCGAGGCCGGCTTGCCGCTGCCAGACCGGCTGCCGGTCGAAGATTTCATCGATTACGGCATGTGGTTCCAGGAACGCGTGGCGCCGGATCCCGACAGCCGCCGGGTCATACAGGTTGTCGCGCTCGGCGACGGTGGCTTTCGTCTCCTCCTCGATGACGGCGAAAGCTTCTTTGCCAAGCGCGTGGTGATGGCAACCGGCCTCTTGCATCACGAGTACCGTCCGGCGCAATTCGACGGGTTGCCGCGCGCTCTGGTCAGTCATTCCTGCGAACACGCCGACTCCGATCGTTTCCGCGGGCGCCAAGTTGCGGTCATCGGCCGCGGCCAGAGCGCCTGCGAGTCGGCGGCGCTGCTGCATGAGGCGGGCGCCGACGTCGAGATCATTTGCCGGGGTAAGCTTGCCTGGAACGGAGACCCGGACGAACGCAGCACATTGCGCAAGAGGGTACGTGCGTTGCTTGGCGACGCGCTGATCCCGCCGTCGCAGGTCGGTCCGTTTCCGTTCAACTGGCTGGTCGAGGCGCCGGGCGGGGTGAGCTATTTATCCGCGCGGCTGCGCGACCGGCTGAACGAACACTGCCTGCGTGCCACCGCGGCGCTTTGGCTGCGGCCGCGCTTGCAGGACGTACCGGTCCACGAGACATCCCGTATCCTGGACGCGCGGCGCGACGGTGATCGCATCGCCTTGACGTTGGATGGCGGCACGCGGCGCGTCGATGATGTTCTGCTGGCAACCGGCTATCGGATCGATGTCGAGAAAATGAATATCCTGGAGCCCGGTTTGCGCGGCCGCATTGCGCGGCATGGCGGCCTGCCGATTCTATCCGCCGGGTTTGAATCGAGCGTCGGCGGCCTGCATTTCGTCGGTTCCGCCGCGGTCGCGAGCTTTGGGCCGCTGCTGCGTTTCATTGCCGGTGCGGGATTTGCGGCGCGGCGCGTGACGCGATCGGTGGTCGGCCGCGGCCGCGGGTCACGCCGCCACGCCGAGGATCGCATCGGCTCGTTCCGCCAAGAAAGACCGCTGTCGCTGGCTGCAGAACGCGAGCGGTCATGAGCTTCGCCGCACCGCCAGCCGCCGGTCGGCCGGACGCGGTGCCCGGTGCCTTGGTTGTCGGCGGCGCTCACGTCAGCATTGGCGTTGCCCGCAGTCTCGGACGACACGGCATCCCGGTGTGGCTCCTCGCCGGTCATCCGCTGCCGAAATTCTCGCGTTATGTGCGGCGCAGCTTCCCTTGGTCCGGCGCCGACCACGAGGATGCTGCGGCATCGATCGTCGATATGGCCACGCGCTACGGCTTGACCGGATGGGTGCTGTTCGCAACCGGCGATGAGGATATGCGCCTGATCGCGCAGAATCATGACTTGTTGGCATCGCAGTTTCGCGTGGCGACGGCGAGCTGGGACACCGTGCAGTGGATGTACGACAAGCGCCTCACCTATCAGCGCGCGGCGGCGCTGGGCATCGATTACCCGCGGAGCTTTCACCCGCGCGATTTGCATGAAGCCGAGCGGCTCGATTGCAGCTTCCCGGTCATTCTCAAGCCGGCTTACCGCCAGGGCTTGAACGAATTCACCCGGGCGAAGGCCTGGAAGGCGGAAGACCGCGACGCGTTGCTCGCGCTTTATCAGCGCGCCGCGGCGCTGGTCGGCGGCGATGCGGTGATCATCCAGGAGTGGATCCCCGGTAGCGGCGAGGCGCAATTCTCCTATGCCGGCTTATGGAACCGCGGCGAAGCCGTCGTCTCGCTGGTCGCCCGGCGGACGCGGCAGCATCCGATCGAGTTTGGCCGATCGAGCACGTTCGTCGAAACCGTGGAGCAGAATAAGGTCGAGGAGCTGGCCTGCCGGTTCCTGAAGTCGATCGATTACACCGGGGTGGTCGAAGTTGAATTCAAATACGACCGGCGCGATCGGCAGTACAAGCTTCTCGACGTCAACGGACGTTTCTGGACCTGGAACGGCATCGGCGCGCTTGCCGGCGCCGACTTTCCCTATTTGGCCTGGCGGCAGGCGCTTGGCCAAACTGTCGCGCCCGGCCGCGCCAGGACCGGCGTGGGCTGGATGCATGCCAGCCGCGATATCGTGGCCGCCTATCAGGAGCTTTCGCGCGGCTCTCTCAAACTCCGTGATTATCTGGCGGGCCTGCGCAAACCGATGGCCTTTGCGAGCTTTGCCCTCGATGACCCGTTGCCGGCGATTGTCGAACTTCCCGCCGTGGCCTGGTATCATTTCGCCAAGGGGCGCGAGCAAAGCTCCGACATCCATCGCGCCGAAAAACACGCGGATATCTTGCCGGCCGGCAGGTAGATTTTGCCGGTGGACGGCTCATTGAGCGCGCGCCTAGAGCGCAATCGCTTCAGGTTGAAGCGATTGGCGCTCTAGATTCCTTGGTGGAGCATGATCTCTTCGGAAAACCGGCTTCCACTTTTCCGGATCATGCTCTAAAGGCGCACCTTGCCGGCCTGAATGCGTGTGTAGAGCGCGCGGTCGAGCGGCACAAAGGCCCCGCGCGCTGGATCGTCAAAGAAAATCGGATCGCCTGTCGCCGCCGGATCGTAGCCTTCTCGCTTCAGATCATTCTTGGTGTGCTTGAAGGTGGCGGTCGCCTCGATCCGGTCCACAATGCGCAGGAAGAGCGGCCGCGCGTAGGGCGGCAGAAACCGCGCGAGATGCTTGCGCAATTCCGCAAGATCCAACGCGCCCTCGCTGACAATCGCGGCCATACCGGTGGCGCCTTCGGTGCCGGGCACGCGGACGCCGTAGACGTTCGCCTCGAGAATGCCGGGGAACGCCGCGATCGCCGCGGCGACTTCCGTGGTCGACACGTTCTCGCCCTTCCAGCGGAAGGTATCGCCGATCCGATCGACGAAATAGCAGAAGCCGGAGGCGTCCATGCGCATCAGGTCGCCGGTGCGATACCAGGCGTCGCCGCGTTCGAACACGTCGCGCAGGATTTTCCGCTCGGAATCCCCGGCGCTGGTGTAGCCCTCGAAGTCGCCGCCCGAGGCAGAGGCGCTGCCGCGGATGCGGCCGAGCGCTTCGCCGACCTCGCCGCTTGCGCAGCGGATGCAAAAGCCGTCGGCATCGCGCGCCGGTTCGCCGGAGATGGCGTCGCTTCTCACCAGTGCCAGGGGGAAGCGATGGGCGAGGAAGGGCGGAACGCGGCCGATGGCGCCGACCTGGCCTTCGACGTTGTAAAGCGAGACATTACCTTCGGTCGCCGCATAAAATTCCAGGATGCGCGGAATGGCGAATCTTTGCCGGAATTTCTCCCAGACGTCGGCGCGCAGCCCATTGCCGCAGCAGATGCGCAGACGATGCGCGCGCTCGCGCGGGTCTTCCGGCGCGTTGACCAGATAGCGGGCGAGCTCGCCGATATACTGCAACAGCGTGCAGCCGCCATCGACGACATCGTCCCAGAACCGCTGCGCGGAAAATTTTTCGCGGATCAGCACCGAGCCGCCGCGCACGAGCACGGCGCCGGTGGCGACGACACCGCCGACGCTGTGATACAGCGGCAGGCAATCGTACATGCGGTCGTCGGGGCCGGTATTCATCAGGCCGGCGAACCAAAGACTCCACTGCAAAACGCGGCGATGGCTGACATTGACGGCCTTCGGCATGCCGGTGGTGCCGGAGGTGTAAATCAAGAGCGCGCGATCCGCGATGGTCACGTCGCGGCGTTCCGCCGGCGCCAGCGACGCTCCGGACAATCGCTCGACGGCGCGGTCGATGCGGTCGAATTCACCGCTGCTGCCGCCGCCATGCGCCCAGATTTTCGGGACTGCCGCGTATTGTGAGAGCCCAGCACGAACCTCTGCGGCGAATTCTGCGGCGGCGATGACATGCTTCGGCGCCACGATGTCGATGCAATGGGCGAGTGCGGCACCGCGCAGATTGGTGTTGACGAGCGCAACGACGACGCCGACGCGGGTCAGGCCGAACCAGATCGCCAGATATTCGGGCCGGTTCGGCATCATCAGACAAACCGTTTCGCCTTTGGCGAGACCCTGATCGAGTGCCCAGCGCGAGAACACGTTGGCGCGCGCCGCCAGCGCCCGGTAGGTCAGGCTTTCGCCGGCTGAGAGGAGTGCCGGCGCTTCGCCGCAAGTTTGCGCCATCTGCTCGATAATGCCGGGAAGGAGCCGATGCGGATTGGCGGCAATCGGCGCGGTGGCTTCGAGCGCGCGCACCCAGTCGCGCAGCGCCGTGTCCTTGCCGCGGCTTGCCGGCGTCGCGCGTTCCGTCTCGATTAAAGCCATGGTCGCCATGATCGCCCGATAACGTCAATCTTTCGCTTCAACACTGGCTAAAATTTTAGCTAAAGGCACTGCCGATGTTCGGATTTGCCGCACGCGCGGCGAATTAAGGTTATTTCCTTCTAATCACGCGCGCCTGCGTTGCCGGCCGCAGCCGCCACGGATAAGAAACCAAATAAGGGTAGCATCGGCGAGGGATAAAGATCGCGCGGCGGGTAAGCATGAAAAGCGACACGGTGGCCGTTCACGGCGGCTATGAAACGGAGCCGACGACCAAAGCCGTCGCGGTCCCCATTTACCAGACCGTCGCCTACGAGTTCGACAGCGCCGACCACGGCGCCGCGTTGTTCAACCTCGAGGTCCCGGGTTATCGCTACAGCCGCATCAGCAATCCAACCACCGCAGTGCTCGAACGCCGCGTCGCCCAACTCGAGGGCGGGCTGGAAGCGCTGTGCGTGAGTTCGGGGCAGGCGGCGCTGAACTATGCGGTGCTCAACCTCGCCGAACTGGGCAGCAATATCGTCTCGATACCGCAGCTCTACGGCACCACGTATACGCTGTTCGGCCATATTCTGCCGAGCCAGGGCATCAATGTCCGCTTTGCCGAATCCGATTCCGCCGACGCGATTGAAAAGCTGATCGATGAAAAAACCCGCGCGGTTTTCTGCGAGAGTGTCGGCAATCCGGCGGGAAACATCTGCGACATCGAGGCGCTGGCCGCGGTCGCCAAGCGCCATGGCGTTCCGCTGATCGTCGACAACACGGTGGCGACGCCGATCCTGCTGCGGCCGATCGATTACGGCGCCGACGTCATCGTCCATTCGCTGACGAAATTCCTGGGCGGCCACGGCACCACGCTCGGCGGCGCCATCGTCGATTCCGGCCGCTTCCCGTGGCAGGAGCACGCGCGGCGCTTCCCGATGTTCAACGAGCCCGATGCGTCCTATCACGGACTGATCTACACGCAGCATTTCGGCAAGGCCGCCTATATCGGGCGCTGCCGCAGCGTCTATCTGCGCACCACCGGCGCCGTGCTGGCGCCGTTGTCGGCCTTCCTGCTGCTGCAAGGCATCGAGACGGTGGCGCTGCGCGTCGAGCGTCACGTCGAGAATGCGCGCCGCGTCGCCGAATTCCTGCGCAATGATCCGCGGGTCGAATGGGTCAACTACGCCGGCTTTGCCGATAATCCCCATCACGCTTTGGCGCAGAAATATCTCGGCGGGCGCGCTTGCTCGCTGCTGACTTTCGGCATCGTCGGCGGCCTCGACGCGGGCAAGGCGTTCTACGACGCGCTCAAGTTGTTCAAGCGGCTGGTCAATATGGGCGATGCCAAGTCGCTCGCCTGTCACCCGGCCTCGACCACGCATCGGCAGATGTCGGCGCGGGAACAGGACAAGGCCGGGGTACGGCCGGAGATGATCCGGCTTTCCGTCGGCATCGAGCATATCGACGACATTCTGGCCGATCTCGACCAAGCGCTCGCCGCGTCGCAATCGCGCCGCGCGTCGCCGCTCCTTGCGGCCGAATAGGGTTCGCGGAGCGCCAGCGCCATGCCGCTTCTCCTTGACACCGCCCGATCCGGCGCCGCCGTCGAGCTGCACGGCGCCAATTGCATGACCATCGGGGTGGTCAACAACATGCCCGATGCGGCCTACGAAGCGACCGAGCGGCAATTCCTCGATCTGATCCGGGCGGCGACAGCGAACGCCGTGGTCCACGTCAAGCTGTTTTCCATGGCCGATGTTCCGCGTGCCGGTCCTATCCGGCAAGAGCTCGCCGCGCGCTATCGCGATAATGCCGAGCTGTGGGACACGCGTCTCGATGGGCTGATCGTGACTGGCACCGAGCCGCGCGCCGCGAATCTCAAGGACGAGCCGTATTGGGCGACGCTGGCCAAACTGGTCGATTGGGCGCGGCAAAATACGATTTCGACCGTCTGGTCGTGCCTCGCGGCGCATGCGGCCGTTCTCTACGCCGAGGGCATCGCGCGCCGCCCGCTGAACGCGAAGAAGTTCGGCGTCTTCGATTGCGAGATCGTTTCAGCGCATCCGCTGACGACCGGCATGAAGCCGCGGCTCTCCGTGCCGCATTCGCGCTACAACGACTTGCCCGAGCGCGCGCTTGCCGCCGGCGGCTATCGCCTTCTTACCCGATCAACCGCGGCCGGCGCCGACGCCTTCGTCAGGGAGGAGCAGGGCGGTTCTTTATTCGTCTTTTTTCAGGGGCATCCGGAATACGAGACCGACACGCTCGCGCGCGAGTACCGCCGCGACGTCGGCCGCTTTCTGCGCGGCAAGCAAGAACACTACCCGGCGGCGCCGGAGGGCTTTTTCAACGACGCAGCGACCGCGCTGGTGGATGACTTTCGCGCGCGCGCCGTCGGCGACCGCCGCGCCAGCCTGATCGCCGATTTCCCGTTTGCCGCTCTGGAGCCCACGCTGGAAAACACCTGGCGCTGTTCCGCCCTCGGCGTCTATGAAAATTGGATCGTCTATCTCAAGGACCGCAAAGCGGAACGGCGGACGGCGATGGTTCCGGCGCAACGCCGCCGTCGCCACGCGCGGCGGATCGGCGGCCTGCGGCCGGCGGCCGATCGCCGGTCCACCGGATAGGCGTGGAACCATCTGATCCATCGGCTCAGCGGCTTTTCCGCCGCCGGGCGCACGCTTGCCGGGCGTCCGGCCATGGCCGCCGCGGGCGCGCAAGCCGCATCCGCCTAGCCGCGCAGCGGCGGCGTGCGGCGTCATTGACAAGCCGGCAGGGCATCCGTAAGCAACCGGCAAAAGCCGGGATATTTACCCATGAAAGTCCGCAATTCATTGAAATCGCTCCGCGGCCGCCACCGCGATAACCGCATCGTGCGCCGCAAGGGCCGCGTCTACGTCATCAATAAGACGCATCGGCGCTTCAAGGCCCGACAAGGCTGAGGACTAGGCCGCTGGCCGGCCGCCGGCACCACTTATCTGCCGCCTGTTCACGCGCCTGTGAGTATTTTTGGGGCTTGCTGCATCTCGTGCCGGGCTTAGACTCTATCGTCATGGCGCTGCGATTCCTCACCGCTCTGGCTCTCGGTGCCGCCTGTCTGGCGCCGGCTTTCACGGCGGCGGCGGCGCTGGCGCAGACCGGCCCCGCTATCACGCCCGGCCCCGGCTGGGTCACGCCCCCCAGCGATCTGCCCCGCGATGCGCGGCGGCCCGAGCGCGGCGAGCGCACATTCAATCTCGATACGCTGTTCGACGCCTTGAAAATTGCGCCGGACGCCGAGACCGCCAAGGCGATCGAGGATCGGATCTGGGCGGTGTGGATGGTGTCCGGCAGCGACACCTGCAATTTGCTGATGGGCCGGGTGAAGGCGGCGGCCGACGCCAAGGATTACGACCTCGCCGTCAAGCTCCTTGACGCCATCATTGCGATCAAGCCCGACTACGTCGAAGCTTGGAATCGCCGCGCCACGATCTATTACATGAAGAACGATTACGGGCGGGCGCTCGCCGACATTCGCGAGGTGCTGACGCACGAGCCGCGCCATTTCGGCGCCTTGTCCGGCCTTGGTCTCATCCTGCAAGAGATCGGCGATGACAAACATGCGCTCGAAGCCTATCGCAAGGCGCTCGTGATCGATCCCCACCTGGAGCATGTTCCCGACGTCGTGAAGGCGCTGCGCGAGAAGGTCGAGGGGCGCGACATCTGATGTGATCTTCCCGTGACGGCTGCGGACCGGCTGCGCGGATCTTGCGCAACAGCGGTGAGCCGTCGCTAACCTCCCCAATAAGGACCGCTGCGCGCGACCAGGTTTCGCGTCCGGGGTACGCATTGATTGACGACACGTCGTTTCTAAGGATTATGAGAACCCGCACGATGCAGACCAAGCCCGCCATCCAGAGACTTGCCACCGCGCCGATCGTCTTTGCCCACACCGTACCTCCGGCACCCGGCACGACGATCGAGGTGGCACCCGGTATTCTGTGGGCCCGGCTGGCGCTGCCGTTCCTGCTCGATCACGTCAACATCTATTTCATCGACGATGGCAATGGCTGGGCTTTGCTCGACACCGGCCTCGGCAACAAGGCGACCCAGGCGGCCTGGCAGCCGCTGCTCGACGGCCTGTTGGCCGAGCGCCCGCTGACGCGCATCATTGCCACCCACATGCATCCGGATCACGTCGGCGCGGTCGGCTTTTTGCTGCAGCGGTTTCGCGTGCCGCTGTACATGTCGGCGACCGAATACCTGATCAGTCTGAATCTCCACCTCGATCCCGGCGCGCTCGAAGCGGAGCATTACCGCCGCTTCTACCTCGAGCACGGTCTCGATGCCGCGACCACCGAGCGCGTCGTCACCGGCGGACATGCCTATCTCCGATTGGTGTCGGGGCTGCCGCCGACCTACCGCCGTGTTGTCGGCGGCAACGTGCTGCACATCGGCGGCCGCGACTTCGACGTGCTCACCGGCGGCGGCCACTCGCCGGAGGAGGTCATGCTGCTGTGCCGGGCGGAGAAGCTGTTTTTCTCGGCCGACCAGGTGCTGGCCAAGATTTCCCCCAATGTCAGCGTCGCCGCGGTCGATCCGGAAGGCGATCCGCTCGGCGAATATTTGCGGTCGCTCGCGGCGCTGAAGCAGACCATCGCCGCGGATGTGCTGGTGCTGCCGGGGCACAATCTGCCGTTCATCGGGCTGCACACGCGCATCGACGAGTTGATCGCGCACCACCACGCGCGCTGCGACCTGATTCTGAAGGCCTGCCGCACGGCGCCGCGTTCCGCCGCCGAACTGGTCCCCTTCGTGTTCATGCGCCGGCTCGATCCGCACCAGATGGGGTTTGCGTTCAGCGAAGTGCTGGCGCACGTGAACTATATGCTGCGGCGGGGCGCGCTGACGGAGATCGAGTCGGCGGACGGCATCCGCCGGGTCGTTGCCATTGCCACCTAGCGCCCTGACGACGGATGGACATATTGCCATGGCCGATGTCGCCGCCGAACAGCGAGCCATCCGCGACCTGGTGGAAAACTGGGCGGTGTGGCGCGACGCGCGGCTGTGGGATCGCTTCCGCACTGTCTGGCACGCCGACGGCCGCATGATGGCGACCTGGTTCCAGGGCGGCTTCGAGGACTTCATCAAGGTCAACGACGAAGGCTGGGCGCGCGGCGTGCGCATCCTGCATTTTCTCGGCGGCAGTTCGATCGACGTCGCCGGCCAGCGCGCGATCGCGCAGACCAAGATGACGATCTCGCAGCGCGCGGCGGTCGAAGGCGTCATCTGCGACGTGGTGTGCAGCGGCCGCCTTTACGACTTCTTCGAAAAACGCGACGGCCGCTGGGGGCTGGTGCTGCGCCAGCCGATCTACGAGAAGGACCGGCTCGACCCGGTCGATCCGGCGGCCAAGCTCGCGCTCGACCCAGATCTGCTGGCGCGGTTCCCGGAGGGCTACCGCCATCTTGCCTATCTGCAGACCAAGATCGGCTACCAGGTCAAAACCGATATGCCAGGCATCGAAGGGCGGGAGCTCGATAAACTTTACGAGCGCGGCGCGCGCTGGCTCAACGGCGAGGCGCTGTGATTTGCTCGCAAGGTGCGTGAACTCATAAATGCGCCGGAGCGGACGACTCACGAGAGTCAGCTTTCCCCCGAGAGCGACTGTTGGCGACCGCGGTGCAATACGTCGTGATGGGCCAAACTCGGAAGTCGCGGATTGGTCGATTGCCTCATGCGGCAGTCGTCGCGCGAGGTCTTCCACCTTTAGATCACGCCTGCCGAACTTGGCGAGCCTTCAAAAGATCCAGAGAGACCAAGCACGGCAGCGGCCGGCGCCGTTAACCATCCATTAGAGCGGTTTCCGTTTAAGTCGACCATATCCTGAATTCGCGAGGTATGCAGCGCATTCAGCTCGAGAGATTTGATCGAGACACGAGGCGACGGCCTTGCAGAGGCTCCTGACGGTGAACGCGGCAT
>Ga0208937_1000814_pt1 | contig 17884 bp, 18 predicted proteins | sample June2015DPH_11_5_FD_184705 | JGI IMG/M metagenome (GOLD analysis project Ga0208937, IMG submission 184705) | Peatland microbial communities from SPRUCE experiment site at the Marcell Experimental Forest, Minnesota, USA - June2015DPH_11_40... | ecosystem: Environmental > Terrestrial > Soil >...
CCGGTAGAGCTCGACTCCCAACTCCCGGGAAACCAGATCCAGGGGCTCGCCCCGGAAGAGGCGGAGCACCACCTCACGTTTTCTGGCCGCAGTCCAGCGTTGTCCCTGTCCCAGCGGCCCTACCCCAATCTCCCCAGGGGAGACTCCGGTCGGCCTACGGCCTCCCTCCGTCTCCCCTGGCGCCCCTCTCCCCATCACCTGGTCATTATCCCGCTCTTTTGCCATCTCCCGGTTCTCCTTGGTCACGTATTATCCCCCAATCCCGTGTCCAAGAAAACCGGATCCACCTCACTTGAAGGGTAATCTGGGTTTTTGAACCCAAAAATCGGGGATTTCGCGATAGCTTTTTTTGTCTTAGTTCGTTTATATTTTAGCCTATGGCAATTGACCTGGGGAAAGGCGGTATTAATTTTAAATTGACAATTGCACTGGAATAGATGCTAAATAGACATTGTTGACTGCTCGCGGAATATATAACAAGCCCGTCTTAGTGCGTGGAGGTTATCAAGGTGGCGGACAAAACCGATAGGGCGGACCCCAAAAAGGAACCTTCACAGGTCAAAGTCATCCCGTCTCTTGAACCGAAGTTAGGGCGTGCATATGCAAACTACGTCCAAATTTCTCATTCGCAATACGATTTTACTATCCGTTTTGGGGATGGCCCGCCAGGCGGGGATGTGGCCAGGCTTAGACGGGGAGATACTCTTACCATCCCGAATATTGTAGAAATAGTCGTCGTTCCGGATTTAATCCCTGGAATCATAAAGGCTTTGGATACAAACTATAAAAAGTTTCTCGAGAAATTTAGGCCCACTGCCAAGAAAGACAAGGGAACTGAGGTTCATTAAAATGTTTATAGAATTAGGGAGAATGCGCAGGGTTGGCACGCCGTTTGCTTATGGTTTGGAGGTAGAAGCTACTCCATTAACTTTTCTGTCTTCGGTTTCTGATAGCGAAGTTTTCGCAAATACTGGACTTTTTGCGGAATGTCTGCAATTGAAAGCGCAAAATTCCAAATTAAAGGTGGAGAATCAGCGCCTTAGGGCAAAGGTGGTTGCTATGCAAGCAATACCTTCAAAACCAGAAAAGGAGCAAATAGATTTGACTGCCATAATTGGGGGGATTGTTAACCAAATTCAGGCAGAATTTCCCAAATTTCCCCATGTTTCTGGCGCATATTGCGCACTTAATGAACAAATGAATGAAATTTCAATTAATGTGGTAATGGATTCTCTTGATTATGATACAGACCAAGAACTTATAAAATTCTTTATAAAGCAAGAAGATAAATTTCCTCTTATAAGACTACAAACTAGGTTTCCAGTTCTCTCTATTAAAGAAGCGGAGGAAATTTATGCAAAAGGTGGCTTCTTTAATCTTTGTTATAAAAGAGGCAAATAGATGGCAAGGACCAATAATCATAATAAGCAAGTTATCCAGAATGGATTGTGTTATGATTATTTAATAAAACCAGGATCTTATAGTGATTGGTGTACTACTGTTATATTCTATAAAGCCTTACACATGGTTGATCAATATTTGGCAAAATATGGTTTGCATCCAATAGGTCATCAAGATCGATATAGTTATATTAGAAAGTATTTGCCGGATGTTAGGGCAGAATACCAACAACTTTATGAAGCAAGCATTAAGAGTCGTTACGGAACCGATTATTTAGTGACCGCAGATAAAGGTAAAGCCTATCATGCGAGGATATTTACAAATAGCTTTATTCCTTTTTCCCAAAAAATGACAAAGGTTTTAACTGCTCCGGGTCCATAGTGTCGTATAATAAATATTTCAAAGCGGCTTTTGGGCCGCTTTTTTATTTCAATTTCCCCGCCTTGTGATCCTGAACAATCGCCGCCCTAACCGCCTTCTCCGGGGAATCTATGGGCGGGATATGGATGATGGCGATTTATCGTCGTTTGGTGCTCACATCTATGGGCGAAGAACAAGCGAAGCACCCGCCGGGCGAGAGACCTTGAAGCCCGGACGACCTATGATAAAATGGATCCGGATCGAGCGCGCGGTGGCTTAATTCGCGGCTCCTGCCGCAGCCCCTACCAAAAAAAACAAAAAAACCAAAATCTCCCGGCCCATCCATTTCCAGGAGGAGCGTTTTAAGGAAGATGCTCAAAATCCTGGCCGTTTTCCTGGTAGTCCTGGCCCTTGCCGCCGGCCCGGCCATGGCCGCCGAGCCCAAGCCCCAGACCGTCTGCCCGGTGTTGGGCGGCAATATCGATAAAAAAGTCTTCATCGATTACCAGGGGAAGCGCATCTACTTCTGCTGCCCCGGCTGTCCCGCGGAATTCAGCAAAGACCCGGAAAAATACCTGAAAAAGATCGAGGCCCAGGGGATTACCCTGGAAAAGTGCCCCGAGGCCAAGACAAAATAGAGCAGAACCCTAACAAAAAAAAACAAAAAAACCTCACATCTCACAAATCCAGGCGGTAGGCCATGGGTCCAGGCTCCCGGGGCGGCTCGAACTGCGGGGCTCGCTTAAAGCCCAGTTTCTCATAGATATGCCGGGCCGCCAGCATGAAGCGGCCGGTGTATAAAAAGATGGTGGGCAGCTTCAGCTCCCGGGCCCGACGCAGGCACTCCCGGGTCAGCCGGGCGCCCAGGCCTTGGCCCCGGGCCTCCGGGCGCACTGCCAGCAGGCGGATGGTCCCGGACCCCACCGGCCAGCGGCCCTGGCCGGAGCGACTGGCGTCGGGGAAGAACTGCACCACCCCCTGGATGGCCCCTTCCACTTCAGCCACCAGCAGCAGCCCAGCCCCTGCGTTGATGGCCTGGCTGACGCTCTCCATCCACTTCTCCCAGACCTCTCCGGGGACCAGTTCCCGGTATTCCAGGTAGGCGCCCTTCACCAGGGACTCCACGGCCTCCAAGTCCCCGGCCCCTGCCTCCCGGATCAGTAATTTAACGCTCAAGGGCTACTATTATTCCCGTTTAGGGTTTCTCCACCACCATAGCCTTGACGATGACCACCGGGGTTAGCGGCACGTTCTGGTAGCCGTCCCGGTTGCCGGTGGGCACGGCCTTGATCTGGTCCACCACCTCGCGGCCCTGGACCACCTGGCCGAAGACCGCGTAGCCCCAGCCCTTGGGAGTCTTGGCGGTATGATTGAGGACCTTGTTGTCCGCCACGTTGATGAAGAACTGAGAGGTGGCAGAATGGGGGTCGGAGGTCCGGGCCATGGCAACCGTATAAGGCTGGTTGGTCAGGCCATTGTCGGCTTCATTCTGAATGGGCGCCCGGGTGGGCTTCTGGTTCAGGTTGGCGTCGCTGCCGCCCCCCTGGATCATAAAACCGTTGATGACCCGGTGGAAGATGGTCCCGTCATAAAAGCCTTCTCGGACGTATTGCAGAAAATTGGCCACTGTGGCCGGGGCCTTATCCGGATACAACTCCAAGGTGATCTCTCCCAAGCTCGTTTCCAGTCTTACCAAGGGATTGCTCCTTTCCGCCCGGGCCGAGGTCCCGATAACCATGATCAGGGCCAGCATCGTTAAGCCCGCCAGCGCCAGCTTGCCATAAATTTTGGGTGGCATAATCATCCCCTCTAATAGCCTTGTTCCGGTGGGGTCTTCAGAAACCGCGATTTCGCTCCAGTTTAACAAATCGGCGGTCCCAGATCAAACCTACACCTCTGCTTTTGAAAAGTTTTGCTGCGAAAATCCAAACGTCGATTTTTTTTAGGGCCGCCTTCGGCTGTTATACATCTTCAGGATGCTAAAAATCCGGAGATTTTTTGCTGCGTTCAGGAGGACCGACGGGCGAGGTTTTCCAGGTCTGCGGTGATCTTAGTGCGATAATGTTCCACCTCCGCTTCATTCAACATGATCATGTCCAGTTGGCGGGTGTGGATGGTGACATAGCCCAGGATGCGCAGGCGGCTCAGCAGGTAGTCTTTAGCCTCCCCCTCCAGGCGGGCGAAGAGGGCGTCCTCCTTGAGGTCCACTTTGAAGTGGTGCTCCTCCAGGATCTCAGCCACGAACCTGGCCCGGCGCACCCGTCGGGGATAGTCGGCGGCCCCGCCTTTGAAGGTGAAGCGGAGGTAATTTTCGTAGGGTTGCTCGCCTACCAGGGCCTCCACCGTGGAGAAATGGAAGCCCAGGCGGGAGGTGAGGTTGCAAAAATCCCGGGAAATCATGAAGTAGTTCTGGTTTCCGAAGATGGTGCCGCCAGCCGTGCCCAGGTTCGGGTCGGTGGCCGCCCCCATGACGATGGACATGAAGCCCCGGGTGTCCACCGGCGGCGGCCCCTCCCAGGGGACCGCAATGATCCCTTGCCACAGGGCCAGCATGGGGGCGCAGGCAATCTGGGCCAGCTCCACCCGATTCCCGGAAACCTCTTCCTTGAAACCGTCTTCCAGATTCAGAACCCACCACTGCATGGGCGCCTCGGTGACCAGGCGCTTGATGAAATACTTGGAGAAGGCCCGGTGTCGGTCAAAGGCGAACATCTCCTTGACCGCCATTTCGTGGGCGAAGCGGGTGATGTCGTGCAAGGTGCGGCAGCCCCTGGGCTTGAAGTTCGGGGCCTCGGGGTCGGTGAGAAAGAGCGGGGTGATCTGGGTCATGATCTCTTTGAGAGTCTTCCCCACCGGGGTATCCAGCAAAACGCCTTTCCTGGCAGCGGCTCCATGGAGCAGCTCCTCCACCCGGCCCCGAAAGATGCAGCGGCGGTCGGCGTCCACGGTGACCAGCTCCCCGGGGGTGAGCAACGCGGTGGCCTCCATGGTGTTGAACAGGGCCGGGATGCCGAACTCCCGGGCCACATTGGCCAGATGCCCGGTAATGCCGCCACGGTCGGTGACCACGGCCGCGGCCCGGCTCAGGAGGGTGGCCCAGCTGGGATGGGGAAAGGCGGTCACCAGTACCCCGCCTTCGGGAAACTGCAAGAGGTCCAGGTTGTTGCGCACCAGGAAAACCGGCCCCGCGGCCGCCCCGGGGCCGGCCGTCTCCCCACCCTGGAGAATGGCCGACTGTTCCAGGGCTGCCGGCGCCGGCCTCTCCTCCCGGCCAGCAGCGGCCAGCAGTTTCAGCGGCCGGCTTTGCAGAATATGGATGCGGCCGTCCCGGGCGATGCACCATTCGATGTCCTGGGGGGCCTGAAAATGGTCTTCCAGGACTAAGGCGATCTCGGCCAGCTCCAAGGCCTGGGCCTCGGTGAGGGTCGGCTCTTCCCCCTGCTCATCCTCTTGCCCCACCAACCCCTCTACCGGCAGGCACACGATTTTGAGCTGCTTTTTCCGAATCTGCTTGTCGATTATGGTCAGCGGCCTTTGCCGGGAAATGACGTAAAGGTCCGGGGTGGTGCTGCCGTTCACCACGGCCTTGGCCAGGCCGTGCACCGCGTTGATGAAAACCACGTCCCGCAGGGGATTGTTGGGGTCCCGGGAGTACATGACGCCGCCGCACACCGAGTCCACCATGGCCATGCAGCCGACGCACATGGGCAGGTCTTCATCCCGCAGCCCCTTGTGAAGCCGGTAACTCACCGCGGTCAGGGCATATTTACTGGCAAGAATCTCTTTATAAACCGTAAACAGGTTCTCCCGGCTGACGTTGAGTTCCGAACGGTACTGCCCGGCAAAGGAGGTCCCCGGGTCGTCTTCGCCGATGGCGCTGGAGCGCAGGGCGACCCGCAAGAAGGGGCCCACCTGATCGTCCAGGTAGTCGTAGGCCCGGCTGATGCAATCCTCCAGGGACGGCGGTATTTCGGCGCCGATGATGAGCATCTGCACCTCGGAGCTTTTCCGGTAGAGGTCCGAGATATTTCCTACCTCCAGGGATTGCAGGCGCCGGTTGATCTCCTCCTGCAGCCGGTTGTGGGACAGGAAGAGCTCATAAGAGGCGGCGGTGATGGCAAAGCCGGGGGGCACCGCCAGCTCCGGCAGGTGGGTGGCGATTTCCCCCAGGTTGGCCATTTTGCTGCCCACCGCCTCGGCCAATCCCTGGTCGATCTGCCCCAGCCCCAGAACCAGTTTCCGAATGTTGGAGAGCTGGCGCCTCTCCAAAATGGCGCCGATCTTTGCTTCGATGGCGGTAGAGACCTCTTCCAGGGCCTGGTAGCGGTTGCCCGAGAGTTCATTGAGGTATTTGATGATGGCAAAGACGTTGACGCACACCGAAGTGGCGTGGGACCGGATGAAGGACATGTCGAACCGGTGGCTGCCCTGGAGGGCGGCCTCCATGTCGGTCATGAGCTGCAGGGCGGTGTTATTGGCCGCTAGCAGGAGCTTGAAGGCATAGTAGCGGCTCTTGAAGACTGAACGCAGCTCTTCCACAGAGACGGCCGCCGCCGGCTCGCCACCGGAAAAGAGATGCTTCAGCCTCTGGATCAGGTTGGCCATATCGTAGTGGGGCCGGAGGTTCTACCCGGACAAGAGCTTCAGCAACCCGATTTTGCCTATTTTGTCTAGTTTGTCTAGGCCTTGCCAGGAAGGGTCCGCCAGCCTGGCCCCAGGCGACGGGGCGCGGCCCAGGAAACCGACCCCGGTAGGCCAGAGGCGCCAGCCCGCAAAACCCTACTGCCCCTGTCGGTCCAGCGCCACTATCTGCTGGAGGCCCGATCTGAACCCGGAATGCTCCTTTACCCGACCCATGGCTCCTTACACCTTGGTTCTCACCCGACGGGATTGCTGCGGGTAATGCTTGTCCAGGACTTCGGCCACCACAGCCTTCAGATGATCCGTATCTCCTTTCTTTTCCAGAAAGGCGGCGGCCAGGGGAACCGTCAGGCAGGTGGGATATTCCGGCAAGAAGGTGTGGATCACCACCGGCAGGGGCGGCTGGCGGTCCTGGAGCCGGGCCCAAATTTCCATCTCGTCCAGGAGGGGGATCTCCAGGTCCAGGATCAAGAGGTGCGGCGGCTCATCGCTGCTCAGCAGATTCAGGACCTCCCGGCCGTCCCCGGCCACCTCCACCTGATAACCCTCAGCCCCCAACTCCCGGCGCAGAAATTCCCGGACGTGACGGTTGCGATCCGCAATCAAGATTTTGCAATGCCCGGCCACCGCAGGATCTTCCCCTCGGATCATAGATCAGCAACGGGCGTGCCAAACCTCGGGCACAGGTCGCCTGGGGCAACTGATTGAAAATAATATCTTTTTTTCGAAGCCCCAACCCACCCTCCCCTTCCGCCCACCGGGGTGACTGTCGTTATTTTTTACAGTTTGTAAAAGAAGGCGAAGAAAATGGGTGTTTTCTCCAAACGAGAGGGGAAAATGGTTAAAAAAACTCGCCTGGTGACACTATTAACCGTGAACTCAGGTTAAGGGCAATACGGTTCACTTAAACGGTTCTTTTCTAAGGAATTGGTGGGCAGTGCCCACACATTTTTTTGTCATGCAAAGCGAAGCGAAGCATCTCGTATTTAGAGATTCTTCGGTCGCCTCGGCTCCCTCAGAATGACAAAAAAAATCACTTCGCATCAGCTCCAGGTGCTTAAATATACAGCATTAAGGTTAAGGGAAGGCCCCTTAAAAAAACGCCGGTTAAGGCCCTTCCATTCTGATGGAGGTCTCGAACTTCAGGCGGTATTTATCGATTTTGGAGAGCAGGGTGGGTCGGGAAATGCCCAGGAGCCTGGCAGCCCGGCTGCGGTTGCCGCCGGTGAGGTCCAGGGCCTCGCTGATGAGCAGCCGGGCGAAGCGGTCCATGACGGTGTCGAACAGGTCTTTGCCGTCCCCGGAGACCAGGGATCCCCGCAGCCACTGGCGGATAACCTCATCGGGCCGTTGGTCCCCCTCCACCCCCCTGGCCGGGCTTTCAACGCTCATGGCCCGGGTGAGGTCCTCCGGATGGATGGGGTAGCCCCGGCTGAAGATCAGGGCCTTCTGCATGGCGTTGGCCAGCTCGCGGACGTTGCCGGGCCATTGGTAATTATGGAGCAGGGCCTTGGCCTGCACGTCCATGCCGGGATTGTCCAGTCCCATCTCCTTGGCGAACCGGGCCAGGAAATATTCCGCCAGCAGGGTCAGGTCTTCGGGGCGCTCCTTTAAGGGCGGCAGCCAGATGGTCACCACCTTGAGGCGGTAATAGAGGTCTTCCCGGAACTTCCCGACGGCCAGGGCGGCTTCCAGGTCCCGGTTGGTGGCCGCGATGATGCGCACGTCCACCGGGATAGGCTCCCGGCCGCCCAGGCGTTCGATGCTCTTCTCCTGCAACAGTCTGAGTATCTTGGCCTGGATGCTAAAGGGCATATCGCCGATTTCGTCCAGAAAGACGGTGCCGCCGTGGGCCTGCTCGAATTTGCCCACCCGGCGGTTGACCGCTCCGGTGAAGGCCCCCTTTTCATAACCGAAGAGTTCGGACTCCAGCAGGGTCTCTGGGATGGCCACGCAATTGATGACCAGAAAGGGCTTGGCGGCTCGCAGGCTGTGCTGGTAAATGGCCAGGGCCACCAGCTCCTTGCCGGTGCCGGATTCCCCCCGGATGAGAACGGTGGCGTCGGTGGGGGCCACCCGGCCAATGGCCTTGTAGACCTCTTGCATGGGCTTGCTGCGGCCGATGATGGCCTCCGCCGCCGCGGTGGTCGGCGCCACGTCCAGCTCTACCCGGGAGCGCATGAAGCGCCCGGCTTCCAGGGCCTGGCCGATCAAGGCCAGCATATCCGGAAATTCAGGGGGCTTGAGGACGTATTCAAAGGCTCCCAGCTTGGTGGCCTCGATGGCCGTCTCGGTAGTGCCATAGGCCGTCATGACGATGACCGGCAGCTTGGGCTCCATCTCATGGATGGCCCGGAAGGCCTCCAGGCCGTCCATCCCCGGCAGGCGCACGTCCAAGATCACCAGGTCGGGGGTTTCGGCCTTTACCAGGGCCAGGGCCGCCTCACCGCTGGAGGCGGTCTTCACGTGGTGGCCATCCTCGGTCAAGAGCTTTTCAAAGCTTTGCCGCAACTGCGGGTCGTCGTCCACGATTAAGATTTTCCCCATCCTATCCGTCCTTGAGGGGCAGGGTGATGATGAAGGTTGCCCCCTCCCTGGCAGCGGCTGCCAATTCCAACCGGCCGCCGTGGTCTTCGATGATCCGGGTGGCGATGCTCAAGCCCAGGCCGGTGCCCTCCTCCTTGGTGCTGAAAAATGGCTGAAAGACCCGGGGCCGGATGGATTCGGCGATGCCCGGGCCGGTATCATTCACCCTGATGACCACCGCCTGCCCCGAGGGCGGAGACAGCCGGGCCTCCTCCTGGATGGTGATAACCCCGCCATTCACCATGACCTCGCAGGCATTGACCAGCAGGTTGGCCAGGACTTCCTTGAGCTGGTCCGGATCACCCAGGATCTCCGGCAGTCTTTGGGACCGCAGCAACTTCACCTCCACCCCGTATGATTCCAGACGATGGCGCAGCAGTTGCAGGGCTCCGTCCACCACGTCGGAGGGACCGATGTTTTGCATCTTCAGCTTGGGTGGCCGGGAAAATTCCAGAAAATTCCGGACAATGGCGTCCAGGCGGCGGATCTCTTCGGTGATCACCCCGAAATCCTCCCGCTGGGACGAGGTCATGTTTAGGGAGCGCTTCAGGGAAAAGAGGCGCATGTTTACCGAGGTCAAAGGGTTGCGGATGCTGTGGGCCACCCCGGCGGCCAGTTTGCCCACCATGGCCCATTTCCCCGTTTGCAGCAGATGCTCCTGGCTGCGTTCCAGTTCGCTCTGGGCCTGGTCCACGTTCTCGATGAGGCTGTGCACCCGGCGGCTCAGGGCTTTGACTTCATCCAGGCCCGGCTTCTCGCGACCGCGGGGCCCGGTCTCCAGGGCCAGCCGGCGAATGGGCTCCAAAATCTGCTTGAGCAGGATATAGGCCAGCAAAATTCCCAAGGCCGCCACCCCTGGCAAGACCGCCAGGGCAAAGGCATTGATAAACCTGGCCTGGGCCTGACTCTCCAGGCGCACCCGGGAAATGGCATACTCGTGCATCAGCTTATAGCGTTCACACAGTTGCAAGAGGGCGACAAACTGGCGGCGCACCTCCCAGTGCAACCTGGCCCCGGCTTCCCGCTGCCCCCGCCCGTACAAGTCGATCACCTGCTGCCGGGATTTGACATAGGCGCCATAGTCGGTATCAATCTGCCGGATAAGCTCCGCCATTGGCTCCGTATAGGCGGATTTCCTGGCCTTTTGCAGCCATTCGACAAAGTTCTGCTGGTGCTGCTCCATCTGCTTGAGCCAGTCGGGGTTGCCGTCCAGAAAATAATAAGTGAGAAAACCCTTTTGACTCAGCAGGGAGGCGGTCAGTTCCTCCGCCGCCTGAAAGGAGGCGACGTTCTGGTCGATGAGGGAGACCAGGAGGGCGTCCATGGCGTGCGTGTGCCAGAGGGTGACCAGGCCGCCCCCCAGGGTGGCGCCGACCAGGGCAGTCAACAACAAGAAGATGCGGGCCCGCAGACTGAGCCGTTTCCACATAACCTTACCTGATAAGTCTAATTCCGGCTCGCATACCAAGGAAAGTGGCGCCTTCCCCCGGAAACCGTTATTGCAGTCCTTAATCGGGTTTAAGTTCCGTGATCGCGACCATAAACCCTGGCCTGATCTCCTGGTCTGCGGTCAGCACGGCGACGGCGTCCCGGGCGGCCGCGGCCGCCACCCGGGCCAGGCCCACCGCCTGACCCTGGGGGTTATAAACCGGCAGCTCCTGACCAGGGCGGACTCCGTGTTCCGTTCCCAGGCAGAAATGGATCTCGAAGTCTCCTTCCTTCCTGATGACCCGGTAGATCTCGGCCCTGCCACCCTGGGCCCACAGCCGGTCCAGCCTCAGAGAAAGGCAGAAGACCGTCCCGAAGGTGAGCAGGATGCCCGGCAGGCAAAGCGCCGCCACCCCCCAGGGAGAGAGGCCGGTGTACCGCCGCACCAGCGACTTGGAGCTGCGTCGCAGGCTGACAGGGTCGGCAAAGACCACGATGCGGAAGGCCGGGGTCGCCCGGGACGTAGCGCTCCGCCGCGGCGCCACCGTCAGGTGGTATTCTCCCGGGTGGATGCGGGAACTGGCGGTAATTCCCCCCCGCCACATGTCGCCCCCCAAGAAATAGCCCTTATGCACCGCGGCAAAGGTGAGCGTCAGGTCGTTGGACTCGCTCAAATAAGTCAATTCCTGGACCCCTCGAACTTCTTCTCCCAGCGGCCCGTTGATTTCCGCGGTCATGCCCGGCAGCAGTTTGATGAGGCTGGCCGGCTCCCAGACCCGGCTGAGGAGGCCGTCCAGTAAGGCCATTACGGCCAGGAAGCACAATCCGGCGCCGACCCAGCCGACCAACTGGCGCCAGCGCCACGCCTGGATCTTTTTGTCAGGGTCCATGCGGCCCAATCCCGCTGCCGAAACTAACCGGCGGAAAATCCCAACGAGCCTAATGGTTTATTTTACCACAAAAATAAGAGAATCGCCCCGGGCTTATGGGATTTCCCCGAGGCGATTCCCTTAAATTCCGAGGCGGGCCAATTATCCCTTGAAGATGTCGGTCTTGGTGACGTTCATGAACCTCAAGGCCTGGCCCGGCTGCTTATAGTAGACCCGGACTTCGTCGCCGGCGTCCCAGGTGTTATCCGGCTCGCCCAGGTATTCATCGGGCACCGAGAAGGTGGTCAGGATCTTTTGCCTCCCGGAATAGATGGTTATGGCCTTTTTGGCCTTGTCCACCTGGGGGAATTTCTTTCCTGCCACCAGGGGGTCGTCTTTGGCCACGTTTTCCTTCTGGTCGATGAGGGTATAGGCGATCTTCTTGAAGCCCTGGGTGGCTGCATCGAAAATGACGATCTCCTTGGCCTTGGTGTCCAGCTTCATCCGCAGGCCCACCTTGGGATCCCCTCCCCGCTCGCTGGGCTCCTTGGGCAGCGCAAAGGTGAGCGGGACGCCGCTGTAGTCCGGATTGGCCGCATCGCCCTTGACTTCCCGGATGAAGGTGACCGTCCCCTTGTCCTTGTCAAAGGCAATCACCCTCCCCTGCTCCACCTTGCCCATATCCCCGCAGCCCCAGGCCAGGACCATCGGCATGATAAGCAGTATAATCAGCCAGTTAAGTCTTTTAGCCATAATCTCTCTCCTCTTCCCCGGATCTGGATCAGCCGCCGTCTATGGAAACCTGGGCGCCGGACTTCTTGGCGGCGAGCTCCCTTCTGGCCCCGGCTATCATGCGCACAAAGATGTAGATGGACATGGCGCTCACCAGGCCCAGGATGAGGACCGTGGCGGCGCCATTAAAGAGACCTCCATAGGCGGGAATGCCCTTGGCCAGCATCTTCAGGATGATGGACAGGGCGCAGCCGATGACGCACAGGCCGAAGGCGATGCGGATGCCGTAGCCCTTGATGTACTTGGTGGCCACCGTGCCGACCTGGGCCCCCACCGCCGCCCCCACCAACATGATCATGGCCGCCATCAATTCGACCCGGCCTTTATAGGAATAGGTGGCGGTGCCGTACAGGCCGGACATCATCACCTCAAAGAGGTCGGTGCCCACCGCCACGTGGGTGGGGCAGCCTATGAAGTAGATCAGGGCCGGCATGCGGATCAGGCCGCCGCCGATGCCCAGGATGCCGGCCAGCCAGCCGGTGAAGAAGCTGACGAAAATAGGCAGCCAGGCGGAGCAATAGATCTGGGCCGTTTTAAAATGGACCATGGGCGGGATCTTGATCTTGTGCAGGGTCTTATGCCACTCCAGGCCGGTGGCCAGTTTGTCAAATTCTTTGCCGGCCGCCAGGGCCTCCCGCTCCTTGCGCTTCTTCTTGGCCACGTCGGCAAAGACCATCCAGGCGATCAGGGCCAGGAGGACGAGATAGAGATAGCGCACTACTATGTCCACCTCGCCAATGCGCTCCAGCCACATGATCATCTGGGCCCCGATTTCGAAGCCAACGATGGTGCCCCCCAGCATGATGAAGCCCAACCGGTAATCCACGTTGCCAAATTTGCCGTGGCGCATGGTGGAGATGAGGGACTTGCCCGCCATATGGGCGATGTCAGTGCCGATGGCAAAGGCCATGGGGAAGCCCAGGATATTCAGGCCCGGCGTCACCATCCAGGCGCCGCCCATGCCGAAGAACCCGCCGAGGATGCCCACCCCTATCCCAAGAATGATAAGACCCGGCCAAAGTATCTTGATCCCCGCAATGGGCATGAGAATATACAGCCAGTCCATAAATTAACCTCCTCCACCTACAGGTTCAGTGTTCCGCCAGTTCCCGGGACTTCAGGTCCAAACCGATCCAGCTCATGACGATGTCGGCTATAATCCCGAAGCACAGGCCGACCACCGGGATGATGACCACCGTGAGCAGGGTGAAATAGAGATGGCTTTCGTTGTAAAGGTTGGCCCACCAGGCCTCCCACCCGGTGAGCTTCCGGGTATCGGCCACCAGGACCAGGTAGTCGGCCGCCGGCCCGGCGGCCGCGGCGATTCCCGGTAGCAGCAGGCCCACCAGTAGCCCCAAACCAATGATCTTGGCCCAGAGTCTAGACATCTTCGAAAACCTCCTTTTAGACGAGTTCCATTAGCGGACAATAGTTACTTCACAAGGGGCATGGGCCACCACCTTGGCGGCGGTGCTGCCCATCAGGACCCGTTCCAGGGCGTTCATGCCGGTCGAGCCCATGATGATCCGGTCAAACTTGCCATCCTGGGCCTTACGGATGATAAGATTGGCCGGCACCAGGCCGGTGGCCAGCACCGTCTCCACCTGGATGCCCTTGGCGTCGAACGCCGCCTTGGCTTTGTTCAAGGCGCCCCGGGCCTCAGCCTCCAATTTATCACTCACAAAGGGCGGCATTTCATCGAAGTCCCCCCGCTCGTAATAGCCCACTGACATTAAGGTCACCTGCGCCCCTTGTTTCTCGGCAAGTTCCAGGGCCCGGGCCACCGCCTTCATGGCGTGCTCCGAGCCGTCCGTCGCCACCAATACTTTCATAAGAGTCCTCCTCGGCACCCAGGCGAATTATGGGGACGAACCTTATCCCGCTTCGGCGGCCAGAGACTGAAGACGGCCGCTTTAATTCGGCAATACCCTTGCCCCGCCGTCCGGCAAGGTCGCAGGAGAATTTTTTCCTCCAAACCGTCCTTCCCCCAAAACCGGGCAGGGCAACGCCCAATCCCCCACTGAAAAAATAAGCAACGCCTGTGCCAGAAAGGGATAAATTACAAAGATAGCCTAATCATTGGATATTTTAGGAACTTCTGTCTCCAGAATGGAGATGCTCCGCGCCCCGGGGCCGTGGTTCTGTCAGGAATTTTTACAGATTGTAAAAGCCGACTGCCCAGAAAGTGGGCTGCCGATGGAGCCCCGGGAAGAAAATCATGCTGTCCCGGGGACTGACAATCTGGTATATTTCTTGATAGGAGGGATCTCAAGATTATCCATGTTAGAGACCCTCAATCTCTTCAGAAACCTCTACCGCAAGTTTAAACCTCACCGGGGCAGATTCTCCCGGGACAACGTTGCCGCGGCCTTTCGCTTCCGCTATTCCTGCTTCAAAGACTTACTGGATTCTAACACCCAACTATTGAATATCATTGCCGATATGGAGGAAAAACTTCAGGGCCGCCAGATCTTCGGCATGTTCTACGTCCGCTCCCAAGCGGCCCGGGCGGCCTTCCACGCCTTCCGGATGATCAAAAATCTGGATGTTTTATCCGGCCGTGTTTATGCCCCGCTTTATGAGGTATTGGAGAAGATCAATTCTCAGATAAAGGAATCCCTGGGGGAGGAAAAGGTAATCCCGGAGAGCGGCTATATCTTGTTCTATTCCAAAGTTACCAAGGAGATGGTGGATTGGGTGGGGGGCAAGAGCGCCAGTTTAGGGGAAGTGCTGAACCGGGTAAACCTCCCCATCCCGGGGGGCTTCGCCATCACCACCCGGGCCTGCGAGGCCTTCCTGACCCATAACGACCTGGCGGCGGAAATCAACAAGCGCAAGATGGAGTTGGATCCCCAGGAACCGCAAACCTATGAGCGGGTCAGCGATGAAATCCAGCAACTGATCCTCCAGGCCCAGATGCTCCCGGCCCTGGAAGTTGCGATTTTCGAAGCTTTCGAGCAACTGGCCGCCCGCTCCGGTGGTCCGGAATCGTTGCGGGTCTCCATGCGTTCCAGCGCCATCGGCGAAGATAGCGATCTCTCCTTTGCCGGCCAATATCTCAGCCTCTTGAACGTCTCCAAGGGGCAGCTTCTCCAGGCCTATAAAGAGGTAGTGGCCAGCCTCTATACCCCCCAGGCCATCTCTTATCGCCTCAACAAAGGGATCAGAGGCGAAGATACCGCCATGAGCGTCGCCTGTCTGGAGATGGTGGAGTCAGTGGCCAGCGGGGTGATGTATTCCCACCATCCCTTTAACCCCCTGGAGGACCAGGTGCTCATCTCCGCGGTTTGGGGCCTGGGGCCTTATGCCGTGGAAGGGGTCATCATCCCGGATACTTACCAGGTGGCCAAAGACGACCTGAACATTCTCAAGTCGGAGATTTCCCGTAAGAGCGTGCAACTGGTAAGCAACCCCGAAGGAGGTCTAAAAAAGATCCCGGTGCCTCCGGAGATTCAGGATAAGCCCTGTCTCACTCCGGAACAGGTCAAAATCCTGGCCTGCTATGCCCTGAAACTGGAAGAACATTACCGGGCCCCCCAGGACGTGGAATGGGCCCTGGACCGACAAGGCCACCTGTTGGTCCTGCAAAGCAGACCCTTGCAGGTCCTGGCCTCATCGGCCGGCGACTTTATCACCGCTCCGCCGGTGGCTGGCTACCCGTTGCTGCTGGAAGGCGCCGCCGTGGCCTTTCCCGGGGTGGGCTGCGGGCCGGCCTTTCTGGTCCGGGAGGATAAAGACCTGGTGCGCGTTCCCGAGGGCGCGGTGCTGGTGGCCAAACATTCTTCCCCCAAATTTGTGGTGGCCATGCCCAAGGCCCAGGCCATCGTCACTGATTATGGTAGTATTTCCGGTCACATGGCCTCACTGGCCCGGGAATTTTCCGTCCCCACCCTCCTGGCCGCCAAATCGGCCACCACGGCCATTGCCGAAGGCATGGAAATCACCGTGGATGCTTACGCAGGCCGGGTTTACCAGGGGCGGGTGCCGGAGTTGCTGGCCCGGCGGCAGGTCAGGGAGCCGCATATGCGAGGCACCCCGGTATACCAGATTCTAAGGGAGTTGTCCGAGTTAATCATCCCCTTGAACCTGGTGGACCCAAAATCTCCTAACTTCACCCCCGCGGGTTGCCGTACCCTCCACGACCTGGGAAGGCTGGTGCACGAACTCTCCTACACCGAGATGTTCAAAATTAGCGACCTGGTCTCCGATGGCCAGGGGGGCGCCTTGAAGCTGGAGGCCCCCGTTCCCCTGGATCTCTATCTCATCGATCTGGATGGGGGCCTCATCGGGGTTAAGGCGGGGGCCCACCAGGTGGTCATCGACCAGATCGCCTCCATTCCTTTAAGAGCCCTCCTGAGGGGGTTTATGCACCCGGACTTGCAGGCCAGGGGCCCCCGACCCATTCAAATTTCCGGCTTGCTCTCGGTCATGCGGGAACAGATGCTGGCCGCCCCCAATATTGAAGAAAGGTTCGGCGACCGGAGCTATGCCATCATCTCCGACAAGTACCTCAATTTCTCCTCCCGGGTGGGGTACCACTACAGCGTCCTGGATACTTACTGCGGCCAGACGGTGAACAAAAATTACCTCACCTTTTTCTTCAAGGGCGGGGCCGCCGACGACCTGCGGCGCCACCGCCGGGTGCGGGCCATCGCCTTGGTCCTCCTGGACCTGGACTTTTCCGTGAAGGTCGTCGGCGACCGGGTGGACGCCCGTTTGCAAAAATACGAGAGCCAAGCCCTGGAGGAAAAGCTGGACCTCCTGGGCCGCCTGCTACAGTACACCCGGCAGATGGACATGCTCATGACCACCGAAGCCAGCATCGAGCTGGTAGCCCACAATTTTCTGGAAGGCAATTACACCCTGGATCTGGGTGCAGTGGTGGATTCCCCAGCCGCGAAGTGAAAAACTTAAAGAATATTTGAGGATTTAAGCAGGATGAAATCTCAAACCGACAACTACCGGGAATGCTCCCTGAAGATTCACGGCATGATCTGCGCCAAATGCGGCCGGGAATTCACCCAGAAAAACCGGCATCTCCTGACGGTGCACCACAAGGATGGCAATCCCGGGAATAATCCCAGGGATGGCTCCAATTGGGAGAATCTCTGCGTCTACTGCCACGAGGATGAGCACAGCCGAAAACTGCTGGGTGACTATCTCAGCGGGAAATGAAGGCGCTGCCTTTCGTAAAACTAAGCTCCCTCCTGGCCGCGGCCCTCGATCTTTTTTCCCGGTCCAGCTTCTTTTCCTAGGCCGCCTCGATCTTCAACAGCAAAGGCCAGCCGTTCCTCCGGGACCCGGTCGAGATCATGGGGGGAAAACCCAAGTCCATTCAGCTTCAGCCTAATGAGAGCCCCGGCCTTCCTGGGTCAGCTTTCTTTCATAGGCCTGGCGCACCTTTTCCAGCAACTCATCCAGGGCTATCGGCTTCATGAGGTAATCGAAGGCCCCCAGTTGCATCCCCTGGATCCCCGACTCCACCGAGGCGTGGCCGGTGAGCATGATGACTTCCGTCAGGGGCTTCTTCTTTTTGATTTCCTTGAGGGTCTCGATGCCGTCCATCCCCGGCATCTTGACGTCCAGGATGATGACGTCTGGATTGCGGCTGTCCAGGGCTTCCAGGGCCAGATAGCCGCTCTCCACCCCGCTCACCTCGATATTGCGGGCCCGGAGCCTCTTGACAATGGTTTCCAAAAAATCCAATTCATCATCCACGATCAAAACCTGGAACTTTTCCATAACGCCCCCCTTTCGGCTTATCTGACCGGCAAATATATAGTGAAGGTAGTGCCCTTGCCTTCCTC
>Ga0208937_1000817_pt1 | contig 17774 bp, 21 predicted proteins | sample June2015DPH_11_5_FD_184705 | JGI IMG/M metagenome (GOLD analysis project Ga0208937, IMG submission 184705) | Peatland microbial communities from SPRUCE experiment site at the Marcell Experimental Forest, Minnesota, USA - June2015DPH_11_40... | ecosystem: Environmental > Terrestrial > Soil >...
GTGGCTCCGCCCCGGTCGTAGGCCGCCAATAATTTCCGGCGCAAATCGTCATCGTAGGCTCTCGCCATCTATGCTTCGCCGCAGAGTCTCGCCTCATTCACTCTACACCATTTCAGAAAACGCTCTAAACCACACGCAATTTTCGATTTCCGGTAGTGCAGGCCCTAGGTCTGAGTCTCGATATCCCAGTCTTGAGACTACATACCATAACTTTTCCCCGTGCATGAGAGAGGTCCAGTCATTTGGCCCGTCATTGATCGCCACTGTCAGCTGTATCGAATACGTCTTGTCAACTCCGGGATTCCAGTCGGTATCACAATTCAACTGCCCCTTCCCGCCTTCCTGCCACTCAGGACGCTGAGCGAAAAGCTGATTTTCCGCCACCGATCCGCTCAGCCAGGGGCTAGTGATGATAGCCCCCCTCAGGAGGGTACATGGCACAATTGGTTTACTTCCAACGTTTCGCACTGTAACCATTGCCTCGGAATGGACTAGAGCAGCCCACAGTTGTACGTTCACAATGGCCAAATGTGCGTGATCATAGTATGGCGTTGTCTGCTGCTTTGGCTGGCGTGGCTGTTTGTCCTCCGCGTTGGGTGGAGTCTTTTTTTCTTCTTCAACGGTGGCGGCCTTAGCGGGCTGGGGCGCACGGCTCGGCGGCTTGGCTCTAACGGATTCCAACGAAATTTGCTGCGGAACCTTAGAGGAAACTGGTACCCACTCGTCATATGGCTCATATCCAGGCTTCTCTACGCGGATTCGAACAGTATTACCTTCCTCGACGCCTTGTACAAAGGTGATGATGAACTTGCCCTTGCTGTCGGTCGTTTCGTCCGATATTGCCTTGTTTCCAATGATGGTGACCCGCGCGCCCTTTAGTGGTTGGCGGGATTCTTTGTCTGTCACGGAGCCAGACATGGTCAAGTTCTTCGCTTGGGCCCCGCACAGTTCTGAGAGCGCCACTGAGACGAGGAACGCGATGCTGATAAACTGCTTCATTGTCTTCGCAGTTGCAGAACTAGGTTGTCTGCCGGAGGTTCGACGCTAGTGTCAAGAGGCTGGAACCCGCTTTTGCTGACGTGAAGGCGAAGGCGCTTGGGTGCATCAGGTGGTAGATCTATTCTGAAGTTGCCGGAGTCCTCCGTTACACACTGTTCTGTCCGCCCCGCAAGCGTTATCGAAGCCTGCCCGATTCCCTGATTTGTGTCCCGATCCACAACGATTCCCGAGATGTTTGGTTGACCTGCCTGGGCTTGGGCGCCGGGTCTGTCCAATCCAACTAACCTGCGGAATTCCGGCACTACAAGCCATGCAGCTATCGCTGCTAGGACAACAAATCCCAGTGCGATGACAGCAAGCCTGTAGTCTTTACTCCATTTCATCTGGGCTTAGAGTAGCACGACAAGCGGCGAGCAGGCTTCAAGGCACCCCCGGATGCCCGCCAACGATGTTGACCGTGCCCACACCCGCCCCTTGCAAAGAACGCAAGGAGCGGGGCACCCCAGGTTCCCTTAGGCCGGGGCACCCCCCGCTTTCGCTGGTTTATACTGAACCAATGTCGGGGTCCGGCGACAAGACGTTTTACCTGGAGACCTTTGGGTGCCAGATGAATGCGCACGACTCCGAAAAGGTGGTCGGGACGCTGGTGCGGCAGGGGTATCGGCAGGTTCCGACGGTCGAAGAGGCGGGGCTCATCCTGTATAACACCTGCTCGATCCGCGACAAGGCGGAGCAGAAGGTCTTTAACCGGCTGGCGGATTACAAGAAGTTTCGGGCGCAGGGGAAACAGTTTGGCGTCCTGGGGTGCGTGGCGCAGCAGGAGGGCAAGAGGATCTTCGAACGCGCGCCTTATGTTTCTTTGGTCTGCGGGTCGGCTTCGTACCGCAATCTTCCGCAGATGCTGGTGCAGTTGGAGACCGGGGGCGAGCGCGTTACCGGGCTCGACGATCGCGCCACCGACAAGTGTTTTGAGACCGAGTACACGGCGCGCGCGACTCCGCATCGCGGGTACATTACGATCATCGAGGGATGCGACAAGTTCTGCGCCTACTGCGTGGTGCCCTATACGCGTGGCAAGGAGCGGAGCCGGACTTCCTCGTCTGTTCTGGAAGAAGCGCGGCAACTGGCCGACCTTGGCTATACAGAGATTCAACTCCTCGGGCAAAACGTGAACTCTTACCGCGATCCCGATGAAAAGACAAGCTTTGCCGAGCTGCTGGTGGCGGTCGCTTCGGTCGCGGGAATTCGGCGGGTGCGGTTTACTACTTCTCACCCACGCGATTTCGGACGCGATATTGTGGACGCGATCGACGCCGTGCCTGCGCTCTGCGACCACGTGCATCTGCCCGTCCAGAGCGGTTCGACGCGCGTGCTTGACGCCATGCAACGGCTCCACACGCGGGACGAGTACCTGGAGCGCATCGCGTGGATCAAGGCGGCGCGGCGGGATATATCGATCACCAGCGATATGATGGTGGGATTCCCGGGCGAGACGGAACGAGAATTTGAAGAGACGCTGAGTTTGCTGGACGAAGTTGGATATGACAGCGTCTTTACGTTCAAGTATTCTCCGCGGCCGAACACGCCGGCGTTGCGGCTGGATGACGCGATCCCGGATGCGGAGAACGTGCGCCGTCTGGCTGTGTTGAACGACAAGCAAAAGCAGATTGGGGCGCATCGCAATCGGCGGCACGTTGGGCAAGCGATCGAGGTCATGGTGGAAGGGAAGAATCCGGTGCGCGGACAGTGGATCGGCCGGACGTCGCAGATTAAGGTGATGAACTTTACCGTTCCTGAAGGCGTTGAACTTACAACTGGGAGCTACGTGCGGGTGCGCGTCACGGGGAGTTTTCCGAACAGCTTGGTGGGAGAATTGGTGAACGCATCGGGTGATTCGAACTTGTTTCATAAACCGGTTTCAGAGGAGACAAGCGATTCCCTCAGGGGCTAAAGCCCCGTGTTGATGCGGCTCGTAGCGGCCCGGCTGAAGCCGGGCCCTTTCAAGGATCATTATGGAAGTTGAAATGAAAATTCGCGGACTGATGATGGATCCGGTTTCGAACATGCCGATTGTGCTGCTCAAGGATGTTGGGAGCGACACGGTGCTTCCCATTTGGGTGGGTGTGTACGAAGCCAATGCCATCGCGCTTGAAATCGAAAAGGTCAACACGCCGCGGCCGATGACCCACGACTTGATCAAGAACGTTCTCACCGGCCTCGATGCGCTGGTTCACAAAGTGGTGGTCAGCGAATTGAAAGACGACACTTTCTACGCTGTGATCTGGTTGGAAAGGGAAGGCCAGGTGGTGAGCATCGACTCCCGACCGTCAGACGCGCTGGCGCTGGCGCTGCGCGTGGATTGCCCCATCTTTGTTGAGGACGAGGTTCTGAAGAACTCGAAGCAGGCCGCCAATTCCGTTCCCGCGGTTACCAGCGAGGAACTCCGCAAGTGGCTGGAGGATCTCGGCGATGATGACCTCGGCAAGTACAAGATGTAGGCAAAGACAGTTCTCAGTTGTCAGCTCTCAGTTGTCAGTTTTGAGAGCATGACCAAGTCGCTTGTTGCAGTTCGTATGAGTCGGCCTTTCAAATTACGAAATTGCAAATCACAAATCAGCAATTACAAATTCCTCCCATGGCCGATTCCGCCGAACAGCTCCAGCGCCTTTATCTTGCGGGATTCGAACTTCGGACTTTCGAACGCTATCCCAAGTGCATTGGCGTGATGCGCGAGAGCTGCGTCGCCTTGCTCGTGCCGGGCGTTGACGGCTTACAGATCCTAGGCGCGCCCGGATGGCGGATGGGCGAAGTGATGGGCGTAATCACCGAAAGGGAAGGACGCAAAATCTTTCAGGCGAAGAGCGAAGTTGTGGAGGCCACGCCGGAGCGGCTGGCAATGTTGCAGAAGTTCCGCGACGATGTTGCACAGCTGCTCAAAGCCTAGAGCGAATCTGGAGTTGCTGAATTCAGTGACTTCAGAAGTATCAGATATGAATGTGGAAAGGGAAGCGAAGTATGGATTCTGGGCGAGAGGGCAGCAATCCGGCTGAGGTAAGAACAAGTGTAGTGACCGGAGCATTTGGGTTCAGTGGCCAGCAAATCGCGAAGAGGCTACTCCTTCGCGGCGAGAAGGTCCGAACGCTAACGAATCATCCTCAGCCCGGGTCACCGCTCTTTGGACGAGTTCAAGTCTCTCCGCTTGACTTTGATAACGCTGAACAACTGACTGAATCGATGAGAGGCGCGAGCGTCCTTTACAACACCTATTGGGTGCGGTTCTCCTATGGCGGCGTCAGCCACGAACGCGCGGTAGACAACACGAAGGCTCTGATTCACGCCGCCGAAGCGGCAGAAGTGAAGAGGATCGTTCATGTGAGCATTACAAATCCGTCGATAGATTCTCCGCTGCCGTATTTCAAAGGTAAGGCCGAATTGGAGCAGGCGCTTCAATCGTCCTCGCTGTCTTATGCAATTCTGCGGGCCGCCGTGCTGTTCGGCGAGGGCGACATTCTCATCAACAACATTGCCTTTATGTTGAAGCGATTTCCGCTGTTGGCCATCCCAGGAAGCGGTGAATACCACCAGAAGACGAAATCAAAGGGCTTATGGGTGATCTCCTGGTCTCCCATAGGCCGCCAACAGCGCGGACGAGGTTGGAAAGCTGGATCAAGTCCCATGCCGGGACGATAGGGAACTCCTATGCATCTGAACTCGCGCGCCACTATGTTTCCGGAGACTCAGGGAAGAGTTCGTGCTCAGCGTGCAGTATTGCTGCCTTTACATAATACCTCTTATCGGACATTATGCATCCGGCGGCCGCCTCACGCACACTCGACCACGTACACAGCCCAAGGGGCAATCCGCAACTCGCTCACCCACCAATACGGCTCGTCTTCCCGCGCCAACGGCTCGTATTTCTGTAGCAGCCGCAGATGGGCTTCTTCGAAGACTTCGCGGTAGGACTCGTCTGTAAACACAATGTCTTCGACCGGGCGCGGATCGGCGTGATCCGTGACAATGATGCGCACTTTTTCCCCCGACTTCGCCAGTTGGTTCTCGGGAAAGTCTTTCGTCGAAAACGACGCCCATTCGTGGGTGTAAATTTCCGGACGGGAGACGATCAGCACCAGCCTTCCCTCCCGGTTGAGGAGCTGGCCCAGGTCGCGCAGGACTCGCACTTTGTTGTCGTTATTCTTGCCCCCGATGTTGTCGAAGGTGAAGGCGGCAAGCACTAGATCGTAAGTTCCGGACTGAAACGAGCTTAAGTCGTCGCTGCCAATCAGGCGGTAGTCGCCGGAGGGGTCCAGTTCGCGCGCCTTGCGGATCATATCCTCGGCGATATCGACTCCCGTGACCTCGAAGCCGAGTTGGCGCAGGAAGCGCGTAGATCGTCCGGTGCCGCAACCGAAGTCGATACTTTTGCGACCGCGAACATGCGCGCCGAGGATCGCCGGGATGTCTCGATACGCTAAGTGGTAGGTGTTCTTGAACTCCAACGTGGCGTAGGCTTCGGCGCGGGCGCCATCTTCATAACAGTTGGCGAAGGTCAAGGGTTCTACTCCCGGCGAGGACGCAACTGGTCCTCCTGCGCCAGAGTATACTGCCCATCGCACTCTGCGTCTGTGACGTGCGGGTCGGGGTTCTCCGCGGGACCCTTCGACTGCGCTCAGGGCAGGCTCGCGAGACGCCCGTCGCTCCACCGTAATGACTCATCACGCGGGAAACACGATTTTCGGGTGAAAAAGCGTCCCTGCGATTCTGGTGGCGATTGCGATCAGATCGCGTTGGCCGTAGAAGACTTTTACCTGTGGAGCACGCGACATTTCCGGCAGATTGACGGCGCGGCCACTGCGGATAAGGGCGGCGCTTTCTTCATTGGCGGTGACGCTCGGCAACTGCGGCACCAACTTTCTGGGATGGACAAACAACGACTCGACAGTTCCCTGCTGCATCGCGGCTTCGAGCGCTTCGAGCGAGTGGGCATCTTCGATTGCGAACTCGGCGACGGCGGTGCGGCGCAGGCTGGCCATATGCGCGCCGCAGCCCAGCTTCTGGCCCATCTCGTGGGCCACCGACCGAATGTAGGTGCCCGAGGCCACGCGCGCGCGGAAGGTGGCTTGATCGGCTGTGGTGTCCAGAATTTCGAACTCTTTAATTTCTACTTGCACCGGCTTGAGCGCGACTGCTTTGTGCTTGCGGGCCAGTTTGTAGGCGGGGACTCCGGCAATTTTCTTGGCGGAAAACGGCGGCGGCATCTGCTCGATGGTGCCGCGAAACTGCGCCGCCAGGGCGCGCACTTCATCGCCACTGATGTGCACGTCTTGCAGCGGCGTGGTGGGCTCGCCATCGGCGTCGTAGGTGTCGGTCGAGAAGGCGAAGCGAATCACGCCTTCGTAGGTCTTCTCGGAATGGACGTAGAACTGGGCCAGGCGCGTGAGGTTGCCGAGCACAAGCGGCAGGACTCCGGTGGCCGATGGGTCAAGGGTTCCGAGATGGCCGACCGAGCGCTGACCGAGAATTCGGCGCACGCGATTGACCACGTCGTGCGACGTCAGCCCGGGCGGTTTATCGATGACTACGACACCGTTCATGGAATTTTGTAATTTGGTAACTTGTAATTTGGCAATTTGCGGACGGCGGCGCCGGGCGGTGTTTATGATCCCCGCTCAAATTACCAAATTACAGATTACACAATTACCAATTCTCTATGATTCCTCTTCGTGACGATCAACCCATTTTCTCGACGCCGTTCGTCAACTACTTTCTGATCGTCCTGAATGTGCTGGTCTTTCTCTGCGAGCTCTGGGTGGGGATGCAGAGCCATCGGGCGCTGAATGCAGTAATGGTCGAGTTTGGCGTGGTCCCTCACCACACGCTCGCCGTGCTCACCGGACACTCTTACGCCCCGGTGGCTACGGCCATCCTGCCATTGTTCACCTCGATGTTTCTGCACGCTTCATTCTTACACGTGGCCGGGAACATGCTCTTCCTGTGGATCTTCGGCGACAACATCGAAGACTACCTTGGACACTTCACGTATCTGGTGTTTTACCTGGCCAGCGGGCTGGCTGCCGGGGCCACGCACATTCTGCTGAACCAGGGCTCGCGCGTGCCGAGTGTTGGGGCGAGTGGCGCGATTGCGGGCGTGATGGGCGCGTACTTCATTCTGTATCCGCGGGCGCGCGTGCTGATCTGGTTCCCGCCGATATTTCTGTTTCACGTTCCGGCATGGCTGATGCTTGGCTACTGGTTCGTGGGAAATTTTCTGAGCGGCACTGCTACCGCGATCGCCGAAACCAGCCAGACTTCGGGCGGGATCGCTTTCTGGGCGCATGTTGGAGGCTTTGTCGCGGGCGTGGTCATGATTAACGTATTCAGCGAACGGCCGCACCGATACCGGTATGGGACGTGGTAGAGAGCTATCAGCTCTCAGCTGTCAGCGGCGCGGGTCTGGCGCGGGACCTGGAGGCAGAATCTCCACGTCTCTGGAACTGGCCTTCACCTGCTGGCCGGTGACGAACCATACGGCGGCGGTCCAAGTGGGAAAAAGGTCTGCGCCGGGAATGAGTTTGGCGGCGACCGTCGGCAGGAGAGCCCAGTGCCATCCGAGAAGACGAATCATGACGAAGGCCACGATCAGGTCGAGCAGCGAGTCTGCGGGCGACATGGCTCCCTCGACGAAGAATGGAAACGCGGCGATCTGGAGGACATCGGCGACGATGGCTACGGCCCACGCCAGGCGGTGCTCCGGCTCTTTTAGCGATTTGAAGTAATCGAGAAATGACATTGTGTTTTCTCGGTGGTTGGTCGCGGGGCTTCAGTCGTTCGTCGTTAGTCGTTGGCCGCTAGCAAACGACATTGCACGGACCATGACGAAACCTACGCTTCCTTTGATGCCCAATCAAGCGCCCGCGTCGCCGCTACACGGCACTTTCTCTACAGCGTCCCGCTCGAGGGCATCACCACGATTTTTTCCACGGTCGTGTTTTCGGGCAAGAGCAGCGCGTTGACCACCGTACGGGCGACGGTTTCGCCGGACATCATTTTACGCCTTGGCGCTTTCGGCCACAGCACGTCCCAGATTGCGGTGTCGGTTGCGCCGGGCATGAGCGCAATGACGCGAATGCCCTTCGGCCTCAACTCTTCGCGCAAGGTGTCGGTGAAACCGAGGGCGCCATGTTTCGATGCATTGTAAGCTGCCGACCCCGTGAAGACGCGCTCGGCGGCGATTGACAGATTGTTCACGATCGTGCTTCCGCGCTGCATCACGGCGAGCGCCGCCTGCGTCACGAGGAACAGGCCGTTGAGGTTGGTGTCGATTACTTCCATCCAGGTGGGATAGGGCAACTCGCCGACGGCGAGATCGGGATGCCCAATGCCGGCGTTGTTGATGACGATATCGAGCGGCTTGTGCAATCCGCGAACGAGCGCGAAAAGATAGTCAACCGAGTCGGGGTTGCGGACGTCGCAGGACTGCGCCAGCACGTGAACTTTGAATTTCTCCGGCTGCAGCTTCTCCAATTCAGCGCGCGCCTTGGCCAAGGCGCGCTCGTCGCGGCCGGTGATGACGAGATTGCATCCTTCGCGCGCCAGCGCGCGGGCGATGGCAAGACCGATGCCGCGATTGGCGCCGGTGACGAGGGCGAGGTGGCCGGAGAGATTCGGTTCGCGCGGTGTGGGTTCGCGAAATTTGAGTTTGCGTTTCGGCATGCGGTATTTTTCAGCTTATTCCAACCGCCGCGAGCTTTCTAGCCTTGAGTTCACAACTCGGCAATAGGGCTATAGAGAACATCCAGCGTCGCTCTGACCGCAGGCAACTGCCGAGCTGCGCTCAGCTTGGACGGGCGAGGGCGCCCGTCCCCACACAGGCAAAGCCTACAAATCAGACGCCATTCGAGCGCTGCCGGATCAGCGAAAGGAATTCGGTTCGCGTTTCTACTTCGTTGCGGAAGCAGCCGAGCATGGACGAAGTTATCGCCGAAGAATGTTGCTTCTCGACGCCACGCATCATCATGCACAGATGCCGGGCCTCGATGACAACACCGACGCCTTGCGGCTCGATCGCGCTCTGGATCGCCTCGGCAATCTGCGTGGTCAGCCGCTCCTGGATCTGCAAGCGGCGCGAGAAGGTTTCGATGAGGCGCGGTATCTTGCTCAGGCCGATGACTTTTCCGTTTGGGATATAAGCCACGTGCACCTTGCCAAAAAACGGCAAAAGGTGGTGCTCGCACAGGCTGAACATTTCGACGTCTTTCACGATCACCATCTCGTCGTAGCCGACCGTGAACAGCGCCTTGCGCAAAAGCGCTTCGGGATCGTCCTTGTAACCTTTGACGAGAAATCGCATGGCCTTTTCGACGCGCTCGGGTGTGCGCGTAAGGCCTTCGCGATTGGGATCTTCGCCGAGGCGGACAAGCATTTCGCGCACTAATTGTTCGTAAGTGGCGCTGGTCAGAGTGTTCGATTCAGTGGTCGATTTCATAGGTTTCCTGGGCGTTAGTCGATGGTCGTTAGTCGTTGGCAAACTGTGTCCGCAAACGACCAGCGACTAACGACTAACGACTATTCTTCTCCGCGGTATTCAAACGAATTCATCATCGTCTCTTCAATGCGTACCTTTTCTAGATGAGCATGGCGGAAGCCGCGCGTCACAATTTCGTAGATCGCGATGCATAGGTTTTCGGTAGTCGGAACCTCTTTCGCGAATTCTCGGAGCAGGTTCAAGTTCTGGTGGTCGTAGCGTTCGAGAATTTCGCTGCGCACGAAGCCATCCAGATCGACAAGATTGCAGACCATGCCGGTCTGTTCATCGACCGGTCCACTGACGGTGATCTCGACCGTGTAATTGTGCCCATGTCCATAGGGATTATTGCACTTGCCGTAGGTCGCGCGGTTTTCTTCCGCCGACAGCTTGTCGCTGTGCAAGCGGTGCGACGCCGAAAACATATACCGCCGGGTCAGGTGCGCCTTCATGCTCCTCCGTGGAAGTCTTTTGCGTGGAAATTCTCGCCGTAGAAATCGACGAACAAGTCGGGCGTTTCGTAAACGCGCACGCGATGCAACTGCGCCGCGTTGAGTTTCGGCGCGAGGCGTTGCCAGATGGCGATGGCTAGGTTCTCGGTCGTCGGGATCTTGGTAAGAAACTCGGGCACTTCCTTGTTCAGGAAACGATGGTCGAACGCGTCGAGCACTTCCCTGCCCATGACGTCCTTCAATTGCTTCAGGTCGACGACGAATCCCGATTTCGGATCGACGGCGCCCTTCACGGTAACTTCCAGGGTGTAGTTGTGCCCGTGGCCGTTGGGATTATTGCACTTGCCGAAGACGCGCTGGTTCTCTTCCGGAGTAAATTCCGGATTGTGATAGAAGTGCGACGCGGAAAATTCAGTTTTGCGTGTGAGATAGACCATAAAGTCAGTTCTTAGCACTTAGCATTTAGCTCTTAGCTCTCAATCCTTGATGCTCAATTCGTGAAATTGTTCTTGCCGCTTGCATTACAGCAGGCGCACTTCCGCTTCGGGCGCCGACACTGTAGGCACGGCCCTTCCACGATACTTGGCCGCTCGCGTGGGCCTTCTTCGAGCGCAGCAGCATATAGGCGAACATCGGCAGACCGCAAGCGATTGCGGTCAGGTTATTCGCAGTTGTAAAATGCGCGGCGCGAATTCGCCGGTATACCAACAACCACGGAGCGGCGAACCCAATCCACACGAAGTGATGGCTGAACGCGCAAGACACGGCGACACCAAGCCCCGACCATGCCATGAACCACGACGACAAACTTAGGAGCGCAAGCCGTTCCGGTTGAGGGAACAACAGCGCCAGATTCTTTGTCCAGCCTTCGCGAAGCTGAGACCAGTTGCGGTACATGCGCGCGCGCACAGCGTCTCCGCCGCAACGAAAATACACGCGCTGTCCGGCATTCTGAAACAGCCGGGCCAGGGCAACGTCCTCAAGGATTTCCGTGGCCACCGCGGCGTGCCCGCCCACGGCGTCGTAGGCGGCGCGGCGGACAAGAATATACTGCCCGTTCGCTGCCACCACTTTCGAACTTTGCTCGCGCACTTTCTCGGGCGGGTAGTGCGCCGCCATTTCCGCGAAGATTACCGGCATCACGGCACGCTCGGCAAAGGTGACAACCACCTGCTCGGGTGAGTACGACAACAAATCAGCCCGTTCTTTCTTCGCTTCGTCCAAAGCCCGCGCCACCGATCCCGGCAAATGCACGGTGTCTGCATCGGTGAACAACAGCCAGTTCGCACGCGCTTCTTCCGCCCCGGCAATGACCGCGTTGTTCTTCCCTGTCCAGTTCTTCCGCGTCGAGTCTTGGGGCAGAAGCTCCGGCGAGATCACCCGCACTCCGGCAAAACTCTGCGCGATCTCGCGCGTGCGGTCGGTGGAACCGTCGTCGACCACGACGATCTCGAAAGCCACGCCGGTTTGGGCGGTCAGCGATTCCAGACATTCGCCGAGGCTGGCCTCTTCGTTCCGGGCCGGAACGATAATGGAAACATCGGGGATCGGGACCTCGGGGATCGGGAACTGGGGCGTCGCGGCTGGAAGTGAACGATCCATCGGATTTTCGCTATTATAGCGGGGTGAGACGAACGCTTCTTGCCACGCCGCTTGTCACGCTACTAGCCATTGGATTGCTGTCGGCCCTGATCGGATGCTACAGCGGCGGCCATCCCGCGCGCATCGGTTCGAATGCCCCGGACTTCACGGTGCAGGATTCCGACCACAAAGTCACGCTCAGCCAGTTTCGCGGGCAGGTGGTGGTACTGAATTTCTGGGCGACTTGGTGTCCGCCGTGCATTGAAGAGACGCCATCGCTGGTTCGTATGCAGGCGCGCCTCAAAGATAAAGGTGTGGTGGTCGTTGCCGTCAGCATCGATGCCGACGACGCTGAGTACCACAGGTTCCTCAAGGACTACGGCGTCAACATGGTCACCGTGCGGGATGAAGCGAGGAAGGCGAGTTCGCTCTACGGCACGTTTGGCTGGCCGGAGAGCTACGTGATCGACCGCAACGGAGTCATCCGCCGCAAGTTTATCGGCGCGGTAGATTGGACTAGCCCGGAAGTGACGGATTATCTGAGCAAGCTTTAGCTTTTCTTCGCATCTTCCATGAATTGTCATCCCGAGCTCCTCCACCCCATCGTGCCAAAAGCGGGCGCTGGGGATCCCGGTTCGCTCGGGATGACAAATTCTAGTGGGACCTAGAGTCTTACCTTCCGCAAGCGCAGCGAGTTTGTAATTACGGACACCGAGCTGAAGCTCATCGCAGCAGCGGCCAGGATTGGGCTTAGCAGCAGCCCGAACGCGGGATACAGCACGCCCGCGGCAATCGGCACTCCGATCGAGTTGTAGAGAAATGCGAAAAACAAGTTCTGCCGGATGTTGCGCATCGTCGCCTGGCTCAGCTTGCGGGCGCGCAGGATTCCTTCAAGGTCTCCTTTAAGCAGCGTGATGCCGCCACTCTCCATCGCGATGTCGGTTCCCGTCCCCATGGCGATTCCGACTTGCGCTTGCGCGAGCGCGGGGGCGTCGTTGATGCCGTCGCCCGCCATGGCAACCACGCGGCCTTCGCTTTGGAGACTCTTGACGATCTCGGCTTTTTGCGCGGGCAGAACTTCGGCTTTGAAGTCTTCGATTCCAAGGCTCCGCGCTATCTCCTGGGCCGTCGTCTGGTTGTCGCCGGTGAGCATGACTAGCCGGATTCCCTGGGCTTTCAGCTCGCGCAGCGCGTTGGCAGAAGATACCCTCGCCGGGTCCGCGACTGCGATCGACCCAGCGTAGCGGTCGTTGACTGCCACAAACATTGAGGTGGATCCGGCGGGCCGAAGGCCTGCAATCGCTTTTTGCTGCCCGAGTGCTCCTACCTGTTTCATCAGAGCGATGTTTCCAACTGCAACGCTCTTCCCTTCCACGGTCCCGCGTACGCCCTGGCCCGGCACGGATTCAAAATTAACAGGCTCGCTCAAACTCAACTTCTCTTCATTCGCCTTCAAGACAATCGCCGCGGCCAGCGGATGCTCGCTGGCGCGCTCCAGGCTTGCCGCCAGCCGCAGAAGCTCGTCTTTCGAAATGGCTGGCGGATTCCCGGCGGTTGAAATCGACACCACTTTCGGTTTTCCCTCGGTCAATGTTCCGGTCTTGTCGAAGACGATGGTGTCCACTTTTTCCAGCGTCTCCAGCGCCTCGGCATTCTTGATGAGCACGCCCGCTTGTGCGCCGCGTCCGGTGCCGACCATGATCGCCATCGGCGTGGCGAGGCCGAGCGCGCACGGACACGCAATGATCAGCACGGCCACAGCGTTCACGATGGCGTGCGCGAAGCGCGGCTCCGGCCCGAAGCTTGCCCACGCGATGAATGTCACCGCTGCAATCGCGATCACCGCCGGAACAAACCAGCCGGCTGCTTTATCCGCCAGGCGTTGGATTGGGGCGCGGGTGCGCTGCGCCTGGCTGACCATCTGCACGATCTGCGCCAGCATAGTCTCGCTGCCGACGCGCTCGGCGCGCATTACGAGCGATCCGTTGCCGTTCACGGTCGCGCCGATCACATGCGAGGCCGCGGTCTTCTCCACCGGCAGGGATTCGCCCGTGATCATGGACTCGTCTACTACGCTCGACCCATTGAGCACAATGCCATCGACGGGAATTTTTTCTCCCGGACGCACACGCAGGCGATCACCCGGCTTCACGTCTTCGAGGGGAATGTCGCGCTCCGAGCTTTCTTTACTGCCGTCGTCACTGCCATCTTCGCTGCCATTTTTGCTCATTAGGCGCGCCATCTTTGGGCTTAGATCGAGCAGTCCGCGGATCGCGCTCGACGTGCGGCTGCGAGCGCGCAGTTCCAGCACCTGCCCCAGCAATACGAGCGTGACGATCGCCGCTGCCGCTTCAAAGTACACATCCGGGCGACCGCTCATGGTTCGGAACGACGCGGGAAATATCTGTGGGAATAGCGTTGCCACCACGCTGAAGAGGTACGCAACGCCGGTGCCCATCGCAATCAGCGTGAACATATTCGTGCTGCGATTTACCAGCGACGCCCAGCCGCGCTGGAAGAACGGCCAGCCGCCCCACAGGACGACAGGCGTGGCGAGCAGCAGTTCAAGCCACGGCAGGATTGAGCTCCACGGCGTTATTACTGCATGGTCTCCTCGCTCGACGACGATGCCACCCATGAAGAAATGCGGCCACAACATGCTGCCCATGGCAATCGCCAGCAATGGCGCGGTCAGAGCCAGGCTGATCCAAAACCGCCGCGTCATGTTGCGCAGCTCGGGATTGTCTTCTTCTGCGGTCACCGTGCGCGGCTCAAGTGCCATGCCGCAGATCGGACAACTCCCCGGCTCTGCTCGCACGATCTCTGGATGCATCGGGCACGTGTATTCGGTCTTAATCGCGGAGAGCACGGGCGACTCGGGATCGAGCGCCATTCCACACTTGGGACAGGGGCCCGGCCCGATCTGCCGCACCTCGGGGTACATGGGACAAACGTAGGTGCGAGTGTCTTTCTGTTTGCCCGCACCAACCGCAGCCGGAGTGCTCAGGGTTGGCGTGGTCAGCGTTGGCATGACCATTTTCGGAATACCAGTCGGGGCGCCCAGGGACACCAGTCCCGATGTCATTGTCATAGGCTTGGGCGGGGATGACAGAATCTTTTCGGGATTCGCCTGGAACTTCGCGAGGCAACCGGCAGAGCAGAAGAAATACTCTTTGCCATTGTGCAGAGTCTTGTAGCGAGCGGTTGCGGGATTCACATCCATCCCGCAGACGGGGTCTTTGGCTTTGGCGAAGGACGGTGCGGGGTCAATGTGGTCCATGGTCTAGTTGAGTTTAGCTGCCATATCGAGCTTGGAGAAATCCAGCCATTATTAGATACTCATATTTAGATACACAAGAGTAATCCTCGAACCTTATTCCTTGGGAGAAATGAAATGACATACCTCGAAGCCGCCTACCGCTACGAGACTCCGCCCGGAGAAGCTGAGTTGCGGGCCATGGACAGTGTGCGCGAGGTCTATGGCATCCAGCGCATACAGTTTAAAGAGAAAGAACGGACGGTGCGCGTGCGGTTCGACGCCTCGCGATTGAAGGGCGACGCGGTAGCCAAGTTGCTGCGCCAGGCCGGAATCGACGTGCGGGAGCAACTGGCGCTCGCCTGAACTTGTTGAAGAGGCCGTCTTTTTTAGCAGAAATCAAAAGAGAAAGGATTAGCCGGCACTCCGCCCGTTTCCCTGCTAATCCTCATTTTCCAGGAGGATTCTAGGGGGAAGGCCGGAAACCGGGCGGAGCGCGCCTCGGCGACAAACGGAGTATTGCAAGGGGCATTCGGAAAGACCTCTGGCCGAAGTTTTTTCTCAAATGCCCCGTTGCGCGCCACTTCGTCTTGCGCCAAGGAGGAGCATGTCGGGTGCCAATCGCTAACGCATTGCCAACATGCATTAGTAGAACGCTGGGGCAGGTAGGTTTTGCGCTGGGCCGGAAACTTTTACGCAAATTTACAAATCTTCTACTTCGGTTGGGCCCCCGATTTTTACAGCCAGCGCGAATTTGGCGCGAATCGGAAGGGCAAATCGAACTCGGCTCAGGGTTTTTCGGCGAACGTTTCCGGCGATCAGGTTGGGCGAAACGATTCTCTTTCCGTTATAATGCAAAGACACAATTCTGGCTCAATGCGCCCGTAGCTCAATTGGATAGAGTGCATGGCTACGAACCATGAGGTTGGGAGTTCGATTCTCTCCGGGCGCACCACTCCTACCTGCCGAATGGGTTTTCGATCCGTACGCCCGCGATCTGTTGTCCGGCATTTAGATCCTCGGAGAGAATCCGGCTTGCTCCGCATTTGGCTGCGGAGGCGATGATGAGGGCATCCCAAAATCCGATCCGGGATTCGTCTTCAATTCGAAACGCCGACGAAATTTCAGCGGGAGTGATTTCAATGCACCAAATCGCGTAGCTGTTCACTACCATCCGCGCCACATCTTTGGGAAGCGGAGACGCAATCTTGCGAGTCACATTGACATAGAATTCCTCGAGCACCTGCATGCTGAGAACGCCCATTCGCTGGCTCCAAAGTTCGCCGAGGACGCTCTTGGCCACTTCATGCTTTGATTTCGCATCGGCGTCGTGAGCGTAGATCAAAATGTTCGTGTCGACGAAGGTCCTATCGCTCATGCAATTCGTCTCGACTGACTCGAATCACACCGCCCATATGAAAGCCCCGATCGAGCAGCGTCATGGCCTGTCGCTGCGCACGCTCATACGCTTCTTCCTCGCCCACAAGTATCTCAACTTGGTCGGCAAGGAGGCCACTGATGGAGGTAGCGCGGCGGGCGGCCAGAATTCTCACCTTCTGGAGCGTCTGCTGGGTTAGGCTTATGGTCACGTTCTGCTTGGATATACTCATGGGATCACGTGTTATACGTGTAACACGTATTATACGTGATGTCAAGTTCCCACCCTTGCCCCAAGAGATCATGGTTAAAGGAACGATGAGCACAAGGAACGGCGGCAAAATCGCCTTTTGTGTTGACAAGGAGCGCATTTAACGAACATTTTTGGGCGAATCCAGAATTGCCATGCCCAGAGGCAGTCTGCCGCGTCGCGTCCGGTGGACGGCCCGGAACGGTCGTCTCCACCAAGATCGTACACAGCAACGCTGGCTCCGCTCTAGCCTTGCTTCAGCTTTAGCTTGCTCTTATTTTTTTCAATGAAAGCTTTAAGGTCGGGGACCGCTTCGAGCAGCTTTGTCCACTGCTCGTAGTAGAGCGTCACCGGAAAACGGCCGAGTCCATACACGCTGACGCCGCCCTTCTCGCTCACGCGGAATTCCATGGCGCCGCTTCTCTTTTTCGTTTCCACCTGCTTTTCCAGATCGGCCAGGCGAGCTTTCAATTCTTCGTAAGTTGGTTCTGTCATGAATGCACCTCGAATGATTCATTTTTATCATAGGGCGGCAGCGAGTTTTCGTCGAGGCTGGTCTTCGCAGCTTGCCTCAGAAGAAGCGGCCCACGTTGAAGAGAAAGACCAAATCTAAAGATGCCACGCCCGCCCTCAAAAAAAAGGCGGGCAATCGCTAACCGCAGCCTGTTTTCTACCTCGGAGCAGCTCAGACTTCGCGGGAACGCAGCACCGTCCTTGCGGAAAAACCCCGGATTCTACTCCCGCGGCAGCTTCCCTTTAGGTGAAAGACTTTTCACTATAACCCTTTCTGGCGGTGCCGTTCCTGCCATCTCTCGCTGGTACAGCCTGTTGCGCTCCCTATCTGGGCTGGGAATGGAAGGGCAAATGCTAAAATGAGTTGGGCAACAAATTCCAAGTGGAGAACACAGAATGGCGAAATTGAAGAAGAAGAGTGCGCTTCTTGAGAGCATACCCGTACTGGTGCTGCTGGGGCTGCTCGCTGGCGCTGTGGGAGGCCTGGGAATCGGCCTGATTCAGTTGAGGGCCGCGACGTCCGCAGCCAGCAGCGCTGGCAAGTGAGTTCCGATTACCGCACAGAATCAAGCAAGGTTTGGAGCGGGAGACGGGGATCGAACCCGTGACATCCAGCTTGGGAAGCTGGCGTTCTACCGCTGAACTACTCCCGCTCGACTTCGTTAGACTACCATTCCGCTCCATCCAAGACAACGGCCCGTATCGAGCCGTGCTAAATGTAACCCGAGGGGAGGCCATCGAGACACGTAAGATGTAACCCGACTCAGAAGACGATTTGAGGAGGGGTTGGAGTGGGGCACAAGGCGAAGTGGGAATATTTTCGGG
>Ga0208937_1000825_pt1 | contig 17569 bp, 15 predicted proteins | sample June2015DPH_11_5_FD_184705 | JGI IMG/M metagenome (GOLD analysis project Ga0208937, IMG submission 184705) | Peatland microbial communities from SPRUCE experiment site at the Marcell Experimental Forest, Minnesota, USA - June2015DPH_11_40... | ecosystem: Environmental > Terrestrial > Soil >...
CTCTTAACCAGCGCAGCTTAAGGTGGTTTGGAGCCTGCTCCTGCAAGCCGGCTCCGGGGGGCCCACCCCCATCTCTCGTGCAGTTGCGCACGCCTTCCCTATAACTCCAAGCGCGCTCGTGGCGCACTATCTTGCCACAATAGACCCTTATCAGTCGGGCGGGAAAAATTGCGGATATGATCTGGATAGTATATCTGATGATTAACCGGGCCGGTGCGGTTCCCCGGCGCCATCTGGGGCCCCTCCCGGCGGGTGTCGTCTGGTTGGGCAAGTGGCAAAATGGGGACGAAACCTGTTCTTGACAGCCACCGGAGGAATGCCTATTCCAAAACTGAAAGAAATTTCTTATCACCTTTTCGTCATCGATAACCATCCGTAGTAAGGAGAACTGCAATTCCATCTTCTTCCCTGAAGCCTCGGCCACGGGACTCCTAACACTACCTCCATTTACACTTACCTTTCGGCCAAGAGTTTTCTCACCCTTAAGAGTCCTCTCCATGACTAATGAAAACAGAAAAATGCACCTTCTCATGTTGTTAAGCTCAAGATGAGAAGTCGCCCAGACCATTTTTGACTGCGGTGGCCGAGGTTGACGCAAAATCTCTTAGGCTGCACGCGGCGCGAGAGAGAAACCGGAGTCTGGCGGCAAAGGACTACATGACTATCCAGATGTCTCCCGTGGAGATAGGGTTGATGAAGCGGATAAAGGCTGCGTTTGACCCGAGGGGGCTTCTGAACCCGGGAAAGATATTCCCGGGCAATGAAGAAGGAAAGACCGAGGCGTAGCGAAAAGCATCGAGTAGGCTGGCGCCTTGCGGCCCCGGCCTCGCACACCACCGCACGTGCCGTTCGGCATACGGCGGTTCATGAAAGGCTATTAATCCGATTTTCGCGGCGCATCACCTCCTCCATGAGTATTGTCGCCTCCGGTCGGGATGTCTCTTCTACCGCTGCGGACGCTTGGCGCTCCCTGCCCGTACCGGGAGAGGTTCCGCCTCTCATAGCTCCCCCGGGATTTGTGCCCGTGTTCCCTAGTTTTTGGGCAGAGTTGCCTCTCCACGAGCTTAGCGGCGGGTAGCATCCATGATCACCTCGCTGATATGGAGGACTTTAGTCGGCAGCCCTGCCTTTCTGACCCCGTGGCTCAAATGAAGGATGCAGCCCGGGCATTCCGTTGTCAGGATGTCTGCCCCCGTCTTTTTCAGGTTCTCCATCTTCCTTTCCAGAACCTTCATCGACTGCTCGTAGTGCGTGAGGTGGTAGCTGCCCGCACCGCCGCAGCACCTGTCTGCTTCGGGCATCTCGGCATAGGTCAGGCCGGATATCTTTTTCAGCAGCTCCCTCGGCTCCTTCACCACTCCCTGGTAGCGGCTCATATGGCAGGGGTCGTGGTAGGTGACCTTCTTGCCGGAAAGCGAGTTGGCTGCGAGCTCGCCGACCTGGGTAACCATGAACTCGCTGAAGCCCTTCACCTTCTTCGAGAGCCCCGCGGCGCGCTTCTTCATGGCCTTGTTGTCCTCGAACAGCTCGGGATACTCCTTCAGGAAGGCCGAGCAGCTACCGCACTCTGTGACTACTACCTCGGTGTTCAGCTTCTCGAGCGCCTCGATGTTCTTTCTGGCCATGTTGCGGGCGGCCTCCACATCGCCGTAGGTGTAAGCCGGAAGGCCGCAGCAGCAGTTGTCTGCGATCCTTACCTTGGCCCCCTGGCCGACGAGCACCTCGATTGTCGACTCGCTTACATTGGGCAGCATGTAGTTGAAGCCGCAGCCGACGAAGTAGCCCACCTCCATCTTCGCCGTTGCAGGCTCGAGTCGAAGGCTCCCGATCCTCTGCCGGAAGAAGCTGCCCGGCATCTTGTCGATCAGGCCCTCGGCTTTTCCAAGATCCTTGCCGAACCAGCTCAGGATGCCCATGGCCCTGACGAGCTTGGAGAGGCCGGTGTTCTTGGCGAAGGCAAGTAGGCGTACGTACTTCGCCATCTTCTCCTGGTCCGGGAGCAGCGTGTGAAAGAGGAGCTTCATGGCCTTGGGCTGGCCGACGCGCTTGATGTACTCGGCCCTTCCTGCTACGACGGCCTTGTCCGTTCTCACTGCCGGGAAGCAGTTGGCCACGCAGGCCTTGCAGAGGAGGCACTCGAAGAGCGGGTCCTTGAAGTCCGGGCTGATCTCCATCTTTTCTTCGGCCAGAAGGCGCACGTGGACGTTATGGCCGCGGGCCACGTTCTTCTCTATGCCGGTGACCGCGAATATGGGACAGTGGGCTTGGCAGAAGCCGCAACGGTTGCACTTTGAGACTTCCTCATATATACTCTTATAATGTTGATTCATGGATGTTCCTCTCTATAGGATCGAGGGAAAGACACTCGCCGGGTCGAGCTTCTCTTTGATGGGCCGCAGCACGAACTGCTCGAGAGTAGCGTCTACCCTCGGCCCCCACTTGGAAAGCAGGCTCCGGTGGAGCCGCAAGGGGACGACATAGCCGTGCGACGCGAGGGCCTTTGCCCCTTCGATGATCCGCTCGTCCGCCGCATATACTAAAAGTACGCCGTTTCCAGCAAAGAGCACCGTCTTGGCGCCGCCTGCGAGGTCCGCAAGCTTGGCGAGCGCGCGGGGACCCTCGGAGATGGGCACGGTTACCTTGATCGCCATCGCGTCGCCGTCGGCCTCGATTGCCCCCTTGACCTCATGGCGCATGACGTCCCGGCCCATTTTGGCCTCCCCCTTGCCGCCCAGGTTGCCTGCCATGGCGAGGAGATCCTTGTTCTCCCGTTCCACGGCGAGGGGGTGACCCTCGAAGGCAGCAAGGATTCTGAAGCCCCCCTTTCCCGGCTCGACTACCACGCCTGAAGGTATGAGAACCGAGGAGCGGAGCGCCTGAAGGAATTTCTCGACTTCTTCGAGCTTCTGGAAGGTCACCTCGCAGACTGACGAGGCCCCGGGCAGGGGGTAGACGCGCAGGTTGATGGCGGTGATGAGACAGAGACTGCCGGCGGAGCCGATAAGGAACTTGGTCAGGTCATACCCGGAAACGTTCTTTACGGTCTTGCCCCCGAAGCCTACCTCGCCCCCCCCGGCGTCGATTCCCCGGATGCCCAGCGACTGGTCCCGCATGGTGCCGTAGCGGAGGCGGGAAGGACCGCTCCCGTTCGAGGCATAGACGCCGCCGATTGTCGCCCTGTCTGAAAAGGGCGGGTCGAGGGGGAGGAAAAAACCTTTGCCCTGGCTGGCGAGAAACTCGTTTATCCCGTCCAGGGTGGTCCCGCTGAGAATCGTCATATTCAGGTTCGACATGTCGAATGCTGCGACCCCTGCCATCCCTGTCGTGTCGAGAACGATATCGACGCGCTCGGGCAGTATTCCCGCTGCGATGGTTGTAGCCCCTCCCACGGGCAGAACAGTCAGCTTCTCTCTCCCGGCCCTGGCGAGGATTTGCTGCGCCTCCCTCTCCTTCTTGGGCCGTTCCACGTGCTTTGCCGCAACGCCCATGGACTCGAGGGTCCGAAGGGGCGCGCCATTATCGGTAGTTGGTTTGTTCATCAAGGGCTCGCCTCCTCTTTGGGGATGACCTTTCCGGGGTTGCAGAGACCCTTCGGGTCTATCGCCTTCTTGATGCCGCGCATCATCCCGATGTCGCCTTTCTTGAATACTAAGGGCATCTCACTTAGCTTTTGCGAGCCTATGCCGTGCTCGCCGCTGATCGTGCCGCCCAGATCGATGCACACCTTCATGATCTCGCTTCCCGCCTTGTGCACCCTTGCGAGCTCGTCGGCATCGCGGTCATCGAACATGATAAGGGGATGGAGGTTGCCGTCACCCGCGTGGAAGACGTTGCCTATGGGGAGCCTGTATTTCTCGCTGATCCTCTTCACCTCGCTCAGGGCCTTCGGGAGTTGCGTGCGGGGAACCGTCGCGTCGCAGACGAGATAGGCGGGCCGCACCCTGGCCACCGCGCCGAAGGCGCCCCTGCGCCCTGCCCAGAGGCTGTTGCGCTCGTTAGCGTCCTTGGCGATCCTGTAGCTCGTCGCGCCGTCCTTTTCACAGACCTCCGTGATCCTCTTCGCCTGCTCATCCATGCCGTTCGTGAGGCCGTCGAGCTCGATCAGGAGGACCGCTTCGGCATCGAGGGGATAGCCCGCGTGCATTGAGTCCTCTACCGCCCTGATCACGACGTTGTCCATGATCTCCAGTGTTGCAGGGATGATCCCCTCGGCGATGATGTCGGAGACGGTCTGGCCGGCCGCCTCGACTGAGTTGTAGATGGCGAGCATGGTGATCACCCGCTCAGGGCTGCGCATGATGCGGCAGACTATCTTCGTCACTATGCCAAGGGTGCCCTCCGAGCCGACAAAAAGCCCCATCAGGTCGGGACCGGGCGGGTCGAGGGCCTTACCGCCTATCCAGGTCTTCTCTCCGTTCGGCAGAACAATTTCTGCGCCGAGCACGTGGTTGCTAGTGACGCCGTACTTGAGACAGTGGGGTCCGCCCGCGTTCTCCCCGAAGTTGCCCCCCATCGAGCAGGCCTTCTGGCTCGCAGGGTCAGGGGCGTAGTAGTAGCCCTTTTCCGCCAGCGCGTTCTGGACCGCGAGATTGTAGATCCCCGGCTCGACGACGACCCTCTCGTTCTCGATATCGATCTCCAGGATGCGGTTCATCCGGGAAAACTCGATGACGACGCCCCCGTCCATGAGGACGGTGCCGCCCGTGAGGTTCGTACCTGCGCCCCTTGCTACGTACCTTATGCCTTCCCTGTAGAGGAGCGAGACGATCTGAGCTACCTGATCGCTGTTCTCGACGAAGGCGACGAGGTCCGCCCTGCCTTTGGCAAGCCCGGCATCGTAGCTATAGACCACCAGATCGACGTCCTTCCATAGGACGTTGTCCTTCCCCACAATGCGCCGAAGCGCATCACGGACCTGATCTTTGTCCATAATTGGCACCCCCTCCTAAAATGGATCTCCAGTCCTTCGGCGCCCTTGCCCTCGATCATGACTGCCCGAAACCGCCTTTTTGGGTGGTCCGGTCCGTCCGGATAAAAGAGACAGTCGGGGCGCCCCTTATCAAGGAAGCTGCCCTACCGGTTTTTCGTCAAAACTCTTAGCCCTTGCGCTTCTTCTCAAATGCCTCGATCTCATCCATAATGGCGAGGATCGCCCTCGCATTGTCGTAAACCGACGTATCGACCATCTTGCCCTTATAGGAGACGGGCGCCGCGCCCTTCGCGAGGCCCTCTTCCTCGAAGGTCTTCACTACGCCCCTGGCCCATTCCACGTCCTCGGCCGAGGGCGCGTATAGCCTGTTCGACGGCTCTATCTGGTTCGGGTGGATCAGCATCCTACCCTCGTAGCCCATCTGCCTTCCCTGGAGCACGCTCTTTTCGTATCCTGCCGTATCCGCAAAAGCGACGAAGGGACAATCGATGGCTACGCAGCCTGCGGCCCTTGCGGCCATAGCCACGTGCCTCCTGGCATAGAGCTGCTCCTCCCATGTGATATATATGCTATACTTGGTGCAGGAAATCAAGAACAATCCTTAGGAGGAGGCGCCGATGGAGCTATGGATGCGGTGGTGGAGCGTGGTGTCGCAGTTGAGCCCCGCCTGCTCCCGTCTGAGGAGTTTCCTATGGTTTTCCGTGTGTATGGTTGGAATGACGGTTCGGTCGGACCTGCGGGGCGCAACGAGCATGGTACGGGCCCTCGGCCTTAAGGAAAGCAGTTATGACCGGATCCTCGACTTCTTCCACAGCAAGGCCCTGAATCTTGAGGTCCTCACCCGGACATGGGTCACACTTCTCCTCAAGGTCCATCCGGCCATCTTCCGGGTAAACGGAAGGCTCCTTCTGGTGGGTGACGGGATCAAGGCTCCCAAACTCGTGGATCAGTTTTTGGGGGGCAGGTCAGGTTTGTCAAGGATACAATTCCCGATTTTTCTCTTGACAGCATGATCGTACCATGCTAGCATTTTTCTGTTGCTGCGGTTTCGGCAACGGAGGCAAGATCGACGCCCAGTGCGCATTTGTCAAGAAAATTAGTCGTTGCTTGCTCACTCTTAAGTGCCAAATCTCACCCCACCTGCAAGAGTGCCCAGCTCGAGGCCGAATCGATCAGTGAAACACGCGCCAAGAAGTGTTAGCTCAGAAAGGCAGATAAGGAGAATGTGATGGAAACCCTAACCTTCGAATGTGTCCAGAAGGTGGTTGCCGGAGCAGTTGCAAAGGCCAACGCCGACTTTCACCGGCCAATCTGCGTTTCGGTATGTGACGAAAGCGGGTTTCTGGTCGCCTTCGCCCGTATGGAAGGAGCGCCGTTACGGAGCATTTCAATTTCGCAGGACAAGGCGTTTACCGCCGTCCGTATGGGCGTGCCGACGGATAAGTTCCTGGCCCGGCTTCAGCAGGACCACTTGGAAGCCAGCTATTTTGGGGAACACCTAGTTCCACTCCCCGGCGGAAACCTGTTCAAGGCTTCGAATGGCAAGGTAATCGGTGCGATAGGAGTAAGTGGTCTCGCTCTGAACGAGGACCAGTCCATTACCGAAGCTCTCGCGGAGCTGGCAAATTCAGGAAAGCTTTAGCAAAACCAAACCAGCCGAGCCACACTTACCAGCACATTATTACCGGAAAGGCAGGCAGGTACAGCAAAGATGAGCAAAATCGGATTCATTGGCTTAGGAATCATGGGCAAGCCCATGAGCAAAAATCTGCTCAAGGCGGGACACCAACTCGTTATCTTCGATATCAATGAGGCCGCAGTGGCAGAGCTGAAACAGGCCGGGGCGGAAGTTGGTATCTCGCCCAAGGATGTGGCCTCGAAAACTAACATCATCATCACCATGCTGCCCAATTCACCACAGGTGAAGGCGGTGGTTCTGGGCAAGGATGGTGTCATTGAAGGTGCGCAGAAGGGCTCTATCGTCGTAGACATGAGTTCGATCGCCCCCCTTGTCAGCCGGGAGGTATCTGAAGCGCTTGCCCAGAAGGGCATCCGGATGTTGGACGCGCCGGTGAGCGGCGGCGAGCCAAAGGCTATCGATGGCAGCCTTTCGATCATGGTCGGCGGGACGCAGGCGGATTTCGACGAAATACTGCCTATCTTCAAGGCGATGGGATCTTCGGCGGTGCTGACCGGAGATATCGGCGCCGGTAATGTCACCAAGCTGGCTAACCAGATCATCGTTGCCGTAAACATCGCTGCGGTGTCGGAAGCGCTGGTGATGGCAACCAAGGCAGGCGTGGACCCGGAACTGGTCTACCAAGCGATCCGCGGAGGTCTGGCCGGAAGCACGGTTCTGGATGCCAAGGCGCCACTCATGATGGGCCGGAAATTCAATCCCGGATTCCGCATCAACCTGCACATTAAGGACCTTGGAAACGTGCTCGAAACCAGCCACGGAATTGGGGTGCCGCTGCCATTGTCCGCCGCCGTGATGGAGATCATGCAGGCGCTCAAAGTTGACGGCATGGGTGATCTCGATCACGGAGCGATCGTGCGGTTTTACGAGAAGCTGGCACATGTTGAAGTGAAGCGGCAAGAAACGAAATCAACAAGCGTGATCGGGTAGAGGAAGACCGTCACCAGCTTTTGTACTCAAAGGGGACATCCCATGAAAGTTGCGGAAATAGTCGTTAAGATTCTCGAAGACGAGGGTATCCAGGTCGCATTCGGTATCCCCGGCGCCGCTATTAATCCAGTTTATGGATTTCTTCAAAAGTCAAAAATCAAGCACTACATTGCACGCCATGAAGAGGGTGCGGTGCATGCCGCGGACGGCTATTTCCGGGTATCCGGAAAACTGGCCCTGGCGATTTGCACTTCCGGACCGGGGGCAACAAACTTCGTCACCGGTCTGTATACGGCACACGCGGATTCCATTCCGCTGATCGCCATTACCGGCAACGCTGCTGTCAGTTTGTTTGGCAAAGAGGCCTTCCAGTGTGTCGACATTGCGACCATCGCGAAGACGGTCTCGAAGGCAACCTGGTGTATTACGAACCCCGCTGACGTGCCCAAGATCATGCGAGAGGCGTTCCGAACAGCACGCAGCGGGCGGCCCGGGCCAGTGCTGATCGATCTGCCAATCGATGTGCAGATGGCCGAGATCGACTATGATCCGGCGAAAGACAGCCCGTTGCCGTGGTCCAGGCCGATGCCGGAACCCAAAGCCATCAGCCAGGCAATGGACCTGATCATGGAAGCCAAGGCGCCTCTCATGATTCTGGGGGGTGGCGTCATCCTTTCGGACGCGACCGCCGAATTTCGCGAGCTGGCCGAGTATCTCCAGATTCCGGTGATCATGACATACATGGGCAAAGGCGGCCTTCCGTATGAGCACCCGCTAAACGCGGGGCATGCAGGTATTCAAGTCGGACAGCCGATTGGCAATAAGACCTTCCTCGAATCCGACCTCGTCATCGGCGTTGGCTGCCGCTTTACCGACCGGCACACTGGCGCACTCGCTGTGTACAAGGGCAGCCGCAAGTTCATCCACATTGACATCGAACCTCATCAGATCGGCAATGTGATCCCCGCGGATGTGGGCATCGTTTCGGACGCCAAGGCCGCCTTGATTGCACTTTTGGAAGAGGCGAAGAAACGTGGCTATCATCCGGAGCCCTCGGAGAGAGTCAAGCAACTGCCAGAAACGCGCGACAAACTGCACCGCCCCATGGAGCTTGACGAGGTGCCGATCCGTCCGCACCGCCTCTTCCTGGAACTTAATAAGTTCTTCCCGCCGAACACGATTTTCACGGTGGGCTGCGGCATTACGCAGATCTGGTCAGGCCAGTTGCAGGACATCGAACTGCCCCGCCGCTATATCCCTTCGGGCGGAGCGGGCACGCTCGGCTATGAGCTGCCAGCCGCAATCGGCGCCAAGGTAGCTTTCCCCAACGATCCTTGTGTCGTTGTAGTAGGCGACGCGGGCTTGCTGTTCATGGGGGAAGAATTGGCCATGGCTGGACAACACGATCTGCCTGTCATCGTAGTGGTGGTCAACAATGGATACCTCGGACTGATCCGTCAGAACCAAAAATATGCTTATGGCTATGAGTACGGGGTCAGCTTGTGGTACGGAGACAAAGGCCAAATCTATCCCGATAACGTCAAGCTGGTGGAGGCATTTGGCGGCAAGGGGGAGAGAATCTTCGAGCCTCAGGATCTTCCCGCGGCATTCGACCGGGCGATGAAGTCGAAAGTCTCGTACTTGATTGATGTAATCGTGGCACGCGAGGCTGACTGTTCGATGGGTGGTGCGATTAACGCCTGCCGGGAGTTCGTGTAACGCCACGTTCGGAGATCTAGTCAATCCGGGAAGCGGTAGTCCAAACCTTGCCTATCCGGCTGATTGCCAATTAAGTGAATCGATGGTAATTTGCCGGAATGGACCCCCGAGGCTTTCCGACGACGCTTCCCGAGTTTCAGCGGGGCTGTTGTGCGTACCGATTGTGGGACGGGCTACGATGACTTGGCGACATTGGGTTACGCTCACGAACCGTTGGTGCTTGATGGAGACCCCGAAAGAACCGAGGCTCACCTCCCGATGATCCACATCGCCTTCTCAAACCTCAAAACATGGTTGCTGGGGACGCATCACGGCGTCAGCCACCGTCACTTGCAGGCTTATCTCAATGAATTTGTGTTCCGGTTCAATCGGCGCTTCTACCCGATGACGGCCTCCAACTCCACCCTAGGGCTGGCAGCCCATACCTCAGCACCTACGTACAAAACACTTTACAGCGGTGAGTTGATTCACCCGACGGCGTGATAGGCAATCAACCGGATAAGCAAGGTCCCGACCGCCGGGCTCGGTCAACCGAAGTGTGAAATGCGGTCCAAACTCGCCCTAAAGAGAGCTCCAACTGCGGAGCCTCTGGGTTCAACGGCTCAGTCGCTGAGCCTGCAATGCATTGGTTTCAGGAGAGAGTAAATATGCCTAAGTTTGATGCCAATCTTTCAATGCTATTTGGTGAAGTGGACTTCCTGGATCGCTTTGAGGCGGCAGCAAAGGCTGGATTTACCGGAATCGAGTACCTGTTCCCGTACGCTTACAAAAAAGAACTGCTTGTTGAGAAGCTACAGAAGAACAGCCTTGTGCAGATACTGCTCAACCTTCCGGCCGGGAACTGGGAGAAGGGCGAGCGGGGGATTGGCTGCCTTCCGGACAGAGTGAATGAGTTCCAGGAAGGGGTCGGCAAAGCCATCGAATACGCAACGGCGCTAGGTTGCAAGCAGGTGAACTGCCTGATGGGATTCGCGCCGGGAAATGTCAGTCTACTCCAGTTGCATTACACGGTTGTGAGTAATGTCCGTTTTGCGGCGGTCGAGCTAAAGAAGGCCGGTATTCGTCTCTTGATCGAGCCATGCAATACACGAGATATGCCGGGCTTTTATCTGAACCGTACGGCGCAAGCGCTCGAGATCATCAAGGCTGCCAATTCTGACAACGTATTCATTCAGTATGACATTTATCACGCCCAGGTCATGGAAGGTGATCTGTGCAACACGATTGAAAAGAACCTGGCGCACATCGGCCATATTCAGATTGCGGACAATCCCGGAAGACACGAGCCGGGAACTGGCGAGATCAACTACCCCTATCTGTTCGCACATCTCGACCGTATGGGCTATAGCGGCTGGGTCGGCTGCGAGTATAAGCCGGCGGCAAGAACCGAGGAAGGGCTGCGCTGGCGTACAGAGCTTGTATCCGGAAGGTAATTTGCGGCAAAGCCCGCGGCCGTAAAACTTTGGGGGATTTTCCCCAGGCCATGAGGCCCCAAAAACCAATTTTTGACTACGGTGGTCAAGGTTGCTGCATAATCTCGGATAAAGGGAGGTCTTCTTGGCAGAACCGATCAGATTCAGCGATGTACCAGATGCGAACCCATTTCCAGGTGTGGTGAGTAAGCTTGTAATGAACAAGGAAAAAGGAGCAGCCGCCATAACCGTTGGTGAATTGAGGATCGCAGCAGGGAGAACAGTACCGCTCCACGTTCACAAGGTGGAAGAAGCGCTGGTTTTTATCTCAGGCGAGGCCGCAGTGGAGGTGGATGGCAAAGTGACCCACGTCAAACCTTTATCGGTCCTTCTGGCCCCTGCGGGCACAAGGCATACAGTCAGAAATGTCGGTACTGACGAACTTCGCATCATCTTCTTTTTCCCGGCGGTCGAGGTAGAAAGGATAATAGTTGAGCAGTAAAGGGCTAATGCGGACCGGGCCCAGTCGTTTTGACGTTGGTCAGAATAGCAGACAAGTGGGTCTGGTGCAACAACATATCAGACACGCTGATAATCTGCTTGACACATGAGGGTTTCTATGGCACTCGTAGTAAAGTTTTGGGCCTTATATATACGGAAATGATTCCCGCTACGAAGGAGCTAAAAAAATGTTCCATCAAATCCTCGCCCCCACAGGGAGCTTGTGGTCTACAATCCTGCTGGCCCTGGTACCTTTGGCCTGCTTGCTATTCATGCTGGCTGGGCTGCGCATCACCGCATGGCTGGCCACCATCATCGCCAGCGTTATCACCCTTGCCGTCGGCATCCTGGCGTGGCACGCGCCCGTCAATAACGCCCTCGAGGCCTATCTATATGGCGCTTTGCAGGGCGGATGGATCATCAACTGGATCACCTTCTGGGGTCTGATCATCTTCAACACCCTGGTGCTCACGGGCGATTTCGATAAATTCAAAGAGTGGTTGGTCAGACATGCGACAATGGACGTGCGTATCCAGACCATCCTGCTGGCGTGGGCCTTCGGTGCGTTGCTGGAGGGCCTGGTCGGCTTCGGCTATCCTTGGGCCGTGGTGGTGCCCATCCTGGTCGGGTTGGGCATCACAGACCTGGAAGCGATCCGGGTGGCCGCTCTGGCCAACAACGCGCCCGTCTCCTATGGCGCCCTGGGCTCGCCGATTCTGGCGCTGGCGGCCGTCACCGGACTGCCCCTGCTGCAACTTTCCGCCTCGGTCAGCGATATTGTCGCCGTACTGGCGCTGCTGCCTCCGTTTGTGCTGATTTTCCTGGTCAGCGGCTGGGACGGAATGGTGGAAGCCTGGCCTCTGGCACTGGTGGGATCCTTCTCCTACATCCTCGGTCAGTGGCCAGTCGGTCATTATCTGGGGCCGTATCTGCCCGACATCAGCGGTGGGCTGGTCTCGTTCTGGATCGTGTTCATATTCGTGAAAGTCTGGCGCCCAAAGAATATTCGTGGCTTCGGCGGCAAGATTATTTCCGCAGCAGAGGAAGCCGAGGCCGAAGCCAAGGGAGCGGAGATAAGCGGTTTCCGGGAGTGGCTGCCCTTCCTGGTGCTGTTGGTCGTGGTGGTGATCTGGACCGGGCCCTGGTCCAAGCTGCCGGCGATTAGCTGGTACAAGGTGAGCACCACGGCGATTTCCTCGGTGACGGACAAACCGATCTTATCGACTTTCAGCTTCAATCCCTTTATCGGCGGAAGTGCGATCCTGGTTACGTGGATTGTGATCGTGCTGCTGCTCCGTCCCAGCGTGACCACAATTAAGCAGGTGTTTGCGCGCACCGCGAAGCAGTGGTGGGGAGCCTGCCTAGTGGCGTTCTTCACCTTCGGTATCGCCTACACCTTCGTCTTCACCGGCATGGCCAACTCGCTCGCCTACGGACTATCAAAGCTCGGCTGGGTGTTTGTGGTGTTCTGTCCGATCCTGGGCTGGATCGGCGTGGCCCTGACTGGCAGCAACACCTCGACCAACGCGATGTTCGCCCCCATCCAGGCGGTTGCCGGCAAATTGCTGGGCCTGCCCGTCTTGCTGGCCCCTTCGCTCAACTCTGTGGGCGCGGAGGTTGGCAAGCCGATCGCGCCGCAGACCGCCTCCGTCGGTGTGTCCACCAGCAAGTTGGTACGCAGCGAAGGCCAGGTGATCCGCCACAACATGGGCTGGACCCTTATCTTTCTGGCCTACTTGATTGGCATAGGCTTGCTCTTTTACTTAGTATTGCCATTTACCATGACGATGTAGTTTTCTGACGCCGGGAAGACTCGCCGCGCAGGCTTGTCTTCCCAGCTAATCTCCTTTGATGGTCCGGCCCAGTCAGGCAAAGGCCTTGCCGTAGCTGTAGTTGGGAATGAACAGGGCGGGAAAGTGAAACGCATCCCGCCTTGAGCAATTGGGTAAGGCCTAACGTATGCCGCAATATATTCGCGCCTTTGTTCCTGGCGGCACGTTCTTCTTCACAGCCACGCTGCTGGAACGCCGCCGGAAACTCTTGACCTAAAATATTGACAACCTTCGGGAGGTGTTCAAGGCTGGCCGCCAACGCCGGCCATTTAACATCGAGGCCATCGTTATTTTGCCCGATCAGCTGCATTGCATCTGGACTTTGCCTTCCGGGGATGCGGATTTCTCCACACGCTGGCATGATATCAAAGCACGATTTGCAGCACAAATTTCCAGAGGGGAAAGGCTTTCACCACGGCGTTCGCAGAAGGGAGAACGGGGCATTCGGCAGCGACGCTTTTGGGAACATGTCATCCGTGATGAGGGTGACTATGAGCGTCAGGTAGATTACCTCTACTACAATCCAGTAAAGCACGGTCAGGTTACGAGGGTCGCGGATTGACCGTATTCAAGCTTTCATCGATTTGCGGAACGCGGCATTTATAACCTTGAAGGGGCGGCAGATGATAACGTTCGAAGTCTAGAGATGGAATAATGCTAATGGCGGGATGCGCTTCGCTTTCCCGCCCTACGGGCTGCCCTGATTGTCAGCCGCAGGTCCCGCGTGGTCTTTAAGGTTGCACCACCTGAAAATTGGAGAAGGCCACAGAATTTGAGTCTTGCGGTCCCGAAGACACTCTAAATCCGATCAGGCTGCCGCCTTCCGGCGGTTGGCCAGTGAAGCTGAGAACCTCTTTCCCATTTATGAAAATCGTGCCCTGATTGCCTTTGGTGACCAACTTGACTTGGTTCTCGGCCCCTTCACCCTTCTTGAGAGAGGCGTCCTCACGCCAGGCCACGGGCATCAGGCGGTGGTCGCTGGTATGCCGTTCGACCGCAAACCAGCCGTTGGCGTTAATCTGGAGGCAATACCAGTTGTCGAGGTCCTTGGCCCAAAAGACCAGGCCGCTGCCATAGGCAGGGGCAGCAGCCTTAACAAAGGTCACGGTGTAGTTGGCCTCCATGTCGTTGGGCAAGATATTGGCCTGGTTCAGGTAGGTCTGGACAACGTTCTTGTCGGGGGTGATGATGAGCTTCCCGTCCTTGGCGTTTATCATAGCGCTGGGAGCCGCCCAGGAGGGATCCAGGGTGGTGAACTTGTCCTCGAAAATCACCTTGGCGGCCAGCCCGGCGGTCACCGCCAGAAAGGCCATCGCCATCGCCATCACCAGAGCTGTCAATTTCCCTTTCATATCGTCCGGCCTCCTTCTTGCAACGCTAAGCAGAGGGCGGCTTCCTGTCAAGATTGAGGGATGAAATAACATTGTCCAAATGGGTCCAAAGGGGGGCGTGGGCGGCCCGGGTCCGGTCCCTGAAGGTGAGAAAGCAATGGCAGGACGGATTGGCTCAGCGACCCGAGCGTGAACCCTGTCCTCTGCAGACGGTGATTAGGGGGGACACTCCCTGAGCCGGATCTTCCCGACTCAGGTGGAGCTCTTAAAAAGCCTGAACCTGTCTCCTTAGTTACATTCCCAATTGGTGCCGGGGGAACTCTTTCCTAATCTTGATCCCCTGAACGCCCTTCTGTAGGCCGATTGGGGACTTTCTTGTCTGACCCACCCCCCCCAAATGATCCTAATTCACGAAACCGTAGATTCTTGTCGGTGTTATGATAGCAAAAACTACTCTAAAAAATAATTCTTTTCCCGGCGTAGGGCAAGCCTGACCCTCAGCGATTGGGGACTTAGCCGGTGTGAAGCCTAAGGACCCGAGGCCAGTATCGCTCGATAGTGGTAGGCCCAAGGGGACATTGGCTTTGCTTTGCAGAGGGCCTACCAATAATAGCGAAGATCTTGCCAAACCCAGCAATTATCCCCAAACCCGGAAAGGTTGCAGGTATGATCTGGATAACGAAATCCTTCCAAATCCTCTTGGAGAGCGCATTAATAGCAGAAATCAAAGTAATGGTTGCCGATAGCATTGATCATAGTTCAGAGTATCACCCAACCAAATTAAGCTGATCCCTATGGCCCATTCCTGGCTATTGATCAGTGCCGTTACTCCTAAAAGGGTCTGGCGCACCTTCGGGAAGAGGCACATCGAAAGCAAAAATCACACCCGCGATCATCTCATAAAAGCCACATAACACCACCAGTTCCAACACTCCTTGCAACCCCAAAGCCGCAGCCAGTTCGTCTTGCACTACCTGGGGGATGGAGTGCCGGTTGAGCACGCATTGGGCTGCGGCGAGAGCGGCTTGCTGCAGGTCTTCGAGTCCTGTTGGCTCGTGGTGAGTGCGAATCGCCTCGATCACGGCGGTGGAGACGCCGGACTTCCTGGCTACCGGTTCGTGTTTGACCCATTCATATGCGGCTCCTAACTCTCTCGCCACCCAAAGGATCAGGAGTTCCCGCAAGGCATCGGGCAAGGCCCCGGACCCGAACCGCAAAAACGTGCCCAGGTCGCTGACATGCCGCGTGAGCTCCGGGTGGTTCAACAGGCTGCGATACATGCCGTCGATACGTCCCCTCTTGGCTACCAGCTTCTGATAGAGCTCCTGCCCTTGGGGACTTAATGAATAAGTGGGGTCAGGAAGTTTTGCCATGCAACCGGACTCCCGAAAGAAACGATGGATTAGTCATTGTCCACCCACTCCTTCTTGGCTTGGTTGTAGGGCGTCACGGGAGTGGTAAAGGCCCGGTCGCAGCGGACGTCCAGGAGATACGGGGCGCCTGCGGCCAAGGCCGCCTGAAAAGCTGGCTCAAGATTAGCCGGAGCCGTCACCGTGGCTGCCTTCAGACCCAGGGAACGGGCGAAACCTGCCCAATCATGTGTAGGCAACTCGGCGAGGCCCGCCGGGCCGGGTCCTTCCTGGCTGGCCCGCAACCAGACATTACCCAGAGCGCTATTGTTGATGACGAGAAAGATCACCGGGATGCCATAACGACCGGCCGTCTGGATCTCCATGCCGTGCATCAACATGCACCCGTCCCCGGTGACCACCACCAGTGGCCGTTCTGGCCGGGCAAGTTTGGCCCCGATGCCGGCCGGAATCGCCCAGCCCATGGGGCCCAGGTTTGTGGCCGAAAGGTAGGTGAGCGGCTCATACGCCTCCCAGTAATGGCCGCAAAAAGCCCGGTGGGCCCCCGAGTCCACCAGGAGAACCGTTTCTCGGGGCACGACCCGGCGCAGGTCCCGAAGCACCCGCGCCGGATGCATGGGCACCGCTTCGCTGTTGGTAAACTCCTCATCGTAATGGCGCGGGCTTGAAGACCTGAGATTTTCCAGCCAGGTGCGGCGCTCATGGTTTGTGGCGGCCAAGCCGGCCAAGCGCTGTGGCTTAGCTTCCAGGAGGTAGCGCAACACCTGCCCGCAATCACCCACCAAAGGCACTTCCGTGTGCCAGGTGCGGCCGATGACCTTGGGGTCCAGGTCCACATGGATCAAGGCACGCCTGGGTAACATTTTCCGGTCCCAAAATAACGTGTCCCGCTGGCTGAGGCCTGATCCCAGCACCAGGAGCACCTCAATTTCCCCAGATAAGATGGTCTCAATAGCATGGCGGTGGCCGGCATAGCCGAAGATTCCCAGAGATAACCGGTGGTCCTCGGGGAACACCCCCTTGGCCCGAAGGGTGGTGGCTACCGGAATCTCAAATCGTTCCGCGAATGCCAGAAGATCACTGTTTGCTCTGGATTTCTCCACCCCGGCGCCGGCAAGTACCACTATCCGGGAAGGGGCTTGCCGCGGGTCGCCAGGAAGGAGAATTTGCCACAGCCTTTCAAGGGCTAGCAGGTCAACAAAGCGGGGGGAATAAACCGAGGCATCGAGTTTGTCCCAGGGTAGGCGAACCTCAGTGCGTTGAATGTCAATGGGGAGGCTGATATGCACCGGTCCTTGCGGGCTGGCCAGCATTTTCATGAAGGATGCCCGCAAATGGTAATTGATCAAATGAGGGCTTTCCACGGCCAAGGACGACTTGGTCAAAGATTGTAAGAGAGCGACATCATTTAAGGTGGCGGGACTGGAATCCTGGAAACCGCCGCGCCCCTCCCAGTCCGACGGCACTTGTCCCGAGATGACCATCACAGATGATTGATCCGTACAGGCGGCGGCAATGGCAGTGACCATATTGGTAATGCCTGGCCCCCCGATGGCGAAGCACGCACCAAAACGCCCGCTTGCCCGGGCATATCCGTCGGCCATATAGGCGGCGCCACCTTCGTGGGCGGCAACAATCGGGATTATGCCCTCCGTAGCCGAAAATGCTGGCAAAAAGGGGTCTATAAGACCTCCCGGCACCAAAAAGACATGGGAAAGCACTGCTGTCCGGTAGAAATTACTTGAGATAGCAAGTAAAACAGCCCCAAAACAGCCAATCAATGCTATAATGGGTTTGGCAAAAATCTAAACATTGAAAGGAGTTATGGGGCTTATGGCACATTGT
>Ga0208937_1000827_pt1 | contig 17543 bp, 13 predicted proteins | sample June2015DPH_11_5_FD_184705 | JGI IMG/M metagenome (GOLD analysis project Ga0208937, IMG submission 184705) | Peatland microbial communities from SPRUCE experiment site at the Marcell Experimental Forest, Minnesota, USA - June2015DPH_11_40... | ecosystem: Environmental > Terrestrial > Soil >...
GTTCGACGATACAGCCAAGTGACCGCAAGCAGACACGGCAACTTGCCCGAAGCGGACTTCTGGGGAGTCAGAGGTCGCACTTCGGCGTTAGGCCGTTTTACGCCCAAGCGGCGTCTAGGACGGGAAGGTGACTTTTCGGGCTCAATCCCGAGATTGGATCGCAACTGTCCCGCCAGCAGTGACTTCTACGATCTTGGCAGGGCTGTGACGATCTGCGGAGGTTGAGAACTACGTTGCACCTCGCAGTAAATCCGATTGGTGGCCTGGAGCAGCGGAGACCAAGCCCGCTTCGTCGGGACGGGTCAGCCGTTCGTTAAGCCGCAGCGGGGAACGTGCAACGCTCCACGGCTCGCTGATCACGTCTTGGAACCCTGACATCTGGCAAATTGGTCGCCGGTCCTGCAGGATGGCTTTCCTCTGCTACAACGGATGGCAGTCACGGCAACGGATGATCGTGGGTGGTGAACATGAAGCCGTTGCCCCTCATGTCAGATCATGGCCGGCCTAGCGCGCCGCGGACGGCGCGCTGGGAGTTCCGTCCGCATTGTATGCGATTACGCGGTACTTCACGCCTAACATCATGGCCGGCTTTGGATCGGGCCAGGGAGCATCGGCGTCGGTGGCGCACCTATCGCAAATCGTCTCCCAAGGGCCATACTCGCCGACCTGGCGCTGCACGCTGTAGCTGACTGCTCCCGCCGAGCCACGCCATCCGATCAGTCCTATACCTTTTGTCGTGATCACAGGGGGAGGCGGCACCTGATGGGGAGGGACTGGAATCCCCGCCATCGCATAGGCATGGTTTCGCAACTGCTGCGCCCGCGCCCGCATGTCATCGCTGGTGTTGACGAGGGTGGTGAGCCCCCCGTAATACAGCGCCCACCAGTGGCCGCTCTCACCCTTCTGAGCGTAGGCGGCATTGCTGACATTGGCGGGAATGGGTTGCCACCCGAAGCTGTCCGCGTGAGCCTGCAACGCCCAGTAGTCGTCGCCGGAGATATTCGGGTCAGTTTCCATGGTGTGAAGCACTGCTTGAAGATCATCCCGCGTCGGCCAGTCTGTCACGTCCCAACCGAATTCATTGATGATGTAGGCCTTCCCGTGCCGGGTCACCGCGGCCGCATCCTGGGAAAAGGTCTGGGCTGTGGTCTTCTGTCCGGCTGATACTAGCGCGTCCCAATGGGGGTAATATTCGAAAGTGATCAGATCAGGCGTTTTGGCGTCGAGCGCGCTGTTGTCGTACCGAAAGAAGCCGGTGGTGTCCAGGTACAAATGTCGCGCGTCGACAGACTTGATGAATTTTCCGATGATATCGACCCACGGGAGGTACGGCGCGAGATCCCGCGAGGGTGAAGTCCAGACTATCCCGAGTCCGCACATGTTACAGTTTTCCCACGCCAGGATGGTGGGATCGTCTTTGTACGGGACTCCGGTGAGCCCATTTTTATGGTTCACAACCGCCGCAATGTGCTTTTCGAACGCGGCAATCACGGCCGGATCCGTGAAGAACGCCTTGAAATCCCGCTGATGTGTCCACTCTAAATACTCCCCCGGTCCGCTGAGCGCGCAGGTTGCACAGTCTCCAGCCAAAGTCACGATCAAGCGGATTCCCCGATCGTGCGCAGCTTTGATCGCATAATCGATGGGTTTGAAAGCATCAGGGTTAAAGACTCCCAGCCGCGGCTCAATACACAGTTCGCACCCGACGCTGTCGCCCAGGGTTTGTGACCGGACTACTCTGGCGCCCATCTCCTTGGCCGTGTCCAAGGCATCGTCAACCTCAAAGTGGGTCGGGTAACGCGGCCCCAGTGGATCATGGGGTCCGTAAGCCTCCAGTCCCAGCCACTCGATGTTCGGACCGCTGTATCGGAATGGCTTACCAGAAAGCTGTAAGGAGGTTCCTGCGCGCCTCACGAATTCCGATCGGTGGTCCACTGGCTGGGGAAGTTGCTGGCCAAAGACTGCGACAATCAGGACCGCCACAGTGGCGAGAACAACAACCAAAAGCTTCGAAATGCTGGTCATATAATGGCTCCTCCGAGATTCATGCGTGGGCACTTCTCGGCCGACGGGATATTGGTGTGACAAGTGTCGTTACAGTGGGGCCCGACGAAGGGCTGCTCATCTATCCAGGTGTAGATCAGGACTTTGACATCGCGTCGCTTGCTCATGCCCGCGAGCACTCTATCACACCTGTTCGGCAGTCAGGGTGAGAAGATTCCCTGGCAGGTGGAGTCTGCTGCAAGCTGGATTAGGAATGAAAAACGCCCTTCCCTGAAACTGGACGAGGGGTGGCGCAGAGCGCAGCTCTGGATAGCGCCGGGATAAACCGGCTTGGAGTCGCGAATGAAAGAGTCGTACAGGGAAGGCATAGCGAGCCACCCTGGCCCCCAGCCATGCGAGGGCGGTCGTGAGGTCGCACTTGAAGCGTTGGAGAGGGGCATCCGTAGGCAGGGCATTGAGCTCCGAAATCAGCTGATTCCGGGTGCCGACGCTGTCAGAGCGGTGGGAAGGCAACACGAGGGCGGACGCCAGCGCGAGCCCGCGCTCGGCCCGGCGGAGTCGAAGACCCCAGGCATGCGGAGAAACTCCAGGCGCGAGAACCGGGAGACCCCATGGCTGCCCGTGGGAAAGATGCGGCGGGCCGGAGGGAGAACGTGATGAACGGCAAGTCTCTCATGCACGGCCAGGGGGAGTCGTACAGCGGCATAGTACCGACGAAGCAGCCGAACAGGGGCGGGGAGCCGCCAGCGGAGGTTGCGGAGGGAAGGCCGTTGACCAAGGAGAACACGCCCCAGTCTAACCCGCGCCGGACACCGCGCCGGGAGAGTGGGCCAAGTGGGCTGGAGCGTGTGCGCGAGACAGCACGGAAAAACGGGAAGCTGAGGTTCACAGCCCTGCTTCACCATGTGACGGTCGAGTTGCTGCGGGAAAGCTACTTCTGTCTGAAAAGACAGGCCGCTCCCGGAGTGGACGGCGTGACTTGGGAAGAGTATGGAGAAGGCCTGGAGGGGCGGTTGAGGAACCTTCATGGGCGTATTCATCGCGGGGCCTATCGAGCGCAGCCGTCGCGAAGAGTCTGGATACCGAAAGCCGACGGGAGGCAACGACCGTTGGGGATCGCGGCGCTGGAGGACAAGATCGTCCAGCAGGCGGTGGGAAAGGTTCTCAACCAGATATGGGAAGAGGACTTTCTGGGCTTCAGCTACGGATTCCGCCCGGGGCGCGGACCGCAAGACGCATTGGACGCGCTGTGGGTGGGGATCGTGCGCAAGAGAGTGAACTGGATAGTGGACCTGGACATTCGATCCTTTTTCGACAAACTCCAGCATGAGTGGCTGGTCAAGTTTGTGGAGCATCGGATCGGAGACCGGCGTATCACCCGTCTGATCCAAAAGTGGCTGAAGGCGGGGGTGATGGAGCAAGGGCAGTGGACCGAGACGAAGGAAGGGAGTCCGCAGGGGGCGGTGATCTCGCCCATCCTCGCGAACCTCTACCTGCATTACGTCTTGGATCTCTGGGTGGAGCCGTGGCGGAAGAAGCAAGCGCGCGGTGACGTCATCATCGTACGCTATGCCGACGACGCCGTGCTGGGGTTCGAGCATCGAGTTGAAGCAGAGCGTTTTCTGGAAGAACTCCGGAAACGCCTGGGGAAGTTCGGGCTGGAACTGCACCCGGAGAAGACGCGCCTGATCGAGTTTGGGCGCTTCGCCGCGGAGCGCCGGAAGCAGCGCGGAGAAGGAAAGCCAGAGACCTTTAATTTCCTGGGTTTCACCCATATCTGTGGGACCAACTACCAGACGGGCAACTTCACGGTCCGCCGGAAGACGATCGGCAAACGCTTGGCCGCCAAGCTCAAGGAAATTCGAGCGCAACTGCATCGGCGAATGCACCTCGGCCTTCCGCAAACCAGCGAGTGGCTACGGCAGGTGGTGCGGGGGTATTTCCAGTATCACGCGGTTCCGGGCAACTGGGAGCGATTGAAGGCCTTCCGCCGGGAAGTCCTGTACCACTGGTATCAGGCGCTACGGCGTCCAAGCCAGCGCAGTCGGCTCCGGTGGAGTGCTTTTCCCGAACGCTTCGGTGCCTTGCTGCCACCCATCCAAATTCTGCAACCCTACCCTAACCTGCGTTTCGACGCTAACCACCCCTCGATCCGAGGTAGGAACCGTGTGCGCTAGCAGCGCCCGCACGGGTCTGTGCGGGGGGCAGCGGGTAACCGCTGTCCCTACCGCGACCGGTCCGCAGGCAAGGCTGAAATCATGCCGGCCGATCACTCTCAAAAAGCTTGGCGCGGGGATAGGCGCTCCTGCCCAGGAGTTGCAGTCCGCGCGCAAAATGGTGTTGGTGCGCAGGCTTGACCAGCGCTAATGCAGCACGCTGAAGCGCAAAACTGCGCTCTACGCCAGCCTGCGACACAAGATGGAATGGTGCGTGGCGAGCCAGAAGGGGTTATGACCTCACCGGACGCAAAGCCGACTTGAACGAAGCCGCTAGCGCGGCGGACGCTTCGCGTGATACTATTTGGCAGGGCAACTGCGATGTCGCCGATCTACAGTTGCGTAGCAACATTGCCCCAATACGTAACACGATTCCGATTCAATACCCAATAAGCAATTGCCCTGCCAAAGTAGGGGGCTTCCTTCAAGTCGCTGTATCGAAAGCGCGCCGTGCAGCGGTGTCTCCCACTCCTCCACCCGATTTCAGTCGGCGCGCTTCCGATACAGCACTAAGACTTCTCAGGCCGAATCTCTAGAAGTGGCGGAACCTCCTAACCGGCAGTAACTTCCAGTGAGAAGAGCGAATAGATCCTTGTGCAACCACATGAAGGTATTTTCCGAGTGGGCAACGATTCAGGAGTTGGACCACTTCGGTCTACGCTACGCCGTTACAGAAGGTCTCTCTTGACCGGCGGCGTGTTTCCTGGATGCCGAACTATTCAGGCGGAATCCTAAGCGGGATCGCAACTGTCATGGGAACGGTGACTTGCATCGAATCGAGCCAAGTGGTAGGCCTCTGCCGCGAGGTTGACCAGCCTACGGATGTAGATAAGTGCTGAGACTATCCGATCGTTCGCGTACTCTGTGCCGCCTAACCCTCACGGCTCGCGCTGAGTCCTCTGCGCCTCGGGTGCAGTGCTCTTTCCCATGAGGTATTGGTCGAACCAGGCGATCGTGCGCCGGATGGAATCGATCTGGTTCTCACGCTTCACAAATCCGTGGCCTTCATTCGCGTAATAGTGAACATCGACCGTCCGCCCTTCCTTCTTAAGGATGTCGACGACCTGTTGCGCCTCCTCCTTCGGCACGCGCGGGTCATTGTCGCCCTGCAGCACGAGGAGCGGTACCTTCTCGCTCCGAATATAAGTGATTGGCGAGTCGGCGTCGTAGATCTTGCGATTCTCATCGGGGTTACCCAGCAGCCCCTTTAGATACTCAGTCAGCGACGGGTCCGAACTCTTCAGCATCGTCGACCAGTTAATGATCCCGTAAAGTTCCACGGCGGCCGCCCAGATGTCCGGTGCCTTGCCAATGGCCATCAGCGTCATGAAGCCGCCGTAGGACCCCCCGGTGATGCCGATTTTCCTGGAATCAACGTAGCCCGTGGCCTTCAGGAACTCCACCCCGGCGATCTCGTCCTTCAAGTCGCCGCCGCCCAAATCCTGAAAGTTGGCTTTCTGGAAGTCCAGGCCGTAGCCCGTGGACCCGCGCGGGTTGGGAGCGAGACAAATATATCCGCGCGAGGCTAGCGCCGCCACGTCCGTGTTCCAATAATCCACCATCTGGCCCGTGGGCCCGCCGTGCGGCAGCACGAGCGCCGGATTGCTGCCATCGCGCTTCAAGTTGAATGGCATCCACAGCAAGGCCGTGATTGTTTTTCCGTCGAAAGTCTTGTAATGGATGATCTGCGAGGGCGGCAGGGGCGTGGCGCGCAAGCTGGCTATCGTGGAGAAGGTCAATTGATCGGCGTGCTGGCTCGCGAGGGTGTAAACCCAAAGGTCTCCCGGCTGGTTCGAGGCTTCATGAGAAACGATCACACGATCGCCCTGCGGGGAAAACTCGTTGGGATTGCCGGAGAAGAAATTCAGGCCGTGCGGCAGGTCAACTTTTTCCGCCCGGTTGGTGGAGCGATCCGCGAGATAGGCATCGGTCACCCCGTCTTCATTCACGACATAGGTGTAGTTTTTGCCGTCGGGCGAAAAGTTCCCTGCGAAGGCTTCCCATTTCAAGTCGGTCACCCAGGTGATCTTCTTGCTGGCAACATCCAGCAGGGCGACGTTCATGTACCCGCCCTTGGCATCCGCACTCATCAGAAGCGTTCCGCCGTCGGGTGAAAGTGATGAGGCGAGATAGCGAATCGTCCCCTGGTGCGCAGTGAGGTTCTCGAGCTTGCCGCTCGCCACATCAATGCGGTAAACGTCCGCATTGGTGAAGGGAGGATTCACGCGGTCGGCATAGATGGCCTTGTCGTCGCTGCTCCAGGCCACCACATTCCAGGAGTAACCCGGCTGCTGCTCGTTCGTCAGCTTATGAACTTTGCGGGTGCTCCAGTCGAGGAGAGCAATGTCAAGCTGCGTGCCCTCCTTCGGCTTGTAGGCAAAAGCAATGGTGCTTCCGTCGTGGGACCAGTGTGGGTCTTGTTCCCGAATGGCGGGCGTGTTGGTCAGATTCAGAGGCTCGCCGCCGTCGCTCGGTATAGCGTAAAGGTCCCACAGTTCGTTGCCCGCGCGGTCCTGCTGGTAGACGATCCATTTGCCGTCGGGCGACCAGACGGCGCTGTACTGCTGCCGATCGTCGGACTGGGTAAGCTGAATCGGCCATCCCCCTGAGGCGCGCACCTTCCAGAGATTGGAACGGCCGGAGATATCGGTGGTGAAGGCGATCTGCTGCCCGTCAGGCGACCACGCGGGGCCAAACACGCTTCGCGTGTAATAGAGGTCGTCGACGGGCGCGGGGCGGGCGGCGGGATTTGACACCGACACCACCGACTTCGGATCGGTCAGTGGGCGGTCGTCGGGTCCCGTGGACGCGGCCAAAGGCTCTAACAGACTGAAGCTGATGACAACCCATACTCCCCATAGTCGCATGATCCGCATACAACCTCCCTCCGACGGGCGTCCCGACTTGCGACCAGAAGCGCGCATCGCCGGCGCAGTGCCCTACCGATCGAAACTGGGAATAAACGTACGCCCTTTTGGCCAGGATTCCACCATTGGACCCGGCTCTTGGCGAGTATACACTCAACCGCTTCTGCGGGAGCGTTGTGGAAATGAAAAAAGCCCTTCCCAGAAAACAGGAAGCCCCTGCTTTGAAGGGCGACCGGGACTCCTACCGACCTAGCATGAGTAGTGGGCATTCGGCGAGTAATCTCGGACCGGCACTTTGTTCGGACGGAGCGGCGAGTATCGATCGCCCCTTCGCTGTTACAGAGGGTCTATCTCGGCCGGCGGCCATTTTCCTGGTAGGCGACTTTTTCAGGCTGAATCTTTAGTTGCGCGATAACTACTCGAAGGGTTGCCGGCAGGATAGCACGTCAGCAAGTTCTTCTGCCACTCGGTCTTTTCGCTTGATTCGCTAAAAACGATATTTTGATGTTACCCGTCTCCCCGCATGTAGGAGTGGCCCTCCGACCAGACGGTGGCCTCAAAGGGGATTAAGCCGCATTTTCGATTTCAGATTGCAGAGCTAAGCTTATCTCGGATTAATAGTAGGGTGGGAATCGAGCGAATCTCATACTTGCCAGCCACAGCCTCTGCAACGGGCGTCGATGGGGTCTGCCGGTTCTCGCGCGTGGAGTTTCCATGCATGCCCGGGGTCTCAGACTGCGCGGAGTCCTCGTGGTGCTTGCGATAGCGCACTCCTCAGTATTGCCTTCCACCATGCTGAACGACAGTCGGCACTCCGGTCGCGATCATTTCGCAGCTCAATACCCTGCCTGCATGTGCCCCTGTCAGTGCTTCGATGGCAGCCTTACGGCTGACCATGCACAACTCGGGGGCAGGATGGTTAGCTAGGCCTCTCCTGTGCGACTCTCTCACTCACTACTTTACGCCGGTTTATACCGGCGCACTCAGCAGCCTGCTACTGCTTGACGAACTCCACGCGACGGTTCTGCGCCCGGCCCTGGGGCGTGTCGTTGGAGTCAATGGGCTTCGTGGCGCCCAGGCCGGCGGTCGTCAGACGACCCGCGTCCACCTTGAATTGCGAGACCAGAACCGCCTTCACCGCCTCGGCGCGGCGTTTCGAGAGGTCGAGGTTGTGGTCGGCTGCGCCGGTCGAGTCCGTGTGCCCTTCGATCTGCAGTTTCAGGTTGGGATTCGCCTCCAGCCCACGCGCGATGGATTTGATTACAGCCGCGGACTCGGACTTGAGCCGATCGCTGTCGGTATCGAAGAGAATGCCGTGCGTAACGTAGCGGCCGGAAGAAGAGATGACCTGGCTGAAGTCGGGAGTAGATTCGGCGAAGCGCAGGAGCCGGATGCCGAAGCTCCCGCTAACTGCTGCTTCCGTTTGCAGCGTGACGGATCCGAGTTCCGGCAGGTCGATTTGATTGGCGTCCACGACGCGGTTTTCGTTGATATACACCTGAAGACGCCCGTTCTGGATCCACACGTTCTCACTAACGGGCTGGTTGAAATCGGCAGGGGTGTTTGTACTCGCGAGTTCCTCGCTCGGGGTGTTGACTCGCACGTGAACGCCGGCGTCGCCGTTGGTTTGAACCCAGATGCGGAGGCTGTCCTGACCATCCTTGGTACGGAACTGCCAGGCATTCCGGAAGTCGACGGGATTCTGGAACATCACCACCGATTCCAGCGTGAAATTCTTGGGGAAGTCCTTGAAATTGGGGGTCAACTCCAGACTCTGGCTTGTAGTAAGCTGCCGGATTCCCGGGGCCTCCATCAGCGTTACGGAGCCGCCGCGGACCTTCCAATGCGGCGGCGCCTCGTCGCCGGCCATGTCCGTAAAATCGTCGTAGAAGATGGTTCTCTCGCCTGGAACGAAGTTGGCTTTCACGACCGTCAAATCCGGCTGGCTCGCGGCCGGAGCCGCGCCGCCGGCGGGTTGCGGAGCTTGTGTGCTCGACGCCAGCGCGGCCGTCTGACTCGTAGGCGGCGCCGGACTGGCGGCGACTGCCGCACTCACTGGAGGAGGCGCATTGGCCGTGGCCGGCGCGGCGTTCGGCGCAAGACTCGCGAGAGCGGGTCCGCTGCGCGATTTTGCGCTGAGCATCACCTTACTCCCGGCGGCGAATCGGACGGTGGGGCCTTGGGCGGCGACATCGATCACGACAAGCGACACCGTTGCGCCGCCAAGAGCGCCAATCGCAGCTCCCTTTCCGCCGCCCGCCAAGCCGCCCGCCAGAGCGCCAAATCCGGTTGCACCAGCGGCTTTCGCCAGATTGCTGCTGCGGCGGACAACCCTGCCCTCTTCGTCAACGTCCGTCTGACCCTTGGAATTTACGAGCGACTTGACGTCCGCTGCGATCGGGACTGCCTGGTCACCGTGCCTGAGCGTGTCGAAAGAGAACCTCAACACGGACTGCCCCGTCAGCTTGTTGCCGGACTTGGACTCTTTCACCTTTCCCTCGACAATGTCTCCCTGAAGCGCAAGCGGGGTGATCACCCGCGCCGAGACCGCGTCGCCTTTGCGGCTGATATCGGTGCCCAGTGGCGCCGTCAGCTCTGCCTGAATGTCGATATCCTGAGCCAGCGCCGCTCCGCAAACCAGCACGGCAAGGCCAAGACCAAGACATGTTCGCTGTAATCTCATTGTAGGAACTCCTCTCGCGTGTCCAGATTGACCGGAGAACTACAGAGCCCATATCATAAATACCAGATCTAGTCAAGGCATATCGGGCATATCGGGAACCCCTGTTTACAGTTTTGCAACCATGGGATCGGCAGTTCGAGCCTCCCCAGGTCCACCAAAAGTCGCTGGTTTTGTTTCTCACCCACAGGGTGTCGACCTCCATAGCGGCTTCGTCGCGTTCGAACCCACATGAATAGAGGCGTCAGAGATCAGCAGAGGGTTAATGCACGAGACTCGAATCGGAACTTGCAGAGACCTTGACCTGGCAGGAAGGCCGGCCCATAATTCTGCGCAAAGGTAAAGTTGAAATCGGAAATTCCGGATGAGAGGGAATCATGGCGTCACGCATTCGGATCACTGTTCAGGTTGTCCTGATTGCCGGGTGTTTGGTTGGAGGCCTGGCCGCGCAGACACGCTACGTCCCCGACAAAGTGGGCAAGTGGACGTTAAGACGCCCCGACTACTCGGCCGGAAAGGCGCAGTACGGCTTGAGCCCCGTCGAAAAGAGCAGATTCGAGGCCAAAATCGGCGCGCTCATCTCCACCATTCAACAGTGCAAAGTGTTCAACCCGCCGATGGGAATCGAACCCCAGGTGATTGCCCGGTACTACGCAGACACGTTTCTTGCTGACGACCCCGATCTATGCGAGAACCAGCCCTGCGTCCGTCATCCGCCCGGGTTCTATTTCTATATCTTGGTGTGGTACCACCTCCTCACGGAACCGAAAGACCGGTTTGGACACGTCGACTATCATGCACCGCTTGTGGTAGGCCTTGCGAACGAGACGGCACAAGAGGTGTGGGTTGCCGTCAATAATCTTACTCGGACCCTCGGCGACATGCCCTGGGCAGAACGCGTGCGGCTGCCTGATGGCCGCCAGATCCGCTACATGCCGCGCGAAACGTCGGCCCGCGTTGGGGGATTTCCTGTCTACAAAAACCGGTTGGGTGACCACCTTGTGTTGACCAAAAGGGACCGCGACCCCTGGGTGCCCGTGACCCGCGAGCAGCTTGCGTTGGCGCTCATCCGCGAGCGCGAACGCTTGTTCGCCCACCAAGCCGAGGAGAGGAAACCGAGACCGGCGCCCCCGTGCGATAAAGACTACAAAGACTGGATGTCCGGCGCGGAAGAGCGGCGCGAAGACACGGAGAGAGCGTACCAGAGACTGAAGAAGACCGATCCGGCCGCTGCCGAGCAGCTCCATGCAAGGATGGAGAAGACGGAAGCTGACATGCCGGCCCTGTTGAAAGAAGGTCAGGCCCGCTGCGAGGCGCAGCAGAAGCAAGCCGCCCAAACAACGTCTGCGCAAGTGGCGCCGGACCGCGTGATCGAACCCCTTCGCGCCGAGCTGGCCCGAATGACGCCCGCCGAGCGCGCCTCGCCAGCATGGTATGACAAACTGGCGGAAGGACCCGACGCGTCGGGGCTGGTGGCGCCCCACGCGCCGCGTGCCGTGGAACTGGTGACGATGAACCCCGATTTTTTTGATCGCTCACGTCCGCGCACGGACTTTCAGGTCATCTCCGTTGACATCGAGTACGATCCGACGGTGGGCGCGGACCACGCCAACCTCAGCCAGGACGACCTTCCCGACTGGCGGATGTACGAATTCCTGACCACCACCGACTGGCAGCGCGTCGCCGCGCTGCTCGACTGATTCTCGCGCCAACGGCGCGCCGCTCCTGCTGGGCCTCGCGCCTGACGACCACGGCAGCCAGGTTCACGCCATCAGTGGGGACCGAAACACCCTGCTCGAAGATGAAAGCGGTGACTACATCCCTGCGGCAACATTCTGTTTTCCAGACGCGAAAGCAGCTTCCCCACAACTCAGACAGGATTGTGCCTGATAAACGCCCTTCCACGCCGGAACCCAGCCAAGCGCCAGGATTGTCGATGGGAAGCCGACTTATCAGGCCGAATCCCAAACAGCGCCGGAATTGGTTGAGCGGCAGCAGCTTCCAGTGAGACGAGCATATAAATTCCTCGGCAGACAACTGGAGAGTACTTTCCGAGTCGACCATGCGTCCAGAAACGGTGCAACCCGTGACGGGCCGCAGCCTGTCGCTCCGGCGGCCAAATTCCGAACAAGACCGCGCTAGCCGCTGCTGCTTACTTGCTGGGCGCATCGTATCGCCGGTTGACTTCCTTCCAGTTCACCAGGTTCCACCAGGCGGCCACGAATTCGTTGCGGCGGTTCTGGTACTTGAGGTAGTAGGCGTGTTCCCACACGTCGATCACGAGGAGTGCCTGCTTGCCTTCGTTCACCGGATTGTCGTGCAGAGGCGTGGACGTGATTTCGAGCTTGCGGTTTCTATCCAACTGCAGCCACGCCCAGCCGGAGCCGAAGCGCCCCATGGCTGCGGCGGAGAACTTCTCTTTGAACGGGCCGAAGCCCCCGAAAGTCTTCTGAATTTCTTCGGCGAGTTTCCCGACGGGCTCACCGCCGGCGTTGGGCGCCATGATTTCCCAGTACAGGCTGTGGCTGAAGTGGCCTCCGCCGTTGTTGCGCACGGTCGTCCGGATCGCCTCAGGAACGATGGCGCAATAATCGGCCAACAACTCTTCGAGCGTCTTGCTGGCCAGTTCGGGCGCTTGCTCCAAAGCTTTGTTGAGATTCGTCACGTAGGCGGCGTGGTGCTTTCCGTGGTGGATCTCGACGGTCATCTTATCCATGAATGGTTCCAGGGCATCGTGAGCGTAGGGGAGTGGTGGAAGATTAAAGGGCATAGTGTCTCCTTTGGTTTCAGAATTCAGTATGCGCAACGCCAGAGGGATTCCCCCGAGTGCGGCGAGAAACCCTCGGCGCGATGTCCTCAACTTAGTGCTTATTGTTTATCTCGTCATATAGTGCAGTCGATGACTGCACGATTCTCTCTACGGAACGGGCGGTTATGCCAATGTTCGAACGGACTTTTCCCGGTCCCATTGGCGTGTCTTTGCCGCAGCAATAAATGCGTCTTTGTCGTTGGTATCCACGACGCCCGCGTCTTGTCCGACATTCGCTATTTTCAAAAGCACTTGGCCGCCTTTGTCGACGGCAATTGCCTTGAGATGAGCGAAAGCATCGCGCACAAAATCGATCGCGGCGCTTTCCATCGACAGTGCCTTTGCGCCTTCGTCGGAGAGGATGACGGCGACTGCGTCGAATAGCACAGAAGGGGTACCCGCCAGTTGTCCGTCAGCCGCCAGCATCGAGCCAGCGGCAAGCTTCACTCCCCCCACTTTGGGGGCGACGATCTTTACGGTAGCGCCCGCATCCGTCGCGGCCTTTTTAATCTTCTCGATAACAGCGCCGTCTGAACCATTCGCAATCAGGATGCCAATCGCGCGCCCCATGAGCGTCTCTTTCATCTTGCCGATGGTCTGCAATGCGGGCGAAGGCTCCATCTCCTGCACGGGCGCTGCCGCCACCGGCGCATCGGGAATTTTGTCGAACGCAAGACCCGCGGCGACTCGGTTGGCGAGGTCTTTTTCGATATGTCGCAGGTGACCGACGATCGCCTCACGCACGTGCACATGTTCGACCTTGGAAAGCTCAAACACTAACGCCGAGGCGATGTGCGCCTGCTCATACGCGGTTTGGCTGAGATAGAACTGCCGCGCCTGGCTGTAGTGGTCGGCGAAGCTCTCGGCACGGATGCGGCCTTTCTTGCCTATTTCAGTTACCGCAGCGCTATGAAAGCCGTAAGCCGGCGTTTCGCGTGGCGAGTCTGCAGACAAGGAGTTGGGCTCATACGCAACACGGCCCGCCGGTTGCGCCATCTGCATGTGTCCGTCGCGTTGTTGGTTGGAGAACGGGCACTTGGGCGCGTTGATCGGGATCTGGTGGAAATTGGGCGAACCCAGGCGCGAAAGCTGCGTGTCGTGATAGGAAAATAAACGGCCTTGCAACAGTGGATCATTGGAGAAATCGATGCCTGGCACGACATGAGAAGGACAGTAAGCAACCTGTTCAGTTTCAGCGAAGAAATTGTCCGGCCAGCGATCCAGCACCATACGGCCGATCACTTTCAAGGGCACCAGTTCTTCGGGTATCAGCTTGGTCGCGTCCAGATGATCGAACGGAAATCTGTCCGCTTCCCCCTGCGTGAATAGCTGAACCGCGAATTCCCACTCGGGGAAATTACCCGCTGCGATGGCCTCGAACATATCGCGGCGGTGGAAGTCTTGATCAGCGCCGGAAATCTTGACGGCCTCATCCCAAATGGTGGACTGCAAACCGAGCTTGGGACGCCAGTGGAATTTGACGAAGGTTGATTCGCCGGCATCGTTAATCAGCCGGAAACTATGCACACCAAAGCCTTCGATCATGCGAAGCGAACGAGGTAGGGTGCGATCAGACATGATCCACATCACCATATGCATGGATTCAGGCGTGAGCGAAATGAAATCCCAGAATGTGTCGTGCGCGGTTGCCGATTGCGGAAAGCCGCGGTCGGGTTCCATTTTTACGGCATGGATGAGATCGGGGAACTTGATGGCATCCTGGATGAAGAAAACCGGGATGTTATTGCCGACCAGGTCCCAGTTGCCTTCCTTAGTGTAAGACTTGACGGCAAACCCGCGTACGTCACGAGGGGTATCTACCGAGCCCGCGCCGCCTGCCACGGTCGATATGCGAGTAAACACGGGTGTCTTCTCACCTACCTCGGTGAGTATCCTGGCGGTGGTGTATTGCTTCAACGAGGCGGTCAGCTCGAAGAATCCATGCGCGCCCGTCGCTCGCGCGTGAACGATGCGCTCGGGAATTCGCTCGTGATCGAAATGCGTGATTTTTTCGCGAAGGATGAAATCCTCCGAAAGCGTAGGGCCGCGCGGATTAGCCCTGAGCGAGTTTTGATTATCGGAAAGCGCGACGCCCTGGTTCGTGGTGAGCGCGGGGTGCTTTCCACCAGCGGTCTGGTGCAGCTCGCCGCCGGCAGCCAGTTGTGAGTCTCCGTTGGGAGCCGAGCCCTTTTCCTGTTTACGTTTTCCAGAATTACTCGTCGTCTTTTGTTTGCTCATGATCAACCTCCTTAGTGTGTAGCGCCAGCCTGCTGGCTGTTGTCGTGTCTTGTCAATTTCGACGGGCCGCTTCTCCTCCCGGATCATGCCGGTTCGGAGGGGGCACCGGGCCAAGTGCTTGCCCTTCCCCAGGACGGCGCGCAGTCGACCCTCTATTCCGTCGTTTTACCGTCGAAGTGTTCATCGTCTGCCTCCGCATCGGCGCGGGTATGACGGACAGCGCCGTCCCGATGATTCGGCGGTGCAGAAACCGGAATTCCCGCTCTTAAAAAGTGTATAGGGCTCACGACTAAGATGACTTTAAACCGAGGCTTCCCCTCTGTCTGAGCAATTTCGACCACATGTCAGAGCACTATTGAAATGACGAGCAAATCACCTCGGCGTACAAAGGCGGTGCGGGTTAATTCGAAATTACGGGAACGGGCGACCTGCCAGATCTGTCCAAACGCGGGAGTGAAATGTCATACCGAGGGAGCGAGCCTCTCGATCACTGATTCGGGACACACCAAAACACCGGATTTCTAGTTTCCCGTGCCAGGGGCAAAACACTACGACGCGCCAGCGCAACACGATGAAAGGGCGGCTCGCCGCATACAGAGGAACCCGCCAAGGCTCACATGAACTTAAAGGCTTGCGAGCCCCCTAGACATGCCTGAAGAGAGCGAGTGACAACGATGAGCTCAATGGTTCGATTCTTCTTTAAACCGACGCAAGGCCCGCGCGCCATTTTGCTTGTCCGGCTTGCCGTAGGGCTGATCTTCACGACGCAAGGCATTCTCAAGTATATCGATCCCAATATGGGTGTCGTTCGTTTTACGAAGATTGGCTTTTCGCATCCGTATTTCACGGCGCACTTCGTTGGAATGTTTGAAATTGTGTGCGGTCTTCTGGTGTTGCTCGGACTGTGGACTCGGGCAGCCGCCGTCCCTCTGTTGATTGTCATCACCACGGCGATTGCAACGACGAAAATTCCCGAGCTATTTCACGCGAATCAGGGCTTTTGGTACATGGTGAGTGACACGCGCACTGATTTTGCGATGCTTTGCTCGCTCGTTTTCCTGATTTCTGGCGGTGGTGGAGCGTTGTCGCTTGATGCGCCGCGCGGGCGAGAAAATATTTCAGGACCAATTGAATGAGGAATGCGTTGAAGGCGATTCCAAAGAAGAAGTCGCTGATCACACCAGTGTGAGCGAAACCTGACGCTCCGGCTCAACCACGGAGCGACTCGAAAGCTCGATCACATGCTTCAAAGGGTGTATCATGATCTCCTTGAGAAAGCAGGAGCGTCAACGACGGTCATCAGTAATTGCTCAAAACTAGCGCTGTTCCTTCTCGTTATGCTGGCCGCTCCAAAGCTGTGGGCGCAAGGGCCTCCATTTCAGACCGACGATCCGACGCCGGTAGACCTTGGACATTACGAGGCTTATGTCTTCGGAGGCGTGGATGGCACTCCGGCGGAGATTGACCCGGCGGGTCCGGCATTTGAATTCAACTGGGGGGCTATTCCGAACGTGCAGCTCCACGCGATTCTGCCCTTCGGGGCCATCTTGCCATCGAATAATCCTGTATATGCTCCGGGCGGAAAAGGCCCTAGCGCCTTTGGCCTGACGGACATGGAACTGGGCGTGAAGTACGGTTTCGTGAAGCAAACGAAGCACCGTCCGCAGATCGGCTCGTTCACCATGGTGGAGATTCCGAGCGGCAGTTATGCCAAGGGGCTCGGCGTAGGACGGGTGTGGTACAAACTACCCATTTGGGTACAAAAAGACTGGGGGCCTTGGAGTTTTGATGGCGGTATTGGATACGCAATCGTCAAGCAATATCAGTATCGCAACTATATATATGGCGGATATCTGGTTAAACGGAAAATCAGCAAAAAGCTGGAACTGGCAGCTGAGGTCTTTTCTCACGCGCGAGAAGGTTTCGCTGCCCCTCAAACACAATCCTCGACGCTGATCGACGCAGGCGGTTATTACCACTTTAAGTACCCCGGTCTCCAATTGCTTTTCGCATACGGGCACTCTATCGCTGGGCAGACGGAGAACTACGCTTATCTTGGCCTCTACTGGACATGGGGGAAAGACGAAAAAAGACGACCGCCGGAGACGTGATACCGTCTGGGCAACCACTCAAGAACGGATTCTATTGACTTGCAGCTTAGAGGGTAGTCTACAGCTCATCCTCACAAGGAGGAATTAGGAGAAATAATAAGTGGAAACCACGACACGGAGCTTCTGGATACCGCCGCTACTCACGGGATGCCTTCCGCCTGCGCCTCCTCTGCGAGGTTAGTCTGTGTGACACCGTTAAGTGCATTCTCGACATCCGAAAAAGCGGCGATCACCATCTTGTCCTCTATTTTCCTCGAAAGACCTGCTGACGGTCCATCAACTGATGTGACGAGGAAGGTGACAAGGTGCCGTGTAGCGAGTTCCGGGTAAGTCAGCGGCTTGAAATGCGGACTCGGGAAGACGCACTACGAGAAGGAAAACTCATGACCACAGCCGCGCCGGTCACTCTGTCCAAACTCGTGAGCAGGCATGAAGTCGCGGAGCGCACGACCGCATTCCGCTTTGAAAAGCCATCGAACTGGACATTCAAGTGCTGATTCCGATGAAGGTGGGCACTGATTCCGGTTTGATCCCGGGCAGTGATTCCGATGTCATCCCGGGCGTCTTCGGAGCGAAGCGACGCTGGCCCTCCTATCGTGCTTGAAGTGACCGGGATCG
>Ga0208937_1000830_pt1 | contig 17420 bp, 15 predicted proteins | sample June2015DPH_11_5_FD_184705 | JGI IMG/M metagenome (GOLD analysis project Ga0208937, IMG submission 184705) | Peatland microbial communities from SPRUCE experiment site at the Marcell Experimental Forest, Minnesota, USA - June2015DPH_11_40... | ecosystem: Environmental > Terrestrial > Soil >...
AAAACTCGTCCAATGATCCCGTCATGGCGTGGGAACAACCCGGCCAATGTAGTGGAGACCTTTTGAGCACCACCCCGTGTTCACAGAGCTTTACGAGTCGTTGCCCCAGCCGGTTGAGAAAGTCGGGCTAATTGCCGCCAATTCAATCACCGCATCCCCCGCTACACCGAAGGCTTCCAACTTCGCCAGGGCTACGATGAACCGGCCGGTGGACAGGAAGAACGCCCGGCCCTGGATCACGCCACGGTGACTTCCTTGCTGAGATAGACATCCTGGATGGCGTTGAGCAACCCAATGCCTTCCTTCATCGGGCGTTGAAACGCCTTGCGGCCGGAAATCAAGCCCATGCCGCCGGCGCGTTTGTTGATGACGGCGGTGGCGACGGCCTGTTCCAGGTCGCCCTTGCCCTTGGATGCGCCGCCGCTGTTGATGAGGCCGGCGCGGCCCATGTAACAGTTGGCCACCTGATAGCGGCAGAGGTCAATCGGATGGTCGCTGGTCAGTTCGACGTAAATCCGCTCGTCGAACTTGCCGTAACTGGAACTGCCCGTGTTGAGCGCCTTGAAACCGCCGTTGTTCTCGGGCAGCTTCTGTTTGATGATGTCCGCCTGGATCGTCACGCCCAGGTGATTGGCCTGGCCGGTGAGATCGGCCGAGACGTGATAATCGGTCACCTTGCCGTCCGCGCCCTTGATCTTGAACGCATTGTTGCGGAGATAGCACCACAGCACTGTGGCCATCCCCAGCTCATGCGCCTGCGCGAACGCCTGCGCGACTTCCACAATCTGCCGGCCGCTCTGTTCGGATCCGAAATAAATTGTCGCCCCCACCGCCGCCGCGCCCATGTCCGCGGCCTGTTTCACGGTGCCGAACAGGATTTGGTCGGCCTTGTTAGGATACGTGAGCAGTTCGTTGTGGTTGATCTTCACCAGAAACGGAATTTTGTGCGCGTATTGGCGGGCGACCGCGCCCAGCACGCCAAACGTGGAAGCCACCGCATTGCAGCCGCCCTCCACGGCCAGCTTCACGATGTTCTCCGGGTCGAAATAATCCGGGTTCTTCGCAAAGCTCGCGCCGCCGGAATGCTCGATGCCCTGGTCCACCGGCAGGATGGAAACGTATCCGGTGCCGGCGAGGCGGCCATGACCGAACAACCGGTGCAGATTGCCGAGCACGCGGTTGTTGCGGTCGGACACGGAAAAAATCCGGTCAACGAAGTCCGGCCCGGGAACGTGCAGCCGGTCCTTGGAAATTTTCGGGCTTTTGAAATTGAGGAAATAATCGGCCTTGTCGCCGAGCAGTTGTGCAATTTGTATCATAATCCAATTTCCTTTCAGTTGCTGTGGTCGGGAAAATCGGCCTCCTGGAATTCACGTTCACCGACCAGCGTTGAAACCATAGCAACATCCGGTCCGACGCGCCACACTCGATTTTTGTAGTGGTACAGTTTGCCATTTCGGTGGGGGGAGAGCGCGACCGGCAAACCTTTCACCACGTCCCACGCGGTTCAAGTGCGTCAAAACCGTTTCGGGCCTTACGTTCTTTCAAAGTCGATGAAGCCTTTGGCCACGTAGTCGGCAACTGGGAGGGTGAAGAACTGTGTCAAGTCGGGCAGTTCCTCGCCGATATTGCGCTCGGCGAGTGTCCGTTCTGCTTGGAGATCGTTGGCTGGCCGCGTGAACCGTCGCTCGGGAGAATTTGCCTTCGCTCGAATGAGCGCCTCGCGGATGTAGGCCAGATCCTTGGTGGCGCCGGGCGCGGCAGATTGAAAGCCATTTTGGGTCGCTGTAAGATTGCTACCATTGCGGAATTTTACAACGAGGACACCACTATACTGATTCGATGAAGGGAGCAGGTATAGCGACTGGTCGTGGTCAAAACTGCGGTAGATCCGTGCGCGGGCGGCAAAGGCGCTGCAAATGACAACCACCACGGTCGCGGCCGCCCAGGCCAAGCGGTTTCTCAGGCAACGGAACCTCGACCGCGAGAGAACGATTCCTGCGTGCACGCAGCAATCGTACGCCGCCAGCATGTTACGTCCAGCAGAAACCAAAACGCAGCCAGAACACGGCGACAGCCGCATACGTTGATGTCTGACGTTTTCACCAATCGGACACTGCGCCCCACCGGCTGGCGGATGGTCCGGATTTGGGAGCACGAGTTGAGATTTCCAGAATCCAGTATCCGAAGAATTCTGGAAAAGTTGAGGGTTTAGGGTTGAGCCGCCTTCGCTCCGCTTCGCCGCGCCAAGGGGAACGGCTCGCAGGTACGCTCGCCCCACCTTTTGTGCTCTTTGTGGCAAATTCCGTGTTTAAAAGCTTGGTGGTTTTGGTTGGCAGAATTGGGGAATTCACGGATATTGATCCGACCCTCATCAGCGCCTATGTCACTGTTTGTGGATCAACCTATGAAAATGCAGACCGGAAAATCGTCAGGTTTCACTCTCGTCGAAATTCTCACCGTCATCACCATCATCGGAATTCTGGCAGCCATGCTGCTGGCGGTTGTGAACCAAGCCAAGAACAGGGCTTTGAAGGTCAGGGCGAAGAAAGACATAACCGACATCGTCACCGCAATTCAGGCCTATGATTCGGTTTATGGCCAGTTTCCCGTTTCCGCCAGTGTCCAGAGCACAGCTGGCACCCAGGATTTCACCTATGGCGACGCGCTCCTGACGGCGGCCCTGGGTCCCGGCAGTTACGGGGCGAACAATTCCGAAGTGATGGCGATCCTGATGGACATTACCAACTATCCGGCCGGCGGCCCGACGGCCAATATGAATCATTCCAAGAACACGCAGCAGCGGGTATTCCTCACCGCCAACATGGTCAGTGACGCGACTTTGCCGGGAGTTGGGCCGGATTTGGTCTATCGCGACCCTTGGGGCACGCCGTACATCATTACTGTGGATTTAAGTTATGACGAGCGGTGCCGGGACGAATTTTACCGTCGAGCCGCCGTGTCCGGTCTTGGGGGAACGAACGCGAATCCGGGTTTCAACGGTCTGGTCAATCCGGACGGCACTCCCGACAATTTCCTGTATCACGGCAAGGTGATGGTCTGGTCCGCCGGTCCGGACAAAGCCATCGCCCCCGGCCTCCCGGCCAATCAAGGGGCCAACAAGGACAATATCCTGAGCTGGGTGGAATAAAGCATTCCTTTCGATGAGTTGGTTCAAGTCATTCTGGAAAAAGTTGACCGGGCCGACTGCACCGGGAGCAGCGACTTTTTTGGATGAAACCATCGTCAATTTCACGCCTCGGGCGCAACAGGCAATGGTTCTGGCACGGAAGGAAGCCGATCGGCTTCATCACCATTTCGTCGGCACTGAACACGTTTTGCTCGGCCTGATCAAGTTGCAACGGGACGTAGCCATCAATGTGCTCGAGAAAATGGGCCTGGACCTTGAAATCGTCTGCCGGGAAATCGAGAAACAGGCCGGACCGGTTTCTCAATCGGCAGCCACCGCCAATCTTCCTTACACACCACGAGTGAAAAAAGTCCTCGCATTGGCGGTCAAGGAGGCTCGGGCACTCAATCACACCTACGTCGGCACTGAACATATCCTGCTGGGACTGCTGCGTGAAGGCGACGGCATGGCCGCCCGCGTGTTGAAACAGCTCCACGTGGATCTCAAACAGACGCGCCAGGACATCCTGAAGGAGCTTGACCCGAAATTTATTCCGGGTGGTAGTGAGCAAGAAATAAAGCCATCCGAACTGTTGCAGGCGGAAGTACTGCTGTCGGCTCACGGAAATTTCACGCCCCGGGCGAGACAAGTGCTTGGATTGGCGCAGGCGGAGGCAGACCGGTTTCATCACAGTTGCGTCAGCACCGGCCATTTATTGCTTGGCCTGATTAAATTGGGACGGGGAGTTGCAGCCAATGTGCTCAAGCATAAGGGACTGAATCTTGAAACTACCCGCGCAGAAGTCGAGAAGCTGACCGGGACAGATTCCGAACCGGAAGCGAAAGGGACAAAATCCCACACGCCACGAGCAAAAAACGTTCTCTCGCTGGCATCGCAGGAAGCCAAGGTGCTTAATCACACCTACGTTGGCACCGAACACATCCTGCTAGGATTGCTACGCGAAGGTGACGGCGTGGCCGCCCGGGTGTTGAAACAGTTCAAGGTGGACCTCAAACAAACACGCAAGGAAATCCTGAAGGAACTTGATCCGAATTTTATGCCGGGTGACAGCCAGCCGGAAGCATGAACCGCCAACCACTGCTGGTGAGAAGCTTGGTGCGGACTGATTTGGATGGGAGAAGGAAAACGACAAATTATCCGTGTCCATCCGTAATACAATCCTGTAACTTCGCGCACGGACGACAAAGATTTGGACTGCGGTGGCAGAGCGCAGCGGCGACACCGCTTTCCGCACTGCCGGTTGCTTCCAAAAGCGGCGTGGCGCTTCGCTTCCCGCCGCAGTCCAAAATCTGTGGTTGCGGCCAAAGGCCGCGCTGGGTTCATCTGTGGTTAAAAAAGTCCTTTCGCGGTTTTCGAGGACGAGGACGAAGAATTGTTGGTTGACACCTTGACGACGGCGGAGTCGAGTAGGCCGGCTTGGAGTTGACGCGCTGCTGATTGTGCGTTACCTAGACCGCGGATTTCCGTGGTAACCTTGAAATACCCGGCCCGACGCCGGGAGGAGACACACGATGCAAACAGTTCTGCCCTCAGAGTTCAAACGCGGCATGGTCCTGATGCTGGACGGCGCCCCGCAGATGGTGGAGGAGTTCCACGTCAGCGGCACGGCCCAGACCAGACACAAGCTGCACGCGCGGCTGCGCCATCTGAAAACCGGCCGCCTCACCGACCACACGTTCCCGGAAGGCGAGCGCCTGCCGGTTGCCGACGTGCAACACCGCCGCGTCCAGTTCAGCTATCCTGACGGGCAGGATTGCGTCTTCTCCGATGTCGAATCGTTTGAGGAATTGACCCTCAGCGCCGAGCAGATCGGCGACCGCCGCTGTTTCATCAAGGAAAACGAGGAGTACCGCGCCCTGCTGCTCGACGGGCGCCTGCTGGACATTGTGCTGCCGCCGAACGTGACGTTTGAGGTGGTGGATACCGCTCCGCCCAGCAGCGGCGGTTCCGACGCCACGTGGAAACCCGCCCGTCTCGACGCCGGTCTGGAAATCATGGTCCCGCTGTTCATCGCCCCCGGTGAAAAAATCCACGTGGACACGACCGAGCGGAAATACGCCGGACGCGAAAACGAGGGAAAGAAGTAACGGGGGGCCAATGCTCCTTCGCCTCAGCAAGACACCCAACATCAAATGTAAACATCCCGCCTGCGCTTACTACGTGCGGCAAGCCGCGGTTTCCGTCTCCTCTTCGCTCTGACGCGACGTGAAAATTCTTTATATCTTTGTGCCTTGGTTGTTCAAAATTCGGGCAGTGCCTTAATTTGAATTTGTCACCATGAAAACATTTCCCCACAAGAATGTTTTATTTGTTGTGAAGAAAGCGGCGACGATTTCATTGGTCGGTTCAGCATTTATAGCGCGGTATATGCCAGTGTGTGAGAAATTGGTTGATGGGGAAAACATCAGGTCAAAAGACAATAAAGTGACCGGCTTGACCTCTTTATTGGCGCGGACAAACATGACAACTATGTATGGGCGGCCTTGGACCCAACCCGTATTAAGTGGGGACGGAAATTCCAGTGGTCCCGATGGGAATCGGTCATTTCGATACAATGACCGCGGACACGCGGCGCACCATCCCTTGCCCGGCACATCTACATCGGTCGTATCAGGTTGCCAGTACGCATTCTTTAGGCAATTCAGGACGGGGCCACTCCACAATACTAGCTCAACATCTGATACAACCACATCTGAATCATTAACCACACTGAATTCGAGGCTCACATTAGATGCCCCAGACCCTATTGGAACCAACAGCAGTTTTCCCGGTTTCATAAAATTGCTGGAACCAAATAAAAAATCATTCGTCAATGGAACATTCACCTTGTTGCCATCAACGGCATCAAGAATCAGTTTCAAATCTGGATGTGGTTTTGGTTTTGCCTCCGAAAACTCACTGACAGTCAAAAAAACACCCAATCCAAAGCACAGAACAAAACAAATTGGCCAAACGATCCAAGGCCGCTTCAAATAATTAAGAACAACAAATGACGCAGTCACGAATAATGTGACAATAGCCAAAAATTCAAAATAATCTCCAACTTTAGGCCAGCCATGTTTATCAAACAAATCTTCACCAAGAATCTCAAAAATAAGAGCGACACAGGTTCCGTTAATAATCTCTTGCGCGACAACTCGCCAACTCGGCTTGCCGGACTCGTCACCGTTCATCGTGGGGAAATTGTTATGTTGATTGTTTTTGTACTCATCTGTGGGTTGGTCATTGGGGGGATCGTCACCGCCTTCGTTATATCCCACGGACAATGAACTGTCGTCATCCATTTGACATTTTCAAAATGTGTGCAAATTTCAAATCGTTTTGGGTGCGTAAGTTAACCGGTCAAGCCCGCGTTCCTTACAATCGCGGATTGCGAGTCCGAGGCTCGCCGCATCCATATGATTATGACGCTGATTTATCACTCCCCGCAGCGGAAAGCAACGCTTTCCGTATGCGGAGCAAGCGCGGCCAGCATCGCAAAGGAGTTTGATCACCGTGTTAACTGTTCCGGCTGGACGCTTTTAATCGCCGCCGCCAGTTCCGGTTGACCTCAAAGGCACGTACCGTAGAAACTACCGCCGTGCTGCGACACGAAATTTCAAACAACTGGACGTTCCGCGAGGCTGCCAAAGACCAGTTCCATACCGCCCAGGTGCCGGGGTGCGTGCATATCGATCTCCTGAGAAACGGGCTGATCCCCGATCCCTTTTTCGGCACCAACGAACAGGAGCTCCAGTGGATTGGCGAGCAGGACTGGATTTATCAAACGACCTTTGATCTGCCGGCGGATTTTCTGAAACAAGCGAACGTGGAACTGGTGTTTCGAGGACTGGATACCTACGCCTCCGTGACGCTTAACGGTTCGCCCGTCCTGACCGCGAACAACATGTTCCGCGATTGGCGAATCCCCTGCAAACCACTGCTCAAGGAAAAAGGAAATGCACTCGTCGTCCGGTTCCGCAACGTGTTCGCCGAGACGCTGCCCCAATACCAAAGCGCCCCGTACCGGTTGCATGCTTTCGGCACGAACGACCAGGCTGACGTCAAGCTCGCGATGTATTCGCGCAAAGCGCAGTTTCATTACGGCTGGGATTGGGGACCGCGGCTCATCACGTGCGGCATCTGGCGACCGGCGCTGATCGAAGCCTGGAGCGGCCTCCGGATCAAAAGCGTCTTTGTGCAGCAGCAGAATGTCTCCGCCGCCGGGGCGGACATCATTTCCGTGATGGAGGTGTTGTCGGACGCGCCGCAGCGGGCGCGGATTTCCGTGACCATGGATTCGAGCCAGTTGAATTCGGAGGAACACCCGCTGCAGAAGGGGCTTAATCGAATCACGGTCAAAGGGCACCTCGACCAACCCGCGTTATGGTGGACCAACGGACTTGGCAGCCACCCGCTCTACCATTACCGGGCGCAAGTCGAAGCGGGCGGGAACACGGTTGACGAATACTCCACGAAAATCGGCGTCCGCTCCTTGGAAATTGTCCGCGACAAGGACGCGTCCGGGACTTCGCTTTATGTGCGGCTCAACGGCGTGCCGGTTTTCATGAAGGGCGCGAATTATGTCCCGCTGGATAATTTTCAGAACCGGGTGACGCGCGAACGGTATGAATCCGTCCTCCGTTCCGCCGTCGAGGCGCACATGAACATGTTGCGAGTCTGGGGCGGTGGGATTTTTGAAGAGGACACCTTCTACGAACTCTGCGATCAGCATGGCATCCTCATCTGGCACGACCTGCAATTTGCTTGCGCCACGTACCCCACCGATGAAGCATTCCTGCAAAATGTGCGGCAGGAGATCATTGACAACGTCATCCGGCTGCGCAACCACGCCTCGATTGCGCTCTATTGCGGCAACAACGAAAACGAAGCCTGCTGGCATCTGATGTGGAAGCAGTTGTGTTCCCCGGAAATTCAGGCGCGGCATGAACGGGATATCCGGACGCTGTATTATGAAACCATTCCGCAGGCGTTGCGGGAGGTGGATACGACCCGTTACTACCATTCCTCCAGCCCGAATGCCGGGTTCAACAACATCCCGTACGGGGAAGGCGACATTCATTATTGGGGTGTGTGGCATGGCAAGGAACCGTTCGAGAAGTATCCCGAAAACATCGCCCGCTTCGTGAGCGAGTACGGCTTTCAGTCGTATCCCGAATTGTCCACCGTGAAGAAGTTTGCGGAACCGAAAGATCGCGAGTTGCATTCCGTAGTCATGCTTTCCCACCAGCGTTGCATGGCCGACGAACGCCGGGACCGGGAATACGGAAACCGCCTGATCCAATCCTACATGGACCAGTGGTATCGCCGGCTAAAGGATTTCGAGTCGTACCTCTACGTCAGCCAGGTGATGCAGGCGGACGGCGTGCGGCTCGCCATGGAAGCGCACCGGCGGGCGATGCCGTATTGCATGGGCTCACTCTACTGGCAGATCAACGACTGCTGGCCGGTCGCTTCGTGGTCGAGCATTGATTATTTTGGCCGATGGAAGGCGCTGCATTACACCGCGCGGCGAATTTTCGCTCCGGTCATCGTCTCCGCGGTGGTTAAGGAAAACGAAGCGCTGTTTTATATCGTGTCCGACCGGCTGGAACCGATCAAGGCAACATTGGAGATCGTTGTGCTCGATTTCGGCGGAAAAGAAATCAGCCGGAGGACGCAGCCCGTCACCGTGGCTCCGAACACATCGGAGCTGCATCTGACTTTGACGAAGGCGCAACTGGCGCGCGGCCAGGACGACGCGCAGTTGGTGATCGTCTCGCGGTTGAAGGACGAAAATGGAATCATGGCCGAGGACCTGAAATATTTTCGTCTGCCAAAGGATTTGAAACTGTCCCCGCCGGAAATCGCGACGAAGATTACCCGGTCGAAAGGCGGCTGTTCCATTGAACTTTCCTGCCGGTCTTTGGCCCGGAGCGTGATGCTGGCCTGCGGTGATGATGAGGGCTTTTTCTCCGACAATCATTTTGACCTGCTGCCGGGCGAAACCAAACGGGTGGAATACAGGACTTCGCTGGATGAAGAGGGCGTGAAGCGGCAACTGAAGGCGATGAGTCTGATCGACAGTTAAGCGGGGACGAAGGCTGTTTCCAGTCTTTGTTCCCTTCGTTTCCTTCTGTAGAAATGGGCTGCCCGGCTTTGTGTTCCTTGCCTTCTTCCTGTCCACCGAAGCCTTCGGCGTAGGCGGATGCGGCTGAAAATTGGGCCACGCGGAACTCCGCCCTCCGAAATCCGTGTAAAAGATTACGCGGGGGAGATTTTTTTTCGCTCAGCGCTGTTTGGCTCCCGGAAATCGCTGAGCTTGCCCTTTTTGAAGGTGCCATCCGGGAGCTTCAACGTGATCTCCGGCGGCCAGCCGGCCTTGGCCTCAACCACATTTTCCACGACGCCCATGGCACGGGAAATTCGATGGACCATGGTTTCGCCGAGATAACCCGCCCCGGTTTCCGGTACTTTGGCTTTGCTCATGGCCTTGAGAGTATGCGGAAACGCAACAATATGTCGAGAGTCGAAGGTCGAGGGTCGAGAGCAGGCTTTCGCCCGCGCGGGACGCGGGGCGTGGCCGCGTGGCGTAGCTTTACGCGGCTTTACGCCCTCAACCGTTCTGCACCGCCGGAGCGGTCCCCACAACCGGGCTGGCTTCGGCAAGCCCCTTGCCCCGGCCGTGATCCATGTTGATGAATTGTTTCGTCTGGTGGATGTAAAAGACGATGTTGAATTTGCCAATCGGTTCTTTTTTCGCAACCTCGAAGGCTGCTCCGGTTGCCCCGAAGTTTTTGCCTTCGGATGCTTTTTTTGTCCAGTGGTTGTCGCTGGTTAGATATTCCAGCTTTTCGGCGTCTTCGATTAGGATGTTCATGAACGGGGATGTTAGCACATTCTCCCGAATCACAAGCATTCAAACTGACAAATCCGTGATTTTATTTTTCACCAGATCCGTGTTTATCCGCCCGTCCTCCGCAGTAGCTCTGCTACGGAGGGTGGATGTCCATCCGTGGTTAAAACGTTCCGGTCGGTTATAAATCAAACTTCCGCAGCGGTTGAAAGGTTTCTATTCCATTCCCACCGGCCGGCGCGAAGCCTTTTTGTCGGCGTGATGAGATTTGTCGGCGAGCATCCGGTTTTTTGCCCGCCGGCTGCGACGGCGTTTCTGGCGGCGGATTTTTTCAATCTCGGCGCGTTGCGCGGCCACGTAGCCGCGTTTCATCGCTTCAATCTTGTCCAGCAGCAGGCGGCGGGCGATGAAGCGGTTGAGTCCCTGCTGGCGGGTGGCCTGACATTTGACCTGCAACCCGGTCGGACGGTGCCGCAGCATCACGCAGGTGGAGGTTTTGTTGACGTTCTGTCCGCCGTGACCGCCGGAACGGACAAAGGTTTCCTCGATGTCGGCTTCACGCACGCCCAGCGTGGCCATGCGTTGCGTGAGTTGGGCTTCCTTTTCCGGGCTGACGGGGAATGCGCTCATGTCGTCAACTGTAACGGGCAGACCATTTGTCCCGCAACGCGAAAGGCGACTCAACGCACGATTTCAAACGCAAAGTTCTCGGGCTGAACTCTGCAATAAGTCTAATTTTTGATTGTATTTGCACGGATTATCTAATAATTTGCCCATAATTCCAGAAAGGGTTTCCATGAGACGACCGATTTTGCAACTGGCAGCCATTTGTTCCCTGGCTTTCACGCTCAACACATCCGCTGCGGTGCTTTATGTGGACCTGAACAGCACCAATCCAGTCTCGCCTTACACCGATTGGAGCACGGCTGCGACTAACATTCAGGACGCCGTGGATGCTTCCACAAACGGCGATTTGATTCTGGTGACGAACGGAATTTATCAAACTGGCGGTTCGGTCAGTGACAATCAGACAAACCGGATAAATGTGACAGCGCCCATGACCGTCCAGAGCGTCAATGGTCCGGCAGTGACAATAATTGAAGGCTATCATATTATCAGTCCCGCGGCTGTTCGCTGTGCTTTTCTCACCAACGGCGCAACATTATCTGGATTTACCCTGACAAATGGCTTGGGTTTAATCGGTGGTGGTGGCGTTTTCTGCGGATCTCCAAATTGCGTAGTGTCCAATTGCGTCATCATTGGCAATACAGTTTTCGGTGGGGCCCAAGGCGGCGGCGCTCATTCCGGCATATTAGTGGACTGCAAGTTGATTGGCAATTCCGCCGGCGGCGGCGGCGGCGCCTATGGCGCTTCGTTGATCAACTGCATTGTCTCGAGCAACTCCGCTAGCTATGGCGGCGGAATGTATAACGGGACGGCAACTAATTGCTTAATCGTCAGCAATACTGCTGCGAGTTTCGGCGGAGGTTCTTATCAAGGAACGTTCGTCAACTGCACGTTGGCTGAAAATACAGCCGTCAGTGCCGGCGGCGGTGTGTACGGAGGCACCGGAGCGTGGTTATACAATTCGATAGTCTTTTTTAATTCAGCGCCAACCGGCCCGAATCTGCTTGGCGCGACATGCGATTATTGCTGCACGACGCCAGCCGTTGCTGGCGACGACAACATTACCAATGACCCGGCCTTCGTTGACATCACCACAGGCGATTTTCATCTGCAACCCAATTCGCCGTGCATCAACGCCGGCAATAATTCTTTCATCACCACCAGCACGGATTTGGATGGCAATCCACGTATTGTCAATGGCACGGTGGACATGGGTGCTTACGAAAGCCCATACAACCTCGGGGTGCATTATGTCAGTTTGACCAGCACCAATCCCGTGTCACCCTTTAACGGCTGGACGATCGCTGCGACCAACATTCAGGATGCGATTGATGCGGCGAGCGCGGGAGATTCCATCATCGTCAGCAACGGCATTTATCAAATCGGCGGGCGAACAGTGAACGGATACGTGTTGACCAATCGCGTGGTCATCAACAAAGCGGTCACGGTGCAAAGCATCAACGGCCCGGCTTCAACCGTCATCGCCGGACTGCCCGGCACCGGCGGTTATCCTTCCTCCGGCTATCGCTGCGTGTATTTGACCAATGGCGCGGCGCTGATCGGATTTACTTTGACGAACGGAGCAACCAGCAATTCCGGCACAAACACGGTGACAGAATTAAGTGGCGCGGCAGTCTGGTGCGAATCCACCAGCGCCGTCATTTCCAATTGCGTGTTGACCCACAGCTATGCTTCTCACTATGGAGGCGCCGCTTATCAGGGCACGCTCAACAACTGCGTCATCTCCAATAACACAGCCTCGCTTGATGGCGGCGGAACTTATTTGGCAAATGTGGACAACAGCATCATCGTTAGCAACGGGGTCGTGGCTAAAGGCTTTGGCGGCGGCGGCACGGCCTATGGAGTTTCAAGCAATTGTTTGATTACAGGAAATTCTGCGCCCGATGGCGGTGGCGCGTATTACAGCACGTTGGCCGAATGCCAAATCAGCAGAAATGGAGCGTCGGTAGGCGGCGGCCTATACGCGTGTGTTGCAAATAACTCATTGATTTTCGGAAATACTGCCAGAGGCGACGGCGGCGGTGCGTACAATTGCAGCGCGACTAATTGCACGATTGTCCTCAATACCGCGACAACTCTGGGCGAAGGCGGCGGCGTGTATGGCGGCAGTTTGATGAATTGCGTTGTCTATGACAATATAGCGTTCGGCAGTTTTAATTTTTATTTTCCCAGTAATGTGCTGATGAATTACTGCTGCACCACGCCGCTTCCAACGAACGGCATTGGCAACATTACCAACGAACCTATTTTTGTTAATTTTAATGGCAGCGATTTTCATCTCCAATCCAACTCACCTTGCATTAACGCGGGCAACAATGCTTACGTTACCAGCACCACTGACTTGGACGGCAACCCGCGCATTGTTGGCGGCACGGTGGACATTGGCGCTTATGAATATCAAACACCCACTTCAATCATTTCCTATGCTTGGCTCCAACAATACGGTCTGCCCACCGATGGTTCGGCGGACTTCGCGGATTACGACGGCACCGGAATGAACGTTTACCAAGATTGGATCGCTGGCTTGAATCCTACCAACGTTCTGTCCGTTTTGGCAATGTTGCCTCCCGCGCCCACGAACAATCCGGCGGGCCTGGTCGTAAGCTGGGAAAGCGTGAGCAATCGAACCTATTTCCTGCAAAGCAGCACCAATCTGGGAGCGCAACCGGTGTTCTCAACCATTCAAAGCAACATCGTCGGCCAAACGGGCACGACGAGTTATAACGATACCAACGCAGTCGGTAATGGTCCGTTCTTCTATCGCGTCGGCGTGCAGCAATGAGAAGTAGGAGCCGACGTGAGGAGGCTCTAATAAATTTTGCATCCTTAAGTGAGACTCCTTACGTCGTCTCCTACGATCACCTCACCACTTCAAACGCAAAGCCCTTCAAGTATTCCGTCTCCGGAATCATCGGGATGACCGGATGGTCCGGGCTTTGGGCGTAGGTCGCGACCCGGCGCAACACGTGGCGCGTGTCGTAGGCAGCGGAGAGAATCACATCCAGGAACGTCACGGTGTCCACGTGGTGCGAACAGCAGAACGTCGCCAGCGTGCCGCCGGGCTTGAGCAGTTTGAGCGCGCGCAGATGTATTTCCTTGTAACCGCGCAGCGCATCCGGCACCGAGGCGCGATTGCGTGTGAACGACGGTGGATCGAGAACGATTAGATCGAATTTGGGAACGACTTTCTCGTGCGGTTTGACGGCGGTGTTGGCTTTGAGCCAGTCGAAAACGTTCACGACCTCAAACGAACATTTTTCTGCCAGGCCGTTGGCGGCGGCGTTGCGGGTGGCCGCAGCGATGGCATCCGCGCTTTGGTCGAGCATATGGACATGCGCCGCGCCTGCGCGCGCCGCGTGCAAACCAAACCCGCCGAGAAAACTGAAGCAGTCCAAAACCTGTCCACCCTCCGCAGTAGTGCCGCTACGGAGGACGGGCGCGCCTCCTGCAAATTGCGCCACGGCCTGATAATTCACCTGCTGATCCAAATACATCCCGGTTTTGTGCCCGCCGATCAGGTCGGTCTCAAATTTCAGTCCGTTCAAGTTCACTGAAACTAGTGGGACAGGCATCTTGCCTGTCTGGTCAGGCTGGAAGCCTGCCCCACTAAATAAAACGCCTTCGGCTTCGCCCAAGCCTTCAAACTTGCGCGTCGCCATGTCGCCGCGTTCAAGGATGGCGCGCGGCGAGAAAATGTTTTGCAGCGCGGCGACGATTTGGCCTTTGCGCTGGTCCATGCCGAGTGACGAAATCTGCACCACCAGCACGTCCTCGTATTTGTCCACAATGAGGCCGCTGAGAAAATCGCTCTCGGCGTTGACCACGCGGAACGAGGTCGCATCGGGCAGGTGCTTTTGCCGGACGGCGAGCGCGGCGCGAATGCGTTCTTCAAAAAACTTTTCATTCACCTCGACCCGATCGGGCGACAGCACACGGACATGGATTTTTGATTTTGAATTAAAAAAACCAACGCCGAGGAACCGCTGGCGATGGTCTTTGACCTGAACGAGTTCGCCGTCGGCAACCGGCGCGGTGAGCCGGAGAATTTCGGTGTGATAGATCCACGGATGGCCGGCCACGATGCGGTCGGCCTCGCCGGGTTTTAACAAGACAGTCGGCAACGAGTCCATAGTTTGTAAACAGTTTGGTTCGGAGTCCCGTCCCGCCTTTCGCGGGACGGGACTCCGAACGTTGTACATATAAAATCAGAAACTGGCCGGATAGGCGAGGAAATGTTCCATCAAACCGTCGTTCCAAGAGTTGACGATTTCTTAATTTGAATTTTCAGTTGAGAGCCGGAGCGCGAGTTGTCTCAACTCGCAGCATTTTCGACTAATCCAGCTGCTGCGGATTGAGGACAATCCGCGCTCCGTGACAAATTAAGACACAGCCAAGAGTTGTAATGATTGCAATAATTTGCTTGAATCATGCGCGGAAGAAGCGGATAAAGCATCAAACCTATGAAATCCAGCGGCACAGTCAGCGCATTGTTGCATCACAAGGGATCGGAGATTTGGTCGGTCCCGGCGGAAGCCACCGTCTTCGATGCCATCAAAATCATGGCGGACAAAAACATTGGCGCGTTGCTCGTCATGTCGGGCGGGAAACTGTCGGGAGTTTTTTCGGAGCGCGATTACACACGCAAAGTCATACTTCAGGGAAAATCCTCCAGGGAAACCCGTGTGCGGGAGATTATTTCCACCGAGGTCATTTCCGTCGGGCTGCATCATTCCGTCGAGGAATGCATGAAGCTGATGACCGAACACCGCGTGCGGCATTTGCCGGTGGTGGAAGGTGAAAAAGTCGTCGGCCTCATCTCCATCGGCGACCTGGTGAACTGGACCATCTCCACCCAAAGCGCGACGATTGACCAGATGACGCATTACATCACCGGCGGATACCCACAGCATTCCAACTGAACCGCCATCATTTTGTTTTTTTGATCCGCCCTCGCCCCGGCCCTCTCCCCCAGGAGAGGGAGAATCATTCGCCAGTCCTTTGAAATTTTATGTGACGGGATTGGCCGTACGCTCATCCGCAAAACCAGAATTAACCGAATGCGGTTTCCTCTCCTGGGGGAGAGGATAAAAGGTGAGGGCGGACGTAAACACTCATCCACTATTCACCACTCTCGGCTTAAAATTCTACGGCTTGGCCGGCGGCGAATTGGTGCCCGCCTTGGCTTCCGGTTTCACCTCAGCTTTTGGTTCGGTTTCCTTCACCCGTTTGGCGACGAAGTCTTCCTCGGCCACATCACCGACCTTGCGATGGAACTTGATTTCATCACCGGAAATCTTGCCGGTATATTCGATCCGGAGTTCGTTGTCGCCAAACTTGAGCGGCTCGACGAAGGAGATTCCGTTCGTGCTGACCGTGCCTTCGGTGATGACCACTTCATTGGTTCCCATTTCCCGTTCCCCGATGGCCTTGCCGGTGAGGTTGGTTCCGTCCACCTTGAACTCATAGGTGTATTTTTGCAGCCCGATCTGACTGTCAAATTGCCCTTTCCATTTCCCGGCAACGGTTGTGTCAGCGCTCCAGGCGGAGCCGGCCAATGCCAGCGTGAGCGCCGCCAGCGCGATTGATTTGGTATAGGTCTTCATATTTTTTTGTTTTGATTTGAACCGCCATAGGAAACCAGAAGCGGGCGGGAGAGGAAAGGGAAAAGCGGCGGAGGGCCGCCGCCCGTCCTCTCCATCCTCCGTAGCAGGGCTACTGCGGAGGACGGGCGTAGCAGTACTGCGGAGGGTGGACACTCCAGGACGCTGGCGCGAATTTCTGCAACTCCCGACAACGCGAAGCGTCTTGGACTGCGCCAGCCCTCTGGCGCTTTCGAGAGGCGATGCTCTGCCGCCTGCCCCGATGCCGTTTATCCGGTTTGAAGATGGAATTGGTTTGGACGGGTGAGATGTGGCGCCGACTGGTCCCGACCCGGCGGGATGTCGCGGATTGGTAATCCGCGTGGTATGCGGCGTGGGTGGTGCGAACGATTCGCCGGTTGCCAACCGGCGACACGGCAGATTGCCAATCTGCGCTACGCCGTTCGCTTCAACGGGCGAGGGCGGGAGACGGGGAAAAATTGGCTTCCCAAGCCCGCCACTGGATGGATGCCCCAATTCGCATTGTTCGCTTGCGCGAAACGTGGTCAGGCGCGTGTTCCAATGCGAATGGTGAAGCAATGTGATCGCGACGTTCCGGGAAAAGCGGCGGAGGGCCGCCGCACTCCAAGACGCTGACGCGAATTTCTGCGACTCCCGACAGCGCGAAGCGTCTTGGAATGCGCCAGCCCTCTGGCGCTTTTGGGGGGCGATGCAACCCTGGGCTGAATGATGGAATCCCGTTGGGATTCGATTATAAGTGCAATACAATCCTTTTAAATTTCTGGCCTATGAAAAAAGCGCTTGAGTTAGCAGACACAACTTTCCGAGCCTATAAAAAGAAAAACGGCGCGATAGCACTTCATTTAAGAACTCACCTAATCGTTTATGCAGATGCAGCTTTTCGAGCCAAATTGCGAGAGACATGGCCAAAGTTCCCGATAAACCTAGACGAACCGATGAAACCATTGGGGCTTTCAGCTTTCCTAAAGGAGTCTCCTCGCTGTTGGATACAGTTTCCAGCCAGAAAGCAATGTGAATGCGAATTGAGCTACAGTTGTTCGGCGCGTTTTTGAATCAATGACCTCAGAAGCGGTTTAATTACGCTACAAGGGAGGCGGTCATTTTTTGTTGTTTGGTTGTTTTTTGTCTGCCGGTTATCTGCTTTTGATTTTCTTCTCTGCGCCGG
>Ga0208937_1000835_pt1 | contig 17351 bp, 15 predicted proteins | sample June2015DPH_11_5_FD_184705 | JGI IMG/M metagenome (GOLD analysis project Ga0208937, IMG submission 184705) | Peatland microbial communities from SPRUCE experiment site at the Marcell Experimental Forest, Minnesota, USA - June2015DPH_11_40... | ecosystem: Environmental > Terrestrial > Soil >...
GCTTGCTTACCAACGATATTGTTCATGCTGCCGGGCAAATATCATTGACCGGCAAAAAGGCAACGCCGCCGGACGAACGCCCCCAGGCTCTGAATCCGCATAAACTTCGGATAACTGTGCTGGTATCGGAACAGAGACATCAGCAGGAACGTTCTTCTTGGAGTCTGTCGGGAATAAGGTCTCAGGAACGGAGAATCACTTACAGGCACGGGACGACTTGTAACTTGCCGATTCTTCGTAGCGCAAATTCTGTTCCCGACAGACTCCTAGCGCGAATCCAAAGTTGCCGTGACCACAGGCTGCTGCCGGGCTTCGTCCGGCCCGACAGCCGAGGCAGTTGTCTCCACAAAAGCGGGGTACAGCAACGCTGAACCCAGTCTAGAAGCATGTCGACCTCCCGTAAGTGCCTGGCAACCGCGGGAATCACTAAATATAAATGCAGTTATATCAATCAGTTGGCAGGGAATGCTTATATGACATTTGGATGCATTGACACTGCCGGTCAATTGGAAAACATTAGAGGATTAGGCAGCAGAGTGCCGGCAGAGTGAAATGTGGGCCATGCCAGGATGATCTGCGCCCCGCTCTTACGCCCGAGTTTTGACGATGCCAAGAAGCCCTGGCAGCGATAGAATGGCACGGATAATCATCCGGCTACGAACACGGACTGGTGACCCTTCATTTCATGATGCGATCAATCGCGTTTTCCTGTCTCCTCATGCTGCTTGCTGGAACCATGGCGTTTTCACAAAATGGCCAAATCCCGGAAGCGAACGATTCGTACAAACTTACCCTTGATCGGTTGGAGTCGCTAAGCCTTTTGCCTCAACCAGAATGGCGCATTCATAGCGACATTGCCCACCCGGAGAATCTTTCCCTGAATGACGCCGATTGGCAGGTAATCGAGGTCAAGGACTTTCGCAAAGTTCGGTCTAAAGATGATGTTGTGATCTGGAAGGGAGCTCGCGTGCTTCGGCGGCGCATCGTCATTCCCGAAAAGATCGGCGGGTATGACGTTCAAGGCAGCCGGGTGAAGCTTGCGTTGAAGGTCCAAAGCGAGGACGATGGCGCGCTCATTACTATTTTCTCCAACGGATCGCTGGTTTCGCGCGGAGACCAGGACATGCAAGAGCCCATATTGCTCACCGAAAATGCCCAGCCGGGGCAACAGTTCCTTATTGCCGTCCGCGTGGTCGCAGCTGATGTGGATACCGCGTTGGTCGTCGCCCAGTTGAAATTAGAAGCGCCCGCAAATCGGCCGGACCCGAGCGCTCTACGGATGGAAATTTTATCCGCGCGGCCGATGATCGCCGCTTATGAGGACGGGAAAGCGGAACGTCAACACACACTCGACGAGGCGATAAAAGCGATCGATTTTGCTCCGCTGGAACAGGGCGACCAAAAGGGCTTTGACGCGTCGCTGCAACAATCCCAGGCGAAGCTCGAGGCATTGCGGCCGTGGCTGCGCCAGTTCACGATTCGAGCCGTCGGCAACGCGCATATTGATATGGCCTGGCTGTGGCCCTGGACGGAGACGGTAGAGGTCGTTCGTAATACGTTTCGCAGCGCGCTCGACCTGATGCGCGAATATCCGGATTTCAAATTTACGATGTCGTCGGCTCGCACCTACGAGTGGATGGAAGAAAAATATCCCGACCTTTTTCAAGAAATCCGACAGCGCGTCAAAGAAGGCCGCTGGGAAATCGTCGGTGGTATGTGGGTTGAGCCCGATTTGAACATGCCTGCCGGCGAGTCCCTGGTGCGGCAGATTCTGGTCGGGAAAAGATACTTCCAGCAGAAGTTTGGAGTGGACCCTAAGATTGGGTGGAATCCAGACTCCTTTGGTTATAACTGGCAACTCCCGCAGATCTATAAGAAATCGGGCATGGATTACTTCGTCACCCAAAAACTGCTTTGGGCCCACGAGTACACCACGTTTCCTTACAAGTTATTTTGGTGGCAATCGCCCGACGGCAGCCGCATGCTCACCTACTTCCCTCATAACTATGAGGGCGGTCTTGATGCAGACGGCATGGCGACAGATTTGTCGATTTGGGCGCCGTCGATGTATGGCAGTAAGACCGAAAACAATCCCACGATGATGCATCTGTACGGAGTCGGCGACCATGGCGGCGGGCCGACGCGCTCGATGCTCGATAACGTGCCGCAGTTGACGTCGCCCAACGAAGTCTACCCTAAGTTCGAATTCAGCACGGCCACCGAGTTTTTCAAAGATCTCGAGCCCAAGCTTCCCTCCATGCAGGTGCCCACCTGGAACGATGAACTCTATTTTCAATATCACCGCGGGGTGATGACCACTCAGGCCGAAACCAAGCGGCGCATCCGGCGCAGCGAGGAGAACATCCTGGACGCGGAGAAATTTTCATCGCTTGCCTATTTGCTGGGCCGTCCCTATCCACAGGACCCGCTGGTCAGCGATTGGAAGCGCCTGCTGTTCGATCACTTCCACGACATCATGCCGGGATCCGGCATTGCCGTGAACTATCTTGACGCGAAACGGAATCTGGAAGAGGTCCAGCTTTCCGGCACCGAGATTACAAACGCCGCGATGGACGAAATCTCCGCGCACATCAACACACAGGGAGACGGCGTCCCGGTGGTGGTTTTCAATACTCTTTCGTGGCCTCGAACGGAAGCAACGGAAATCGAAGCCCAACTTACAACGCCGGCTGGCAGCGCTCAAGTCTTCGATGCGGCTGGCAAGCAGATGCCCTCCCAGGTTCTGGCTCACGATCCCGCCACGAATCGCTTCCGCTTGTTAGTGCTCACTCATACTCCCGCGCTTGGGTATAAAGTCTACTTTGTGCGCGTGGGTGCTAGCGCGGTTTCCAAGCTGGTCACCCCGGCATCGGCATTGAAGTCTTCCGCAAACAGTCTTGAAAACGAGTACATCCGGCTCACAATTGATTCAAAAACCGGATGCATGACCAGTCTCTTTGACAAGCGCAGCCAAACGGAAACGCTAGCCCCAGCCGAAACCGACACCGGCGGGCCGAAGGACCGTACTTGCGGCAACCTTTTGCAAACTTTTGTCGATAAGCCGAAGGATCGGTGGGATGCCTGGAACATCGATGCGGATTTTGAAAAGCAACACTGGGATCTCGACAACGCGGATGAAGTCAAGCTGGTGGAAAGCGGGCCCCTGCGCGCCATCATTCGCGTAAGAAACCATTTCCAGAACTCCACCTTCGTGCGCGATATCACCATGTACGCTGGGGTCCCACGGGTTGACGTCAAGATGCAGGCCGACTGGAACGAAAAACATATCCTCTTGAAGGTAGCCTTCCCCCTCAGTGCCCATAACGATAAAGCGACGTTTGAAATTCCTTATGGCTCGATCCAGAGGCCGACCACTCGCAACACGCCGGCGGAACAGGCCGAATTTGAAGTGCCGGCGTTGAGCTGGGGCGATATTTCGAACGCGAATCATGGCTTCAGCCTGCTGAACGATTGCAAGTATGGTTACGATGCGAAGGGCAATGTGCTGCGGCTCTCGCTTCTGCGATCGCCGGAATGGCCGGATCCTCATGCCGATGAAGGTCACCATGAATTCACGTATTCGCTGTATGCGCACCGCGGAACCTGGCTCGATGCGCAGACGATTCGCCGCGGGTACGAACTCAACTACAAGCTGTTCTCCATGCCAACCGGCAAGCACCAGGGACGGCTTGCTGCGGAGCACTCGTTTGTGCAGGTGGAGCCAGACAACCTTGTGCTTACGGCGGTGAAAAAAGCCGAGGACGGCGATGGCTTGGTTCTGCGCTTCTACGAATGGGCAGGCAAGGAAGTTGACGCAAAGATTGCGCTCCCGCCGGGAGCGCAATCGGCTGAGGAAACGGATCTGATGGAACGGCCGATTGGTGCGGCATCGGTGCAGGACGGGGCTGTCATCGTCCATACCAAGCCATATGAAATCAAAACGGTGAAGGTGCAGTTCACTTTGCCGCAGTCTGGCATAATAGCAAGCTCAGCGCACTGAAATTGGTGTGCTGAATCCGGTTACTATTGCTCGGAGGCTGCGGTCTCGCTTTTCCGTGGGAGTAAGATTTTGTCGCAACAGGGGAATTCAAGGATCTTCTCCAGGCGCCGGTTCTTGGGCGTTATGGGTTTTGCCGGGCTTGGGTATGTCCCTTTGTTTTGCTCCATCGCGCCGCTGGTCGATTCCGCAGCGAATCGGACAGCGGCTGGCGATATCCGAACTGGTCCTCTTTTCGTCAAGGTGCCCCCCAGATCGGTGGTATTCATTGGGCCCACGTGAATGGCAGGTCCGCTGCCGCCTACCTGCCGGAGACGACCGGCGCAGGCTGCGCTTTTCTCGATTACGACAATGATGGCTGGATGGATATTTATCTCGTAAACAGTGGCCGCTGTGATTTTTACAATCCGGATCCACCGTTGCGCAACGCCCTTTACCGCAACAATCGGGATGGAACATTCACCGATGTGACGCAAAAAGCCGGGGTCTCAGGGGGCGGGTATGGAATGGGAGCTGCCGTAGCGGATTACGACGGAGATGGGTTCCCCGACCTCTATGTAACGCAATACGGCAGAAGCATTCTGTATCACAACAATGGCGATGGGACATTCTCCGATGTTACCGAACGAGCCGGTGTCGCGGCTCCGGGGTGGTCCACCAGCGCGGTATGGTTCGACTACGACAATGACGGGCGCCTGGATCTTTTTGTCGGCCGCTTCGTCGATTTCAGCAAAGAGCAAAACTTGTTTTGCGGAAATCCGGAGACGGGGAAAAGCGCCTATTGCATTCCTCGCGTCTACAAGTCCATGCCGAGTTGGCTCTTTCACAACAACGGAGATGGCACTTTCACCGATGTGAACAAGGAATCCGGGATTGGCCAATCGCTTGGCAAGGCCTGGGGTGCCATGGCTGCCGACGTGAACAACGATGGGAACATGGACTTGTTTGTGTCCAATGACACGGTTACAAATTTTCTGTTCTTGAATCGGGGCGACGGAAGATTTAGAGAGGCCGGATTGGAGGCCGGAGTCGCCTATAGCGCCGACGGCCGCCCGCGTTCCGGCATGGGAGTCGATGCGGCCGACTACGACCAGGATGGGTGGATGGACCTCTGCCTGACGAATGTCGACCACGAAATGTATTCCCTCTACCACAATAGTCACGATGAAACATTCACCGATGAGGCGGTTGCGAACGGGATTGCATCCAATACGGTCCTGATGAGCGGATGGGGACTGAAATTTTTCGATTTTGACAACGACGGCAACACGGATCTGTTTGTGGCCAACGGCCATCCCGATGACACAATTGAAAAGCGCTTCACCAACATTCACTACCGAGAAAAGCTCCTACTGTTTCGGAACGTGGGCGGCAGCTTTCAACATTCGCTTGAAAATGTGAGCGCGCAGGGCGGCCCAGTGTTTGAGGAAAGTTTTTCCGCGCGAGGATTGGCGGTGGGCGATTTCGATAACGACGGGGCCATCGATGTGCTGATTTCGAACAACAACGACGCGCCCCTCCTGCTGCGGAACGTTGCCGCCTAAGGAAGCCACTGGCTGGGCATCCGGTTGATTGGCAGAAAATCGAACTGCGACGCTGTCGGCGCGAAGATTACCTGGAAGGCGGACGACCTGAAGCGGCAGATCTCGAAGACTGGCGGCGGAAGTTTCATGTCTGCTCACGATCCGCGCTGGTGCTTGGGGTTGGCCCGCGTACGAAAATCGATTGGATCGAGGTACAGTGGCCGAGGCCGAGTACAGTGGTGGAGCGCTTCACCGATCTGCCCATCGACCGCTACATCACCATTGAAGAAGGATCGGGAAGCAAGCCGCCAAAGGTGTGAGAACTCCCTCAACGCAATTCGTTCAGATATTGGGCTGGTATCAGGCTGCGAAGATTGGGATTCAGTCGCAAGCCCTCATTCAGTTCAGCCCGGGATTCCTCTGACAATTTGTCCGTCTTGAAAGTCAGTAACAGACCCAGTTCCACATGGGCGGCTGCCATGTTGGGATCGAGCAATATGGCGTTGCGAAACTCTTCTTCGGCAGCGGCAAGGTTGCGCTTCATAACCGAAGCACGTCCCAGATTGAAGTGTGCCAGCGCGAAACCTGGGCTTAAACTTAGCGTGATGTGGAATTCCGAAATCGCCTGGTCGATGTCTCTATTTAATGAAAGCAGAGTGCTTCCCAGATTGTTGTGGGCCGGAGCAAAATCCGGACGATACCGGACGGCTGCTTGAAACTCCGCCAAAGCTCCAGAAAGATCGTTCATTTGCGACAGCGTGCTTCCTAGGTTCTCATGCGCCTCAGCCGAGCCAGGGTCCGCTTCGATCGCGCTGCGAAAAGCAGCAGCAGCTTCTTTCAGCTTACCTTCGTTTCTGAGAGCGATTCCCCAGTTGTCTTCGCCCTGTGCCCGCAATTTGATCGCCTGTCGCCGCGAAAGATCTCGCGCCTTTTGGAATTGCTCTTCCGCGCCGGACTTGTCTCCGAGATTGAGCCGCGCCGTGCCGAGTGCATTGCTGGCTTCGACCGAATCGGGATTCGCTGTCAGGACGCCCTTCAATAGGTCCGCCGCTTCTTGCCACCTGCGCAGCTTCAAAAGAGTTTCCCCGAGACTGGCCTGGGCTGCGAGATGCCCGGGGTCAAGGGCCAGCGCACGTCGAAATTGATCCTCCGCCTTGCTTAGATCGCCCATTTGCAAGCTGATCAAACCCAATCCATAGTGTGCGCCGGCGTTTGCCGAGTCGAGTTCCGTAACCGTCGTGAGTTCCCGGGCGGACTGTTCGAAATCGCCAATACGCAGCAACGTTTCGCCTAGTTCAAGATGCGCTTCGACGCTCTTTGGGGAAGCTGCAATGGCCTGTTTGAAGCTCGTGGCAGCTTCCGGCCAATCTCCCCGGCGTGACGCTAGCAGCCCTTCCTGATACCAAGCGTCCGCAAGGGCTGGATTGAGCTTGAGTGCGCGCTTAAGAGCCTCGGATGCCTCTCCATCTTGTCCGAGATAACTTAACGCTAACCCTAGCGACAATTGTCCTGCGCGGAATCGGGGTGCGCGCGGAGAGCTTCGCGCGCGGCGGCAATGCGAGAAAGCGCCTGTAGCTGGTCCGCTGGGGCGGTCCTGCGGGCGGTTGGCGAATTTGCGGAAAGGCTCTGATCCGCCGAGAACCCCGACGCCATCTGCGCGCTTAAACCGGCTTCCGCGATCAGAACGGAAATGAAAAGGATGAGCAGGCGCGGCGCGTTTTCACGATAAATTTTCCGGAGGACGTCATCCGGAAGATGCAGGCCGTAAATGTTCCAGCGGCCTTGCCGCGACGCGTGGGACGGATACTCGAAGTATTCGTCGGAGGTTTCGAAAGGAACCGTATGGGTCAATGATCACCAGCTGGGGAGGTTTTGGGATATTGGTCCGCAGGGGACGCTCTATCTCCCCGGCCCGTGGTTGAAAAAGAAGGGGAATGAAATCATAGTGTTCGATCTGAAACCACAGACGAGGCCGGTGTTAAAAGGGCTGAAGCAACCGGTGCTTGACGATCTGCGGCAGCCGCATCCGTCGCTCACGAAACAGAGCGCAAACTGAAGTCACGAATGACACGCCCGGTTTTCATGGAGCAGCCTGCCAGCGTTACATCACACGAGTGTGACCTCAGCTCGCGAAAAGCAAACGACAAGCTGCGAAGCCGCGCTACGCGCTCCGTTTTGCGGTGCGGCTCGACAGTATCTTCGGTTGTTTTTCGGACCACCGGCCGAGACGGAACCTTTTTTCATAACCTGTGGACTTGTTGGAAATCGCCACGGCGAGATTGCCGCTACTGTCACAGGTGTATGTCTCCTCAACGACAAAAGCGGCGGTGGTGGGTGTTCGCCTCACTAAGACTGTAGCAAGGTCCGGACGGTCCTGCAGGTCTGGATCGAACGGGAATCGGATGTCGTCCCACTCGGTAATTTCTCCTACCGGCCGTCCGTCCTGCGCCAGCCGTGCGCATTCCAGATAACGAAAATGTCCGACGTTGTGCGCCGGACGGTAAGCACGCACGCTGCGCAGCGGCGGTTGTTTGGGGCCCGGCAACTCCGTGCCGCGGGAAAACACAAGATCGAACACGACGCCGCGCCCTTCATCCGTCTCTCGCCACAATCCGAAATTCCGCATGAACCGGTCGCGCAGAACGAAGCCGGATTGAGTATCGGCCCGGATCGCCAATCCGATGGCCGTCGCCGATCGCATGTAGGCCGAGCGCCGCACCCGCCTTCCATAACTCTCACGCAGTATGCGCGCGACCGGCGGCAACTCCGAACCGCCGCCAGTGACGTACAGGGAATCGATCGGGCGCTCCGCGTGCGCCGCCAGCAATTCATCGACAACCCTGCGTGTCGACTCGATCAGCGGTCTGCACCGTTCGTAGAACGCGCTCGCGCCGATTGAGATCTCGCGCCAGTTGTGCCGCACGCGTTCGAGATCGACGGTCAATTTGCGCGTGTTGGGACTAAGCGCTTCCTTTCTTTCGCGGCATTCGTCCAAGAGGACGAACCACTCCGCCCCGGAGAGGCTATCTCTCTCATCGCGAGAAACCCCGGCAGCCTCCAGCGCCAGCTCTGCCAGAATCTCGTCAAAGTCGTCGCCGCCCAAGGTTGGAATGCCGTCGGAGGCGACAATGGAATGCTCGCCGTCGCCGAGTTCGATGAGCGAAGCGTCGAAAGTGCCGCCTCCCAAATCGTAGACCAAGAGTCGGCCCCCGGAACGGCCCTTGCGGTTGACAAGGTCCCGATGGGCGAATTCAACCGCTGCCGCGGAGGGTTCGTTCAACAGGCCCAGAACGTCGAACCCCGCCTCCCGAGCGGCTTCGGTGGTAAGAAAGCGCTGACTGCTGTTCGCATTTGCCGGCACTCCCAGCATTGCTTCCAAGGCCTTGTTCCCATCGTCCGGCAAGGTGGAATGCTCGCGCAGTTGCACGCGCAAAGCCGCCATCATTTCCCGCAACAGTTGCCTGACTTCAAAAGCGTGGCCCGCGATTTCCATCCGGGTCTCAGGACCGGCGTCCTTCAGACAACGTTTCAGAGAGCGAAGTATGGTCCAGCCCGGTTGCCCTTGCGCAAGCCAGGCGTCCCATCCGTAAACGCGCGTTTCTCCACGCACGGCTATGAGCGGAGGAAACCAGTCGCGGGCGTGCCCGTCCGGGGCCTCGAAGTTGACGAGCGGATAGTTACCGCGGTCCACGGCCGCAGCCACAATGCGGGTTGTACCGAAATCTATGCCGATCTTCACCGGTGAGCAAACTCCGTTCTGCAGCAATACCTGGGTCAAGAACCAGGCTGGGTTCCCGAGAAAAGAACTACCCTACTATTCTAGACCGGAATTCAGATTCAACCCACTCTTGCATTTCATCGGCCCATCCCGCCAACACCGCCCAGACATTCGAGTTGGGGCGCCTGATGGTTGAACTGCCCAAAAATTTCGGGATGCACGATTGGAAGAAAATTGAGATCCATCGAGGGGATCGAGACCCACCGGAAGCAGCCGGAAAGATTGGCGCGTCCTGCCTGATTGAGAAGTGAGGGTGGAGTGTAGAGCGTACAGGTCTGGGTGATTCCGGTCACAGCATTCTGGAAACTGGCGCGCTAGATTGCGGAGTCGTCCACCAAGCCGGACCCGATGGCCAGCCGTGGACGGTTCAGTGCATCGCCACGTGACCCGGAGGGAGTGTATGAGCGTTGGTAGGGACGAAGTGCGGCCGAATCAAGCAGGAATCAGTCTGGTATTGGACGGGCATTCGTTGAAGATTGAGGATGTCGCTGCTGTCGCCCGCCATCGCCAGCCCATCCAGTTACACCCGGACGCGGTTGCGCGGATCGACAAGTGCCGTGGCCTTCTCGAGCGGAAGATCGGCGTCCGCGAAATCATGTACGGGGTCAACACTGGCATTGGCGAACTTGCAGAAGTCGTGCTGACTCCAGAGCAGGCCGAACAATTCCAGAAATACTTGCTCTACTCCCATGCCGCGGGTTGTGGAGAACCCTGCAGCGAAGAGGATGTGCGCGCGGGCATGCTTTCACGCCTGAACACTCATTGCTGGGGCCATTCTGGAATTCGCCGCGACATCGTGGAAATCCAGATCGAGATGCTCAACCGTGGCGTCACGCCGGTCGTGTGCCAAAAAGGGTCGGTGGGTGCATGTGGAGATCTCTCCCCGATGGCGCAAATGGCCATCACGCTAATGGGCGAGGGCGAGGTGTTTTACAAGGACAGACGATTGCCGGCGAAAGAGGGTCTGGCAGCCGCTGGCATCGCGCCGATTGCGTTCCGCGAACGGGATGGCTTGGCCACCATCAATGGCTCCGATCTCACCACCGGCATGGGTTGTCTCGAACTCTACGATGCGGAAAGGTGGGTCAAGACGCAGGAAGTCTGCCTGGCGATGACTCTGGAAGCCCTCAACGCCAACATGGTTGCTTACGATCCGCGAATTCACACGGTGCGCGGTTACCCCGGAGCGCAGGCCTGCGCCGAGAACATTCGCAGGCTGACCGCTGGATCCGAACTCCTCAAGCGGCCCGGCAAGAAGGTGCAGGACGCCTACTCGCTCCGTTCCAGCCCGCAGGTCGTCGGAGCCGCCAAAGACGCATTCCAGTGGAGCCGGCACATGCTGGAGATCGAACTCAACCACGCCGCCGACAATCCAGTTTTCTTCCCGGACGAGGATCTGGTACTCACGGGCGCCAACTTCCAAGGCACACCGTTGGCGTTCGCGCTCGAACTCGTCGGCATGTCGGTGACCACGGTCGGAGTTCTCTCCGAGCGCAGACTGAACCGGCTCATGAATCCTCATTTGTCGATGGGGCTGCCTGCTTTCCTGACCAAAGGCGCCGGAATGTTCTCCGGCCTCATGCTCTCCCAGTACACCGCTGGAGCCTTGGTTTGTGAGAACCGTGTGCTCTGTCACCCGGCGGCGACCGGCTCGATTCCAGCCGCGGCCGACCAGGAAGACTTTGTCTCCATGAGCATGACTACAGCCATCAAGACCCGGCAGATTCTGGAGAACTCGTGGCATATCGTCGCCATCGAACTGATGGCGGCTGCTCAGGCGTTCGACATGCGCGCGCCGGTCAAACCCTCGCCTGCCTCGGAAGCGGCGTACCAGGTTGTCCGCAGTCATGTGAAGAGACTCGATGAAGACCGTCCGCTCTTCGACGACATCAACACCCTCACCAGAGTGGCCAAGGACGGCAAAGTCCTGGAGGCTGCGGAAAAGATTGTCTCAAAACTCAATTGAACTGGAAAATGCGCGCCAACCTGTGCCGCTTAATCACCGGCAAAATGGTCTGCTAGTGTGAAAGTGTGCACCTGCCTTGGTGGCATAAGTTGCAGCGGCAGGTCAGGGTCAATTTGTTGCCACCTTCAAAGGACGACTTCAAAGACCGCATCATTCGGTACCGCCAGATCAGGATCGGCGTGATCGGCAGCAGGATCGGGCGGAGCAGGCGGAGATTCAGCATGCGAACCAAAAACGTTGCGGCCACGGAGATCGCACAGAGGTTTGTAGAGGCCATCAATGCACATGACACGGACGGCTTGACCAAACTGATGTCCAGCAACCATGTATTCGTCGATTCGCTCGGGAACAGGTTCCCGGCTTCCGCCATGCGGAGTGGATGGCAAGAATATTTTACGATGGTGCCCGACTATTGGATCAAGATCGATCAAATCGTCTCAGAAGGGAATGCAATCATTCTCTTCGGCAGCGCCGGAGGGACGTTCGTCCCGAAGGGTGGGACGATGAAACCCGAAAACAAATGGGAGACCCCGGCGGTGTGGCGAGCGCTTGTCAAGGATGGAAGAGTCGCCGAGTGGCGTGTCTATTGCGACAACGAGCCGATAAGAGAAAAAATGAGAGCCGCTGCGGCGTAAAGTACAGTCTTACCAGGCGTACCATTGGGCATGAGCAGAATACATCCACAATGCCCCGGCCCCGACCCTTTTGATCGGTCGGTAGCTGCCGATGTCCTCCTTCGACAAGAGCCAGACGAGGAAGAAGACGAAGAGGAAGAAGAGGAAGACGAAGGCGACGGCAAAGACGATCACGATGACGATGACGATGCTGACGACACAGACGACGGCTACTCGGAGTGACCACCCTCTCGTCGTGCGCGTCCCTGCGCGGGTTTGGTGGCACGACGTGGAGATGTTCCCGATGGGACAGATTCAGAAAACGATCTGGTCCGTAGGTTTGACCCTGATGGCATGATCTCCAGCACTAAAGTCATCGAGCACAAAGTTGTGGTGGGCAATGATCTTCGCGGCAGTCAATGCCTCGGTGTCCCTCGTGAGGTGAGCATCGCCCACGAGCGTAACGTTGTAACCTAGGCTGGTTGCCCGTCTGCAAGTAGTGTCTACGCAATACTCGGTCATGGCGCCTGCAATGATGAGGTGACTCACCCCTCTTTGTTCAAGCTCCTGTTGAAGCGTAGTCCCAAAGAAAGAATCCGACGCTCGCTTCCTGATTACGAGCTCCTTATCGGCGGGTTGGAGCGAAGGATGGATCTTCCACCCCTTTGTTCCCGCTTCCAGCGGATGTCCCTTCTTTCCATCATGCTGGATGTAGATCACCGGTGTTCCCGAGGCTCGGGCCTTGGCAAGGAGCGTGCCGATCCGGGGCAGAACGTTGCGTTGGATTTCGGGTGGCATTAGTTCCACCAGCCCAACTTGAACATCGATGATGAGCAACGCTGCACGGGTTTGCAATGCCGCATGTCGTGTGACGGTTGCCATGGCGAGTATTGTAAGCCGTCGCGCGGCTGCAAGGACGAGAATTGCCGCTGGTCACTGTGCGCAGCTGTCCCGAAAAACGCCCTGACGGGACACGGAAAGGATCTCCCAACCCAAGGATGCCCGCCTACCACGCCGTTGTGCGCTGGATCACAGCCTGCCCGGTTGTCCATATTGCAAAATGGTGAGCGACGGAGGGCAAAACTATGCACGGCAACGAGAAGGTCATTGAGCAGTTGAACTCGGCTCTAAGCTCGGAATTGACAGCTATTGTGCAGTACATGACGCAGTCGGAGATGTACCAGAACTGGGGCTACAAGCGGCTTGGCGAGCGCACGAAGGCTCGCGCTATGGAGGAGATGAAGCACGCGGAAGGGCTGATTGAGCGCATTATCTTCTTGGACAGCGTACCCACTGTCGATGTCGGATTGAAGCCTCAACTTGGCAGCAAGGTGCAGCAGCAATTGGAGATTGACCTCAAAGACGAGCTGGATGCGGTGCGCCAGTACAACCAAGCCGTGAAGATTTGCGTCGAAGCAAAGGACGACGGCTCCAAGGCTTTGTTCGAGCGCATGATTCACGACGAAGAGCGGCACGCGGATTTCTTGGAGGCCCAGCTTCATTCCATCAAGGAAATGGGCATTGCCAACTACCTATCGCAGCAGTTGTAGGGCGACGGAATGTGTCAACGATCGTAAGACACGGTCGGCATAAATTAGTGAAGTCTGGGCCGAGTTCGCGGCGGGCATTTGGCGGACAAGAGTGTCCGCCCCAGTCTTTATTCTTAACTGTTACTCGCAAGCGCTGCGACCGGCGGGCTCGAAGCGGTCCATTTGCGCTTCGCGCTGGCTGCTGAGGCGGCCGTCGGCGGTCTTTCCGTACTGCTCTTCGCCGGGACAGTAGTAGAGAGCAGTGTGCGGATCGACCCAGACCGTGATGCCCGGGTCTCCCTGAAGACGGACCGCGGGTGCGGGCGCCTCTGCGATTCCGAGCGTCACGAGCGCCCTCTCAAACGGGCTGAGCGCGGCCCGTTGTGGCGAGCCCGCCGCCGGCCACAGCAGGGCGAGAGCGGCCACGAAGACTGCTGCCCCCAGATACAGGTCGGCGCGGTGAAGGCGCAGCTTCACGCGCCAGTGCGCGAGACGCCGCACTACGGATCTGGCGCCGGTGTCGCTGACACCGGTCAGGGAGGAATCGTCGCTTGCGGATAATTGGAATGGCTGGACGGTTAGATCTGGGTCTTCCGGCGCCAACTCGTCTCGTGTCGAGTCTTCGGCCGCTGCAGTGATCCTTTGGCTTTCCGTTTCTGCTTTGCTGAGCACTCGATCATCCGCAAAATCGCGCGCCGAATGAGCTCGCAGCCCGCGCTCGGCCTCAAGCGGGACTTCCTTTTGTGGGCCTTCGCGAATCCCGGGAGAACGTTCGGGCCACAAGCTCTGCTCCTGGCTCATCAGCCACATTGAGGCCCAATTGCGCTGCAAGCGTTCTCCCGGACGAAACTCGTTCATATCGCAGCTCTCGCACCGTGATCCTTCTGCTGGTTTCGGAGCGCCACAATGCGGGCAAACGCTATTGGCTCCCGGTTCGAGGTGGGCTTCCGGCTCCGTCGGCGCTTGTCGAGCCTGTCTCAGCCGGTCGTTGTGTTCCTGAATGGTGAAGGCGGCCGAGAGCAAGCCCTGAAACGATTGTTCGTCGAGTGTCAGATTTGGCCGGTTCGATGGCATGGCATCAGAAGGGGAGAAGGACAGTCCAAGCTAACTCCATTGTAATGCATGTTTGACAGTCTGAAAACGAAAGAAAACGGGGGCTTTTTAGGAGGGATTCCTGTTTGGGGATACCAATCTGGAAGCGGTTCATGAAAACGGTCTAAGAGATGGCCGAGGAAAGCAGGAGCTTGCAGTGTAACTGTATGGTTCTAAGGGGTGTTGTTAGGCAGCGAAGATTTGGCGAACAGGTTGCTTCTCTCTATGGCGGGTCGCGCCCCCAAGACTGAACTGAAGGAGCAGACGAAAAGCCGATGATTAACCTTAATGATATCAAAATCACTCCCCGTGACCAGCAGGTGCTACGTCTGCTCGTGCAGGGATGCAGCAACAAAGAAATCGCGAGCCACTTGAACATCAGTCCGCGGACGGTCAAACAGCACCTGCGCACGCTGTTTCTGCGCGCGGGCATCAAGGAAGGCCGGAAGCGAGTGAAACTCGCCACCGCCATGTTCATCAAGGAGCAGATGCCACCATGCAACCCCGTGATCGGTTAACCGCCAAGGAGATTCAGGTCGCTACCCTGGTCTGGCAGGGCCTTACCAACAAAGACATTGCCAGGGTGCTCAGGACCAGCGAGCAGGTCGTGAAGAACTACCTGCGTACCGCCTTCGACAAGCTGGGAGTCTGGACCCGGCTCGAACTTGCGCTCTACGTGGCCGCCCACGGCGGAGCGAACTGGCATGTGCAACTGGGGAACGGGCTGTTGTCAACGGCGGCAGGGTGGAACGTAGCCGCGGGTGAGGAAGGCGTTGCCCACGCGGATGCGGAAAGAAAGACGGCTGCTGCGGCCTCCGGAGGGGCTCGCTAGAAACTGCGGCATCCCGGCTACTCGCGGGCGTCTTCGTGGAGTTGATCGCCGTCAAGGTGATCAGTGTGATCCGCTACATCACGCCGAAGGATATGCTGGCCGAACGCCAGCAGGCGATTCGCAGCGAACGGGACCGGAGGTTAGCAGCGGCTGGGCAGCAACGCCAAGTTCCGTCGCCAGCAAGCGGCGTAACTGACGAAGCGGCGTGACTAACCAAGCTGCCTAGAGCGTGTTCCATAAATTGGTTTTGGGTAGGGCACGGCTTTAGCCGTGCCGTTTAGGGTCTGGAAAAATGCGGGCTTTAGCCCCTGAGGGACGCGCCTTCCAAGCTGAAAGCCATTTATGAAACACACTCTAAGTGACCAAGGATTGCGACTAATCAAGCTGCGTAACTGACGAAAGGCAGCGTGCATATTGCAGCAGGCGCCGTGAAGCAAGCCAGTTCTCCGCTGAGCCATAGGAGAGCTGCGGAGCGCGTAGCATTCTTGCAAAGACGGGCCGGTGGACTTGCGAGTTCAGGGAAGGCCGCCGAAGCGATCGGGGTGGAATTGTTCCCGTTCGATGTCTGGGGACGGAAACAGATTTCACACTGGTCGCGATACCCCGGCGGTTCCGGCAAGCCTTTGATTTTGCGCGACCGTCGACATAAGTAACATGTTTTCAATCGAATAGCCTACCAACTTCTCCTGGAAGCCGCCCCCTAAAAAGGCGCGTCGGCTCCCGCAATCCCGGTAATCAAATTGCTCGGTTACTTGCGGACCATTTTCGATCTGCTTGATCAGTTTCAACGCCTTACAGTTCAGCGTTTGACCGGCTCAGAGCTTCACCAGTCCAGTTCTTCATCGGTTCAGACCGAGGCTGAGGTAGGTATGGCTTACAAGGATATTTTCTGGATGGCGTGCGACTCGACCGAGCAACTGCGGGCCGAATACGGGCCGTTCCACACGCGCGAGGAAGCCGAAGTTCAAGCCCGCAAACTCGGTTTTGGATACCTGCTGCGCTACGAGCACATTCTGGGTCCCAACGAAGAGATCGAAGAAGTGCGCTGCATCTTCCTCGAATTGCAGGACGCGCAGACCACTCCGAAGGCGGGCGTTACGTTTCACACCCGCTGTGCGAGTTGCGGCGAGACTGCGGCCCACGAGAGTTCGTGGCAGGCGGAGGTCTGGGCTGACATCCACGAATTTGAACATGCCCGCCACAAAGTCAGACTTTTCGAGCATGCCCGCGGAGAAGGTTTGAAGGAAATCGCCGACTGGCGCGGCCACGCCGCCTGAAGAAGCCATCAGCTCTCAGCTATCAGTTCTCAGCCAAAACAAACCACCTAGGGACAGACGCCCCCGTCTGTCCAGTCGGGCGAAGCCCGACAGCGGCCACCGGAATCCAGGCAGGTGGCCCACATTTGGTTGGTTAAGATAGCGTACCGGTAGTTAACCTCGGCAGAGTAAGAACCGGGGGTGCCCCACGTCTCGCGGTTTTCGAGACGTAGGACGCCGCAGGATTCTCACTTCTGCAATCTGACGCCTGAGACTTTTTTCATCACTAACCGTCTGTGTCCGCCATCACAGACTTCCAACCCACATTGCTCGATAATAGTGATCTGATTGGGGCAATGAAGAGCTGTACCCGTCCACCAAGATGGCCCTCGAAGCTGCCCTAGCCCGATTCGTCAGTTAACTTTTGATAACTATACTTGAGGCGATCACCGGGTGTCAGAATGCCGCTGAAACTGTGAATTTTTAATAGATTTGAGCGAATAATCGAGCTAAGTCATTATTCCGGAATATTTTCCATATAAGTCCTCTGCGGTCTAGATTTTGGAAAATTTCCACAATCTAACCCCATGATTCCAATAGATAGGGGGGAGGGGGGTGGTGGTAAACACGCGTTAATACCTTGAGAGTAACCATACCGGACTTCAGCGAGTTAGTTTCGCGGCGGCCGCCTCATCGAGCATCCACAACAATTTTCCGTCTGAGGGCTCGACTCTTTGCGAGGGAAGTGGAGGGGAGTTCTTGGC
>Ga0208937_1000836_pt1 | contig 17329 bp, 15 predicted proteins | sample June2015DPH_11_5_FD_184705 | JGI IMG/M metagenome (GOLD analysis project Ga0208937, IMG submission 184705) | Peatland microbial communities from SPRUCE experiment site at the Marcell Experimental Forest, Minnesota, USA - June2015DPH_11_40... | ecosystem: Environmental > Terrestrial > Soil >...
CAGTCGGCAACTGCTGAGGGCGTTGCCCTTCAATCTGCAAAACCGCCGAGCCTTCCGCAATGTACCCAATTACAGGGCAGGGATGCTTATGGCGGCCGGTTTGCTGACTGGGTTGAAACGTAATCTCACGAACATCAACGGAGGTTACCTGCCTCTTGGGAAGAGTTGCCTTCAGAAGTGGCTTGCGGAGAATCGTAGTCTCGGTCATGTGAGTTTGATGTCGCGCAATGCCGAAGGTCGCAATCCCAGACTCGGAAAACAGCGCCCTGAGAATCCAGTTTGTTCGCCTTGAATCCGTGCGTGTAATAGCTGAGCACGTTGAGGTTCTTCCACCGAAGCATCGCATGAACGATCTGAGCATTCAGGATGCCTTATTCCCACCGCTTCCAAAGTTGGGCGGAACGATCCCTGTCCCTGTGGCTCCGGCAAGAAGTACAAGCGGTGCTGCGGTAGCGCGACAGTGAACTGAGCGACTGCTTCCTGACGCTCTTATTTCAGTTCGACGCGGGTGAATACTTTAAGCATTTCTTCCTCTGACGGGGGTCGCAGGACGTAGCGTTCTGCAAAATCCTGAGCTTGTGGGTAGGTCGTTTCTCGAATGCGCTCAGCAGCTTTCGTGAAATCATAGGAAGTATGCCGAAGCTGAACATCGGGGCCAAGTAAGAGCCAGTCCGCTCCTGATTCGCCAAATGGCATTCCCACACTGCCAGCGTTCACAACTCGAATCCGTCCGATCATTCGGTCAAACTGCATGTGGGTATGGCCACAAATGACAAGAGGTACATTGACTTCTTCAAAGACTGGCAAAAGGCAGTCTTCAGGCGTCAACCGAGTAAAGCACTCATTTTCGTTTCGTGGGGTAGCGTGGCAAAACAGTACTTCGCCTAATCCGGGAATTCGGACGTGGAGCGTTTTAGGCCACCCAGCTAACAACCGCTCGTCTTCGGGATGAAGCTGCTGCGCTGTCCAACGTATGATCGATTGATATTGTTCTGGGACGGCGGCTGGCTCTCTGCCTGCCATCTGTTCGAGTACAGCAATCTCACCGTTGCCATAGATAAACTGCACTGGAATGCCAAAGTCCAGCAAACACGCGAGCGTTTCACGTGGCATCGGCCCCGGAACCATATCGCCTCCAACTACGATATGGTCTACTTCTGCTTGACGAATCTCTTGGAGTACAGCCTCCAGCGCAGGAAGGTTTCCGTGAATATCGTAGATTGCGGCTATCCGCATAACAGAACTTCCTCCCTATAGCCCGGCAGCCGGATGCAGAAATTCAAATGCCGCACGTGTCACCCTTGACTTCACTCGCTTCGCGTCACGAAACAGTTCAACTGCGGGCTCCGGCAATCGCGCTCCGAGCCGTCCGCGAGAGTAACCCGCACGTCTGAAATTCCGATTCCGCACCCGAACATCGTCGGGGTTCCTACAACCCAAGTCATTTCACACGTCACCTAGCTGATTCTAGCCCGCCAGTACGTCAGCACTGTTTGGTGACAGAGTTACCCGCGTGCTATTTTCGATCGCGGTTACGCGGGTTGCAGCCATTGCCTAGACGAATCTTTCAAGAGTTCCTTGATTGTGGGCGCTCTTACAATCTGGGAAGGTCGGGCGGAACGACCAATACCCGTCCGGCTCCCGGAAGAAATACAAGAAATGCTGCGGCGGGGCGACGGTGAACTGAACTTCAACAGCAGAACAAGGCTTGAGGATCAAAAGGCAAGGTAAGCGACTGAATTTTTTGCCCATTATTCACTAGCGATCACTCCACGTGAGCGGCTGTACAAAAGGTGTACGACAACACCCCTGAACACCCTTTTTCGCACTTCAACAACCAACAACAATCAACAACTTACGCACGCTTGGGCGAATTAGAAATCCGGTGCTCTATCCATTTGAGCTACGCGCCCCTTAGCAAAATTTATCATAAGGCTCTCGGTGGGGTATCATGCGGTGTCGCATTGACATCCACCCCTCAATTCCGGCTGGCCTACATCGACTGGATGCGCGGCTTGGCCTGCCTCCTGATGTTCCAGACCCATTGCTACGACTCCTGGCTGATTCCCAGCGCACGCCAGAGCAAGTTTTTCATGTACTCGCAACTGGGAGGAACGTTCCCGGCTCCGTTGTTTCTGTTTTTGGCGGGCATTTCGTTTGCTTTGGTGACCGAAAAATTGTGGAAGAAGAATCTGCCGCCCGTGCAAATCGCCCGTGCCACGATCCGGCGCGGCGCGGAGATATTTGGCTTCGGTCTTCTCTTTCGCTTGCAGGAATACATCATCGCCTGGGGTTGGGCGCCGCTCAGCGATCTGCTGCGCGTCGATATACTCAACACCATCGGCCTCTCGATGATGCTCATGGGCCTGCTCTGCTGGGTCGTGCTCTTCATGCACCGTGGAGCACAGGCCAGGCTCGCCCTGGTTCTTACCTCAGCCGGGACGGCTCTCTTAATTTCTCTACTCACGCCGCTGATGTGGACGACATGGAGCCCGCGCTGGCTGCCGTGGCCGTTGGAATCCTACATCAACGGCGTCCACAATCTGGGCACGCCTCAGGCTTGGCTCTTCCCAATCTTTCCCTGGAGCGCCTTCGCCTTCGCCGGACTGACTGCAGGATTTATTTTGCAAAGTCAGTGGGCGCGCAAGCGCGAGTCGATCATCTTTTTTTTTGCAGCTGCGACGGGCGTTCTACTCGTGAAACTCGCTCGCTGGCTCGATGCACAGCCGCGGCAGCTATACGGCGTATACGACTTTTGGCACACCAGCCCGAACTTTTTCTTGATTCGCGTAGGAATGTTGCTGGTAATTTTGGCGGCAAGCTATGGCTGGTGCCGATGGGGCGCGGGACAGTGGGGATTCAGTCCTCTCATTCAATTGGGACAGGCTTCCTTGCTAGTCTACTGGGTGCATATTGAATTCGTATATGGACGCTTGTCGATTTTGCCTAAGCACAGTGAGACCATACGGACCGCTTCTTTCGGATTGCTGATGATTTTTCTCGCGATGCTCACCCTGGCTTTCCTGCGGACACGGACGAAGGGGCGCGGCGCTGAACTTCTGGCTTGGTTTCGGCGTCCAGCAACCGCGCATTGAGGCGTGCGCCACGCAAGCGCGGTAGCGTAAGGCCGGCGTGCAGCGCAGCGACAGAATGCAAGGTGAGGCTGGTCAATACTGAAACAGCCTGGCGAACTCGACGACTTCCCGCTCCGCCCACCGCCCATCGTAGGTTGAATCGCCGTCGCGCTCGCCCACAAACGCACAGTGACCACCATCCTCGGTTTCGACGTAGGTGATGTTGCGATTGGAAAGGAGCATTTGGCGAGTCTCCGGCAAAATTCTAATAAAGGGATCGTTGACGGCGTGGATTACAAGCGCCGGATGCGTGATGTGGTCGAGGAGATTGGCGGCGGCCGCGCGGGCGTAGTAATCGTCGGCCCCGGTGAAACCGCAATAGTACGCGGTTACGCGATCGTCGAAGTCTCTAAGAGTTCTCACTCCCCGCAAACGCGAGCGGTCGAAGACGTGGGGAAACAGCCGGGCCTTGCGGCGAAAGCGCCGGAACAATTGCAGCAGGAAATAGTATTCATAAATCCGGTTGGCGGGTTCATGCAGTGCGTCGGCCCCAGCCGCCAGATTTACGGCCGGACAAACCGCCGCGACTCCGCAAAATTCCGAAGGGCCGTCGCTGCCCCACTCCCCTGCCAGCTTCAGAACCAGATTGCCGCCCATGGAAAAACCAATGAGCACGAAACTAGAGATTCCATCGCGTTCGACGAGGTTACGCGCTACGGCAGCCACGTCCGCCGAACGGCTGGAGTTGTAAAGCGTGGGCGCGCAATGGTCCATGCCGCCGCAGTTGCGCTGGTTCATACGCACCACGTTCATACCCGCGGCTAATCCGCTCCGGGCTATTCCCAACATGTATTGCGATTCGCTCGATCCCTCCAACCCATGCACCACGATCAGCGTCAGTGCGTTTCTGTCCTTCTGCCAGTGACAGTGGCAGAGCACGGGAACGCCGGGTTCCACTTCGATTAGGCGCTTTTCGGCAGTTGGGAGATGGATGCGGCGCGAGAGGAAGAAGGCGGCAATGGTCTGAAGGTGTCCGCCTCGCAACCAGCGGTGTGGCCGAAAAATGCGCCGGGCGACTGCTGGCGGCTTCTCGATCAACCCATCCTCACACTTGTGAAGTTGGAGATGGCAAGCGTCATCGCTCCCGTTTGCGAAGTTCGCACAAATTGATTCTAATAGCAGAAGTCCGCTGCAAGGGAGTGATCGAGATGCCGATTTTTGAATATGTCTGCCAAGAATGTAAGCACGAGTTTGAGGCCTTGGTGTTTGGCCGCGACAAAGCGAAGTGCCCCAAGTGCCAGAGTAAGAAACTAAGTCCGCAGCTGAGTGTTTTTGCTGTATCCGCGAAAGGCTCAGCGAGCGCGGCGACTCCCAGCGGCGGTTGCGGATCCTGCGGCGATCCTCGCGGGCCGGGGGCATGCTCGCTCGGAGACCTCGACTAACTGACTGAAAATACGTCAGACTGGCTAACGGCAAACTTTCGGTACTATTCCCGGGGTGACTGTTGTTACCTTTGCTTCGCTTCGCTGCCCGCCTACGATCCCTTGAACTCGCAATCAGGCCGAGGAGAGTCGAGATGGATAGGCGCCGGCAGTCGCGTGTGTTCGTTGACCTTCCCGTACAAATCTGGGGCATGGACAGCTATTCCCGTCCGTTTATGCAGCCCGCCAGCCTGCGCACCATTAGCGGCCGTGGCGCCACTCTGCAGTGCGTGGACGCTCGATTGAAGCCAGGCGACGTGGTGGACGTTTTGTACGAAGGAACGAAAGCTCAATTTCGCATCGTGTGGTGTGGTAAGCCGGGAACAGAAATGGCTGGCGAAGTTGGAGTAGAGAACCTGTCCAGCGAAGTCGCGCTTTGGGATGTCGATCCACAGCGTTGCGCGGCGGCTGCGGGACAGGGGTAAAAACTGGCTTCCGGCTTTTAGCTGCACCGAGACTACGACTTGCCCACCTTAGCGCGACCCAACTGCACGAGAGAAATCTCCGAACCAGCTGGCTGAATTCTTAAAGAAAAGAAAAGCGGGGGAGGGCGGGAGGGCTGCACCCGCGTGGAACGGGTCCTTGAAGTATGAGGCGAAATTGCAACGAAGGCAAGAAGAAAAGATAGGGATGCAGAATCTTTTGCACTCACCCAAATCGCGGGAAGGTTACAAGTTCTATCATCCTGACCGCATAGAGTCCAGTTCCCAAGGCTAGCCGCACGGGATGCTCCGCCAGCAGTTCTGGCGAAATTACCTCCGGCATCAATTCCAGGTTGTAAACTCGCAGAGATGCAAGTAAAAATTCTTGGCTCGGCGGCCGGCGGTGCTTTTCCCCAGTGGAATTGCGCCTGCAAAAACTGCCGGGCAGTAAGGGCGGGCACATTCCACGGCAAACCGCGCACGCAAACGCAGCTTGCGGTCACCGAAGACTGCCTATCGTGGTTTTTGCTGGGCGCGTCTCCGGACCTGCGCGCCCAGATCGAAGCCACGCCTGAATTGCATCCGCGGCAGGGGCGTCATTCGCCCATTGCCGGTATAGCTCTGGCCAATGCTGATCTCGATCACGTCCTCGGACTGCTCCTGCTGCGCGAACTCCAGCCGCTGCGCATCCATTCCACCGCCTCCGTTCGCCGTATTCTCCGCGAGGATAACTCGATGTTCGGCATGCTGCATCGTATTCCGGAACAAGCAATATGGACTGATTTTGAATCCGGAAAAGAATTTTCCCTGTGTAATGCTCAAGGCGTGGATTCCGGTCTGCGCTGCCGGGCGTGGTCGCTGAGCACTCACTATTCCGCCTACGTCACGGCGGACCGACAACGGCAACTTACCTCAGGCGAAGCTTCGCTGGGCTTCTTCGTCAATTCGATTTCCGGTGCGCGCTTGGCCTACATGCCCGCCGTACCTCAAGTGGACCACGCATTACTCGCAGAGCTCGGTGCCTGCGACGTCCTGCTTTTCGACGGCACATTCTGGAGCAACAACGAACTCATTCGCGTGAAGGGCGGCGAGCAAACTGCGCAACAGATGGGCCACGTTGCGGTCGAAGAAACGCTCGTCGAGTTGGCTGGAGTTTGCCGCCCGCGTAAAATATTTCTACACATCAACAACACCAATCCCATGCTGGACGAGGCGAGCGCTGAATATCGCCAGGTGCGGGACGCAGGCTGGGAAATTGCGGAGGATGGATGGCAGTTCAACCTGTAGCAACCGAAACCGCGTCGCAAACCGCCCACCTGCTTTCGCTCGAGGAGCTACGCGCGGCATTACAGGCGACGGGCGAGGAACGCTATCATCACAAACATCCTTTTCATTTGTTGATGCACGAAGGCAAACTCAGCCGCGGACAATTGCAGGCCTGGGCGTTGAATCGCTACTACTATCAAAGCATCATCCCCATTAAAGATTCGATCATCCTGTCGCGTGGTCCGGACCCGGTCTTCCGACGCGCATGGCGCAAGCGCGTGGTCGACCACGATGGCGACGCCACCAGCGAGGGCGGCATCAAGCGGTGGGTTAGATTGGCGGAAGCGACGGGTCTCGATCCAGCTCAAGTTCGCAGCGCCAAAGGCATTCTTCCGGCTACGCGCTTCGCGGTCAACGAATACTTGAACATTGTTCGCAGCCGGTCATTGCTGGAGGCGGTCGCTTCCTCGCTGACAGAATTGTTCTCGACGAAGCTGATCACGTTGCGCGTGGAAAAGTTGCGCCAATATTATCCCTGGCTGGCGGGAGGCCTGGATTATTTCGAAGCCAGACTTTATCAGGCGCCGGAGGATGCGCAATTCGCGGTGAACTATGTCTACGACAACGCGAAGACACGCACCGAGCAGGAATTGGCGATCCAGGCGTTACGCGACAAGTGCGACATTCTATGGGCGCAACTCGACGCGCTCTACTTCGCTTACGTTGAACCGGGATGGCCGCCGCCCGGGGCTTTCCGAATCGAGGGCAGCTAGCGTGGCGCCTCCGGAGGATTCCAGTCAGCCGCGCCTGGCTACCGGTTGCCGCTGGGGTGGCACCGAGCAGGATCGCATGGTTCTTTTCCCTGAAGGCGCAATTCGATTGCAGGGCACGGGCTTGCACATACTCGAGCGCTGCGACGGTCAGCGCACGTTCGGCCAGATCATCGAAGAATTGCAAACGCAGTTCAGCGTCGCCGATCCGGGTAAGATTCGAGCGGATATCAGCCAGTTCCTCGAACAGTTACGGCACAAGCGGATTGTTGATTACTAATCGAACGATTCCGCATTACTCATGATTCCCAACCCGCTCGCCCTCATCGCCGAGATCACGCACCGCTGTCCGCTGCACTGCGTGTACTGCTCCAATCCGCTGGAGCTGGCTGCGGTGAGTTCGGAACTTTCCACGCAAGAATGGATTGATGTTTTTCAGCAGGCGGGCAAGCTGGGAATGCTACACGCGCACTTCACCGGCGGCGAACCCTTGGCGCGACCAGATCTGAGGGACCTCATTGCGGGTGCGCGCGCCGCAGGCCTCTACACCAATCTGATCACGTCTGCCGTTGGTCTTGCTGAAACACGACTGCAGGCACTGGTTGACGCCGGACTCGATCACATCCAAATCAGCTTTCAGGATTCGCGCGAGGGCGCAGCGAACTGGATTGCCGGAGCCAAAGCACACGCGCACAAGATTGAATTGTCGCGTATCGTCCGGCGCCATAAAATCGCGTTCACCGTGAATCTTGTCATACACCGGCAGAACATCGATCACGTCGAGGAGATGATTTCTTTCATCGAGCAGCTCGCGCCGGAACGCATGGAAATCGCCCACACGCAATATTACGGCTGGGCGTTGAGGAATCGCGCCGCGCTGCTGCCAACGCGGGCACAACTTGAGAAGGCCGTGGAAACAGTGGCCACGGCGGAAAAACGCCTGGCCGGACGAATCCGCATCGACTCCGTGGTCCCAGATTACTACGCGCGCTTTCCCAAAGCTTGTATGGGTGGATGGGGGCGTAAATTGATGCTCATCAATCCGTCAGGCAAAGTTCTTCCCTGTCACGCCGCGGAAGTGATTCCCGGCCTTGAGTTCGAGAATGTTCGGGAGCAAAGCCTGGAATTCATCTGGCAGCAGTCTTCCTCGTTCCAGCGCTTTCGTGGAGAAGAATGGATGCCGGAACCCTGCCGCAGTTGCGAGCGACGCGCGGAGGATTTTGGCGGATGCCGTTGCCAGGCGCTGCTGCTCGCTGGCAACGCAACTGCGACTGATCCTGCCTGCTCGCTGGCGCCCGCGCACCACATTGTGGAGGCAGCACTGATCGAAACTAATTCCGGCGGCGTGGCGGCGCAGCCTGTTTCTGCGGCGTCATTCGTGCAACTGCAGCAGCGTGCCGAGCAGCTTTGGACTTATCGCACGAACCCCGAATAAGCTTTGCCGCCCCTACCAGCGAACCCCGATCGTGATAGGGCGCACGTCGGTTGTGGTGCCGTTCCCCGATCCGTGAGTGAGACGGTACTCCGCGTAGATTTCGACGCCACTGGGCATCTTGCGCGTAATGCCGCCTCCGACGTTGTAGCCAACGTGGTTCTGGCTGGAATTGACGAAGTCGCCGCTGAGAGGAAGGCTGACGTTTGGGCACGTGCCGACCCACCAGTCAAAGAATGCGTTGCATGACGAACCCGGTACAGCTGTGTCAGAACTCAAGGTGCCAAAGCGATGATAATAGCCCGGCCCGAAGAGGATATATCCTCCATATAGCTTGGTCACAGGGATGTTGATGACAGGGTCCAGCGTAAGGGCGAAAAGATAACTGGAGGCGCTTCCGGCCTGAGCCAGCCGAAGGGAAGAATCGCGCAGGGGCAGGTCCGCAAAAATGAAGTCTGCGCGCAGTCCTAAGTACTTGTTCGCATTGCGAGCCACGCCGGCCGTGGCCACGCCGCCTCCGCCTCTGACAAACGTGCGAGTCGTGCCACTATCCACATTGGCGCCGAGGCCGACGTTGTAAGTCCAGTTCTTGTAGTCTCGGGGCTTCGCCTTTCGCCGCGAAGAGGATTCTTCCTCAGCAGGTTCTTGATCGCTCGGCGTTTGCTGCGCAGCCGGTTGTTGCGTGGCGGGCTGTTGCGCCGCAGAGTCCGGAGATGAGGGGGACTGCCCGGACGGGGTCGCCTGGGCGAAGCCTTGCCCTCCCAGCGAAATTGTTACAATCAGCAGCAACAGCGCACTGACAGTGGCGAACTTTCCAATCATCCATTCTCCTCCCATAAACCGGGCGTGGTGGCGGACCGTAGCGCTCGGCATGGAAAGGCGCTGTTGGTAAAGGTTCCGCGTGTGATTCCTCGCAGGAAGGCATTGCCTTGTTTGCGGCGGGATCGCATTATATTACCAACTTTGATGCTGATTCTGCCTGGCAAGCCGCCTGCCTGAGCAATACCGTGGTTCTCCGGCTGATCCCGAGAAGTTCTTCCTCGTGTATTTCCGCGCACGGCCGCTCGCTTTCTATTTCGTGCGGGCGTAAGTCACACGTATTATGAACATGATCTTTTGCTTTCGAGAATAGCCTTGCACAAAACTCCGTCAGATAAGCCGACTGCTAGGTTTTCTATTTCCGGGGCGGAAGCATCTGCTCCACGCGTCGCCCTCGTAGGTTTCGGAACGGTAGGCAGCGCCGTGGCCAAGATTCTCTGTGAACGCAGTGATGCCTTGCTCCGCCTGACGCACATCTGCAACCGCAACGTCGAGCGCAAAAAGCAGCCGTGGGTACCGAGTGATGTAGTCTGGACAGAAGACTTCCACGCTATTCTCCATTCCGACATCGACATTGTTATTGAGCTGATTGGTGGATTGACGCCAGCCGAAGAGTTGGTACGAACCGCATTGAAAGCAGGCAAGTCTGTGGTCACGGCCAACAAGCAACTCATCGCCCGTCACGGCCCGGACTTGCTGCAACTGGCGAGTGCGAACGGCTGCCAGCTTGAGTTTGGAGCGTCTGTCGCCGGCGGCGTCCCGGTCCTTCCCGCCTTGCGCACCGGTTTATGCGGCGATCGACTGCACGGCATTGCGGGCATTCTGAACGGGACGTGCAATTACATTCTCAGCCGGATTGAGACTGATCGCATTCCTTTCAGCGAGGCTCTCGAAGAGGCGCAAGCTCGCGGCTATGCGGAAGCCGACGCCAGCGAAGATCTCGACGGAGGAGATGCTCGCGCGAAACTTTCCATCCTTGCATTAGCTGGATTGCAAGTCCGAGTTTCTCCGGGAGACATTCGTGCCCGCACCATTCGCGGCATCGACGCGGTTGATTTCGATTATGCGGCCGAGTTGGGCTGCACCATCCGGCAGATTTCGCGCGCTGATCTGAAAAAGACCACATTATTTGCCGAGGTTGGCCCCAGCCTGGTTCCGGCATCTTCGCCCTTCGGACGCGTGCAGCGGAATCTAAATCTAGTTTTGACTTCGGGGGAGTACGGCGGCGACATGGCCTTCCTGGGGGCGGGCGCGGGAGGAAATCCTACGGCCGTTGCGGTCGTTTCAGACTTGATGTTTGTGGCGGAAAGTCTTTCGGCGGGACCGCGCGCGCACCGTCTGTTGCAACTGCTCTCGCCGAAAGTGAGTTGCGATTTTGAAACGCCCTGGTATCTGCGCTTTGTAGTGAATGACCAACCCGGCATTATCGCGGGGTTGGCAGCGATCCTCTCGGCGCATCACCTTAACATTGATGCCGTCCTGCAAAAGCCGGGCTTCGATAAAGCTGCGCTACCGTTCGTGATCACGCTGGAGCCCTGCCGTGACGCACAACTGCATCCGGCGCTGCAAGAAATGTCTGCACTGCCCTTCGCACTCCGGCCGTGCCTTTGCCTGCCGATTTTGCGCTAGCGGAGCTCACTACTTCCAGAATGGGTTCTTCAGTCCAGTTGGTGCGAACGCGCTATCTACCTTCGCTTCCGTGCCGGAATCATCAGAGATTTTCTCATCGAGCAAGCGAGACGAAGGTACGTTCGGTTCCTCTGCAGAGTAGGGCGGCATCGGCGGAGTAGGACATTCTGATTTCATTGGAGAACCTCCTCAAATCTTTATCATCTTGATTCAGTGAAACACCTGAAGGGCGATCGCTGGACCGCAAAATCGCGATGCTGTGCATCGAAAAATCAGCAGACGGAAATTTTCCCTTTTTTGGCTCACTTCGAGCTGTCCGACAAAAACTGCTACGATATCAGGTTAACTCTTTGGAAATTCATTCACTTATCCTCAAGGAAGACCTCCCATGAAATACCGCAAGTTGGGCCGGACCGGTTTCGAAGTCAGCGACATCGCCTACGGATTGTGGGGTATGAGTGGCTGGAGCGGATCTGATGATCGGCAATCGCTCGATTCTTTGCAACTTTCCGTCGATGCGGGGTGCAACTTCTTCGACACTGCCTGGGCATATGGCGACGGCAAAAGCGACGGTCTGCTGGGCGAAACGATGGCGCGCAACTCCAAGGAGCGCCTGTATGCCGCATCGAAAATTCCTCCGGCCAACTTAAAATGGCCTGCGCTCCCAACCTACAAATATCGCGACGTTTTTTCCGCGGACCACGTGCTCAAATATGCGGACTTGATCCGCAAAAGACTTCGCGTTGACTCGATCGACCTGCTCCAGTTTCATGTCTGGGATGATAGTTGGACGGATGATCCAGAGTTCCGGTCGACAGTGGAGAAATTGAAAGACGGTGGCTGGATTCGCCACTTCGGGCTCAGCCTGAACCGCTGGGAGCCAGAGAACGGCGTCAAGGCACTGCACACCGGCTTAGTCGACGTGGTGCAGGTGATTTACAACATCTTCGATCAGGCGCCCGAGGACAAACTGTTTCCCCTCTGCCAGGAACTCAATGTGGGCGTGATCGCGCGCGTGCCTCTCGACGAAGGCAGTTTGGGCGGCAAGATGACGCTCGAAACGCGCTTCCCAAAAAGCGATTGGCGCTCCGGTTATTTTGGGCCGGAGAATCTGGCGAATACGATTCAGCGGGTCGACAAGCTCAAGAAAATTCTGCCGGCGGGCATGACGCTGCCGGAAATGTCACTGCGCTTCATCTTGTCTCATCCCGCGGTCAGCACGACGATCGTCGGCATGCGCAGTCCGGAACACGTACGGCAGAACGTGGCAGCCAGTGACGCCGGGCCGCTGAGCTCCGGCCTGCTCGCCGAATTGAAAAAGCATCGCTGGGACCGGGCACCGCAACGGTGGTCGGATTAGTCTTGGTGCAGCCGATGCAGCTTCTCCCTACGATCTCTGGTAGTAGCTCGCGCCGCAGTCTAGTCTCGCTTTTGTTCCCGGAAACATGAAAACAGACCCGCGTCAGACCGCGTTCGCCCTCACTCTATTCGTCATTCTGCTCACGGCCAACCTCCACGCCCAGAACCCGCGTGGATCGTTGCGTGGCACGGTGCAGGATGCTAGTGGCGCGCGCATCTCCTCCGCCAAGATCGTTGCGCAATTGTCGGGTTCCTCCGTGAAACGCGAGGCGACCAGCGAAGACCGAGGCGAGTTTCGTCTCGATGACCTATTGCCGGGCAACTACCGCATCACCGTCGGCGCCACAGCCTTCGCCCCTGCGGAGGCGGATGTCACAGTAGCCGTCGCTACGGTACGAGATATTACGGTCACGTTGAAGCCGTCATCCGTGCAGCAGACGGTGAATGTAAAGGCTGAGACATCTTCCATCACCACCCAGGCCATCGATCTCGCCAGCGCCGTGCATCAGGGCGTAATTTCCAGCCAGGATCTCGAAACTCTCCCGCTGGCCGCGCGCAGTTTTGCCAATATCGCCTACCTGACGCCGGGCACCGAACCGGTGGAACCCTCCGACCCCACGAAAGCACGCATCACCGCGGTCTCTACGGGCGGAAGCTCAGGCCTGAACAATGAGCTCTCCGTAGACGGCGGCGACAACTCCGACGACTACATCGGCGGCTTTCTGCAGAACTTCTCTCCCGATGTGGTTCAGGAATTCGCCGTGCGCACCGCACAGGAAGACGCCGACACGGGCGGTACCACTGCCGGCTCGGTCGTGATCACAACCAAACGCGGGACCAACCAATGGCACGGCAGCGGCGCGTTCTATGAGCGCGCGGCAGCGCTCAACGCCCGCTTCCCGATTGAGAATCCAGCTCCAAATCCCAAACAGCCGTTTTCACGCCAGAATTATGTTGGAACGCTGGGTGGACCAATCAAGAGGGACAAGCTGTGGCTCTTTTCCTCGATCGAGAATGTTCGGGAAAACGCCAGCATCGCTTACAGCCCCGCCAGCACGAAGCAGTTCGATGCGCTGGCCCAACTGGCGTCGGATGGCCTGATTCCTAGAGTCAGTTCAATTGCTGTACCGGCGAATGTTCCTATTCCATTCCGCGATTACATTGGTTCCCAACGTTTTGATTGGGCTGAATCCTCCAAGTCACAGTGGTTTCTACGGGCCTCGGAAGACAACTACCTCACCCACAATGCTCTGGTGCAGCAGGCGACGTTACCCTCGACCGGCCTGACCACTCATAACAATTACTGGAATGCAGTGATCAGCAATCAATACAGCTTCAGCCCGACTTGGTTGGGGACTTTTGTGTTCGACATGAGCGAGTTGCATCTCACTCAGGCCCGCAAGTCGACTCTAGGATTCGCGCTGGCGTTTCCCTTCAGTTCCACTTCGCAGACAATTTCCGGATTCGAAACTTTCGGCGACAATCAGTTCGCCACGCCGATCACTCTTTTTCCTGACCTGCGCAATCAGGAAAAATATCAGATCCGCTACGACGTGAGCCACGTGACCGGCGATCACTCCGTCAAGTTCGGAGTCAACTTCATTCATGAGCCGGTGTTAAGTGGAGCATTTCCGGGGAACGCGGAAACGCTGTATAAGTTTCCGCAAGACCCGACCTACTACGTTGCAAATCCTTCCCAATTCCCGATCGACCTGGCGGCCGGTACGTCGACCACCCCGGCTCACGACGGTAGCTTCTCGCAAGACGTGCAGCGGCTCGCACTCTACGCGGAAGATTCCTGGCGCGTCACGCGGCATCTCACGGTGAATTACGGACTGCGTTATCAGACAACGTTTGGTCTCTTCACCGCTTCCGATCGCAGCCAGGCGGAGAATCCTGCATACGTCACGCTGCAAGCGCTGCAGATTCCGGTGAGCGTACCGCACGACGACCACGCGCAATTCGGCCCTCGCCTGGGCATCGCATATTCTCCTGGCGACAGCGGCAAGACTGTAATCCGCGCTGGCTATGGCATGTTCTACAACGATCTCGCGCAGAATGGATGGGCCACCGCGTTTCAAGGCGTCAACTCTACAAATGCCGCCACCGGGCCGTGCAGTTTCGTAGTGACGCCGAGCAATCCGCTCCCCTACTCGACGCTTGGTCCCGGTTGCATCTCCGGCGATTCCACTGGTGGACTGGGAAACCTAATCGACGGCCGCTACCGCACTCCTTACGCAATCCACACCAGCGGCGGCGTTCAGCACGCCTTTAACCAGCACTGGACATTGAGCGCCGACTACACGCACGAAGAGGGCAATCACGGCTATCGCGCTTATAGCTTCACGGGCGGGACCAATCTGTTCACGCCGCTCATTCCTGCATCAGACCCAAACTATGCGAGCGATCAAGCGAGCGTGGTTCCTGTTCTAAATCTTTTCAAGTCTGACAATCGCTCCACCTACAATTCGCTGATGTTGCATCTGCAGGGCAACGTCTCGCGCCGATTCAATCTGACGGCGAACTACACGCTCTCGAAGGCGAAAACCTGGGGATGCCTGCTTGGCGAACTCTTTGACTATGTGAACGGTGTTTGCAATCCGTTGGATCCCTTCGGGCCTGGAGATTACGGGCCATCTGGTGAGGACGTTACCGATCGCTTCGTTCTGGCCGGGACTTTGTATATCCCAGGCGGGATCGAACTGACCACCATCACTCAGGCGGAGAGCGCTCGTCCGTTCACCATCACGAACGCGACGAACACGGGCCGGATCTCCTTAAATGGAGTGCCCGAAACCCTGGACGAACTTCGCGGGACACCTTATATCCAGGCCGACTTGCGGGTCAGCCGTCCGTTCAAGATCGGCGAGCGTTGGGAAGTGCGGCCCTTCGCCGAGTTTTTCAACCTCTTCAACCGCAATAATCCCGGCGCGAACTACGTTACCGCCATCGCCGACCTCCCCGTCCCGGCTGCACAGGCAGCATCCGACAACATCACCGATATCTGCACCAATTCAGCTTGCACTACCACGCAACCCATTACCAGCATCAATCAGTTGCGCCTGGCCGGCGGCGCGTTGGGAGATTTCTTCGGGCCTGGCACCACGGTAGGCATTCCATTCGCTGCTCAGCTCGGCGTACGGGTGACGTTCTAGAAGTCATTCGCAAATACACCGGCGAGCGCTCTTGCGTGAGCGCGTTGCTTTGCGGCCAGGATACGATAACTAAAACTCTTCCCTATCGCACCAGCCACTCGGTGGCCGCGTGTACGCGCACCAGCAGTTCGCTGTAACTCACGGCCATAGCGGCCAGCATCACGGCCATAGCGCACAGCGCATAGGCCAACGAATATCCCTTCGTCGGACTTTGCCGCAGTTCGCTCCACGCAATCAACCGTTCCACGCGCGCATTCACCGACTGCGCTGGGCTGTGAACCAAAGCGGTTGTCAGTTCGGCGGGTGATTCCAGCGGAGCTAGCCGCGAGAGCTTGATCACAGCAGCAGCCAGGTCAAGAGCTTCGGAGGCGTTCGAGACTGCGGCATCGTCGGCGGCCATTTCAGTCGCTTCTCTCCAAACACTCTCCAGTTGCGACATTCCCGGAAAGGCCACCAGGCACAGGAGCAGTTTTTTCAGGTTGTCGCGTCGTCGAACGTGGACGACCTCATGCCGGAGCGCGCTGTGGAGTTCCCGCTCGGTCAATACAAACTCCGCAGCGCCTGATAACCAGACACGGGGCTTTAGAATGCCCGCCGCAGTCAGCGGGGGCGCAGGCGCCGGAGTCCGCAGCACAGAGACGAACTTCCCCGAATCGGTTGGGCTGCAACCGATCACACACGCTTCTCTCGACCACCGCGCAACGGTTCTCGAAGCCCGCACTAATGCCGTCGCCGCGTTCCACACTCCCGTCAGCATCAGGACGATCCCGCAGAAGCCCAACACCAAGGGCACAACACCCACGGGTTCCTCCACGGCGCGAGGTTCGAGCAGCAGGAACGACGGCACCGCCAAGACCAGGGTCACTGCAGTTGCCACGACGAATGGGACGACGCGCAAGCCGAAAAGCAGGTCGGCACAGTGTCTGGCTGAACCCTGCTGGCCGTAAAGCCATACTCGCCTCCACAAGAGGCAGACTGCGAGGGACAGAGCGTTATACAGGATGAAGAAAATCGAAAAACAAACTGCCATGCCGCGTACGGCGAACATTACTCTGTCTCCTTTGGGGCCGCTTCTCGTTGCCCCAGTTCGCGGCGCTTGCGTTCCACCAGCTTCCGCAAATCGTCGAGTAATTGCGCATCCCGTTCGCTTAGAATTTCCACCAGAAACGACAGCGGCAAAGACGACGCTGGACTCGCATCCAGCAATTGTTTGAAGGCGTGACCTGCCGCCTCGCGATGCAACTCCTCACGGCTAAGCCGCGGAGCGTAGCGGAATGCCCTGCCCTCCTCTGATCGCGTGAGAAGATCTTTCTTGAACAACCGGTCCAGCGTGGTCATCACCGTGGTATAGGCCAGATCCTGGCAGGCGTCATCGACCAGTTCGCGGACCGTGGCGGTGCCTCTCGCCCACAATGCGTCCAGCATACGTTGCTCGAGCGGGCCCAGTTGTCCCGAAGGTCTTCGAAATGGATGGAAAATCCGTTTCATGCGCTTCATTGAATCCCGCATTCTACCGTGAGTGGGAAACGCGTGCTAGAAAACTTTCTTCCCCACTTGACCGCTCTCAAAGACAACTATGGATGAAAGCCTGCCACGCTTGCCGGCGCCACGCTTTCGAGCGCGGCGACGCGATCATGAATGATCCAGAAGAGCTGAGGGAGAGGGAAATTCTGGGGTGGGAAACGGGAATCGAACCCGCAACCGTCGGAGCCACAGTCCGGTGCTCTGCCAGTTGAGCTATTCCCACCGCCAAGTGTGATTATAGCAATTGCCGTTCAGGGATGTCAGAAAGGCTCCGACGTTGCGTCTGCCGTACATAGATGGGGTGATCACTACCCAAGAATGAGGCGACACTACATGGTGTGAATCAGATGAGCGAGAGAGGAGTAGGACAAACGGAAGAAAGCAGAAGAAAAGCGATC
>Ga0208937_1000841_pt1 | contig 17174 bp, 18 predicted proteins | sample June2015DPH_11_5_FD_184705 | JGI IMG/M metagenome (GOLD analysis project Ga0208937, IMG submission 184705) | Peatland microbial communities from SPRUCE experiment site at the Marcell Experimental Forest, Minnesota, USA - June2015DPH_11_40... | ecosystem: Environmental > Terrestrial > Soil >...
GCGCATCTCTCAGAGTTATCTGAACGCGATTGCTCTGCGGCTCAATCAACGTCCGCGAAAGACCTTGGGCTTCCAAACGCCAGCCGATAGACTACAAGCGGTGTTGCACTGACCGGTTGAACGCACAGGGGCAAAGCTGCCGTGACGTGGACATCACCCCATGTCGCAGTTTGACCCAAGAGAGACATGGGCGATCCAATTTCGCTGCGACGCATAATGTGTGGTAGGCTGTAGTCTTCGCTAGAGGCGAACTATGAGACGGCGGGATTTCAACACGCTTGCTGCGGCGTGGACCTTGTGCGTTCGCGCCGCATCACCAAAAGAGGTAGACCTATGACCGCGTTCAATGCCGTGCGTTTCAAAGTGAAGGCGGGCCGCGAACAGCAATTCCTCGATGCTCACAACAAGATTGCTGCCTGGCCTGGGCTTAGTCACGCCAATATCATCAAGACCGGCAAGCATACCTTCTGCATCATCGCCGAATGGACCAATATGGATGCGATTGCCAACGCACGCGACAGCATGATCGCGACGCTCGACTCGTTCCGCGACACGCTTGAAGACCTTGGCGGCGGGCTCGGCGTCACCGACCCGGTCTCCGGCCCGGTGGTGAAGGCGCTGAAATAAGAAGGGCGCAAGGCTGCCGTGTGGGCGGAGGCGTGCCGGTTTTGTGCAATGCGAAGTGACGCTCCTGGCCCAGGCTGTGTGGAAAGGGGTCTGTATGAGCACCATTGCTAGTGCGACGCCGGTTTCGCGATCATGGAGCACCGATCTGAACAGAACCGGCTCCCTGACCGCCGCAGACGCACCCTAGGGCGTCTACTGGCATTGATTTGAACGCGCGGTATCCCTCGGCTTTAGGCGGCCAAGGCCTCCAGCAGCCCGGCCACGCCGATGATCGCCATCACGCGCTTCATGTTGTAGGCGAGCACATTGAGCGCCATCTCGGTTGCCACTTTCGGCAGCCGTTTCGTGAGAAAGTGCGTTGCTCCCATCCAGCACTTGATGGTGCCGAAGGGATGTTCCGCTGTCTGACGACGCATTGTCATTTTTTCCGGATGTTGATCGAGACGTGCCTGCACGGTCTCGAGCACGGCCTCATGCTCCCATCGGGAGATCAGTCGTTCCTTGCCGGTGGTGCAGCTATGCCTGATAGCGCAACTCTGACAGGCGTTGGTCCGGTAGCGACGCAGGACCAAGCCTCTGTCCTCGGTCGTGAAGGAGTAGGCGAGCCTTTGGCCGGCAGGACAAACGTAAACATCCTCCACTGCCACGTAGCGGAAGTCCTGCTTGCCGAAGCGCCCTGCCGCCTTTGAGTTCGAGGTCATAGGCTTTGGCAGCGTGACGGTGATGCCTGCCGCCTCGCAGGCACGAATCTCCTCGCCCGCGTAGTAGCCGCGATCAGCCACAGCATCGAGCACCTCAACGCCCATCTCGGTTCGCGCCTGCTCCGCGATATTCGACAGTTGACGGCGGTCCGTGCCGACGTTCGTCACCTCGTGGGCCACAATGAGATGGTTCTTGGTATCAACCGCGGCTTGCATATTGTAGCCGACGATTCCGGTGTCCTTGCCGCTCGTTGCCATCGATCGCGCATCCGGATCGGTCAGCGAGATTTGCTTGTCCTCGCTCTCCATCATCTCGGTATTGATCGCACTGAGCCGCGCGATCTCTTCCCTCAGTTTCGCGATTTTGTCCTTGAGCCGCACGACCTTTGCCTCTGGCACCGCATCACCACGGCGGTCAGCAGTCTCCAATTGCGCCATGTAGCGCGCGATGCTCTCGTCGATCCGCTCAAGATGCCGCTTCATCTTGGCCTCGGTGAAGTTCTTATCGCGCGCATTGATAGCTTTGAATTTGGAACCATCGATGGCCACGCTCGCCTCGCTCAGCAAATCAAGCTCGCGGCATAGCGCCACGAAGGTACGGCAGACCTCACGAATCGCCTTGCCGTTGTCCTTGCGGAAATCCGCAATGGTCTTGAAGTCCGGCGCCAATTGGCCGGTCAGCCAGATCAGCTCGATATTACGCTGGCACTCACGCTCAAGGCGTCGGCTCGACGGAACGCGATTGAGATAGCCATAAATGTATATCTTGAGCAGCGTTGCCGGATGATAGCTGGGACGCCCTTTTTCCAGCGGCGCAACCCGACCAAAGCCAAGCTTGCCAAGATCAAGACCTTCAACGAAAGCGTCAACCGCACGAACCAGATTGTCCTCGGCCACGTAGTCGTCAAGCATGGCAGGGAAAAGTGTGCTTTGGCTCCGGTCAATCCCTTCCACAAAGCCTGACATCCGTCGCTCCCGCCCGCCGATTCAAAAAAGAATCATAGCATCCGAGCGACTTTTCACACAGCCTGGGCCCTTGGCGACAGATATTGTGCTGCAACAAAATGTCGGCTCTTGCGGCAAGAGCGGAAGTGGCGTGACGAAGCGGAAGTCCAGTGAGCCCGCGGACAGTGAGAAAACTAAATCCCGGCGAACCAGTTAAAGCCCTGTTTGCTCCAGAACGTCTCGGTGAAGCTGTTGGTCACCTCGATCGCTTTGATCCATTTCGCATTCTTGTAGCCGAGCTTGGTCGCGGTGCGCAGCCGCAGCGGATAGCCGAACGGATCGGCGATGGTCTCGTTGGCGTATCGCGTGGCGAGGATGGTCTGCGGGTGAGCGCCGCCGCCATGTCGATGCTTTCGGTATAGTCGTCGGCGCAATGGAAGTAGACGTATTTGGCGGTCAGGTCGGCGCCCACCCGCTGCAGGAAGCTTTTCAGGTTCACGCCCGACCATTGGCCGATGTAATCCCAGCCCTCCACGCAGATATGGCGGATGATGATTTCCTGCTCAGGCAGCGCGTAGAGCTGCTGCGCGGTCCAGGGCCGCTTGTCGTCGATGCGACCAGCGAGCTCCAACTTCCAGGTGGCGCCGTTGACCGGCTTGACGTCCTCGATGTCGTAATAGGCGTTGAAGCGCGGCGGCTTGACCAATTTTAGTTTGAGAATGATCTCATCCGAAAATCGGCTCCCACTTTCGGGATCATGCCCTACATCGCAACCTTGCGGAGAAAGCCGTCGACGCTGTCGTGCAGACTGTCCGCCGCCTGCTCGACGGCCTGAGATACCGCCAACACCGTGTCCGCCGAGCTGTGCACGTCGGCAATGGCGCCGGATACGTCTTGCAGTACCGCGACGACCGATTTCGTGCCCGACGCGGCCGCCGCGACGTTGCTTGAAATCTCGTTCGTCGCACCGTGCTGCTGTTGAACCGACGTGGCAATGGCGGCGGTGAATTGCTGAATTTCCTGCATACGGGCGGCAATGCTGCCGATGGCGCCAACCGCGCGTTGCGTCGAGGATTGCACCGCCGCGATTTGGGCGGCGATGTCGGCCGTCGCCTTGGCCGTCTTGCACGGCGAGCGCCTTAACTTCGGCGGCGACGACGGCAAAGCCTTTGCCGGCCGTTCCCGCACGCGCCGCCTCGATCGTAGCATTGAGCGCCAGCAAATTCGTCTGCCCGGCCACGCTTTGAATGAGCTTGACGACATCGTCGATCTTTTGCGCCGCCTGCGCGAGGCCGGCGATGTCTTCGTTGGTCGATTGCGCTTCCAACGCGGCCGCTCTCACCACCTCTGAGGCGCGAGCCAGCTGGTCATTGATTTCGGCGATCGACGCGGACAATTCATTCGCCGCGGCAGCAGCCGTCTGGACGCTGCCGAATGCTTCGTTGGAGGTGTGAACCGCGCCTGCGGTATGCTTTGTGGTCTTGTTCGAGGTTGCCGACAGCATCGTGGCGGTCGATTTTATCGCCGCAACGCTGTCCGCGACGGTCTTAAGAACATCCTCGGCGCTCTTGCGGAACCAGCCGATGGCCTCCTCAACGACGGCGCGGCGTCTTCCTGCTCGCCCAGTAAAGCACTCTTGCGTTCCGCCGACCGGCGCTCGGTGATGTCGTCGTGGGTGCCGACCCAATAGCGGCCGCCGGGTATCTGTCGATTGACGACCGAAATAGCGCGTCCGTCCGGCGTCTCGTTGACGAAACGAACAACCTGCCCGTTGGCCATGCTGTCCATGAGTTCGGCGCAGTACTGCTGCGGATCGCGGTGCAGGCTGCCGGTGTTCACGCGAAGACGGATGATATCGATTAGCGCAACACCCGGCTTCACCAGATCCGGGGACAACCCGTACATCGCCAGATATTGATCGTTGCAAACGACCAGGCGCCCAGAGGCATCGAACATCACCACGCCTTGCGTCATGTGGTTGAGCGCGAGCGCAAGCAGACGGCCCTTGCGGTCGAGCCCCCGGCCGCTCGCCAATCGCGTCAAAGGTTTGAGGACCCGGAGCATGTGCCTCGTGCCTGGTCGGTGCCCAACCCCCATCAGCTATCCGACTTCAATTTACGCTTCGTTAATTATTGATCCGGTCGCCGCCGCCCGGCGCTGGCGCGGATCGTTCGTCACGCGTCGCTTACGGCGATGCCGGCCACACCGCACCGGCCATGGCACTTGACCCGGTAGCTATCTGCACTCACCCTGCAAGTCCCACGTGGAGATTTCATCATGGACAAGATCAAGCCGCTTTTCACCGCCACCGCGACCGCGACCGGCGGGCGCAATGGACACACCGAGGCCAATGACGGGTCGGTCAAGGTCGATCTGTCGGTGCCGAAGGCCATGGGCGGACCAGGCAAGCCGGGCACGACCACGCCCGAGCATCTGTTCGCGGCCGGCTACGCCGCCTGCTACGGCGGCGCGCTCGATTTTGTCGGCAAGCAGAAAAAGAAAGACGCGACCAAGGCCACCATCGTTTGTTCGGTCTCGATCGGCCCGCGCGAGGCCGGCGGCTTCGGTCTCGCCGTCCGATTGCGCGTCGAGGACAAGTCGCTGCCGCAGGCCGAGCTCGCCGAGCTGGCGAAAGAAGCGCACGAAAAAATCTGTCCCTACTCGCACGCCACGCGCGGCAACGTCGATGTCCAGATCGAGGTGGCGGGCGGCTAGCGGAGAAATTTCTTAGTGGAGCATGATCTTTTTCGGAAAACCGGTTTCCACTTTTCCGGATCATGCTCTGTTACCGATCGGAATGAAATTTGATCGCGGCGTGAGTGCCGTCGCAAAACGGCTTGTTTTACGACTGACCGCACCGGCACAGCGTCACCCGATTGCGCGTCTCGTAGCTAAAGCCATCGGCGGCGATCAGGGTGATCCCGCCGCGCAGCCAGATCGGTCCACTACAGTCTTCTGCGGGATCTTCAATCAATCCGATCGAAACCGACAGGTCGCGCTCGAGCGGGCTTTGTGTGGCCTTGTCCCAGGCCACGAGGCGTCCGGACGGGCAATCATTGACCTGCCGCAGAAACATGGCGCGGATTTTTGGATCGTCGGTGCGCGACACTTGCCGCCACACTTTGCCGTTCGGATCGCAGAAGCGCGCAAAGGCGCAGAGACTTTCTGCATCCGTGAGCACCATTGCGGGTCCTTCGATGGCCTTCGCCTGCTCGATGTAGGGTTGGCGGTTCGCGGTCTCGGTGCCGTCAAAACCGATCTTGGCATGGGTGCCGTCGCAGAACGGCTTTTTGTTCGAATGTCCGCACCGGCATAGGGCGTATTTCTCCGCCGATGGAAAGGTTCCGCTCTCCCGCCACGTCTCCGAACCGCCGTCCGTATCGGTGCCGATCGTTTGCGTCGACAACGGCACGCCGCCGGTGACCACGTAGGGACCGTTCTTTGAAACGACGACGCGCGCCTGCGATTTTTCGTGTGCCATGGCGGCGAACCCCTGTGATCGCGAGATCGATACCGAGCGCCAAGCAGCCCAAATCATTTCATAAGAAAGTGATGGTGCCCAGGGGCGGAATTGAACCACCGACACCTGCATTTTCAGTGCAGTGCTCTACCAACTGAGCTACCTGGGCCCACTTTGGGCGCCCGCCGAGTGGAACCCGTTGGCGGGCCCGCGCGAGCGCCGCGGTTATAGAGGCTCGATTTCCGGCTGTCCAGAATAGGGCCCGCCGCAAGCCTTCTCGTCAGTTCGCCGCTTCGCCGCCGTCCTCGCGGCGCTCATCCTCTTCTTCGTCTTCCGTGACCGGCACGGCATAGACGCCGGAGAACCAGCGGTGCAGGTCGACGTCGGCGCAGCGCTTTGAGCAGAACGGCCGGAACGCGGCGACCGTAGGCTTGCCGCAGATCGGGCACTTGGGACCTCGAGCGTCGCTCATCGGCGAAATATGGGACGTGCGTCGCGCGCCGCCAGGGCGCGGCTTAATCGAAGCATGGCCGTGCCCAGGTGTGTGGTTTGCGCATGATCTTTTCCGAAAACCGGTTCCCACTTTTCGGGATCATGCGCTCACACCGCGTTCAGCCAGCCGAAGTGGATCGGATAGCCTTCGCCGCCCAGGAGCGTCATCGTCTCGTAGAGCGGCAGGCCGACGATGTTGGTGTAAGAGCCGACGATTTTCACGATGAAGGTTCCGGCGATGCCTTGCGCGGCGTAGCCGCCGGCCTTGCCGCGCCATTCGCCGGACGCGAGGTAGGCCTCGATGTCCTCGTTCGACAGCCGCTTGAAGCGCACGCGTGTCTCCACGTGACGCTGGCGGAACGTTTCCTTCGGCGTCACCAGACACACCGACGTGTGGACGCGATGGTTGCGGCCGGAGAGAAGCCGCAGGCACTGCGCCGCGTCGTCGAGCAGTTCGGCCTTGGGCAGGATGCGGCGGCCGACGGCGACCACGGTGTCGGCGGCGAGGATGAAGGCGCCCTTGAGCTCTTCGTCGAGCCGCACCATGGCGAGCGCCGTCTCGGCCTTGCTGCGCGCGAGCCTGGTGGCGCAGGCGCGCGGCAATTCGCCCCGCTTCGGCGTCTCGTCGATGTCGGCCGGACGCAGTGCGTCGGGCTCGATGCCGGCCTGGTTGACCAGCGCCAGCCGGCGCGGCGAGCCGGAAGCGAGCACGAATTTGGCGCGGCCGATCACGGCTGTACTCTTCGTTGGCGCGGCGGCGCAGCCGTCGCCGCGGCAGGCGCCGACCGGAGCAAATCAAAGATTTCCGCGTTCGCGATCACTTGAAGCGATACGTGATGCGACCTTTGGTGAGGTCGTAGGGTGTCATCTCCACCAGCACCTTGTCGCCGGCGAGCACGCGAATTCGGTTCTTGCGCATGCGGCCTGCGGTATGAGCGATGATTTCGTGCTCGTTCTCGAGCTTGACGCGGAAGGTGGCATTCGGGAGCAGCTCCGTCACGACACCGGGAAATTCCAAGAGTTCTTCCTTGGCCATTCGCTACCTGGAAGCGTTGTCATTCGGCTGCGGCCGGGACCAAATCCGAGCGAAAATTCGCGCGGAACCTAGCGGATGATGCGCCGTTCCACAACTGGTCGCGCCGCCGTTCAATTGAATCATTCATTGCCCGGAGTCGGCCGGGAAAAGCGCTGGCGGATGCGCGCGAGCAGCTGGTCGCGCACCTCGCGGTAGGCATCGAGCCGCTGCTCGCGGCTGCCCTCGACGCCGCTGGGATCAACCATCGGCCAATACTCGACATCGACGCCGCTGGTGCGGGTGAGTTCCAAGGCCCGGTGATGGGCTTCCGGCGCCAAGGTGATGATGAGGTCGAAATTGAGTCCCTCCCACTCGTCGATCTCCTCGAAGGTGACCGGCTTGTGCCGCGAGATATCGAGGCCGATCTCGGCCATGACCGCGACCGCGAACGGATCGAGGTCGCCTTTGCGCACGCCGGCGGAAGAAACATAGATGCCGCGGCCGAATATCTGCGCAAACAGCGCGGCCGCCATCGGCGAGCGCACCGAATTGAGCCCGCAGGCAAACAATACCGCCAAGGGGCGCGCCATCGGTCGCGTCGCGGACGCCGCCATTCGCGACCCCTACCCCTTCCAGTGCAACACCGTGACCAGCGTAAACAGCCGCCGCGCCGTGTCGAAATCGAGCTCGACCTTGCGCTTGAGGCGCTCCATCAGGATTTGCGAGCCCTCGTCGTGCAGCGAGCGACGCGCCATGTCGAGCGCCTCGATACGGTCGGGCGTCGAGGCGCGGATGGCGGCGTAATAACTGTCGCAGACCGTGAAGTAATCCTTCGCGATGCGGCGGAACGGCGCCAGCGATAACAGGTGCGCGATCACCGGCGTGCCGTCGGCGGTGCGGATATCGAAAACCAGGCGGTTGCCGCTGATGCCGAGGTTGAGCGCGTACGGTCCGCCTTCATGGCCGTGCGGCCGAAACGCGTTCTCCTCGATCAGATCGTAGATCGCCACCGCGCGCTCGTGCTCGACGTCGCTGTTCGACCGCCCGATCGACGATTCATCGATCGTCACCGCCACCAGGCGGCCGGTACCCTTGTCGCGGTCGAGGCGCGGCATCAGCGATTGAGCCGAATGGCGACGGAACGGGCGTGGGCGTCGAGCCCTTCCGCCGTGCCGAGCGTGATGGCGGCGTCGGCCAGCGCCCGCAATTGCTCCGGCCCGCATTTGAGGATCGAGGTGCGCTTCATGAAATCGAGGACGCCCAGCCCGGACGAGAACCGCGCCGACCGCGCCGTCGGCAGCACGTGGTTCGAACCGGCGACGTAGTCGCCGATCGCCTCCGGGGTGTGCGCGCCGATGAAGATCGCGCCGGCATTACGGATGCGCCGCGCCAGCCGCTCGGCGTCGGCCGTCGCGATTTCCAGATGCTCGGGGGCGACGGCGTCGATCAGCGGCACGGCTTCGTCGAGATCGCGCACCAGGACCACCGCGCCGAAATCGCGCCAGGAGGCGCCGGCGATCTCTTTGCGCGACAGGTGCATCAGCGCGCTCTCGACCGCGCGTTCGACCGCAGCGGCAAGCTTTTCGTCGTCGGTGATGAGGATGGCTTGCGCGCTCGGGTCATGCTCGGCCTGCGCCAGCAGATCGGCGGCGATCCAGTCGGCATTGCCGGTGCGGTCGGCGATGATCAGCACTTCGGAGGGGCCGGCGATCATGTCGATGCCGACCTTACCGAAGACGATGCGCTTGGCGGCTGCGACATAAGCATTGCCCGGGCCGATGATCTTGGCGACCCGCGCGATGGTCGCGGTGCCGTAAGCCAGCGCCGCGATCGCTTGCGCGCCGCCGACCCGATAAACCTCGTCGACGCCGGCGAGTTTCGCCGCCGCCAGCACCAGCGGCGCCACCACGCCGCCGGGCGCCGGCACCACGATGACCAGACGCGGCACGCCGGCGACCTTGGCCGGCACGGCGTTCATCAGCACCGAAGACGGATAAGCCGCGGTGCCGCCCGGCACGTAGAGCCCGACCGCTTCGATCGCCGTCCAGCGTGCGCCGAGTTCGACGCCGAGTGCATCGGTGAAACGGTCGTCCTGCGGCACCTGTCGGCGGTGAAACACCTCGATGCGGCCGCGGGCGAATTCGATGGCGTCGCGCGCCTTGCGCTCGCAGCCGTCGAGCGCGGCGGCCATCTCCTGCGGCGTGACCCGCAGGCCCACGCTGGCGAGGTCGAAGCCGTCGAATTTTTGCGTGTAGTCGCGCAACGCGCGGTCGCCGCGCGCGGCAACGTCGGCGACAATCGCGCGGACCACCGAGTCGACGTCGGCCGATACCTCGCGCTTGGTGTCGAGGAAGGCGCGAAACTTTTGCGCAAAATCGGCGGCGCGCGTATCGAGGCGAATGGCCATCATGTTGCCTTGTGCATTGGTGCGCTGAACGTCATACCCGCGCATAGCCGTGCGAGGAACGGCGTCGCTTCGCTTGCCTATGTCGCGGGCATCCACCTCTTGGTAACTGCAACGAACAAAGACGTGGATGGCCGGCCTTCGCCACGCCGAAGGGCTGTTGCGCGCAAGCGGCGCGACGCTACGGCCCCGCAGGCGGGACGAACCCGGCCATGACGAATTCAGATAGTCGCATTCAACAAAACTCCCTATCAGTTCTCTTTTATTATAACAATTCTAATCTCGGCTTTCTGATTGACAAAACGTCTGCGCTTGCCCAATTCCTCGTATGCTCCAAGTTAGCAAAGGGCGGCGACAGGCGCTTTGCCGGTCATGACAGGAAACGCGCTCACCAAGTCCAGCCTGATACTGGCCGCGTTGATATTGGTTCTCGGCGCGGCGGTCGCGCGCGCAGACGACGCGGTGCTGCTGTCGCTGACGATCAAGGATCATCAGTTCGAGCCCGCCGAATTGCACGCCCCGGCGGGAAAGCCGATTACGTTTGCGGTCAAGAACCTCGGCTCCATCGCCGCCGAATTCGAAAGTAGCGCCCTGCATTTCGAGAAGGTGATCCCGGCGGGCGGCCAGGCGGTCGTGCATGTGCGGCCGCTGGCGCCCGGCCGCTACAATTTCTTCGACGACTTTCACCGTCAAACGCAAGGCTTCCTGGTCGTACCATGATCGTCGTGCCGTGAGGTGCCCGTGCTCCCTTCGCTGTTGATCGTCTTTCGTGAGGTCTTCGAGGCCGGCTTGATCATCGGCATCGTCATGGCGGTGACGTCCGGCGCTGCCGGGCGCGGCCGTTGGGTCGCGGGCGGCGTTGCCGCCGGCGTGCTCGGCGCCTGCCTGGTGGCGCTGTTCACCGGAGGACTGTCGCAACTGTTCAGCGGCAACGGCCAAGAACTGTTCAATGCCGCCATCCTCAGTTTCGCGGTGCTGATGCTGGGCTGGCACAATGTGTGGATGGCGCGCCACGGCCGCGAGCTCGCCGCCGAAATGCGTGCCGCCGGCGAGGCGGTGGTCGAGGGCTCGAAGTCACTGGCCGCGCTCGCCGCCGTGGTGACGATCGCGGTGCTGCGCGAGGGTTCCGAGGTCGTGCTGTTTCTCTATGGGGTCGCCGCCGCGGAAGGCGGCGCCAGCGTCGGTATGCTCATCGGCGGCGTGATCGGGCTCATTCTCGGTTCGCTGGTCTGTCTCTTGACCTATCTCGGCCTGATCACGATTCCGACGCGCTACCTCTTCGCCGTGACTAGTACCCTGATTTCATTTTTAGCCGCGGGCATGGCGGCGCAGGCGATCGCCTTCCTGGAACAGGCCAACATCCTCACCGCTTTCGACCAGACGGTGTGGGACACCTCCTGGATCCTGAGCGACGAAAGCTTTCTCGGTCGGGCGCTGCACACGCTGATCGGCTATGTCGATCAGCCGACCGCCATGCAGCTCATCGTCTATGCGGCGACGCTCGCCGCCATCGTCGTGCTGATGAGGCTTTTCGCCATGTCGCCAGCGCAACGGCCGCGCGCGGCTTGAGACCTTCCCCGACCTCAGGCTGCCGTGGTATCGGCGGCGAAGTGATCCGGGCACAACCCAGCCGCAAAAACCTCGCCGAGATCGGCCAGCTCCGCCTCTAGGCATTCGACATCGAGACGAATGGCGCCGCCGCCGGAGAAGATCAGCGTGATGATCCCGGAGGGGGAATCGCGCTCGGCAAATTCGACCGCAAGCAGATTGAGCGTTGCATTTTTATTGGTCTGGTCGAGATTTCGGCACTTGCAGGCGTTAACGCGTTCGAACCGCAGCGCGGTCCGGCAGCGGCGGTAACCCGGCGCATTGACGTCCCTGGCACCATTGACATCGACCGCATTCATCCAGTCGAAACGCTTGAGCGCCATCACGAACCGGTGCTCGCGCGGTAGCCAGAGGATATCGGCGACCTTGACGCGCGCGTCCTGCACATGGGCCGAGACGACCTCGATGTCGTCCTTGTCGAGGGCGACGAGTTTGAGTTCTTCCATGGCCGCGTCCCGTTCCCGACGATCCCTGTCTCTTTCCCAAGCTAGGAAGCGAAATTGCAGGCCGCAAGCCCTCATCGCGCGCCTGCCGGCATCTATCAGGGGTCCAGCTTGCACTCATTAACTGCCAGCGGAGGCCTGATGCGAAGCGCCATCGGCGCTGCAGGTCCTGTTTGCTTGGAGGCGCGTTGGTGTCGGCGGACGTCTGCTCGGCATGCCCGCTCGGCGCTGGCCGAGCCCCAGGGAGGCGGCTATCCCATGCGGCTCGCGGCACACGGCAGGAACAATCAACTATTCGGCTATCAACAACGGCCGCTGGGTACCATAAGTTGGGTTTGCTTCCGGGCCGATAGATTGCTAAGAACGATCTAACAATACTGTTTCTTAACTTGCCCTACCGTATCTGCGGGCGCATCTTCGGACAATGGCTGCGATCCTTAGGATCTCAAACCATCTGTTGTATTTTCTTCCGCTCCCGTTATGGGATACAAGTTGGCCTTTCTTAAAAGGAGGATTTATGCCTAAGAAGTCAAAGAAGCGGCGCGCTTGGACGGCGACCGAAGTTCGTGAACTGAAGACGATGGCGAAGAAGAAAACCGCCGCGTCGCAAATCGCCAGGAAGTTGAAAAGAACCGAGGGCGCGACCCCGGCAAAAGGCGTTCAGCATCGGGCTTTCGCTCGATTCTCGCTCCTGAGACTTACCGGAAGCCAGTTTTTGAGTACGAATCGGCGCCGGCCTGTGCGCGCAGGCCGGCACGATGTCGTGCGGGCATTTGTTGATTGCCACACGGAACTGCCGGTCAGGCGGAACACCGGCCGGTTGTCTGATCTGATCAGGAATGATATCCGAACAGGGCCGGCCTTGTGGCGGGCTTAATGCGGCCACGCGGCTCGGCTCAGGCTTGGCCGCGTTTGGTCAGGTTCGGCCACGTTTGGTCAGGTTCGGCCACGTCTTTGCGCCGAAAGCCCCTGTTCCATCGTAAACCAAGGTATGATGATCCCCTCGACGGCCGGTCATTTGCAGGCTCAATGATGGTATTGCGCCTGATACGGTGGTAGGCACGCGCCCATGAGCCCGCTTTCCCGCCCGCTGCGGCAGCCGCTCGCGAGTTCCGAACTCGCCGCTGCGCTCGCCTCCTGCCGGAGAGCCTTTCTCGCCATCGCTCTGTTCAGCGGCATGAGTAATGTGTTGATGCTCTCCGGCGCGCTGTTCATGCTGGAAATCTACGACCGGGTGCTGCCCAGCCGCAGCGTGCCGACGCTGGTCGCGCTGTTGATCCTGGTGGCCGGCCTTTATGCCGCTCAGGGCGTCATCGACGCGATCCGCAGCCGCATCCTTGTGCGTGTCGGCCATAGCCTCGACGAGGCAATGAGTTTGCGGGTGTACGACGCCATTGTCCGGCTGCCGCTCAAGATCGGCAGTAAAGGCGAGGGCGCGCAGCCGATTCGCGATCTCGATACCGTGCGTGCGTTTCTGTCCGGGGCCGGGCCGGTCGCCTTGTTCGATCTACCGTGGATGCCGATCTACCTGGCCATCTGCTTTCTGTTCCATACTTACATCGGACTGACCGCGCTCGCCGGCGCGATCATCCTGGTCACGCTCACCGTCGTGACCGAAGCGCTGACCCGGCGGCCGACCCGCAGCGCCACGCAATTTGCCATGGCGCGCAACGCGCTGATGGAGGCGAGCCGCCGCAACGCCGAGGCGATCACGGCCATGGGTATGGTAGGCCGCATCGCGCAGCGCTGGAGCGACCTCAATCGCAGTTATGTGGGGTCGAGCGGCCGCGCCAGCGACGTCGCCGGCGGACTTGGCGCCATGTCGAAGGTGTTGCGGCTGTTGCTGCAGTCGACAATTTTGGCGGTCGGCGCCTGGCTCGCCATTCACCAGCAATCCACGCCGGGCATCATCATCGCCGGCTCGATCCTGGGGGCGCGCGCGCTGGCGCCGGTCGATCTCGCCATCGCCAATTGGCGCGGTTTCGTCGCCGCGCGGCAAGGCTGGCAGCGGTTGTCGCGGTTGCTCGGCTACCTGCCGCCGCGGGCCGAGCCGATGCCGCTGCAGCCGCCGGTCAAGTCGCTCGTCGTTCAGAACGCCGCGGTCAATCCGCCGGGCGAACAGAAGACCGTGTGCCAGGATGTGAACTTCTCGCTTGCCGCCGGCAAGGCGCTCGGCGTGATCGGCCCGACGGCGTCCGGCAAATCATCGCTGGCGCGCATGCTGGTCGGCGTCTGGACGCCGCTGCGAGGAACCATCCGCCTCGACGGCGCCACCATCGATCAATGGTCGCCGGAGGCGCTCGGCCGGCACATCGGCTATCTGCCGCAGGACGTCGAATTGTTCCCCGGCAACGTCGCGCAGAACATCGCTCGCTTCGAGGATCCGCCCGATCCTCAAGGCGTTCTCGCCGCGGCGCAGGCTGCCGGCGTCCACGAACTCATTGTCAACCTGCCCGACGGCTATGAGACGAATGTCGGCGATCAGGGTAGCGCGCTGTCGGCCGGTCAAGCCCAGCGTATCGCGCTGGCGCGGGCGCTTTACCGCGATCCGTTCCTGGTCGTGCTCGACGAGCCCAACTCCAACCTCGATGCCGAGGGTGACGAAGCGCTGACCCGGGCCATTCTCGGCATTCGCGCCCGCGGCGGCATCGTCATCGTGGTCGCCCATCGCCCGAGCGCTATCGCCGGCGTCGACTATATTTTGGTCATGGCCAAGGGCCGCCAGCAGCAGTTTGGGCCGAAAGACGATATTCTCAACCGCGTGACCCAGCCGAGCGCGCCGCCGCGGGCTTTGAAAGTGGTGCCGGAGCAGGGAGGCATAGGATGAGCAGCAAGGCGTCCCTGAATTCCCGCGCTTCGATCCGCCGCCACGTCATCGTTGGCTGCGCGCTGGTGGCGTTTCTCGCCGTCGGTCTCGGCGGCTGGGCCTCCACCGCCGAGATCTCAGGCGCGATCATCGCGCAGGGCTCGCTGGTCGTCGATTCCAACGTCAAGAAGGTTCAGCACCCAAGCGGCGGAGTCGTCGGCGAGGTCCGGGTGCGCGACGGCGACCGGGTCAAGGCCGGCGATATCCTCATTCGCCTCGATGAGACCGTGACCCGAGCAAACTTGGCGATCGTCACCAAGGGTCTCACCGAGTTCTATGCGCGCAAGGCGCGGCTTGCCGCCGAGCGCGACGGCGCCGATACGGTCCCGGTGCCCAAGGAGCTCGCCGGCGCCATCGACGACCCCATCGTCAAGGAGGCGCTCGCCAGCGAGCGCAAGCTGTTCGATCTTCGGCGCACGGCGCGGCACGGCCAGAAGGATCAACTGCATCAGCGCATCCAGCAATTGCGCGAGCAGATCAGCGGGCTTACTGCCCAGCAGGACGCCAAGACCAAGGAGATGGCGCTGATCGAGAAGGAACTCGGCGGCGTGCGCGATTTGTGGGCGAAAAACCTGGTCCCGCTCAACCGGCTCACGTCGCTGCAACGCGAGGAAGCTCGGCTGGAAGGCGAGCGCGGCCAGCTCATTGCCGCCGCCGCGGAGGCCAAGGGCAAAACTGCCGAGACCGAGTTGCAAATTCTCCAGCTTGATCAGGACTTGAGCAGTGAGGTCGCCAAGGAGCTGCGCGAGACCGACAGCAAGATCGGCGAATACGTCGAGCGCAAAGTGACGGCCGAGGACCAGCTCAAGCGCACCGAGATCCGTGCGCCGCTGGCAGGCGTGGTTTTCCAATCGACAGCCAACACCGTGGGCGGGGTTATCACCGCCGGCGGCGACCCGATCATGCTCATTGTGCCCGAAGCGGACACGCTATTGGTCGAGGCCAAGGTCGAGCCCAGGGACATCGATCAGGTGCAGTTCGGTCAGCCGGTCGTGCTCCGCTTCTCCGCCTTCAATATGCGCACGACGCCCGAGCTCAACGGCACCGTCGCGCGCATTGCCGCGGATACGACCAACGATCCACGCACCGGGCAGAGCTACTATATCGTCCGTATCGCGATGACCGCCGACGAGGTCGGCCGCCTCGGCGACGTCAAGTTGACGCCGGGCATGCCGGCCGAAGCTTTCATCCAGACCGGCGAGCGCACGATGCTCTCCTATCTGGTCAAGCCGTTGCACGATCAGCTGATGCGCTCGTTCCGAGAGAAGTGATTTTCGGCATCTCGCTCGCTGCGCCTAGTCGGCCGGAATGACTGGCACTCGGTCGGGTTATGCGCCGCGACGGGTGCTGCTATGATAACAGCCTGCCGGAGCGAGACCGTTAGGATCATGAAGCGATTGGTTCGCTGGGCACGGCAATTCAGTCTGGCACGTGCCCTGTGCACGCTCCTGCTGTTTGCGCTGGTGCCGCTGCGCATCGCCGATCCGCGGCCGCTCGAAGAAGTGCGGTTGCGCACGTTCGACCTTTTTCAGGTGCTGCGGCCGCGGCAGCAGACCGCGCGCCCGGTCGTTATCGCCGACATTGACGAAGCGAGTTTGAAGGAAATCGGGCAATGGCCCTGGCCGCGGACCATGGTGGCCGATCTGGTCATCCGTCTGCACGAGCTTGGCGCCGTGGCGATCGGCTTCGACATTGTTTTCGCCGAGCCCGATCGCATGTCGCCGGCACTTGCCGCCGAAAGCTTCCGCGGCCTCGATGCGGCGACCCGCGATAAGCTCGCGACGCTGCCCAGCAACGACCAGGTCTTGGCCGACGCCATCAAACAGGCTGGCGGCGTCGTGGTCGGCCAAGCCGGTGCGGCGACACCCTCGCCGCGCACCGAAGCCGAAATGACGCTGCAAACCGGTTTCGCCGTTCTCGGCCCCGATCCACGGCCGTTCCTGGTGACGTTTCCCGGGTTGCTGCGCAATGTTCCAGCCATCGAGCAGGCGGCCGCCGGGCGCGGGCTGTTCTCGATCAAACCCGAGCGCGACGGCATCATTCGCCGCGTCCCGGTCGTCATGCTGGCGCAGGACACCTTGGTGCCGGCGCTGACCCTGGAAATGCTGCGCGTCGTCACCCGCGCTGGCGCCATCCTCGTTCGCACCGACGACGCCGGCGTGCGCGCGGTGGCGGTGCCCAGTCTCGAAGTGCCCACCGACGGCAACGGCCAATTCTGGGTGCATTTCAATAAGCACGATCCGGCGCGCTATGTATCGGCCGCCGATGTGCTGCACGGACGCTCGCCGGCCGACCGTTTTAACGGCCGACTTGTGCTGATCGGCACCTCGGCGACCGGCCTCCTTGACATCAAGACCACGCCGGTCGAGCCGGCGATGCCCGGCGTCGAGGTTCACGCCCAGATCCTTGAGAGCGTACTGACCCAGGCGCTGCTGGCACGCCCCGATTATGCGATCGGGGTCGAACTTGTCGCTGCGGTCGTGTTCGGGATTGCCATCATCATCGCCGCACCGATGTTGCCGGCCTCGATCGTGATCGCGGTCGGCGCTTTGCTGATCGCAGGATTGATCGGCGTGTCGCTGTACTTCTTCGTCGCGCACAACCTGCTCATCG
>Ga0208937_1000844_pt1 | contig 17071 bp, 14 predicted proteins | sample June2015DPH_11_5_FD_184705 | JGI IMG/M metagenome (GOLD analysis project Ga0208937, IMG submission 184705) | Peatland microbial communities from SPRUCE experiment site at the Marcell Experimental Forest, Minnesota, USA - June2015DPH_11_40... | ecosystem: Environmental > Terrestrial > Soil >...
AGCTCAAAAGCCTGATCGACTATTCGCGCCGGTTCGGCATTGCCCTGATCGCCGTCACCGTCAATGCCGAAAGCACGCTCGGCAAGGCCGCCGACATCGTCTTGGCGCTGCCGCAAGCGCGGGAGGCCTGTCCGCACAATCTCGCGCCCACGACGTCGTCGCTGATGCAGCTTGCGCTGGGTGACGCGCTTGCGATCGCCTTGCTCGAAAGCAGAGGATTCACCCCGGTCGATTTCGGCGTGTTTCATCCGCGCGGCAAGCTCGGCGCCGCGCTGAAGTTCATTCGCGACGTCATGCATCCGGGCGCCGCGCTGCCCTTGATCGCGCGCGGCGCGTTGATGTCGGAGGCGATCGTGGAAATGTCTGCCAAAGGATTCGGCTGCGTGGCCGTCACCGACCCAGACGGCAAGTTGGCCGGCGTCATCACCGACGGCGATTTGCGCCGTCATATGCGCGTCGACTTGCTGCAGGCCACCGTCGACGAAGTCATGACCGTTTCGCCGAAGACGGTCAGGCCCGATCAGCTGGTCAGCGAGGCGCTGCAATTGCTCAATGCAGCGAAGATCACGGCGCTCATCGTCGTGGACATGGAGCGGCCGGTCGGCATCGTGCATTTCCACGATCTGCTGCGCGTCGGCGCCGCGTGACGGGCGCTTGCATCAATACAAGCCGCCCTGCGCCGCGGCTTGGTCATTAGGCGGACGGTTACCGGCAGGCGACGCCTGCGCCTCGTTTTTCTCGACAGTAGCGGCGGGCGCGGCGGCGTCCGTCTTGGCTCGCTCGTGCGCAATGAATTCGTCATAGCCGGGAGCGCCAGGCCGCGGCGGAACGTCGTTGGGCATACCGCCGGCCCAATGCGGCCAATGATCGGAAACGGTCCCGGCCACCGAGCCGCACGACCCAAGCGCCAAGCCGAGGCCGAGCAACATTGTTGGCGTGAGAAGCCGCTTGATCATGCCGGCCGCCAAAGTCGAGCCTCGACCCTCCCCGATTGAAACGAGCCTGCGAGCTTTCGACCATGCTCTGCAACCGCCGGCGAGCGTTCAATCGGCCAATGGGCTTTCAAATGAAGAGCTTTCATGGCGGCACTGTGTCGGCAGAAGGCGTGAAGTCCCTGCCACGGACGGCGAATGGTCGTCACCTGTGCGCCCTCCCCGCCTTGGTCTCGACCGGGCTTTAAACAGGTCGGCATCAAGGATTTGCCAATCGTTTCAATCTGAAGCTATTGCACTCTAAGACGCGCTCAATTGCCTCGGCCGGATTTTCAGCATAGTCGTTGATGCAAACGGATGAACGAGGATGGCCGGGGTTGACCTCGAGAAAGCAGCAAGGCGCCTCGACCTATCTGCAGAACGCCGCCTACGCAGCGCTCCTCCTCGCGCTCGCCGCCGCTACCGGCTGCAGCAGCCTCAGTGTATCAACGGCAGACGTCCCACCGTCCGGTGCAGACCCCGCCTACGACGGGATGGTCGCCAATCGCGTCAAATCATCATTCAAAGAGCACGCAGCCTACGATGCATTCGAAATATCGGATTATCGCTGGGTGCATTCGGTCGGCGGCTGGAGCTGGCTCACCTGTGTGCGTTTCCAGGATCGCGGTCACAGGCGGACTTATGCCGTGTTCCTCAGAGGGAAGGATATCATTGAAAATCGCTACGCCGTTCAGGCCGACGGCTGTGACACAGCGAGCTATGTTCCATTCGATCTGATGACGGGCGCGGCAACGCCGGCGAGCGCCGGCGCGTTGGAACCACTGTATTAGGTGCCTCGGATGGTCGTGACCCGGATATTGGTGACCGGGGCTTCCGGCTTCATCGGCCGTGCCGTCGTGGCGGCCTTTGCGCAACGCGGGGACGCGCTCCGCGCCGCCGTGCGCCGGCCGCCGCAGCCGCCGTTCGCCGCCGCTATCGAAGTCGTGCAGCACGCGGATTTGGCGCAGCCGATCGACTGGCGTCCGGTGCTCGACGGCGTCGATCAGGTCATCCATCTTGCCGGCATTGCCCATATCGGCCGCGGCGTTGCACCCGAGCTTTATGACCGCGTCAACCGGCTGGCGACGGCGCAGCTTGCCGCCGCCGCGGCAGCAGCGGGCGTCAGGCATTTCGTATTCGTCTCGTCGATCAGGGCGCAGAGCGGACCCGCCGCCGACCATGCCTTGACCGAGCGCGACCCTGCGGCGCCGACCGATGCCTATGGCCGTTCCAAGCTCGCCGCCGAGGCTGCGGTCCGCGCCGCCGGCGTGCCATTCACGATCTTGCGGCCGGCTTTACTTTATGGTCCCGGGGTGAAGGGAAATTTTGCTCTGCTCGCGCGCGCGGCCGCGTCACCGTTGCCTCTGCCGGTGAAAGATTTCGGCAACCGCCGTTCACTGCTCGGCATCGACAATTTCATCTCGGCTTTGGCCTTCGTGCTGGCGACCCCCGCAACCCTCGGCGAGACCTACGTCGTCGCCGATCCCGGCATGCCGCCGCCGCTCTGGGCCGTACTTGCGGCGCTGCGGCAGGCCACGGGCCGGCGGCCCTTCATCTTGCCGATGCCCAAGCACTACGTCGAAATTCCGCTGCGCGTGATGGGCCGCGTCGACCTTTGGGACCGGCTCGGCGGCAACCTGCGAGTCGATGCCGGCAAGCTCATGGCCGCCGGCTGGCGCCCGCCGCACGACACGCTGACCGGGCTGGCGGCGATGGTTCGGTCAGTCACGCGGCCTGACGCATCGCCAGCGCCTGATCGACCGCCGCCATGACCTGAGACACCGTGAGCTCATCGAGACATTGGCTATGGCTGTCGATGCGGCGCTCGCAGCCTTCCAATTGGCACGGCAGGCAGGGCAACGGGTTCTGCACCAGCCAGACGTTGCCGCGATGCTGGATGGTGCCGGCCGCCGCCCATGGCGGATCGAGGCCGCCCGCGGGCCACGGCCCCCAAATGCGTGGATCTGTCGGTCCGTACAGCGCCACCGTCTGCGTCGCCTTAGCGGCGGCGAGGTGGGTGACGGCGGTGTCCGGACCGATATAGACGCGCGCGACGCCGATCAGGGCGGCGAGCTCCGGCCAGGCGAGCTTGCCGTCGAGACGCGTGACGTCGCAGTCGCGCCAGACCTCGTCGAGATAGGCGCGGTCGGCGGTGCCGCCAGTGACGACGGTCGCGAGCCCGCGTGCGCGCAGCGCCGCGGCAAGTAGCCGCCAGCCATCGATCGTCCAGCGCTTGTAGGTGAACATCGGCGCGGCATGCACGACGGCGTAGGGTTGCGACGGCAGCAGCCCGGGCCGCACCGCCCCGGCCGGGCAGACGATCTCGGAGAGCACAGGAATACCGAGCAGTTCGGCGAGGCGGAGCGTTTCGAGTACGCGGTGCTGCGCTCGGTCGGTCACGCATGAGCGGCTGAGCGCCAGGCGTTTGAGTGAGGCCGACAAGCCGCTTGCTTCGAGCAAGCCCGCGCTTTGCCGTCCGGCGATGAAGGCGAGCGTCGTCGGGCGGTCGCCGGGCTGCACCGAAAGCGCGAGGTCGTAGCGCCGCGCCAGCCGCCCGAACAGCGCGAGACTTGCGCCGGCACTCAGACGCTGCGGCATGGCGATGACGCCGGCGAGATCGGGATTGCCCGCCAAAATTCCTTCCGTTCCGGCGAACACCAGCGCCTCGATGGCGGCGTCGGGATAGGCGTGCTTGATGCTGTGAATCAGCGGCGTCGCCAGCAGCACGTCGCCCAGCCGCCGCAACACCACGACGAGGATGCGGGGATTGCTCGGCAATCTGATCGGATTCATGGCTTGTTCATTGGCTTGGCCACGGGCGATGCGGTAGCCGCCATGGTCTGCTCCCGCAGCACCATGCCGCCGCCGACGCCGACGCCGAACACATAGAGCCAGCCCTGCGTAAAGTCGAACAAATGCGAGTTGAAAAGCGAGGAGACGATGTTCTGCACGACGACGATCAGGCCGATCCAGGCGATAAATCCGCTACCGCGAAACAGCATGACATGCGCGGTCCACATCGCCACCAGCACGACCGTACCGAGGAGGCCGAGCTGGATGGCGACGGCGAAAATCTGATTGTGCGGATTGCTCGACGCCACCGATGACGCGCCGGTCTGGCCGACCGCCGCCGCTTGGCGAAACTGCTCCGTTATTGAACCGGTGCCGTGGCCGATGATGGGAGCCGTCTCCACGAACAACAACGACTTTCGCAGAAACTCGAGGTGCAGACCGGTCGGGTTGGCCGCATCGCTGCTCAAGTAGTCCTGCAATTCCGTCACCGACCTTTCCAATCGCCCGTGCAGATACGGCGACTCCAAAAAGAGCGCGGCACCGACGGCGCCGCCCAGCAGCGCGGCGGCCAATAGCCCCTGCCAACGGAATCGTCGCCAGCCGAGCAAAAGCGCTAGCACCGGCGCAACAAGCAACACGGTACGGCCGGTGGCCACGAAAGCGATATTGACCAGGAAGAGGACGGCGAGGCCGACAAGACTTAAAATGAAAAGTGGATTTTTTGCGCCGCGCCCGTCAAACGCACGCCCCAGAAGCACAAAGGCGCAGATCAGAAAGGTCTCGCCCTGAATGATATAATCTTTCACCGGCACGCCGAATTCTTTGCCCGGCCACGGCAACGTGGGAAATGCCACCGCAACCCAGGACATCAGCAGCAGGCCGAGCATCGAAGCGAAAAATCCATAGATCACCCAGATGCCGTGCTCGGACCGGCGAAACTGCGCCAGCAGCAAAGGAATCACCAGCAGCCGGTGGAATTTGCCCAGGCCGCCGATGCGCTCGGCCCAGCTCACGTCGGCCCACAACATCCCGACTGCCGCCAGCACCCAGAGCAGGACCGGCAAGCCGCCGGCGGCGGTCGCAAGTTCGCGCCGGACCGAAGCCGCGTCCAAGGTCGGCAGAACGGTGACGAGCCAAACGGCGATGAGAATCCCGGTCGCCGACGTCGACCAGGGCAGCGACACGGCAACGCCGACGGCAAGCCAATCGGCCAGCCGCTCGAAGCGGACGCGATCGAAGCGCGATAGGATGGAAATGGAGGTCATCCGATCAATTCATAGTCGGGAAGCATCGCGGCCTCTTCGCCAGCGCTCGTGAGGCTGTGCTAAGCTCGAATACGATGACTGATGAGGACTTTGTCAAGCCGACGGACGTGGCTCGTCACCGCGCTCGATCAGCTACGATGATGCAGCTTGCCGCGACTCCGCCCGGTGCCGCATCCATCGCAGCCTCCTCGCCGCAAACAGGGCAGGAAATGGAGTTGGGATAAGCAGATGTTTGGTTCGGACGACCAGGTCATCGAGTGGCTGAAAGGAACCCGCGCCTATCGCAAGTATCGCGGTAGCCTGTCCTACGATATTGTTCGGCAATACGGCAAAGTCCTCAAGCGCGCCATCAAGTTGCCGCGCTATCTCGGCGCCGAGTATCAGTGTCCAGTTTGTAGCACACGCCTTCGCGCCTTCAGACCGGTGTGGAACTCCTATCGGCGCAATGTCGAGAAATACGCCCCTATCCATCCCGCCAGCGCGATGGAAACGTTCAACCTGGCGGCCTTCACCTGCCCGAGCTGCGACGCCTTGGATCGTGACCGACTGACCGCAATTTATCTCGACCAGGTATTCCACGCCCTCGATCACCGCCGCACCTATCGCTTGATCGAATTCGCCCCGGGGGACGCACTCCACAAGAAGCTTAGGCGTTATCCCTTCATTGCCTATCGCAGCGCCGATCTTTCACGCAAAACCGTCGATGAGCGCGTCGACCTCACCGCAATGGACAGCTATGCCGACCGTTCCGTCGACATTCTGCTGTGCTCGCACGTCCTCGAGCATATTCCCGACGACCGCAAGGCGATGCGCGAGATCCGCCGCGTGCTCAAGCCGGAAGGCTTCGCGGTCATCCTGTTGCCGCTTATTATCGGTCTTGACGAGACCCACGAGGATCCGAGCATCGATACCGAAGCACTGCGCTGGAAATACTTCGGCGCGGGCGACCACGTGCGGCAATACGGCAAGCGCGACTTCATTGACCGGCTGGAGGCCGCCGGCCTGAAAGTTGATCAATTGGGCATCGAGCACTTCGGCGCCGAGACATTCCGCCGGGCCGGCATCGCCGAGAACTCCGTGCTCTATGTCGTGCATCCGCGTTAGGCAGCCGAACAGTTCGCTTCCAGACTAAGCGTTGCCGGCGCGGCTATGTTGCCATGGCGCAGGCGCCGTGCCACAACGCCGCGCAGCGCATTCGACCGCGAAGGGCCCTCGCGCGTGAGGGATAATCCCGAGGCAGCGCCATCACCTCGATATGAAGGTTTCCGGATTTACGTTCGTGCGGGATGCCGTCCGGTTGGATTATCCGATCGTGGAAAGCATCCGATCGATCCTGCCGATTGTCGATGAATTTGTGGTCAATGTCGGGGCGTCGAACGATGGCACCCTCGATCTGGTCCGCGGCATCGTCAGCCCCAAAATCAGGATCGTCGAGAGCGCCTGGAATCCGAATCTGTCGTCGGGCGGCTATGTGCTGTCGCAACAGACCAATATCGCATTGTTCAACTGTACCGGCGACTGGGCGATCTATCTGCAGAGCGACGAAGCCATCCACGAGAGGGACCACGAGCGGCTGCTCGAGCTGATGAGCAGATACCGCAGCGACGATCGCGTCGAAGGCCTGGTGTTGCAGCGGGTGAGTTTCTACGGCGATTACCAAACCATCCTCAACGTGCATCCGTTGCGTTGCGAGCTGGCCTGCCGTGTGGTCAAGCCGCACCGTTTCGTGCTCTCGCGCGGCGACGCGTTGGGATTCACGGTGCATCCGAAATACAAGGAAAAGGGCCACCGCATCCGCGTCGTCGATACCGGCCTCGACCTCTTTCACTATCTCGACGTTCGCTCGCCGGCGAAGTCCAGAGCCTTCATCGAGGAGAAATCGAAACTCTGGATCGGCGGCTCCGAGCGCAATCCGAAGCCGCTCGAAATGCACGATTACTATTACCACCAGTTCCCGCGGCAATTCGTGATGGCCTATCGCGGCGGCCATCCGGCGCCAATGCAGGCGCGCATCGCCGCGCACCAGACGCGGCTCGATCTCAATTCGCCGCGCTGGCGCACCACGCTCACCGCTGCCGAACGCAGGCTCTATCTGCGAACCAAGCTGATCGATCTGTTCGGCTGGCGCGCCGGCCCCGGCCGGTCGAGCCGAAAGATTGTCGGCTCGCATCGCCGCGACCAGGGGGCGTTCAGCGCAGGCGGCGCGGGACATTCTGCGTAACCTTTCCCATGGCAAGCATGGTGAGTTTCTAATTCACGCATCGCAATGCGTTTTGGCGCGGCGTCGCTAAATGTGCTGTGATTGCACGCGTTTGTTGCGAGCGGTGACAACCGCAACCAACGCCTAGCGCCAGCCGGGAAAGCTATGCTATTTGATACCGATGCCGAAACGCGGCTTCAATCTAACCTCTACGTCTCCGCTTATTCTAACGGCAACGTCCGCCTTAACGCGAAACGCAAGCATAGTGCTGGCGATTGCCTGCATTGCCTGGTTTGTCATCCTCTGCTTCGTTGCCACTTTGAGGGCAAACGTGTTTTCTGTCGCCGACGAAGCCGGGTACTTGTTGCCTATTCTCTATGGCTTTGATGCCGAGAAGTACCACCGCTGGTCTATTTTAGGAGCGTATCCCTCTTATCTTTTATTTTTGGGTCTATTCGTTCCTGCCACCGCATGGCCTTCCTGCAAGCGCCAAGATGTTAAACGCCGGATTTATTGCTGCGACGGCGATACCCGCATATGCGGTGGCACGGCGTTGCGTGACCATCCCGGTTGCAGCGGCTTTTGCCGCTGTTGTGGTGCTTTCACCGATCTGCTTGTTCGTCTGGTATGTGATGCCGGAGCCGATGTACCTTCTCGGTTTCTGGTTAGTTGTCCTGGTTGTGCTTTCCACCCTGGACAAATCGCCATTGCTGTCGGCGGCAGCCGGTGGCGCACTGATTGGCGCGCTGTCGCTGGTCAAACCGCACGCGCTCGCGCTGGCGGCAGGGATCGGCTTGTTCTTTCTGCTGCGAGACGGCTTGCGAATGCGCCGTGTCACCGCGGCCGCCACCGTATTTCTCGCCTACTACGCCGTTCGTAGTGTCCTTGCTTACTTTCTCACCGGCGAGTGGGTGTGGTCTGTCTCTGGGGCGAACTATGGCGGAATTTTATTGCGCCATCATCTCGACCTCTTGGCAACAGCAGCCAACGCCATAGGCCATGTCAGTGCCATCGTCACTCTCATCGGCGTCCCGCTTGCAGTTACCCTTGTCATGGTCGTCCGCGGGCGCTTCATGCAGTCGGCAAAGATCGATGATGCCGCGCTGCGGCGCCTACTCGATCTCGGCTTGCTTGCGTGCTGCATTTTGGCGGCCATGGTGGCAATGACGATCTACTTCTCGCAGAGTGTTTATCAGATCAGCCCAGAAGTGGAGCGCTTCACTCGCTTACACGGTCGATATTATGTTTATGTTCTGCCGTTGTTCGTGCTGGTGACGATTGGATTGTGGCAAAACGGCATCGACCTCTCGCAAATGCTTCCCAGATCGGCGGTCATTGTTCTTTGCGGCGCAATGGTGGTGGCGGCGGCAGTCATTGTTTTTAAATTCGAGATATCCTCTATCGACTTCCCTGATCTAACTCTAGTTCGCAGGTTCCCCTTCGCTGCAATGGGGCTACTCTTTGTCGTGTTTATACTCAGCTATGTTGGTTGGGGCAGGATTGGGACAAACCTCATCATCGGCGCAACGATATGGTGGGCGGCGATAGGTCTTGCGACGACCACGGCACTGATAGTCCGGAACAAAACACTTGTACTGAACGGCCCGGTCGATGCTTCGTTTTTCGATCCGACAGACCGTAGTGGTCTGCGCGGCTTGGTCAGCCGCAGCGACGGCATTATCATTGGTCCATCGAACAGCGCTGGCGAAGCATATCGTGCGATGTTCTATTTGCGCTCGCTCAGCGCCGGAAGGCTTGTTTCTTCGGGTGCCGAAATCACCGATGGTGATTTGCCAAAAGAGCACGCTGGGCAGTGCTATTGCCGGGGGTCCATTACGCCGGTTCGTCGCGCGTGACGCACAGCGGAGCGCTTGTGATCGTTTGGCGGTAACGAGAGTGGGTCACACATGCTGCCGCTCAGGACCCGATGCGGCCCCGACGCACTCGCTTCGCTCCAAAGACCAGCGAGAGCTGGAAATAATCGACACACATGAGATTCCATCATCCCGGCGGTGATTGCCGCAAGCCCTGTACAATTTTTGTGGTGCTGTGGTCCGGCACCAGCTCGACCAGGATGACATCGCCGCCCGCCGCCTCGACCACGTCGCGGCCCACCACCTCCTCGCGCCGGTAATCGGCGCCCTTGACCAGCACCGCCGGGCGCACGCGCTTGATCAGGTCGAGCGGCGTGTCCTCGTCGAAGACGACGACGAGGTCGACGGCCTCCAGAGCGGCGAGCACTTCGGCGCGGCCGTCGACGGGATTGATCGGCCGGCCTTTGCCTTTCAGCCGCGCCGTCGAGGCGTCGCCGTTGAGCCCGACCACCAGCCGGTCGCAGGCGGCGCGGGCCTGCGCCAGCAGCCGGACATGACCGCGGTGCAGGAGATCGAAACAGCCGTTGGTGAAGCCTATGCGCAGGCCATGGCGGCGCCATTGCTCAAGCCGCTCGTCGAGCACCGACCAGTCGAACACGATCTTGTCCTCCGGCGCCAGCGACGCCGCGGGCAGGATGCGGTGGCGCAATTCGGCGAGCGAGACCGTTGCCGTGCCGCGCTTACCGACCACGACCGCGGCGGCGGCATTGGCAGCGCGCATGGCGGCCTCGTAGGGCGCCCGCATCGCCAAGAGCACCGCCATGACCGCGGCGACCGTGTCGCCGGCGCCCGAAACATCGCGCACCTTGACCGCATAAGCGGGAATATGGGCCGGCGGATCACCTTCAACGTGAAGGCTCATGCCGGCTTCGCTGCGGGTGACCAGCACGGCTTCGCTGCCGGCGAGGCGCGCCAGTTCAGCGGCGGCCACCGCGATCTCCGCCTCGGTGGTCAGCGGCCGATGCACCGCGGCGGCCAGCTCCCTGGCATTCGGCGTGATCAGCGTCGCGCCGCGATAGACGCGGTAATCGTGGCCTTTGGGATCGACCACGACCGGTTTGCCGAGGCGCCGCGCCGCTTCGATGATGGCGCGAACGACGCGCGCGGTGAGCGCGCCTTTGGCATAGTCGGACAGCACCACCGCGCCGGCTTTGGGCAGCGCCGCTTCGGCAAAGCCGATGATCGCGGCTTCGCTTTCCCCGCTGGCCGCGTCTGCGGTCTCCCAATCGGCGCGCAGCAGGTGCGTGGAGTGATGCTCGGAAACGAAGCGCACTTTGCGCGTGGTTGGCCGGGTGTTGTCGACCACCAGCTCGGACGTGATCGACCCGAGCTTGCCGAGCTTATCGGTCAGTACGCGACCGGCCTCGTCGTTGCCGATCAGACCGACGAAGATGCAGCGCGCCCCGAGCGCGGCGATGTTGCGCGCGACGTTGCCGGCGCCGCCGATCTCGACCTCGCTCCTTCCCACGGTGAGAACCGGCGTCGGCGCCTCCGGCGAAATGCGCGCGACGTCGCCGTAGACGAAATCGTCGAGCATGACGTCGCCGACGCAGAGCACGGTCTGCTCGGCGATGCGCCTGAGGGCTTCTTCAAAATCAAACATGCGTTGCCCCGACCTGCCCCGCGATCCCGCTCACCGATGGCGATCGACACGGTCAAGATAACAGGTCACGTAGCGCTTGACCCCCTCTTCGAGGGTCGCGAAGTCGGCATTGAAGCCGGCGCGGCGCAGATTACCGATCTCGGCTTGCGTGAAATACTGATAGCTGTCGCGAATGGAAACCGGCATGTCGATATAGTCGATGGCCGGCTCGCGGCCGAGCGCCGCGAACATCGCCAGCATCAAATCGCGGAAGCTGCGGGCCACGCCGGTGCCGACGTTGAAGATGCCCGACACCGAGGGCGTTTCCAGCAGCCAGCGGACAACGGCGACCGCATCGTCCACATAGATGAAATCGCGTTTCTGCTCGCCGTCGGCGACGCCGGCGCGGTGCGATTTGAACAGCTGGATGCGCTCGCCGGCCTTGGCCTCGTCGAAGCGCTTCGCCACGAGACTCATCATCTCGCCTTTGTGGGATTCGTTGGGCCCGAAGACATTGAAGAATTTCAGCCCGGCCCATTGCGGCGGCAGCTTGTCCTTGCGCGCGACGCGCTCGACCACGGCGAGGTCGAACAGATGTTTGCTCCAACCGTAAAGGTTCAGCGGCTTGAGCCGCTTGAGCGCGGCCAGCGACCAGTCGTCGGAAAAACCCGCCGCGCCGTCGCCATAGGTCGCCGCCGAGGAGGCATAGATGAACGGCGTGCGCGTCGCCGCGCACCACTCGAACAAGTGCAGCGACAGCCGGAAATTGGTTTCGATGACGAGATCGGCGTCGGTTGCGGTGGTCGAGGAAATGGCACCGAGGTGCACCACCGCATCGAGCTTGCGGCCGTCGAGCCAGCGCAAGAGGTCCGCCGGCGGCACGAATTCGGCGAGTTGGCGGCCAGCCAGATTGCGCCATTTGCCGTCGCTGCCGAGCACATCGTTGACGGCAATGTCGGCGCGGCCGGCCTCGTTGAGGCTCGCCACCACATTCGATCCGATGAAACCGGCCCCGCCGGTGACCAACAACATCGACGCCGCAAGACCGGTTAAGGTTGTATCGGCTCTTCTCCGACTGCCCGCTCCTTTGCCCCAGTCTGGCGCGCCGAGCAACAGCGAGGTCGTTCTTATAGAAATGAACTATATTTCATATTTAAAATCGAAAGGCGCGGGCTTGATACTCCCGCAGGATGTGAACCGCGGCTATAGTGCGCTTTGGCTCCTTCGCACATTGTCGCCGGCCCTCGCTCATGCAGAAAATCTCAGCCTATATCCTGACGTTCAACGAAGCCGAGAAGATCAAGGCCGCGGTCGAGAGCGTGCTGTGGGCCGACGAGGTCGTGGTGGTCGACTCCAACAGCACCGACGGTACCGCGGAGATCGCCACCGGCCTCGGCGCCCGCGTCGTCCAGGTGCCTTTCAACGGCTTCGGCGAGTTACGCAATCGCGCCGTCGACCTCTGCCGTCACGACTGGATTTTCAGCCTCGACGCCGACGAGCGGTGTACCAAGGCGGTGCGCGACGAGATTCTTGCCCTGCTGGCAGGTTCGTCGCCCTTTGAGGTCTATCGGGTGCCGCGGCGCAACTACATGATGGGACGCTGGATCCGCGGCTCCGGCTGGTATCCGAACTTCCGCCAGCCGCAGCTCTTCCGCAAAGGCAGCATGCGCTACACCCTCGACCCCGTGCACGAGAGCTACGAAGTCCTCGGCGGCAGGCCGGTCGGCACGCTGCGCAACGCGATCTGGCAAATGCCGTTTCGCAACCTTGAAGAGATCATCAGGAAAATGAACCGATACTCTTCGCTCGGCGCGGCGAAGCTCACGCACAAACGCGTGTCGATGGGGAGTGCGCTCGGCCATGGACTGTGGTCCTTCCTGAAGCACTATATTTTCAAGCTCGGCTTCATCGACGGCTGGGCCGGATTCGTCATCGCCTTCGGCAATTTCGAGGGCACGTTCTACCGCTATGCCAAGCGCTATGAGGCGGCGCAGAATTGGACGCCGCCGGTGAGCGAACCGCTGACGCGCGAAACCCCGTTGTGAGCCGATGCTCGCGGACTTCATCGGCGGCGAAAAACAATGAATAAAGATTCATATCATAAAGGGGCTGACCGGAGGGGCGGCAGCGCGGACCGCGCCCCCATCCTCATCGTCCCATACATGTGGATTGGCGATTTCGTGCGCTGCCATTCGGTGGTGAACCTTCTGCGCGAGCGTTTCCCCGACCGTCCGGTCGACATGCTGGCGACCACGTTGTGCGCACCGCTGGCCGATTACATGCCTGGGCTGCGGCAGGCGGTTGTCGCGGACTTGCCGCGCGGCCGGCTCGCACTGGCCCGGCAGTTGACGCTGGCCAAGCGCCTCAAGGCTGAAGGCTACGGGACCGCGCTCATCATGCCGCGGACCTGGAAATCGGGGCTGGCACCGTTTCTCGCCGGCATTCCCGAGCGCACCGGCTTTGTCGGCGAGGCACGCTTCATCCTGCTCAACGACCTGCGCTTTGGCGAGCGGCGATTGCCGCGCATGGTCGACCGCTGCGCGACGCTGGCACTGCCGCCTGGCGCCGCCCCACTGGCCGAATGGCCGGTGCCGCAGCTCAAGGTCCCTGCCGCCGAGGTCGCCTCATGGCGCAATAGCCGCGGCCTGGCTGGCGAAGGCCGCCCGATCGTGGTCCTGGCCCCGGGCGCCGTCGGGCCTTCGAAGCGCTGGACGACCGCCGGCTATGCGGCGCTCGCCCGCCGGCTTCTGGCCGACGGCCTCGCGGTTTGCGTGGTGGGCGGTCCCGGCGAGAAGGCGCTTGCCGCCGAGATTGTCGGCAACACCGGCGCCCGCGATCTCACCGGCAACGATCTGCGCGATGCCATTCTCGCGCTCGCCGCCGCTTCCGCGGCGGTCTCCAACGATTCCGGCCTGCTCCACGTGGCTGCAGCCCTGGGCACCCCCTCGATCGGCATTTTTGGCCCCACGAGCCCATGGCACTGGGCACCGCTCAATCCGCTGGCGGCAACGGTCGAGACCAAGACCGAGCTGAGCTGCCGGCCCTGTCACCGGCCGGTATGCCGGCTCGGCCACCACCGCTGCATGCGGGAGATCGCCCCCGAAGAGGTCCTCGCCGCGACCCGCAGCGCGCTCAAAGCTGTCGCTGCCGCCGGCTGACCCGGCGGCGGCGCCATAACGCCGTATTCATCAAATCAGCGTATGGCGAGGACGCACGCAAACGGGTTACGGGCATGACGGTCCTGGTCACCGGCGGAGCCGGCTATATCGGCAGCCACATGGTGCGCGAGCTCGTCGATGCCGGCGAGCGCGTCGCGGTGCTCGACAACCTCACCACCGGATTCGCCTGGTTGGTCCCGCAGGGCGTGCCGCTCGTCATCGGCGACACCGGCGACCAGGAGCTGGTCGCTCGTCTGATCCGGCAATATCGCGTCGAGGCCATCATCCACTTCGCCGCCTCGATCGTGGTCCCCGATTCGGTCCGTGACCCGCTCGCTTATTACCGCAACAACACCGTCAATTCGCGCGCGCTGTTCGAATGCGCGGTGAAAAACGGCGTGCGCCACGTCATCTTCTCCTCGACCGCCGCGGTCTACGGCAACACCAGCGAAGCTCCGGTGAACGAAGATGCGCCGACGCAACCGATCTCGCCCTATGGCTGGTCGAAGCTGATGAGCGAAATCATGCTGCGCGATGCCGGCCGCGCCCATGGTCTCGGTCATGTGATCCTGCGCTATTTCAACGTCGCCGGCGCCGACCCGCGCTGCCGCACCGGGCAAGCGGGCAAGGCATCGACGCATCTGATAAAGGTCGCGGTCGAGACCGCGCTCGGACTGCGCCCCAAGATCGAGGTGTTCGGCAGCGATTATCCGACGCCGGACGGCTCCTGCATCCGCGATTACATCCACGTCAGCGACCTGACCCGCGCCCATTCCGACGCGCTGCGTTATCTGCGGTCCGGCTTGCCGTCGCTGACGCTCAATTGCGGCTATGGCCACGGCTATTCGGTGCTCGAAGTGATCGACACGATCAAGCGCGTGTCGGGAGCCGACTTCAAGGTCGAAATGGCGCCGCGGCGCGAGGGCGACCCCGCCCGGATCGTCGCCGATTCGCAAAAGATCCGCGCCGCGCTCGGCTGGCAGCCGCGCTTCGACGATCTCTCGACTATCGCCACCCACGCGCTCGCCTGGGAACGCGAACTGATAACGCGGCGGGCGGCTTCGCTCGATCACGGTGAACAACGCGCGCCTGCCGGCATTGCCGCGGCGGGTTCCGAGCGGTCGTAGCGGCGCTGAAATCGCTTGAAAAATCCGCCCCTTCGGGGCATGGAACGCCCGGGGCACGCTGGCGCGCACCGTTCGGCCGCACGGGATGCAAGGATCGCGCATGACAGTTTTGACCGGCGGATCCTCGGATAGCTATTCGACGTTCGCCCTGGTGCGCCGGCTTCTGGTCAACGAGGCGCTGACACATTGGCCGCGCTACGCCGTCGCCTTCACGCTGATGGGGGTCGCCGCCGCCGGCACGGCGCTCAGTGCCTACCTCCTCGGCAAGATGACCAACGAGGCTTACGTCGACCGCAATTTCCACGGCATCGTGATCGTCGCTGTTGTCGCCATGGCGATCTTCGCCATCAAGGGTATGGCGTCATACGGCGCCACCGTGATGCTCTCGGCGATCGGCAATCGCATCGTCGCCGATAATCAGCGACGCATGTTCGACAAACTGTTGCAACAAAATATCGGCTTCTTCGCCGACCGCCATTCGTCCGAATTCATTGCCCGGCTCACCACCGGCGCCAACGCCGTCAGCCAGGTGATCAATCTTCTCATCACCGCCATCGGCCGCGATCTGATGTCGCTCATCGGGCTGTCGATCGTGATGGTGATCCAGGATCCGGTGATGTCGATCGCCGGATTGATCGTGACGCCGCCGGCGCTGTTTTTCCTGCGCAAGGTGATCCGGCGGGTGCGCGGCATCGCGCGCATGCAGTTTACCGGCGGCACGCGCATCATCGAGACTATGCAAGAAGCCCTGCAGGGTATGCGCACGGTCAAGGCGTTCTCGCTCGAGGACGAGATGCGGCGAAGGCTGGCGGTCAGCGTCGCCGCGGTCGAGCACGAATCCAACAAGATGGCGCGGGTCGGCAATCGCGCCAGTCCGATCATGGAGACGCTCGGCGGCATCGCCATCGCGCTGGCGGTCATCTACGGCGGCTACCGCATCATCGAAACCGGCGCGACGCCGGGCGCGTTCGTGTCGTTTATCGCCGCGTTCCTGTTGGCTTACGAACCGGCCAAGCGGCTGGCGCGGCTCAACATCGATCTGAACAACAATCTCGTGGGCGTGCGCGTCCTCTACGAGGTGGTCGACAGCCCGCCGGGCGAGCCGAGCGACGATGACCGGCCGCCGCTCAAGCTTGACACCGCGCGCCTCGAATTCGCCAACGTGCGCTTCGGTTATCGGCCCGGCACCCCGGCGCTGCGCGGCATGAGCTTCGTAGCGCAGCCGGGCAAGGTCACCGCGCTGGTCGGCCCCTCGGGCGGCGGCAAATCGACCGTGCTCAACCTGATCTTGCGCCTCTACGACGCCGATTCCGGCCGCATCCTAATCGACGGCCAGGACATCGCCGCCGTGTCGCGGCGCTCGCTGCGGCAGCAGATCGCCTATGTCGGTCAGATCGTGCAGCTGTTCCGCGGCACGATCCGCGAGAACATCGGCCTCGGCCGGCTCGGCGCCAGCGAGGCGGAAATCGTCGCCGCGGCCAAGGCCGCGCATGCGCACGACTTCATCCTCGGCTTTCCCGCCGGTTACGACACGCCGGTCGGCGAACACGGCATGCAGCTGTCCGGCGGTCAGCGCCAGCGCATCGCGGTGGCTCGGGCGCTGATCAAGAACGCGCCGATCATCCTGCTCGACGAGGCGACCGCAGCGCTTGATTCGGAATCCGAGCGCCACGTGCAGGACGCCATCGCCGAGCTATGCAAGGGGCGGACGACGCTGGTGGTCGCGCACCGGCTGACCACCATCATGCATGCCGATTGCATCCTCGTGGTGGAAGACGGGTTGATCGTCGAATCCGGCCGCCACGACGAGCTCTTACGCGAGGGCGGCCGCTATGCCGCGTTCCATCGCCTGCAGCTCAAGGAGCGGGGGCCGGCGCGCGAACCGCTCGCCGTCGGACGATGACGAACGAATGACGGTGGAAATCCGTCTGCCGTCATCTGCGCGTCAATGGAACTTCGGTAAAAGTGGCGGGTTAGAGCAATTTCCGAAAAGACTGAATCGCGGGATTCCCCTGCGGGAACGAATCGGATTCAAGGTTCGTGCTGGAATGGAGGCCAGCATGGATGGCGAAACCGTATTCGGAGGATCTGCGTGCGCGCG
>Ga0208937_1000849_pt1 | contig 16983 bp, 19 predicted proteins | sample June2015DPH_11_5_FD_184705 | JGI IMG/M metagenome (GOLD analysis project Ga0208937, IMG submission 184705) | Peatland microbial communities from SPRUCE experiment site at the Marcell Experimental Forest, Minnesota, USA - June2015DPH_11_40... | ecosystem: Environmental > Terrestrial > Soil >...
CTCTCTCGAACTCGATGGCATCGCCACCATACGCGGAGGAAACTTATGAGCATGGGCAATCGGCCAAGCTTCTCCAGAGAACCGAAACTTCAGTGGGCTGGATCTCGAGAAAGAAATCTCGCCTCCGTTCGAGGCAGAACTTTTTTCTTGACATCCCTTTTTATAGAACTCATTGAGGGGCCTGCAGTTTGGGTTGTTTCGGCTGCTGGACGTCACATTTCCGCTGGACTAATTTCTGGGGGGCAGGTCAACCCATACAACAGTGTGGGTCGTGCGCAGAGTTCTCTGGCTGCAAGTCTGGATGCCTTGCGCAAAAGGTAATTCGGGATGGATGGGCAGGCACGCGCCAGCGCGATCCCGGTTGCCTGGTCCAGATCGCTCCGGCGCCTGCAGCTCCAATCGAAGTTCCGGATTCTCTGCTTTACGTGCCCTGACCGTGGACAATCTCGCCGCTACGCTGATGGAAAGTAACCTTGAGCCTATAAACCATGCTCGGAAATTCTTGGTCTCGGATGCGCAGAACTGCTCGCTGTGTCCGAGAATGACTTAATCCCGCCGCGTCCTCAGCGACCTCAATGGAGATTGGGGTGCGAAAGCGCTTTTTGTAGCGGAAGCACCAGGGCGGCTCGGAGCGCAAGTGACGGGCATTCCTTTATCCCAAGATCGTACTGGAATGCGTTTCGACGAACTGCTGAAGGCGATGGGGTGGAGCCGCTCCTGTGTGTTCATCACCAACGCAGTCCTTTGCAATCCGCGCGATAAGAATGGGAATAATGACAAGCCTTTGGCAACTGAGATCAGCAATTGCTCCGGGTTCCTACGGCGAACAATCGATCTAGTAAACCCACTCTTAGTGGTAGCGCTGGGCAATGTTGCGCTCGAAGCACTGAAGAACGTCCACCCACACGGATGCACCGTAAAACAATTCTGCGGAAAGGCGGTCCCTTGGAGCCAGCGGCATCTCGGGGTCCTTTACCATCCAAGTCCTCGCACCCAGACACAGAGGACTTGGGAGGAGCAGATTGCCGACGCCAGATCTCTTGCGAGTTTCGCCCGCCAGCAGCTTGGTATCTAACCGGACAGGCCGCAAACCGCTACAGCTTTTTCCGCGCGATCCGTGCTCAGCGTCACGAATCTGAATTTTCACTCCCAGGATCGTCTCCAGAGGGTTTGCTGCTGCACCCGCACATTCGGATCTATCCAGCCAATCTCAGAGCCCGAAAAACGTTCAGGCTTGTGTGGCAAACGGATCGCGCGCGGATCGTGCGCACCGATTCGCGCCCCGCGCGCGCGAAAATACGATCCGGGGAACGCGGGAACACGATTCTGGCACCACGCCGTCACGAGAGCGCACGTTGCCCACCAACGAAAACGCGCGCCGCGCACGCTTTCCCCCGCTCCCTCGCCCCACGCTCGCTCGCGCGCACCGCCCCGGCCCCTCCACTTCACTCGTCCCTCCCGTGAATATTACTAAATAGTAACGCGTAGCACTTTTGCCGTCGCTATACACCTACCCCGCTTACGCGCCCTCTAGCTACAATGACCCTGATCACTATCCACTGGCCACTGCTTTTCATGAATCTCGATGACACCATCGTCGCCATCGCCACCCCGCCCGGTCGCGGCGGCATAGGCGTAGTCCGCCTAGCCGGCCCCGAAGCCCGCGCCATAGCCCAGCCCATGCTCCGCCTAAGTCGCGAGCTGGAACCCAACCGAGCCATCCGCTGCGATTTAATAGAACCCTCCCCAACTCACGTAGGGACAACTCAGTTAGGGACGGCCGTCCCCGGCCGTCCAGCGGAGCGAAGCTCCGCCGCCGTCGATGTCCCCGCCGATTTGAAGGGGCGTGGCTTCAGCCACGCCGTTCCCGCCACAAATAGAGAGGGGGCTTCAGCCTCCGCCGCCCGCATCGACGAGGTCGTCGTCACCTACTTCGCCAAGCCCCACTCCTACACCACCGACGACATCGTCGAAATCTCCGCTCACGGCTCGCCCGTAGTCCTGCGCCACATCGTCGAACTCTGCCTCGCCCGCGGCGCCCGTCTCGCCGAGCCCGGAGAATTCACCATGCGCGCCTTTCTCAACGGACGCCTCGACCTGACCCAGGCCGAAGCCGTCCGCGACCTCATCGACTCGCAAACTCTATTTCAAGCCAAGGTCGCCGCCCAGCAACTCGAAGGCGCGCTTTCCAATCGCCTCAAGCCCATCAAGCAGAAATTAGTCGACCTCATCGCTCTGCTCGAAGCCGGCATCGACTTCGCCGAAGACGATATCTCCGTAGCCCCCGACGCCACCATCCTAGATCGCATCGCCCAAGTAAAGACCCCACTCACGCAACTAGCTGCCACCTTTACCTACGGCAAGATCGTTCACCAGGGCCTGACCCTAGCCATCGTAGGTCGTCCCAACGTAGGCAAGTCGAGCCTCTTCAATCGCCTGGTCGAACGCGAGCGCGCCATCGTCACCGCCCAGCCCGGTACCACTCGCGACCTGGTCAGCGAAACCGTAGCTATCGGTGGAATTCCTGTGGAACTGGTGGACACTGCCGGCATCCGCCGCGCCCTGGACGAAGCCGAAAGCATCGGCATCAAAAAGTCGATGGAAGCCCTAGCCGACGCCGACTTAGTCCTGGTAGTAATCGACAAAACCCAGCCCCTCAACGAAGAAGACCAGGAATTACTGCGCCATATAGAAGGCCGCCAAGCAATCGTAGTAGAAAACAAATCCGACCTGCCAAGCTCGTGTGGGGACGGGTGCCTCGCCCGTCCAATCCGGACGGAGCCCGGCAGGCTTTCTCCTGCAGAGCCCAGTTCTCTGCCGCACATCCCCACCTCCGCCCTAACCGGCGAAGGCATCCCCGCCCTGCGCACCGCCATCCTCCACCACGTCGCCGGAGACTCCACCACCCAGCTCGAACCCGGCTTCCTCACCAGCATTCGCCACCAGAAATTAGTCAACGACGCGTTAACCGCGCTCGACGCCGCGACCAACGCCGTCGCCGCCCGAGTCCCCCACGAGATGCTCCTGCTCGATCTCTACGGAGCCCTGCGCCACCTCGACGAAATCACCGGCGCCACCACCACCGACGACATCCTAAACCTGATCTTTGGCACCTTCTGCATCGGAAAGTAAAGTGTTATTCAACAGGGTCCCATGAGATGTACAATAGGCGAATTATCTATTGAAATACCTGCACATAGTGTCCTACACTGTCCAGCAGAGTACACAGGCAGCCGAACCATAATGTGTACTCCAGCGTGTACTCCAGTCGCAAAAACAGGCGGAATTGGGCCTGGAGTACACGGGAAAGAGAGCACATGGCACTGACGGATACCAGCATCAGAGCTTTGAAGCCGAGGCGAGCGCGCTACCTAGTGACCGACGGAAGGGGACTCTGTTTGGAAGTTCTCCCTAGCGGAAAGTTGTCGTGGCTGTTTCGCTATCGTTTCAAAGGCCGGCCAGAGAAGGTGTCGCTCGGCCGCTACCCGGACCTGAGCCTCAAAGCGGCTCGGAGTGAACGTGACAAGCAGGCGACACTCTTGGCCGGCGGCAGTTCCCCTGCAGGGGAGAAACGGTTGGCCAAGATGGCGATCACAAGAGATTGCACTACGGGCGAGTTCTCCGAACGCTATTATCGCGATATTGTGCTCCGGGATCGCAAAGACCCGAGTGATATGCGGCGGTATCTGGACAACGAAATAATTCCGGCTCTTGGCCAGAAGCCTCTCAGGCAGGTGACGGCTGCCGATGTGCAGACCCTTGTTTTCCGCAAGCGCGACAATGGGAAAGAGTCCGCCGCGGCGCAGATCCGAAATCTGATCAAGCGCGTCTTCGATTATGCCGTGGTATGTGGTGTTGCTCAGGCGAATCCCGCAATGGCACTCCCCACCCGCTTTATCACGAAGGTCAGAACTAGAACGCGTGCCCTGACACCTGATGAAATCCGGATTTATCTTCACACGCTCTATCGGTCCAACATTCGACGCCAGTTCAAACTGGCGCTACATCTCATACTCCTCACGCTTGTCCGCAAGTCAGAGTTGCTGTTGGCGCAATGGAAGGATGTGGACCTGGAAGGTGGAGAATGGAACATTCCGGCTGAGAACTCCAAGACGGAGCAGCCCCATACGGTCTATCTATCGAGACAGGCCACTGAGCTTTTTCAGGAGCTGAAAGCCTTGGCGGGTGGGTCAGTATGGGTAATGCCCGGACGGAGCGGCCTGTCGAAGCCCTTCTCACATAACGCGATGAACCAGGCCATGGGGAGCATTACCTTTGAAATTCCGCCCTTTACGATTCACGATCTCCGGCGAACCGGCTCGACGTTGCTACATGAAAAGGGCTTCGCTTGGGACGTGATTGAGAAGGCTCTCAACCACCAGATCAAAGGGGTGCGGGGCGTCTACAACCGCGCAGAATACGCTGAACAAAGGCGCCAGATGCTTCAGTGCTGGGCCGACTTCGTCGAAGATCTCGCGACCGAGAAGGAGATATTGGTAGCTAACTTTCGGATAGAGAGTCGGCGATGAAGCACAACCCAGGTGCAAGGCTGAGCAAGGCTTGAAACCCCCCGCCTACTGGGAGTTTTAGCAACGAAAGGTGTGACGAGAGAATAATATAGAAGAACACTTCCGGCTGGCGGCATACAACGAGCAGTGCCGCGCAATTGCAATCACAGACGACTGGATGAAATCTCAGCAGGGGGAACCCTCCTGGTACACTGTCGACGATTTCTTCTCTTGACGTATCCCTGGATTTTACGGCACCCTATGATTGATATCTGAACTGCCTGCAACACGCGTAACGCCGCACGTACTGCAGCGCCCGCAACAACGCAACGCCAGCAACACCCTGTAACACCCGAAGGACCAAAACTGAATAGCGCAAGGCAGAATCAACAGCCGGTGCATTTGCACCAGGATGGCTCTTGCATTCTGCCTGCGGGAGGAACCACATCCGCAGCGGCAGAAGTTGCGTCTATGCGGACGGTGGTGCGGCTTGCGGTCTTGCGCGAATGCTTCTTCCTGGTCCAGAAGCATGACGCAATGGAACCTTGAGTGGCGTTTACCCTCCAACGATTTCAACACTCGAATGGAGAAGGCTATGGCAAATTCGATACTTCGCTTGCCCGAGGTAAAGACGCGCGTTGGACTGTCCCGCAGCTCAATCTACCTCCGTGTGGCTGATGGTTCCTTCCCCCGTCCGATAGCCCTTGGGGCACGCGCTGTCGGTTGGGTCGAATCAGAGGTTGAGGAATGGATTTCTAGCAAGATAACAGAGAGTCGGGCCAGTAGTCCCGCAAACGCGAACCGCGAGGCGCATTGATGGGAACCACTGCGGAACTCCAAATATCAGAGCCTCCAACGGAACGCTCGCGATCGCTGACGCGTGAAACCGCTGTCCTTGGTCTGGCCAGTCGCGGCTTCCTGCTCTTCCCGGTGGAAGATCGAGGGAAACAGCCGCTAATCACGAAGTGGCCCGTTAAAGCCACATCCGATCCCGAAGCTCTAAGAATGTGGATGAAACAGTACCCCGGCTGTAACTGGGGTTTGGCGACGGGGCATTATTCCGGTGTCTTTGTGCTTGATGTGGATAGAGAACAAGGCGCTGCAGCGATTGGAGAATTGATCCGATTGCATGGTGGCGATTGGACGAACACTCTCACGGTGAAGACCCCGCACGGTAAGCATCTGTACTTTCTTTGGCCAGCGGGCACACAGATTCGAAACAGCGCCTCAAAATTGGCCCCGGGCTTGGACGTGCGTGGCGAAGGTGGGTACGTCGTTGTTCCGCCCTCGGTGCACGAGTGCGGTCGCCAATATATATGGGACGACGAACATACACCAATTGCCGACGCGCCCGCCTGGCTTCCTGAAAGACTCACGGCCTCGCTTTCCCCATCATCTTTACGATCCGAACGTCGTGACGGGATCCCAGAGGGCCAACGAAACCAAGCGCTCACATCGCTTGCCGGCTCCATGCGACGACGTGGAATGACGGAGCATGAGATTGAACCTGCTCTTCTCGCCGTGAACACTAACCGCTGCGTGCCCCCACTGCCGGAAGAAGACGTGAAGCGAATAGCGCAAAGCATCTCGAAGTACGAACCGGCGGCGTCCGCTACGCTATGCGTTTATGCAAGTGGGCGGTTCCAAAGGGCCGATACCGGCATTGTCTACGCCAAGGACGAAGCAGAAGGCAAAGGGGAAGGGGTCGAGATGGCGCCCTTGTGGTTATGCGCGCCGCTTAAGGTCATCGCAATGACCCGTGACTCCAAGAGTGGCGAGTGGGGCCGTCTGCTCGAATGGAAGGATGCTGACGGGGAGATGCACCGGTGGGCAATGCCGATCGAGCTGCTCCAGGGCGATGGTGTAGATGTGCGCCGTGAACTTGCGCGCCAAGGGTTGGCAATCTCTCCCAATCGGCAGGCTCGCGAGTTGCTATCGTCCTTCCTTCTAATCTGCCCGGTTGACAGCCGGGCGCGGTGTGTCGAACGGCTAGGCTGGCACGGCGCGGCATATGTAACGCCAGCGGAAACCATCGGCGAAGTGGATGAACGCGTGGTGTTTCAGAATGCCCACGCTTTGGAACCGGCGTTTTCGATTGCTGGAACAACTGTCGACTGGCGAGAGAAAATCGCTGCGCTGGCGGTCGGAAACTCAAGGCTTGTCTTTGCAATCAGCGTTGCGTTTGCTGGGTCTTTGGTGGAATCGGCGGGCCAGGATTCTGGTGGATTCCACTTCCGTGGCTCTTCGTCCAGTGGCAAGACCACCGCGCTGAAGGTGGCCGCGTCGGTGTGGGGCAACCCGTCAAGCTACTGTCGCCTCTGGCGCGCAACATCGAACGGCCTTGAGGGGCTTGCAGCCCTCCACAACGACGGTCTCCTGATCCTGGATGAATTAGGCCAAGTGGATCCAAGGGAAGCCGGGGAAAACGCCTATCTCCTCGCAAACGGCAGGGGTAAGGCGCGTGCTGAGCGCAATGGGACAGCTCGGCAATCGGCCGCATGGCGCCTGTTGTTCTTGTCTGCAGGGGAGGAGTCACTTTCTGCGCTTATGGCGCGAGCGGGAAAACGGCCCAGCGCCGGGCAGGAAATTCGACTAGCCGAGATAGATGCGGACGCAGGCTCGGGGATGGGTGCGTTCGAGCAACTGAACGATTGTAAAACGCCGGCGGACCTGGCGAGGACGCTCGGGGATGAAGCCAGTCATTCTTACGGCGCGGTTGGCATGGATTTCCTTCGCCATGTAGTTGTTCATCGGGTCGGGTTGGCCGACTTCATTACGGATGGTGTGCGGCAGTTCATGGAAGAGGCTTTCCCCAAGAACGCGAGCGGGCAGGTGATACGCGTCGCTCGTCGTTTTGCCTTGGTCGCAGTTGCCGGTGAACTGGCCACTCATTACGAGTTGACTGGCTGGAAGGAGGGTGAAGCAAATCAAGCCACGCTTAAATGCTTTGCGTCGTGGTTGGAATCCTTCGGCGGGACAGGCAATCGGGAAGAGCGATTACTTATGGCCCAGGTGCGAGGGTTCTTCGAGCAGCACGGTGCCAGTCGCTTTGAAGACATAACCAACAGCGCAGGACAAAGAATTATCAATCGAGCTGGATTTTTCCGCGCCGGCGCAGAGGGTCATCGTGAATATCTGGTGTTACCCGAAACCTTCAATCGGGATCTGTGCTGCGGCTTCGATACGAAGGGCGCCATAAAAACACTGCTTCAGAACGAATGGCTCATACCCGGTAACGATGGCAAGTCAACTCAAAAACCGCGGCTTCCCGAAATTGGACCGACTAGGGTTTACGTGTTTGGCGGCAAGATGTGGGGGAGTGAATGAAGCTGAAATTCGCAATTCTGGCGCAACCTCTGCAAAAACGTGGGGGACGCAGGGGACAAGGGGGACAATCAACAGATGCGCGGGTTCCCGCGTCCCCCAAGTTGTCCCATGCGATTCCGAATGAGGGGAACCCGCTGAGACATCTGGATTTGCGTGTGGGCGGTTGTCCCCTGCCGTCCCCTATTTGTTCCCCCGCCCCAATACAACTAAGACCAGCTATTTCTGCGGTTGTCCCCCGTGTCCCCTGTCGTCCCCCTGACAATGGGCAAAATCTGAAAAGTGAAGAGTTGCCGCCATGCTACATCCATCGTGCCAACCGAGCGAAGTGGTGGACCCGTGCGGATGGCTCTATGGTCTGCGGCCTCTGCCATCCCGACCCGTATACAGTCGCGTTGGAGGGGACGGCACAGATCGAACCCCAGCCGATGCCTAAAGGCGTGACGCTGCTACGATGGGCACCCGAGCGCCCGCCTGTGGCAATCGAGAGGTGGGCAGTCGTGAACGACGTCCCACAATTTATTCAAACCACCCTCCGCCAATTACAAGCCGCAATGGCTGGCGAAAACTGGTTAGCTGGGAATTGTTCAGTCCGCGAGTTGGTCGACCGCTTGGAGCAGGTAGGAGTGAATGTGACAGCGGTCGTAGAGGCGGAGGAGGGTACCCCCACCGTTGAACGGTGAGGAACGACAAATGGCGAGGGTTTGAACGATGTCCAAACGGTGCTCGGCGAAGAATAGAGACGGTAAAAGGTGTGGCGCGTGGGCTGTCACCGGAGCAACACAGTGTGCCCTACATTCGGATCCCAAACGGGCGGCAGAAATGGGCTCCAAGCACGGGCGCAGGGGGACATTACAGTCCCGACCAGACGTGCTCGATGCGATCACACCGGCGCCGCGCACGAAGATCGAGGAGGAAGTCCTCGAGCATGAGTTCATGTCCCTCGCGCTCAGTATTGACGAAAAGCGTGACCCAGAGGCAAAGCGGAGAGCCCTCATAAGCGCCGCAGTCTTTAAGGGCATCCTGGAAAGCGGCAACACCCGGCGGGTAATCCCGCCCGAAAACGCCACCCGCGACACCGGTCCCGGCATGTACCAGAGCCTATTCCAACGATTGGCGCTCCAGCCAGCCGCGGAAACAGCTATTCCTCCCCAGGAAGATGCCGCTCCTCTTTTCCCTAAGCCGGAACAGCTCGCCATTCCCGCCGGCACGCCTCTGCCTCCCGCCGGCGAAGCCATCGACGAGCCTGTGGAAACGCCGTCCGACAACTCCCACATCGTCACGGTGGAGATTGAGGAATGAGCGCCGTTCCGAGTCCTTACCCGGCGCTCGAGCCGCCTCCGCCCGGTGACTTCGAGCCCGTCTGGTGGCCGATCAACGCAGCCCAGCAAGCAGCGATGAACAGCAAGGCGGAACTCCTGCTCTACGGCGGAGCCTCGGGGGGCGGCAAAACGCAGATGCTGGCTGCAGACGCCATGGATGAGTACGAGAACCCGCGGCTACGCGGCTTGCTCATTCGCACCACGCTTGAAGAACAGCAAGAACTCGAAGACTTGCAGCAACGCATGTACGAGCCGAAAGGGGCACGGTGGATCAAAAAGCGCTGGCGCTTCCCATCCGGAGCAACGATCCGCCCGGGCTACCTCGCCCACGACAAGCACTTGAGAAGATACCAGGGAAACCCGTATTCATGGCTGGGCATCGACGAGAGCGGCCAGCATCCCGAGCACCGCATCAAGTTTATGATCGGGTGGCCGGCGGCGCCGACTGGATCCGGCTTGCGAGTCCGCGGGCGCTTTACCTCCAACCCGGGCGACGTGGGGCATTCCTGGCAGATGGCAGATGAAAGTGTTTCTCCGCAACCGCTGCCCCGTGCACGCGCCCGCGGACGCTCTGGACAACCGGCCCTGGGAAACTTCCGTCTATCCGGGAAAGATTTACAAGGATGCCTGCTGGACCGACGACTCCCCGGTGCACAAAACCACGGCGTTCATTCCTGCGCGCCTCGCGGATAACCCGCTCTATGGCCGGGAGAAACTCGAAAGCCTGCTCTCGCAGTCGAAGGCCATCCAGCAACAACTGCTCTACGGGTGCTGGTGCAACGCCGCCGGACTCTACTTCGACTTCATGCGTCCGGAGGACGTAGTGCCTTACGCCTCAATCGGGGATTCCTGGTGGTGGCAGGTGGTGGCAAGGAATCCTTGCCGAACACTTGATAGGCCTTGCCCAGTCCGCCGCGCTGGACGAAAGGTTCGTACTCAAAGTCATCCGCTTCGATCGTTAAACTGGTCGCAACATGATCGCGGATCGCTTCCAACCACTGCCGCTGCTCAACGGTAAACTTGCGACCACTGCCGTCCTGTTGAGCCATCCAACGTGCGAAGCGAGCATTCACATCATCCTCAAATGGATGCAACTCATCCTGCTGGTGAATGGCGAAGCGGACAAGGGAGACGATGTCGGTTAGCACGCGGCCACCAGAACCTCGCACCTTCGAGCGGTCCAGCGCTTCATAGGCGTGCCACAGGCGTTCCGGTGTCCATGCCCGAGGCGGCCGCTCGATGGTCTCGGCCAGTTCCTTGATCTCTTTGAAAGTTAGCCGCTGCTTGTACGGGCGGCTGTAGAGGATCTGCAGGGCGGTGATCTCGTCCTTGTGCTGCTCGATGAACTCCTCGAACGATCGGACCATGCTCTGCGCTTTCTCTAGAGCTCGGTGAAGAAGCGGTTTTCTTCAGGCGTGCGAAAGTGCTGAAATTCTTTGAGGGTCTGGCGTCCAAGGTTGCTGCGGTCCACGAGGAAAAGAACGCGCCGCGCACCGGCGTGCTTGATCAGCCGATAGACGAAGTTGCAAGCGGTGTAGGTCTTGCCGCCGCCGCTGGCCATCTGAATGAGCGCCCGCGGGCGACCCTCGGCCAGCGACTTCTCCAGGTTGCGAATCGCAATGATCTGAGCGGGGCGCAGGCCGTCAGTGATGAGCGGGGGAAGACTGCACAGCCTAGCACGCACGGTAGTGCCTGGGTGATGGAGTTCCTGGGTGAGCCACTGGTCGAGCGTTTCGGGCCGGTGAAAAGCAAAGATGTGGCGGCTACGGGCGTCGGGCTCCAGGAGATTCGTGAAGCGGGTCTCGATGCCGGTGCTCTGATACTGGAACGGCAGGGGACGCCGTGGAGCGGTGAGATTAGTCGGAATGCCCTCACTGTACTTCGTGGTCTGCAGCTCGACGCCGGTGAGCGTGTCACCTTCCTTCTTGGCTTCGACCACCCCGATCGGCGCACTATCAACGAATAGAAGATAATCGGCTTCGCCGTGCCCAGACTTCATCGGGAACTCGCGAACGGCCACGCCCCGACCTGCTGTCAGATTCGCCTCTTTCTTGTTCTGGACGATCCAACCGGCAGCCGTCAGGAGCTGGTCGATGTTCTCACGAGCGCGATCCTCGGGAGTTATAGGCATGGTAACCGCGAATTATAGATCGGATGATCCGCCGAGGGCAGACGCAACGCATTAGCGAAAACCCAGATATTATGAGAGAGGGCTGAGCTGTAGTCGGGACGATTCGTGGCACTCCAGTAGGTGAAGTTGGTGCCGAAGAAGCCGTCCGCACAGTCCGTGCCGCCCACCGCAACATTGTACGGCGTGCTAGCCAGACCGGTGACGTTAATACCGCTCACCGCCGCGGGTGCGAACTTATCCGTCACGTCTGCGCCACCATCAGCCGCTGCAAAAACACCTATTTATGGGCAGCAATTCCGCCGAGGTTGTGACCCCACTGATTGAGGCACTTGCAAGCGCGGGCGCGGAGAGGATTTTGGGCAGTCGCTATACCGATCTGGCGCGCTTCCCAGAAGCCCGTTTGTGGACCGCGTCAAGTCTGTCTTCGGGCTAGCGACCCCTCGAAGGCGTGGTGGCCACCGAGTCTGTACGGCAGCGGCGTTAGAAAACCTGTCCAGAATTGCTTCCGTGGGAACCCCATAAAGATGGCCTTCTTGATCTCGACAGATGGCGTTAGGAATGGGTAGTTTGCTAACAAACTATCTGGTGTCAAGGAGGTGATCCGTCACGGGTCACGGGATTGGAAGCGAGTAGGAGAAAACAATACCCCACTTGATGACAGTGGATTGGGTGGTTGGCAGGCTGGGTGGTGGACTTGACCTGCCCCCCAAAAACTAGTCCAGCGGAAATGTGACTTCTCCATTTACGATGGCCCGCCAGGGCCAGAGGAGGAGTCGTGAGGAAGAGTCGATTCAGCGAAGAACAGATCATCGCCATCCTGAAGGAATCGGAGGCGGGAGTGGAGACGGGAGAGCTGTGCCGGCGGCACGGCATCACGCGGGGGTGCTTCTACCGCTGGAAGGGGAAGTACGGCGGGATGGAGGTGAGTGAGGCGAAACGGCTGCGGCAACTGGAGGAGGAGAACCACCAGCTCAAGCACACCGTGGCCGAACTGCTGCTGGACAAACGAGCGTTGCAGGCGGTGGTCGCAAAAAAATGGTGAGCCCGCGGCTGCGGAAGCAGGCGGTGGTAGTGATGCGCTCGGAAGTAGCGGTCTCGGAGCGACGCGCCTGCGGGCTGATCCAGATTCATCGGGGGACGTATCGGTATCGGCGGCGGCCGGAGGACGGCCGGCTGCGAGTGCGGCTGCGCGAGCTGGCGGAAGAACGACGCAGGTTCGGCTACCGCAGGTTGCAAGTGCTGCTGGTGCGCGAAGGGTGGGTAGTAAACCACAAGCGGGTGTACCGGCTGTATGTGGAGGAGAAGTTGGGCATTCGCCGTAAGCGCGGACGCCGACGGGCCCCCGCCGCAGCGCGACTGGTGTTGGCGCCGCCGACCGAGCCGGACCAGGTCTGGACGATGGACTTCACGCAGGACGCCTTCGCCAGCAGAGGACGATTCCGTACGCTGAACCTGATGGACGGTTGCACCCGCGAGGCACTGGAGATCGAGGTGGACACTTCGCTGCCGGGGCTGCGCGTGGTGCGGGTGTTGGAAGGGCGGAAACAGCAAGGACGAAAACCGAAGCACATGATCATCGACAACGTACGGAGTTCACCAGCCAGGTGTTGGACCGGTGGGCGTATGAGAACGGAGTACAGCTGCACTTCATCACGCCGGGCCGGCCGATGGAGAATGGCTACATCGAAAGCTTCAACGGCAAGTTCCGGGATGAGTGTCTGAACGAGAACTGGTTCCTGGATCTGGCCGATGCGCGGCGCAAGATCGGCGACTGGAAGTGGGACTACAATCATGTCCGGCCGCATTCGGCGTTGGGTTACCTGACGCCGATGGAGTTTGCCAAAGCGTGGGCCGTGACCGGCCGTGGAAAAGACGCTCCGTGGAAAAGTCCAACAGAAGACTTTTCCACCGAGCTTGGAAATCCCGCAGAAGGCGCGGGATTCCCACTTTCCCACCGCCCCGACGGCTGCGGATGTGTTGCTACAACAACCATGTCCGAAAACCCAAACCCGGAGAAAGTCTCATTATCCCTGGACTAAAAATGGGGGGCAGGTCACCAGACCTGCGCAATGGTCGGCCGCGCATGCTCGATTAGGCAGACCTTCTCAGTCGTCAACAAAACCCCCGGTGCCGCACCCACCCTCTGTCTTCGCAAGTCACTGATTCGTCTCCCAACTCATTACAACGAAAAGTAAGGAGGGCCGCTTTCGCTGGCGGCCCTTCGCGTTCAAAAAGTCTACTTCTTCGGAGGTATGGGTTCTGGGTCCGTTTTCGGAGGTATGGGTTCTGGGTCCGTTTTTGATTCTACGTCTGCGAGACTGTTCCTCATTTCGACGTCATCGTGCAAGAAACACATCGTCTCTTCGGTCTTGACCTGGGTGAAGAGATTGTAGCCCTTACGGATCGTAGCAAACTCCTGTCCGAATACCTCCGGATTTAGGAAATGCACAATATAGTGCTTATCGCTTTGCACGTGGAAATCAAATGTAGTCAAGTCCGGCATTTGAACCAGTGTTACGTCCTCATTGAGCGGTAATTCTGTCAGTTTCACTTCTCGTTTCTCGAGCTTGGTTGTTGTAGGCATCGCTGTCTCCTTCGTCTATGGTTTGGTCTGCGAACTGGGCACATGCCTGCTAGCGGTTCGCAGACGGTTGCGGTTTGGTTGTCGGCGCCAACGCCGCTTCCAGCATCCGGTGAGCGCTGGCGTCAGACAGCAGTGAATGCAAGTCCGGGTTTAGTTCCATATCCTCAAGCCTAAATCCCTTGCGCAAAGCCTCTTCGAAATACTTCAGTCCTTTCGATCGTTCGCCGAGTTTCTCGTATGCCTCCCCGACCTTGTTGAGAATCTCCGGATTGTCCGGGGAGAGCGCCAATGCTGCCTCCAGATGCGGCAGTGCTCGCTTGCGCTGGCCCTGTTGTGCATACATCACTCCCAGATTGGCTCGAACCACTGCATCCTGCGATTTAAGAACGACGATTTGTTCCAGCCGCGCCAGTTCCCGGCTGAAAGCATTCTTGGCCTTCTCCGGTTGGCCGAGCCACTCGTAGGCAATCGCCAGGTTGTTCCACAAGCGATAATCCTTGTCATTCAGTTGTAGCGCCTGTTCCGTCATGGTCGCGGATTCGGCGAACCGTTTCTGCCGGTAGTACATAACACCCAAATTCGCGAGCGCCGCGTAATCCGGAGCCAGCGCCAGTGACTTCTTGAACTCAACCTCAGCTTCAGGTTCCTGGCCGAGGCTCATCAATGCTGTACCGAGACTGGCGTGCGCCGATGCGTGATCCGGCAGCAGTTCAACCACCCGACGAAACTGGCTGGCAGCCTCGGCATAGCGGCGCTGCTGGTAGTAAAACACCCCGAGCCGATGGTACCCCTCCCAGTACTCGGGGCGCATCGCGGCGGCCCTCTTGAATGTGTTTTCAGCTTCCTGGATGCGGCCTGTACTCGAGTACGCGTCACCCAGACCAAGCAGGGCGTCAGCATCTCGATGATCCAGTTCCAATGCGCGCTCGAATTCCTGCAGCGCCAGATTGTGCTGGCCCGTACCATCATGAATCCTGCCAAGAGTCACGAACACGGCCGGGAGCCGATCGTTCAACTCCGCCGCTCGCTGGCAGGATGCGGACGCCAACTGGACCCACTGAGGATCTTCATCCTGTCTGTACTTGTCCCAATACGCTTCGCCCAGCGCGGCAAACGCCAAGGCAAACTTCGGGTCCGTCTTCGTGGTGGTTTCAAACGATCGGATCGCCGCATCCAGGTTTCCGGGCTTATCATAACGCCGCAGAAATTCAAGGCCCTGTAAGTACGTTTCGTACGCCGCGGGATCCGCTGACCCGGACACGCGTCGAATTACCTGCCAATCCATTCGGCGCACTATCAATATGCACGCAATCAGCATCAGCACTGCTACCGCCATTGTCACTGTCCAGTGCCGCGCCGCGAACCACCCTCTCAACTGCAGGCGCACTCCCGACGACATCGGGGCGGCAACCGCTCTCTGGAGGTCCACTGCAATCTCTCGTGCAGATTGGTAGCGCTTACCGGGATCTTTGTCGAGGCACTTTTGGATCACCGCATCGAGTGCCGCGCTGATCTTGGGGTTGAGCTTGCTGATGGCGGGCGGCGACTGGTGCAGGATCGCGTCGATCAGCGCTGGGCCCGTGCCCAGGAACGGACGCCGTCCCGTCGCCATCTCGTACAGCACGCAACCGGTTGCCCATATGTCCGTGCGCGCGTCCAGTTTGCTTCCAAGCAATTGCTCTGGAGCCATGTAGGGCAAGGTGCCGGCTAGGGCCTTAGTTTCGCTCACACTCTCAGTGACCGCAGTCGGGCTGGCCTCGCGGTGCAGGATCATGGCAAGGCCGAAATCAAGAATTTTCAGGCGCGCGTCCGGAGTGACGCGGATGTTGGCCGGCTTCAGATCGCGATGGATGACGCCATGCTCGTGCGCGGCCGCCAAGCCGTCGGCCAGTTGCGAACCGAGCTTGACGATCTCCTTCTCGGAGAGAGGCCCGGACACCAGCATCGCATCGAGAGACAGTCCCTCGATGAATTCTTCTACCAGGAAGTCAATGCCATCCTGAGTGTCAAAGTCGTGGATCGTGGCTATGTTGGGGTGGTTGAGCTGCGAGAGCGTCAGCGCTTCTTTGTGAAAGCGTTTTCGGGTGGCTGTCTCGACCACTGTTCCGGGAGAAATGACCTTGAGGGCGACGTCACGATCGAGGCGCTCGTCGTGCGCACGATAGACCACACCCATCCCTCCCGCACCAATCTGCTCAAGAATGCGGTAATGGGAGAGTGTGTGCATGGGGACATCCTGGTCGCGCCCTGGGTTCAGTCCCCTTGTGCGAGATGGTACCCCCACAGCTCAAGTCGGTTCAGTGACTAATATCACCAGCGGCTGTGAGGACGTGGGTCAACACACGAATTCAGGACTGACCATTCCATGCGACGAAGTGTCGACTGTTCTTACAGAACCGACGCCAAACTGCAGTGATAAAAACGTGATAGTTGTATGCTCAAAACGGGTCAACTTCGATCAGAACGCGTCAGAACGGCATTCTGGAAAGTCCTTTAAGAATCATGTAGAGTAAAGAATTTTCATAACGGATCAGAACACACTGTATGATCTTCAAAACCGGGGGCACCGCCCCTTCTCGTCGGCATCTCCGCCGCGGCTTCCCAATGAGGCGGTGTCCATTGTCCAGAAATCCTGAAGTGGGAGTTACGGCGATTCGGGGCGTCGTAGGCGCTGGTCCCGGTCGGATGACAGACGATCCCCAAATTATTTCGGGCCAGAAGTCCTCTTGGGGGAAGCGCGGTGCTGTCGAAGCGAGCCAGCTCAGGTTTCTGCGAAGCCCGTTGCTGGATAACTTCCGGATGGCCGACAAACCGGGAGTTGTCGCAGTCGTGGTCCCGGGTGTGAAGGTTACGAAGTGTCGCGGTTCCTCTACCGAAGTGGCCTATTTCCCAAAGGATGAAAGCTGCGATTCATGAGAGCGCTCTTCTCGCTAGAGCGACCGCAGGAAATCAATAATCTCCTGTTGCTCCCGAGCGTGCAGCTTATGGAAATGTTCGACGACCTTATTTGCCTCGCTGCCAGGGCTCTTGTGATCTCTGATAGCGTCTACCAGGTTGGTCGTCCGTCCGTCATGGAGGAAGAAGACGCGTTGTCCGACGCCCCAGAGGGGAGCG